>CAAGKR010250489.1_pt1 | contig 28669 bp, 29 predicted proteins | sample 2556971 | NCBI WGS metagenome assembly CAAGKR01 (sample SAMEA5207829, study PRJEB30636) | soil metagenome | biome: forest; feature: boreal; material: soil | place: USA | collected 2011-09 | depth 1 m | reverse complement strand
TGCGGAGGATTTGATTTTCTACCAGGTCTGCTGGCGAACAATGAGATGGCTCAACGGTCGAACCCGGCGCTCTCGAAACCTGTGGAGCAAAACAGTCTTCACAAGACTGCCTATTTGATAAGGAACAGAGCGCAGCGCATTCCATCATGGCCCGGAGGAAACTCTCCAACAAAGGCCGAATACATTTGCGCAGACCAACCTGCCAGCTGCACTTTTCGCTTGCGGAATGGCGGCGGACCATACATTTGCTCCGCCCTTGACAGCCGGGCACTCCTTGCAGATGCGGCAAATCCCAATAGCTTCTTAGAAGCTGACCTTCCTCTCCGGAAACCAGGTGAGCTGGATGGTGGTGGTGGTCACGGTCTGCTGGCCGGGAAGGTAGGTGGGGGTGCCGGTGGGGTAGATGGGAGCTTTCCAGTGTTCCAGGGCGAAGTTGCCGTTCACCTCGAAGTCCTTGCCGATACGCTTGACCACCTGGAAGTTGATATCGTTCAAGGTGGTGCCGCCGGGGATGAAGTAAGTGCTGGCTTTCTGATTGCGCAAACCGACCTGGAGTAATTCGTTGCCGCTCAGGTGATAGGTAATCCAGGCCTGGCCGCCCTTGTCCTCGCGTCCGATCCAGTCGCCGAAAAGCTGGCCCTGGTTGGTATAGCCCTGTTTTTGGATCCCCTCATAGTACATGAAGCGACCGTATTGGCTTGAGCTGTTTGAGCTGGACGGGTCGGTGGTGGCGGCTTCGGCGCGTATGTCCAGCTTGGGGATGCCGGGCACATGGGAGAGATAGAGGCCGGGCCGCCAGGAGGCGCGCCTCGGAGCGTCGATGGGGGAAACATCGTCATGCACCTCCGAGTCTGTGTAGAGCGTGAGCCAATTGCGGACGAAGGGCAGCCGGTAGGAGAAGTCGAAGGCGCCGAAGCGCGCACCGGGATCGTTGCGGCCGTTCTTGTCCGCAGTGCTGGGAGAAGCTAAGCTGGTAAAGCTATTCAGGAAGGTGTGAATGGTGATGGGCGCGTGGCCCTTGCCGCCCCAGATCACGGTCCGCTCAAAGCCGAATTCGAGGTTCTCCGTGGGCCGGAAGCTGATCTTTTCGACGTGTACCCAGGGGTCGCCCGGATTGACCACATTCGGTGTGTTGGGTACTCCAGGCGTCAAAGACGGCATCTCAGTGTGCCCTCTGAGCGCTCCGACCATGAACTCATAGCGGAAGGGGCCGGTGATCCGGGAGAACAGCGGAATCTGGAGTGGCTCGATGCGGTTGATGCGGAAGGAATAGAAGTTTTCGGCGTTATTGGAGAAGGCCATGCCGCCACCCAGTCCGGGCCCGAGCCAATCGTCCTGTTTGCCGAAGGAGATTACGTGGTTGAGGTATTGCGCGGAGACGTAGGCTTCAATGAATCGCCCATCGGTGGTGGTGGCGATCGGGCCCATAGGAATGGTGGCCTGGTTATCCGGGGCTGACGACGGGCCACAGAGGGTCAAGGGGGTCCATACAGCCCCATTCATGCAGAAGGTTGTGCCGTCCACCGTGCTGAGCGCGTTGGCCAGCGCCTGCGAGTAGCCGGTGGCCGAGGGCGCGCCTTGGAACTCGCCGCGCACATAGAAAGTAAACCGGCCGGCGGTGGCATAGCCACTGGCGCCGGAGTAGTTGTTGAAACCGTTCTCGTAGGGACGGCCGTAGTCGTTGATGATGGTCGAGCCGAGATGGAAGCTGTCGCGCAAGGGTGTGCCGCTGATGCCGCGGGCCACGATGTAAGTCGACTCGATGCGCGACTTGCCCTGGTGCGTCAGGCATTGCATTCCGGCGTCGTAGTGCAAAAAATGGATCAAAGCAGTGTAGATATCCTGCGCTTCGCCAGTGGTTGGATCTCCATACATATCCGCGTCGCGAAACTGGGCGTCGATGTCTTCAAGCATGTGGCTCAAACTGGCGCGCGTCCAAGGGCGCATTCCCAGATAAACATGATCGATATAATCCATCGAGTAAAGCCGGAGCACGGCTGGATAGACCCAACTGTCAACCGGGATATACGGCGAACCCAGTGTGGAAGGCTCGCAAACGGTCGCCGAACGGCTGGAATCGCGCTCCGACTGCCCTGTGCCCTCAGGCGTGGCAGGCTGCTCAGAGGCGTACAGGTTGGCAGTCACAAGGAGAAATCCTGCCAACACCGCCGCGCAGTAGATAACAGGAGCAATGGCCACATGTCTGTTCACGTTCATACCCATCTCTCTTATTCCCCCATGCCGGATAACTCTATGAACGAGCCCCAAGAAGGCTGTGTATTCCGGTGCTGTGTGGCAATCGCCTCACCTTTGACCGCAGGACGAAACGGCAACAAGATTCAAACCTTGGAACTGACTGATGAAGATCCTTTAGTGAGGGTATCCAGGACCAGGGAAAGCGCGCGTTCCCAATGAGGCAAAGTCACCCCGAACGTCTGTTCCAGGCGTTGGCATGATAATCGCGAGTTGGCGGGACGTTTGGCAGGCCGAGGAAAATCGCTGGTCTTAATGGGAATCAGGTCGGGAACCGCAAAGCGAAAGGTTTCAGATGACTCGGTCAACAGAGCCTTCGCAAACCCAAACCAGGAGGTTTCTCCGGTGCTGGTGAGGTTGTAGATGCCACTGCGCCCATCGATTCCGCCGCCGGCAGGCGCCAGAAGCTGCGCCAATATGCTGGCAGTAGCCTGCGCAATACATTCGCTGGAGGTAGGAGCGCCGATCTGGTCATCCACAATTTGCAGTTCCGACTGTTCTTGTGCAAGACGCAACATCGTCAACAGGAAGTTGCTCCCGCGCGCCCCATAGACCCAACTCGTGCGCAATATGAGGTAATCGCCGCCAACCGACTGGATGGCCTGATCTCCCGCCAGTTTTGTCTTGCCATAGACATTCATCGGATTGGGCAGATCGGTCTCAACATAGGGGCTCAGCTTGGTGCCATCGAACACGTAGTCCGTCGAGTAGTGCACCAACAGGCTGCCCAACCGTTTAGCCTCCTCCGCGATCATACCCGGCGCTGTGCCGTTGATCGCCATTGCCAAATCAGGGTCGCTTTCAGCCTTATCGACCGCCGTGTAAGCGGCAGCATTGAGGATTACTGTGGGTTCTGCCGCACGCACAACAGCACGAATTGAGTCGGACTTGGAAAAATCTATCTCGGGATAGTCAATCGCGGTCACCTCGCCGAGACAAGCCAATTTGTGACGCAATTCCCAGCCCACTTGTCCGATGCGGCCAAAAACTAGAATCTTAGTGTTTTGCATTCGCTTCCTTCAGGAGAAACTTTCCTTCAAACACTTCTGCCTCGTGGAAGGTCTTCGCCGCGGCATCTTTTGAGGAGAGAATAGGCTGACCCGCCAGCGGCCATTCAATAGCCAGATCCGGATCGTTCCAAAGAATGGTGCGCTCAAACTTCTGCGCATAATAGGCTGTCGCTTTGTAAAGAAAGTCAGCGGAATCCGACAGAACGACAAAGCCGTGGGCTAGCCCGGGAGGCAACCAGAACATGCGTTTGTTTTCTGCCGACAACTCCACGCCTGCCCATTTCCCAAATGCTGGAGAATCGCGGCGAATATCGACGGCGACGTCGAAAACCTTGCCGGTGACCACACGAACCAGCTTGCCCTGCGGTTGATTGATCTGGTAATGCAACCCGCGAAGCACGTTGTGCCCCGAGCGGGAGTGATTGTCTTGCACGAAATGCGCGTCAATGCCAATGTTGCGCATCTCTCTTTCATTAAAGCTCTCCAAAAAGAAGCCCCGGTCATCGCCGAAGACAACCGGCTCGACGATCAGGACTCCCGGAATCTGCGTGGATCGAACTTTCATGAACTATAACCCCGGATTTGCTAGAATCTCGCGTAGATAGTCGCCATATCCATTCCTGATACCCGCGGCCAGTGTTTCTAGTTGGCCCGCATCGATAAAGCCTGCACGGTAGGCAATCTCTTCCGGACAGGCTACTTTCAGCCCCTGACGTTTCTCAATAGTCTGAACGAACGAACTGGCTTCAAGCAGTGAGTCGTGTGTGCCGGTGTCCAGCCAGGCGATACCACGGCTCATGGTTTCAACCAACAGTTGGCCCTTTTGAAGATAGACGCGGTTTACATCTGTGATTTCTAACTCGCCACGTGGTGAAGGCCGCAAGCCGGCAGCAATATCCAGAACCTGATTGTCATAAAAGTAGAGCCCGGTCACGGCGTATCGCGACTTGGGGTGCGTGGGCTTTTCCTCGAGACCCACGGCCCGTCCAGAGGCATCCAGCTCAACCACCCCGTAGCGCTCAGGGTCCTTTACCTGATATGCAAAAACCGTCGCTCCCGAGGGCTGCGCGTCCGCGGACCGGAGCAATGTCACAAGTTGATGACCGAAGAAGATGTTATCGCCGAGCACCAGGGCGCAATTGTCCCGATCTACAAACTGGCGGCCCAGGATAAAGGCCTGGGCCAATCCCTCCGGTTTGGGTTGCACGACATACTGGAAGGACATTCCCCAAGAAGATCCATCTCCCAGTAACTGCTCGAAACGCGGAGTATCTTGCGGCGTAGAGATTACCAGAACATCGCGGATGCCCGCGAGCATCAACACGCTGAGCGGGTAATAAATCATCGGCTTGTCGTAGATGGGAAGCAATTGTTTCGACACAGCGTGCGTGATCGGGTACAAGCGAGTACCCGAGCCTCCCGCCAGAATAATGCCTTTGCGCGTGATCATTGTTTCGCAGCTCCTGCAGGGCTGGAGGGGTTGTACTGCAAGTTGATCCATTCCCGGTAGGAGCCGCTCGTCACGTGCTCCACCCATTCAAGATTGTCTAGGTACCACTCTATGGTCTTACGCAAGCCGCTGGCAAACGTCTCGCGCGGCCGCCAGCCTAGTTCGCGTTCAATCTTAGCAATATCCATGGCATAGCGGCGGTCGTGACCGGGACGGTCTTTGACGAAGGTGACCAGACTTTCATAGGGTCTCTGGGAAGGTTTTAGATCGTCCAGGATGGCACAGATTTTCCGCACCACCTCAAGATTCGACATCTCCTGTCTTCCACCGATGTTGTAAGTCTGCCCTGGAGTGCCTCGATCCAGGACGGTGCGGATGCCATCGCAGTGGTCTTCCGCATAGAGCCAGTCGCGCACGTTCTGGCCGTCGCCATACACCGGCAGCGGCAGTCCCTTCAGGGCATTGAGAATCACAAGCGGAATCAACTTCTCGGGGAACTGACGAGGGCCGTAATTGTTTGAGCAATTGGTGGTGAGTACTGGCAGGCCATAGGTGTGATGGTAGGCACGCACGAGATGATCCGAAGAAGCCTTCGACGCTGAATAGGGGCTGTTGGGCGCATAGGGTGTCTCTTCGGTGAAGGCCGGAGCCATCTGGCTAAGGGAACCGTAGACTTCATCGGTGGAAACGTGTAGAAAACGAAACGCGCTCCGCTGCTCGGCAGGCAACTCCGACCAGTATCCCCGGACCGCTTCCAGCAGTTGAAACGTTCCCTCGATGTTGGTGCGAATGAATTCGGCAGGACCAAGGATCGAGCGATCCACGTGGCTTTCTGCTGCAAAATGCACAATCGCTTGCGGCCGCTCCTCATCGAGAAGGCGGCGAACCAACGCGCCATCCAGGATGTCTCCGCGCACGAAGCGGTATCGGGTGTCCTGCGCCACCGAAGTCAGGTTTTCCAGGTTCCCGGCATAGGTTAGCTTGTCAAGAACAGTCACTGGCAAACTTTGCTTTGCCAACCACTGCAACACAAAGCCGGAGCCTATGAAGCCGGCCCCGCCGGTTACCAAGATAGGTGAATTCAATGACACGTATTCCCACCTTTCGCAGTAAAACGCAGAGCGTTGTTAACGACTTCACGAGATTCCGACGAACCTACAGTGACGGCCAGAACCCGCGTTTCATTCCCGCCAACCCCTGGCAGCCTTTGTCCGGCGGTTCAGGAATACGCACGCTGCAGGCAACCTCACGGGATGAAAACTGTGCCTTCATCGTGATCCCCCTCGGCGTCGGATTCTTTAGTGAGACACGCCTTCGCGCCGGGCGACTTTCAAAATGGTCAAGAAGAGTATCTTGATGTCTGACCAAAACGAACGTGTCCGCAGATACTCGCAATCCAGGCGAACTTTCTCCTGGATCGGCAACTCGTCCCGCCCGTTAACCTGTGCCCAGCCTGTGATCCCCGGGACAAGTTTATGAACGCCCACTTCGGTTCTGAGTGCGATCAAGTCGTCCTGATTAAATAGAGCGGGCCGCGGCCCAACAAGGCTTAGATCGCCGTTCAATACAGAAAACAACTGCGGCAACTCATCGAGACTACTGCGGCGAAGGAAACCCCCGATTGGCGTGAGATAAGCATTTGGATTGGAAAGCAGGTGCGTTGCCACTTGGGGCGCATTGGTTCGCATGCTCCTGAACTTTGGCATCTTGAAGATGCGATTCCACCGGCCCACACGGTCCGACCAGTACAGTACTGGCCCCTTGGATGTGAGCTTTACCGCCAGAGCGATCAAAGCCATCGGGGCGGCGAACACAATCAAAAGCATACTGCACAAGATAATGTCAACTAGCCGTTTGATCGTGTATTTATTGGTCATAGGGCACTGAGATCCCGTGTTCCATCGAAGAGCGCTACAATGAGCGGATCTGCCTGGCGAGCAGATCGGGTAAATCGAACTCGCAAGCAGCTATATTTTCTTCCAGATGATGAAGACGGGTTGTGCTGAACATAGCAGTACCCACTTTATCGTTGGATAGCACAAACGCTAGAGCAACTTGAGCAAGCGTCCAACCATCACAAGTACCTACAGATGCAAATTTTCGCGCACACAGAAGATCTCCGCGATAGTTCTTAAGCGCACGCAGCAAGTACCACACATCAGCCTTACTTTTTGGCCATAGAAAGCCTGGTTTATACAAATGATTTGCGACTGCTGCCCCGGCCACAATAACTTTTCCCGACTCAACCAACTTTGCAATCAGAGGCTCTCGGCTTGACCGGAGAACGTTGTAGTCCAGCATCACCACATCGATAAGCCCTATGTCTGTTAATGATTCCAGTACCCCTGTATTAAAGCTGTTAACACCAAGCCTCTGGACCCAGCCTCTGTCGCGCATTTCAACCAGTGTATCTAGAAGTTGGCTATTTAACTCATCCTTGCTTGGGCCATGCAGGTAAATCAGCGGAATTGATTCCATATTCAACCGCCGTCTACTATTCTCCACGCTATTGAGCACCGCCTTTCGTGTCAGATCGTGATATAACTTGCCACTTGTCCCGATATGTGTGCCGACTTTGGTTGAAATTAGCAGCCTGTCAACTTCGACGCCTCTAATAGATTTAGCCAATCGCGGCTCTGCATTGCCATTAGAATAGCTCGGGCCAGTATCGAATACGGTTACTCCCAACTCAATTGCGCGTCGAACGATTGCTATGGCTTCGTTTTCGTCAAACCAAGTCTGTCCCCACGCGCTTGCGCAACCTAGACCAACACGGGATACGTTCATGTCACCTGCACCGGTAGTTCGTTGCTTAATGGATAATGGACTACTCGCAGATTCCCCTACCTAATTGCTCTTCAAACTAACTTTCACCTCAATGGGAATATCTCGCCTTGGATGGTGCGCCTGGCCCTTTTATGACTCGCTTGTCTGAACCCGCGTAGTACTCGGCCAGCTTTAGATAGTAGCGAACTAACACTGCAAAGCGAACAAAGCACTTGATCGTGCGCCCGCTTCCAAAGTAATCGTAGATGTCGCTAAACAGAATCAAGGCATTGTGCAGATCGCGAATCGACTTGCGAGCCGTCTGGTTGACGCTTTGACTACCGAAGTGGATGACCTCCGCGCAAGGCGTGTAATAGACTTTGTAGCCCTTCTGTTTCAGCATGAAATTGTAGGCCCAGTCGACGACAAACAACTGGAAGCGCTCATCGAGCATTCCTGCCTGTTCCCATGTGGACCTGCGGATCACATAAGCCGTGGTGCCGATGCTATCGACCTGCTGCTCCCTGGAATAATCAAAATCGGTTGCATAGAGATTTGTCATTGACTTACTCTCAGGAAACAGCTTATGCCAATTCAACGCCTGCAACACTAACGTGCTAGGCTTGACGAAGCGGCGAATGCAGTGCTGCACTGTCATATCTGGATTGAGCAATTTTGGACCGCAGGCGGCAATATCGCCATACGTGTCCATAAACTGTACTAACGCCTCGAAAGCATTACTTATGAGTCTTGTGTCGCTGTTCAACAGGCACGCATAACGTGCACGCGACATCCGCATTCCGAGATTGTTATTTTTGGCATAAAGCTGGTTGACCTTATTTCTTACCAGGATTACATTGGGGAAGGCCTTTGCCACCATCTCAGCGCTGCCATCGGGAGAGTTGTCGTCTATGCAGATAATCTCGAAGCTAATTCCCTTTGTATTCTCGTAGATAGACGCGATGCAGTCGCGCAGCAACTCTTTGGTATTGTAGTTCGGGATGATAATCGTTAGATCATAAATCTGTGCTGTCATCGAGTTCCTCGCGCGGTAGAAGCGATCTCGCGGGCCGGTATACCGGCAACGGTTGTATTTGGCATGATTGAATTCACCACTACAGAATTTGCACCGACGGTTACGTTGTCGCCGATCCTGATGCCACCAAGGACTTTGCAACCTGCTCCTAGCAATACGCGATCACCAACCTCTGGACGCAGAACTGAGTTGAACCCCATATCCAGTACTTTCGCTCCCAGAGTGACACCCTGGAAGACGGTGACTCTGTTGCCGATGCGGCTGGCTCCAATGACAGTCCCTGAAGTATGCGGAAAGAAAATGCCTGGACCTATCTCGCAGCGAGGTGAAACTTCCAGGCCGAAGAGTATGATATTCAGATACGTTAACAGTCTTGGCACGACTGGAATACCATGAAGCATAGCCCATCTGCTTCCGCGACACAAAACAATCGGCAGAAAACGAGGATGCGGCAATCGGCACACAAACCCAAAGAATGTAGGTTGTACATCCGACCGCCCTTCAAGTTCGTACTGACGTGTGAGATCGCTATACAGAAGTTGCTTCAGTTTCGACATATTCCACCATGAGGCCGCGCGATATGAGTTCCTGGGTGGCAGCATCGAGGCGGTCAGGTTCCAACGGCTGCTGTTTTACCCATGCGACAAAGCGATCCAGCCCTTGATCCAAGGAGATTTCAGGAACAAACCCCAGTTGTTTATGGATGGCGGTGGTATCGGCATATCCGTGGCGAATGTCGCCCAGACGATACTGGCCGGAAATCACCGGCTGCGTCTCAGCTCCTAATCGCTCCTTTAACAAAACGGCAATCTGCTCCACGGTGGTAGGCTGGCCGGAACCGACATTCAACGTATTCCCATCAGCTCCGTCACCGCTAACACCAAGGACGACGGCATGCGCAACGTCCGAAACGTGAACAAAGTCTCTGCTTTCCTGGCCGTCTTCATAAAGGTTGATGGTCTTTCCAGCCCGCAACTGGTTGGAGAAAATTGATAGTATGCCGGTATACGGATTCTTCAGTGACTGACCTTCGCCATATACATTTTGAAACCGAAAAATGACATTAGGAATCCCTAAAGCCTTGCCTGCAATCCGCACCAAATCTTCTTGTGCCAACTTTGTAGCCGCATAAATCGAGGCAGGAAAGGTCTTGGCATCCTCACGCGTCGCCGTTACCGTAATTGCGCCCTTGCAGACCGGGCATTCCTGCTGCCATCGCTTGGAGCGAAACATCTCTTCCGTACGCATGGATGGATAAACCAGGCCGCAGTGGTCGCACCGATATGTGCCTTCGCCATACACAGACCGAGACGACGCAAGGACAATCTTGGCCACATGATGCTTGTGATTGGCCAAATAGTTAAGCAACAATGCCGTGCCGCCAACGTTTGTATCCGTATAGCGCGAGATTTCGTACATGGACTGTGCGGTACCGGTCTCCGCGGCCAGATGTACCACGCACCCTACGTCGGCGAGCACTGCCCCCCAATCGCCCGAACTGCAGACGTCACCACGAACAACTTCCACATTGGCACTTCTGAGAAGCGGCAACGAGAAGAGATTTGGAACCGCCCCATGAATCTGCGGGCTGAGATTATCGAATAAGAGCACCCGTCGCCCCTGCTTCACAAGCAACTTGGCCACTTCCATTCCGATAAATCCCAGACCGCCAGTGATAAGTATTTTGTCTTTCTTCATCAGAACTCTCCTTCAGATTGGTTGTCGTGTGATGCCTATGCGTATCTACGCAATCTTACAGATACCACTCAACACTCACTATATGGCCGAGCGTCGGCTGACTGATTGCCTCCAACTTTCCATACGATGCTTTCGCGAATAAAATAGCCTTCTGCAAAGAAATCTTAAGCCGATCTTAAAATAGGGCAGGCCTCCTCCACTCCGCCATAGCTTGTATACCAGGCGATAGAAGAGCTTTATCACCACCACAATGCCCACTACCCTCCCGAGGTATTCGTCACAGAATCCTTCTTCAGCTCGGAGATATTCGTCGTATCGGCCCGGAGTAGATCGGTTTTTCAGATCATGACTGGACAGCTCTTGTTCCAAATGAATGTTTCCAGCGACAAAAAAGCGAAGCTTATGGCAGTGAAGACGGTGATTCATGAAAAAATCAGATAAATCGAGACGATACCTCGGATCGTACCCGCCAATCTCCTTAAGTACCTTAACCTTGGTCGTAGTCCCCGAGTTAGCAGCATATACGCATTCCAATGGAATTCCAACGAATTCGTCAGGAAAATGCCTCATAATAGTCCAATGTTTCATTAGTGTGAATGGGGATAAGACTCGCCCATTGCTCGATACACATGGAACAATCGCCGCAATGTCATGCATGGGAGCTACAAATGCCGCAGCGTGCCAGAGCTTGCATATGAAGTCAATCGGGAGGCTGGTGTCCTGATCCAGAGTAAGCAGCCAGTCAAAGCCCTTCTCATCCGCATTTGTCAGTGCATAGTTATAGGCCGTAGCCAAACCGCTATTTTCGACGTCTGCCTTGTATTGCACACCTGAAGGCAATTCACCTATATCCTGCCCTCCCGGAGTGTTGTCATAAAGTAGAACTCTAATGTCTGCCTCTCCGTTCGGAAAACACGATATTGCTTTCTGCAGAGTATTAAAGGCAACAGACTCGCACGGTCTCATTCTGTACAGAATGACCACTGCGAGCAGTTTGAACTCTTCAACATTTGGATCTGCACGTTCGCTTTCCTGCAATTTCTGGTCCATCGCTGAGATTTCCATGGCACCGGCCTTGTATTCCATGTGGTTCTATGCGCACAGGTCGCATAAGTTGTGCACGTCGTCAAGAACTTGATTAATGAATGGACTATACGCCCAAGTGCTAACTGGCGACCTGTTTCCAGGTCTTCATGCGATGCTTACGCGAATAAAACAGCCTTCTGCAGAGAAACCTTAGACCAACCCGGAAATATGGAGGAGTTGCCCCGTCTTTCCAGAGTTTGTAAACTAGACGAAGAACAAGTCTTAACAACAGTACCATTCTCTCTATTCTTCCCAGGTACTCGTCATAAAATGCCTCTTCCGCACGTTGGATGTCTTCATATCTACCGGGACTAACCCGATTTTTCAGATCAAACACAGACAACTCATGTTCCACGTGAATGTTTCCAGCGACAAAGGTTCGTAAGTTATTACACTGAAGACGGTAACCTATGACAAGATCGCAGAAATCAAGATTGAATCTCGGATCGTACCCACCAATCGCCTTAAGTGCGCTGACTTTGATCGTAAACGCAGAGTTAATCGCATATACGTCTTCCAATGGAACTCCGAGAAAGCCATCGGGAAAATGTCTCATCAGCGTCCAGTGTCTCTTGAGCGTGAATGGGGACACAATTCTCCCATCGCTCGATATACGTGGAGCAATCGCCGCAACATCATGCATGGAAGCAACAAACATCGCAGCATTACTCAGCTTGCATAGAAAGTCAATCGGAAGGCTTGTGTCCTGATTCAGGCTAAGCAGCCAATCAAAACCCTCCTCATACGCAATCTCCGATGCGTAGTTGCAGGCTGCAGACAAGCCGCCATTTCCGGGGTCTGCCCTGTATTGCACCCCGGAAGGCAACGCACCAAGATCCTGCCCACCAGGTGTGTTGTCATACAGCAAAACCTTAATTTCAGCTTGTCCGGGCTGCACACACGAGATTGCCGTCAGTAAGGTATTAAAGGCAACAGACTCTCCGGGCTGCATCCTATATAGCACAATTACGACATATAAGTGTACGGGAGATTGATTGATTGAATTAGCCATGGCTACCTCTTTGTGCTTTTAGGATGATGCATGACAGCCTTTACTTCTTTGTTTTTGAAGTGAGATGCCCCGGTCTTTCTCTGGAGATAGACAGAGTGGAACCGAGTTAATATTGAGGCAGAGCAAGCCTAAACCGAATGCGGATACAGTCGACAAGTTTATGCCTTGCTCCTACCATTTTCGCAACACTTAAACATTTGCCCACTCTCGCCTTTATTAAACCTGTCATATCTTTCCCCAGCTCCCAGAAAGCCCAAAACGCTGAAACAGATAAACACAATCGAAAGGCCGATTGGATTATTCAATGTTGGATTCGTAAAGGTATCAACAACAACAATCAGAACACCTAAGGCAAAAGGCGTAGCGGTCTCAAATCGGTCTGGCGATCTTTTCAGGTGCACATAACGTCTCAGGACCAAAACGATGAGAGAGCCCCAGACTGTTAAGCCAATCAGTCCATTCTTATGAATTATTTCCAAGTATGTAATCGTCATATGCTCCGGACTCTCAGGAACACCTATACCAAAGCCATGCCCCCACAAGAGCGTGCCTGCCGTGATCTGGTCCTTGACCTGATTGATTGTTAATATGCGATCCTCGTTGGATGACGAGATCTGCTCCCCCCCTCTGAGAACAGAAACGAACAGCGGTACCAATATAAATGCAAAAAGGATAAGACATAGTGCCAGGAATTTGGCGAGTATACGTCTCTTGTACGTAAGCGCGATCAAGAGCGCTAAAGATGCAATCACAGAGATAATGAGGCCGCGAGTCCCAGAGAGCACAATTAAAATGAAGGCGAGTGTGGCGAATATTTTAGAGCGCCAGCCTGGGCGAATCGCCCAAAATAGCAGTCCGATTCCTAGATAGACATACCCCTTATAGAAGACCCGCAATCCGATCCCTTCCGGGGACAACATGAAGTCATCAGACCTCCCGATAGCGAGCAAGTTCATCATATCCAAAACGGATACCTGTCCAAGCTGGACAAGAAGCACAATAAGCGCACATGCAGAGAACATGATGACTGCGGCTACGCGAATAACTTTCGATACTAGATCAACAGCGCGCTGGCTTCTTATGGCCAGATCAAAAAAACAAAGCGCTGGGACATAGGCGTAAACTCGAAGATCTGAGACCAATAAATCCTCACTGGCGCCATTTAGCACACCAATGAGAGAGCCAAGGGCTGCAACAAATGTGAAGCTGGTGACTATGTAATATGTCTCTGCGCTTAGTCCAGCTCCGAGCATCAACTCGATAAGCACGAATACAAGACTCATGAGATAGAGCAACATCTTTATCGTCAGCGGACCTACAGTCAATAACCGGCCACTTCCCATCAGGGCTGCTTCCAGCGTTATAGCAAAAAGCAGAATCAGGCCTAGTCTGCTAAAAGCCTGGCAAACAGAATTCAAGCAGGGCCTATCCACTCATTCCCTCTTTCTGAGGACGAACAGCAGCGAGCGCAATCTCTCACTCATATCTATTGCGAACTCCATGGCCTCAGCCATGGATTCCAAAAAGGTAGAGGGCATTCCTGTATCTTGATCTAGTAGAAGCAGCCATGAGAAGCCAGGCAATCAGGCAATACCCAACGCCCTATTGTATGCGGCCGTCATCCCGCTGTTGCGCGGGTCATGTTTGTACGCAAACAGATGCGTTTCTTTAGCCCAGCTCACCTGTCGGAGCGGACTATTGTCATAGACAGCAATTAGAGACGGATCGTGTGAAGCATTGTGCGCTGATGCTATGAATTTCCGGTATGTCTCAGAGTTTTCTAGCGCGCAGTTGTATAGAACCAGGATTGGAAGGATCGTCTGCCGGGGCACCGCATGGGGAATGTTCAGTGTCACTTGGCTCATTTCGTACCTCTTTGAGAATGCGCGTTAAAGCCTATAATGAGACTCAGGAGAAATGCACGTCTCGGTGCAAGCACTTCAATATACCGATCCGCCGCAGGCCGACTGTAACCAAATAGCTTCGCCGGCCAGCCATCTTGAACGCGGGTGTTTGATGAGGGGTGCGCAACTGGCTGCGCTTTTCTTCCATCTTCTCAGCCAATACAGTCATTTCTTTCCTCAGCCGACGGCGAGTGCTGGAAGTCAGATGTTGGTACTGCGTGACTTTGCGTCCCAGCAATACGATGGACTGCAGAATCCTGTCTGAGGCTCGCGCAACCAGCCGAAAGTCCTTGCGTAGAAAAAGCCGGGTATTGCGCTCGTTCAAATAATAGGTAAACTCGGTCATCTTGCTGGTCGATCCTCCGCGCACGTGCCGTGCGACTGCGGGTGGCAGATAGAGGGTAGTCCAGCCGCGCAGGGCGGCGTGAAAAGATATCTCCACGTCTTCGTTGAAAGCAAAAAAGTCCTCGTCGTAGTATTCGTCGCCAATGCGAATGTCCTCCAGCATCGCCCGCCTGTACATCGCAGCCGCGCAGCAAGCGCCGTCCACATACTCCTGCGTATCGTATTGACCTATGTCTCTCTCTCCGTGTCCACGATCAATGCATAGTCCCTCGCGATAAATATAAAGTCCGGCAGAATCGATGATTGAAGTATCCGAATCGGAGACTAGTTTCCCTATAACGGTTCCGATGAGATCGTCTTTGCTGAAGGCTTCAACACATTTGTCGATGTAATCGGGAAGCGGGAATGCATCCGCGTTCAGAACCAGAACAAACTCACCGTTACTCTCGCGTATTCCGAGATTATTTGCTTTTGAAGATCCCACATTTGTTCCTGCGAATAGCCGTATTCTGTCCTCTTTTGCCATCCGCTGCACAAGAGCGAGCGAGCAATCCGTCGATCCGTTGTCGATCACCAGAATTTCAATCCCCGGATAGCTCTGGGCTTCGATTGTCTTGATACAACGCTCAATATGTGCTGCACTGTTGAAGTTTATGATGACGACTGAAACTAGGTCTGATTGAATCTTCATTTTAACATCCCTCGTGATTTCAGCTCATCCAGTGCGCGCTCGTAACCATCAGCGCCGACCTGCTGCGACTCTACCCACGAGAGAAAGCAGTGAAGTCCATCCTCAAACTTCACCGCCGGTTCCCAGCCAAGCAAGTCACGTGCGCGTTGAATATCGGCGAAGTTGTGCCTAATGTAGCCACTACGGTAATTACCAGTTACATGCACCTCACCGCTTGCGCGGAGTTCGTGTTTCAACATGGTAGCGATCGTCAGAACGTCAACGGGTTGCCCCGACCCGATATTGAGCGCCCCGGTTCGATCCGGCGGCGCTTCCAATGCCGCGATTGTGGCAGCAACTACGTCGTCAATGTAAACAAAATCTCTAGATTCCTTGCCGTCTTCAAAGATATTGACATCCCCGCCGGATCTAAACCGCGTAGAGAAGATCGACAATATACCAGTATAAGGATTAGTCAGTGATTGTCCAGGTCCGTACACATTCTGGTAGCGCAGAGCGATAGCCGGAATTCCGAATGTTGCGCCGCAAAGCAACCATAATTGTTTCTGAATCTGTTTCGTGATTCCATAAACCGAGGTTGGATGGAGTTGCGAGTCTTCATCCGTGGGCACAAGATGTAGCGAACCATTGCAACGAGGGCAACGTGGATCGAAGTATCCGACCTGCATGTCTGATTCATGCCGCTGATGCGGGTAAACAGGGCCATCATTGTCGCAGACGTATTTCCCTTCGCCATAGATCGCGCGCGACGAAGCTACGATGACACGCTCCACGCGGCTGCTACTTGATAGCAAATCGAGGAGCCTGGAAGTTCCCATTATGTTGACGTCTGTGTACTTACCGACCTCATACATTGACTGCCCAGTCTCAGTTTCCGCCGCAAGATGAATGACAGCATTGACCCCTTTGAGTGCCGAAGCCACTGCGTCCATGTCGCGCACGTCTGCTTGAATCAACTCGGCAACGCGGTCGACAGCACGGCGCGTCGGAGAATCTCCGTTGGCGCCATGTATCTGCGGAGAAAGAGAGTCGAGAACACGGACCTCGTAGTTCCGCTTCGCTAACGCAATGGCAATGCTAGAACCGATAAACCCAGCTCCACCTGTTATTAGAACCCAATTACGCATTTTGCCTCTTATCCTGAACGATACCAGTATGCTGGCAAGCCAACGGCCCTTCTTCCTCAAAACACTTCCGAGCGAGAAGCACACAATCGATCATCTTCCGGAAGGCTCTACTCAGTATGCAAAGAGCGCTCACTCGTGTTCCCTCCCAGGACTACCCAAGTCTCTAGTACTCGATCATATTGCTTGACTACCCGGGACGGTGCACCGACTGCAACGCTGAAGTCAGGAATATCTCGTGCAACAACCGAGTTTGCGCCTATAACACAATGTTTTCCAATGTGAACACCAGGAAGAATGACAGCGTTATTGTATATCTTTGAGTCCTCGCCAATTACCACTTCTTTGACTACTAAATCGTGACGTTCGATCGGGATATTGACATCGGTATAGGGATGTTCAATGTCTGTAATTGTAACGTTCGCGGCGATTGCAGTGTTGTTGCCGATTACAATTCTGTTTGCACACGTCAAATGCAGGTTCTGTTCGATTGTGACGTTCTCCCCAATTAGGATCATTGGCGTGTAGATCGTTTTATTGTATCGTGTAACAGCCTCAAGTCTTCCTGCGTTCGCGATAACTACCCTACGCCCGAGTCGAATATGTTTCGATGAGAACTTAATGGGATTAATAACAATACATCCGAATGGGAATCGTCGCGATCTCCCGTGCCGCAGCCAGAATAATATCAGCAGCAATTTCCATTTCACAAAATTTAGAGAGATCATCGTGTTCAATGTGACCTGCCTTCTGGTGCTCTGTATAGGAACGAATTCCCGTCCCATTCCTTCAACCTGTTTAGCGATTCCAGGTTAATAGCATTACCCTTGGTGACAAATGAAATCGATTCAGGATAAACATATTGGCTAATAATACTTTCGTTTAACGGAAGAATTACTTCTTTCCCGTAGAAATAATTTAAATTAACGCAACTAGTAGAAAATATTGCCACAATCCGGCATTTCATAATGAGCTTGTTCCAAAGCTCAATAGGAAATCTTGAGAATTGAGGATCATCTATAACCTTGATAAAGTACTCTGATCCAACTTCTTTCAATATGGAAGCTAGAATATGTGCCTCACATCGCGGATGTGCTTTCAACAATACCGTAGCTCCCTCTGGTGTAATCTCCCGGATGATCTTCACATAGAAGTCGATCTCGTTTTCGGCTGACATAAAGCCGCATGAAGACAACGTGCTTAACAAAAATAGATGAGGATTTCGTGATCCCTCTAGCAACCTATTACTATAAGAGTTCAATTCGGATAATTGATCCGAGCATTCCTTCAGGATGGCCAGTGCAAAATCACTATTCGGCACTAGCAACGGAATATTCTGAAGATAAGATCCTGAATAATCAATCGGTAGAGTCAGTACAGCAGCATCGAAATAGAACCTCTTAGGGCCTCCAAAAAGCACTTTGCGAACAAAAGCCCTGAGGTTGATACGCACAGCCCGCATCGACCATGACCATGGAATAAGAAGATCACTTTCATCGCCTATAATTCCAAATGCGTCCCCAAAAAGGATTCTAGTTGCATCAGGATAAACGTTCACGATTAGAGGACTACCAGCGCCACAATAGTCGCGTGATATAAAAACCTCGTCGAAGGAGCTTTCCGCGATTACAGATCTTAATTCAATAATACTCTGGGAATATCTCCTCCTCATAATTCGAGACATTTCCATTTCGCCAATAACAATCACCCGTTTCCATCGCCTGATAGCTGAAAGTCTACGGATGGTTTCTGCCAGAGACTCTTCGACTTCAGTCGAAGCCAATTCGTATATCAGCAGTGTGACTTCCGACTCAGATACATCGTGCTTTACATGGCTATACCACTCCATCGCAATCAATCCCGCGATGAACTGAAGTGGGCCTTGTACAGCAAGAAGGCACTTTCTCAAACGCCACTTTCCTTTCTTAGTTAAGGCATTAACACACCGAACGCCTGAGGCTATTTGTCTCCACGAGGCAGAAGCTGGTCATGTACTAAGCAGGCGCTCCTAGTCAAAAGCGCAGAAATCACCGCCATTAGAAACGTTGCAGCCAGCATCGATTCCGCGGACGCGACCGCTAACGAGATGTGCAGGAACCGGGTAAGGCAATACCAGATTACGACAAATGAAGCACAGCCACAACACCAGTTGATGAAATACAAGTCTTGCCTCTTAATCACATTGTAGATGTTATCGAAAATATACAAGCCCATCGTAAGACCGAGGAAGCCACTCCACTGGGCGGCACGAATGCCAGGACCATATTTTGGGAGCAATAGTCTAACGAACGTCGGCAGAATTAGCCAGCCACACGCACCCGCTACAAGCCCCAGCACTGAGGCGGCGAGCGCACCCTTCTTTGCGATTCGCCAAATATCCATTGCACAGTGGCTTTCGCCATATCGATGAGCCATTTGCGGATACAGGACAACACTGAAGGCGCCTGGAATCATGCGCACGAACGTGCCTACCAGAATTGCAATCGTAAAGTAGCCAAGCACTTGGGTTGACTTGACCAGCATCAGACGATCCAGTGATATGAAGAAAGTGTCCAACTGACCAAGAAGCCAGATTGGAATACCGACCTTGGCTAGTTGTACGAGTTGACTAGTTCCCCACTGCGGTTTTACCGGCAAGGGACGACGGTAGTAAAGTGCGGCAACACCAAAGATACTGAGCAACGAAGCCCGCAGGATAAGGCCTTCATAGTGCAATCGCCATACCAGCAATACGAAAACAACTCCCGCCAAGGCAACTGCAACAGTATTCTTTGCAAGCCGGCCGAACTCAGCGTGCGTCCGATAGGTTGTAGTGAAATACGAAGTTGGCCACGAACAGATAACCATCACCGCAATCGCGCATGCAGTGAAGCATTTTATTGGCTGACCCTTGGTCCAGAACCAAACTGATACAAGCGCACCACACAGGATCGACACCCCAACGAGGAGCCACGACCACGCATATGCTGCCTTTGCCATTCGCAATGCACGATTCTTGTCGCCGGAGCCAATCAGGTAAGGAAGTTCACGATTCAGGCCATTGAAAACTCCAAGCTGCAGCGTAGGACTGTACAAAGTGACCAGCAAAGCGGTATTCCAGACGCCCATATCATAAGGACCTACCCAACGGGCGATGAGTATGCTGGTCACCATAGTGATCAGATTCGCCGCAATGTTCCCGCTGATGACCTTGCCAACAGATTTGAGCGAACTTGTAAAGTCATAGTCGATTTTAGGACGTACAGTCGACGAATCGCCGGTAGGCATCTGCAAGTCCTTACGTGGATCTGTGCTGTTCGTTACGTAAGTATTTTGAGGTGGCTTGACTAATGCGCGTTCAATACAGCTGTCAAGATCTGTGGTCATACGCAAAGGTAGGTGGTCGCGTCGATGCGCTCGACTGTGCGGCGCGATACCGGCGCGAACTGATTTCTACCACAAGTGGCTGTTGAGAAAATTGCGAATAATCAATAATCCAAGATTCCCGCTCTTTTCCGGATGAAACTGACAACCGTAAGCCTTATTGGAGCTCACCGTTGCGGCGATGCGAATTCCGTCGTAATAACAATCGGCGACACGATACTCCTCGTCGGCGGGAACCGCGTTGAACGAGTGAACGAAATAAGCGGATAGGCCGGCTGTGACTCCGTTCATGATTGGATCGTGAAATCCAAAGTCTACGTTGGGGGGCACCAGTTCATTCCAGCCGATATGCGGGATCTTGTGTGACTCCCCATTAGTTCCGCATGGGGAAATGGCGACGACGCGACCTGGAATCAATCCTAGGCCTTCATGTTCTCCGAATTCTTCGCTCACATCGAACAGCATTTGCATCCCGAGGCAAATGCCCAGCATAGGGCGACCGGCACGGGCGTACTCACGGATGGGCTCCACCAAATTGCGCTGCGCCAAGCCCTGCATGCCGTCCCGGAACGCACCCACCCCGGGCAGTACCAAGAACTCAGCCTTCAGCACGCCTGCGGTCGAGTCCGTCAATCTCACCTCGACGCCACAGTGCTCGAAACTACGGCAGACGCTGAACAGGTTTCCCATGCCATAATCAACCACAGTAACAATGCTCATGGCCGCCTCACGTGTATGCCAGCATCCAACGCTGCGGCACGCATCTCCACCAGTGGAACCCGGTTGTAGTGGAGGGCGTCGGCCACTGCGACTGCGTCAGCGTTACCCTTGATGATCACATCCAACATATGCTCCAACGTTCCCATACCACCGCTGGCAATCACCGGGATGGGCACGGCGCTGGCGACCGCATGGACCAACTCGCAATCGAAGCCCTTACGTGTCCCTTCTTGGTCGACGGAGGTCAGCAGAATTTCGCCAGCACCCAATTCTGTGCCGCGTATTGCCCACTCCACAGCTTTCAGCCCAGTGTGCTCGCGGCCGTTCTCCACATAGGCTTCCCACCCTCCCCCTGGCTTTCTCTTGGCTTCGATCGAAAGCACCATACATTGCGAACCGAACCGCTGTGCCACTTCGGTGATGAGTTCGGGACGTCGTACCGCTGCGGTATTGATGGCTATCTTGTCGGCTCCAGCACGCAAAAGTGTCTTTACGTCATCCACAGACCGAATGCCGCCGCCGACCGTCAAGGGAACAAATACCTCATGGGCGGTGTGGGCGACAATGTCAGCCAAGCTATTACGACCGTAAAGGCTGGCGACAATGTCCATATAGATAAGCTCGTCAATTCCCGCCTCGTAATACTTCTTCGCAATGACCTGCGGATCGCCAATGACCCGCAAGCCTTCCAAGCGAATCCCCTTGATGAGATTCGGTCCCTTAATATCCAGCCTACCGATGATTCGTACGTTTGCCATTTCGTATGTTAGAAGTCTTGCATTGCTGTCGCGTGTTTCTGTTCTTCAAACACAGTATAGCGCAGTTTCCACTTGCCGTATTCCCGCTTCCATAGGTGCGGCGAACGGAACTGATCTGCCAGTGCCATGAAATACTCACGATCAATCACCGGCTGCCGAAACATGCTACTAGCCTTCGGAAACTCTTTTTCGGGAAGGCTCAGATACTGGAAAATCTCGTCGGCGAAGCGCTCGGGGAACTCCCCATCGAACTTGCTCACTAACGCGACGCCTTCTTCGCGAGTAATATCTCGAGAACGAATCTCCTGAGCAGCATCGTAAGTAGCGCGACCAATGCCAAATTTGATGTAGGTGGTGTAGTAGTGAAAATCATCGATACGATCGTCAATGCTATTATACTTGCTGTAGGTTCCGGGGGTACGTTCAGGAGAAGCCTCAAAGCCACCGTTATCAACGGCATAGTAGTAACAGCTTTGTGGATGCCATTTCAAGTAATAACCCAGGTAATGAACTTCAACGTTTTTCTTCTTTAGCTCCACAGGATCGGCGGGATAGTAAGAGGATAGCTCGTACGCCGGCACTCCGAATTCCTCCTTAAGCTCGGCAATACTGGCTCCTCCCAGATAAATTTTGGACTTATCCTCGGACGTGAAGTAAGACCAGTCGCGTTCCGCCGTTGCGGTATCTGCAATAGGGTTGCCATACTCAGCTTCATCTTCGCCATAGAAGACCAGAGGGATGTCATAAAGACACGCCATTTTGGGCGCTAGCGACTTTTGTCCAAAGATAAACGCCTGAAAAGGATGAAATAGCCTCTCTACTGCCAGACGTGTAAGCAGACGATGAATGCGTCCGTTCGGTGTGGTCAGTATATTGTCAAATCCGGCATGTATCCACGACTGAAGATTGTGCCAACCCCAATTGGTGTAGATATGAGGCGCCCACGTCACCGTAAGTGGATGCATGCCGAACTTGTGCTTTAAGATGTGTGCAGCGTAGAAGCTGTCCTTGCCACCAGAGCCCGGGCACAGGCAATCATAACGTCCATCGTTGCGCCGAAAGCGGGTGCATAAATCACGGAGTTGCTTCTCGCGCTCTGACCAGTCAATGGAGTTCGATTTCCGCTCCGCCATACGGCAGGCATCGCACACACCTTCGCTGTCGAAATGGATAGTGGACTTTTTGGATTGTCTGGTATGCGAGTATTCGACCGCGGAATTAGGGCGCTGATTAGAAATGACGCACTTGGTGCAGAACCTCACGTCACGTGGAAGACCGTAATAGGTCTCCAGTTCATCTGTGGGAAGCGAGTATTTCGACATGTCAACGATTTGTTCCTCATTCGGGGTCATAATTCGAGATCTCCTTGACAATCTACGAAGCGAAGGTCAGCCTCCGTATCTATGTCCACTGACCGGTCAACGGGCATTTCATAACCGATGGTTTCGGACGTGACAAACGATTTGGCTTCTTGCAGCCACTGTGATAGAGCGACATAGACAGCGCCATTGATGCGAAACACATCTGGCAACTGCTGCCGACATGCAATACGACTGCCTTCGGCGAAGAGAGGACTCAAGCGTAGACTCTGTCCTCGCCAAAACATCAGATACGGGTTTTCAGTGCACCTGGTCACGGATACACAAGCCGGGGCACCGCGTTCCAAACAGAGAGATATACATTTGTCGATGTCTTCAACAGACCGCAAAGGCGATGTCGGCTGCAGCAGGACAACGTAGTCGTAACCAGGCAAATTCTCGATGGCATGTAGAACCGGCACGATTCCAGGTGTATCGTCTGCCGCAAGTTCAGGAGGACGACGAAAGGGAACTTCACAGCCGCAATTAGCAGCTATCTCCATGATCTCAGGGTCATCAGAAGATAGAACTACGCGATCAAGGAACTTGGATTGTCTGGCCTGTTCGATAGTCCAGACAATCAAAGGCTTGCCCTTAACGAGCCGAATATTCTTCCGAGGAATGCCCTTGGAGCCGCCGCGCGCCGGAATGATGCCCAATAGTGTCCGCTTGCCAATCATTTGAACGTCACGTCAAATTCATCCTTCGCCTGACTCAGATCGGGATGGCACCCGATATCAAGCCAGTATTCGTGCAGCGGAAAAACAGCAGTTGTCCAGTTTTCCTTCACAACTCGCTCAAACAAGCTGGTCATATCGACATATTCGTCTTTCGGAACAAGATCCAGCACATCGGGATCCAAGACATAAATGCCGGCATTGACAAAGAACTTTTGCATGGGCTTTTCCTGGATCTCGATGATCTGGCGGCCGGCCAGTTTAATCACGCCGTAGGGCACTTGGTGCTCGTATTCTCGAATACACATGGTTGCCTTTGCTTCTTCTACGCGGTGAAATTCTAGTAAGTGATTGAAATTGACCTTCGTCAGGATGTCGGCATTCATCACAATCAATGGCAATGCTGGTTTTGTCGGCAAGAGAGACAGCGCGCCCGCGGTCCCGAGACGCTTATCTTCGTGGATGTATTCGATACGGACCCCCCAGCACGACCCGTCGCCGAAATGCTGCGTAATCACGTCCGCTTTATGATTCACCGAGATGTAGAACTGTTTGAAACCATAATCGATGAAACTCAGCAGAATGGTTTCCAGGATCGGCCTACCCCCAATCTGTAGCATCGGTTTGGGGCACTGCTCGGTCAGAGGTGCCAGCCGCTTGCCCAAACCGCCGGCCATGAGCAGAACCGGATTCTTCCGCGTTTCAGGCGCTAGCAACTCATCTAGAATCTCCATTCCCACCAATGTCCCTGCCGCATCCAGGATGGGCATTTGCCGGATTTGTCCGCGACGCATGCGCGCCATTACGGACTCTCGATCATCTCCGAGAGCTGCCGTTGTCGGTTGGGTATTCATCACACGCACAACGGAATCCTGAAGGGAGATCCCCACAAGCAGCGCTCGTCGAATATCCCCATCGGTCAACGTCCCAATCAGCCGATTGTCTTCAACCACAAGCGCGATCTGTAAGGAACTTTCATCAATCGTGCGAAGCGCTTCTGCAATGGTTGCGGCGGGGCTGATGCAGCAAGTCTTCCATTTATTTATCATTGCTTTTCTGGCCCCTTCCTTTTCATAATTCTTGCTGGTACTCCTGCTACCCGCGTGTAGGCAGCGACATCATGAATGACGACCGCGCCTGCAGCTACAACACATTGGCTGCCGATCTCGATACCTTGAATCACGACGGCTCCGGCCCCGACAAGTGTACCTTCGCCAACACGAATACCACCGGATAATGTTGCACCAGGGGCAATGTGCACGTGGTTAGCGATCAGGCAGTCGTGATCAACGGATGCATTCGTATTCAGAATCGAGTTTTTGCCCACGACCGTACCTGGCTGTATGACAGCGCCCGCCATGACCTGTACTCCCTCGCCAAGACAAACATCTGTAGATGTGACGGCTGCGGCGTGCAGCACCGTCGCGAAGTGATAACCCAGAGCGACGAACTTTTCGAACAACTCTCGACGACTCTCAGTAGAAGAGACAGAGCCCAGGCCATTGATAAGCCGGACATCCTGTGGCGAATACCGCAAAACGCTATCGTCATCACCGATGATTGGGATACCAAGGACATCGCCAGTTCTGTAGCACCCCACACGCTCTGCAATCCCCAGGATTTTAGCAGACCCGGACATGAGGGCTGCAATCAGAACCTTGGCGTGGCCGCCGCCCCCCAGAATGATAAGCGGTTTCGTCTCGCTCATGGGATTATGGCCTCGTCGGCGCCATAGTCACGGGTGACTGTCTTCCCTAGAAATTCCCAATACCGAATTGGAGGAATTCCTGTGCCAGGTCGTTTGGCCCCCAGGTTATTCTCGGTAAAGGACTCACCTTTGCGAATAGGTTGCAGTGCCACAAGGCTCTTGCGCGCGATTGCTTGGTTCTTTGCCTCAGATATCGCGACCAGCTTTCGGGGTGAACCTATAGCCTGTTCTACCTCGCGAATTGCCGTCACCATGGCTGCTAGCTCACCCGGTTCCAGCGATGCCTTATGATCCGGCCCTGGCAGGCTTCGGTCCAGCGTGAAATGCTTCTCGATGATGCAGGCGCCACGAGCCACTGCGGCTATGGGCACACAATAGCCGATCGTATGATCCGACAACCCGACCGGCAGCCCAAACGCCCTGGCCATGGTCTCCATTGCCAGAAGGTTTACATCCTCAAACGGCGAAGGATACTCAGTCGTGCAGTGCAACAACGTTACATTCTCTTGAAGCCGTTTCTGCCCATCCGAGGACTGATAGGCTCGCCTGAAGTTGGTAAGCGAGGGGACTTCGCCGATCTGCAAATAACCATAGGCAAGCACACCCAACGCATCCTCGATGTCTCCCAGCAGGCTCATCCCTGTCGACAAGATAACCGGTAAACCAGAGTGTGCCACGCGCAGCAGCAAAGGCGCGTTGGTGATTTCGCCAGATGCAATCTTAATCCGCGGCACTTTGAGATCATTTACCAGCATGTCAACACTGGACAGATCGAAGGGGGTTGACAAAAACTGGATGTTCCGCATCTCGCAGTGCTGCATAAGCTGCTTGTGCGCTGAAAGATCGAGCTCAAGCCCCTTCACCATTTCCAGCTGCGATTCGCTATCCCCTGTATTTTTGACTTGATACTCGGCCTTTACGGCGTACCGACTTATAACGGCCTCCGGTTTAAACGTCTGGAACTTAACTGCATCGGCGCCTGCATTTACTGCAACGTCAACCATGGCAAGGGCTCTGTCCAGAGAACCGTTGTGATTTACCCCGGCCTCCGCGATGATAAAGGTTTTCAGTATAGACTCCTTTGTAAAGAAAACAATTCACTTCGCTGCAGCGACTTTACACTGTAAATCGTCCGGATCATAGAAGCGTTTCGGTTCCGACAGATTTGCTTGCTTGAGAAAAGCAACGATGCGCCCGGATGCATTGCAGTCGTCGTACAGGGATTCTGTTTTTGCTGTCAGGTCTTGGAATTCCGAAGATAGCGCCAGTTTGATTGCGCTCACAATGGCCTCAGTTTCCTCTGGGCAATCAATCACAGATGATGCCTTTAAGCGCCCATCTTGCCTATCTCCAATATTGACGGTGGCCTTCTTCAGTGCCGGAGCCTCGACAATGCCGCTCGACGAATTCCCAATTACCACATCACAATGCATCATTGCGCTTAGGTAGCGGACCTGCCCCAGTGAAGTGACGACAAGCACCCGGTCCGGCCGCGCCGCGCCAAAGCCGTCGATCATCTGAGCAAGTAAACGGCCACCAGCATCGGCGTTGGGCTTGGTAAAGATCACTCGGGCGTTGGGGAAACGATCGAGAGCCTGCAAGAGCTCTGTCAGCGCCTGTTCCGGTTGCAGGCTGCCGAGCGTCGCGGGGTGATATGTGACCAGAAAAGTGGGATGAGCAAGCGAAAAATTCAATTCCTTTTCCAAATTCTCGCGTGACAAAAGCGGCAAGCGATGGAGATTATCCAAGCCGGTACACCCGAAATTCTTCACATTCGCAGGTTGCTCGCCCATGCGAATGATGCGTTCCCGATACACTTCCGCCGCCGGGAAGTGATACGTCGCCATCTTGGTGATCGCATGACGAATACTGTCATCTATCGCGCCTCGGGTTATCTCCCCGCCAGAGATGTGCGCCAAGGGCAAACGTGCCATCATGGCGGCGCTAGCCGCAGCGAGGATCTCGAATCTGTCCCCCAAAACAACCACTATATCGGGCCGCAGATGGTTGAACGCATCGGCAAAGCCGATCATTCCCAGGCCCATGGATTTGGTCACACCCACCGCAGTATCGCTCGACAGAAGCATTTCCACCCGATCATCAATCCGAAAGCCATCTTCCTCGATGGTCCGGTATGTCAGACCGAATTCCGGTGACAAATGCATGCAGGTCGCAATGACTTGCAACTCGAGATCGGGATCAGACTGGATTTCCTTCATAATCCAGCACAATAGTCCGTACTCCGCACGCGTACCGGTAACGACGCAGATCTTCCGTCTGGTCATGCGCAAATCCTTGATACGCTGCTCGGTATGTTCACGATTCGCTTTTCCAGACTCTCGGCGACGGAAAGATCCATGCGAGGGCAGTTCTCGTACATGGGAAGATGGTGCATCAGAATCCAGGCTGGCCGCGTCATGATTCCATTTTCGTTTGTCGCATCGAGCAGGGCGTCCCGTTGGGAGGCGACCTCTTCGTCCAACACAAGGGCGTTCAGCCAATAATTTGACTTGGTGAACGGCGAGTCCTTCACGACCTTCACGCCTGGAACATTCTTGAATGCTTCAATATACCGCAGGGCCAACTTCCGCTTGCTCGCTAAAAAGTCTGGAAGGTTTTCCAATTGCGCACATCCCAGAGCCGCATTCAAGTTCGGCATTCTGAAGTTGTACCCAAGCATGTCGTGAAAGAACTCCCATTTGTGCGGTTTACGCGCCGTGGTGGTAAGGTGCTTGGCCAATTTGGCCTCCGCCTCATTGTTGAACAGCAAGGCGCCGCCACCGCCAGCGGTCACTATCTTGTTGCCGTTGAAGCTGAGAATGCCAATCCGTCCGAAAGTCCCTGTATGGCGTTCCTTGTAGAACGAACCGAGAGACTCTGCGGCATCTTCAATCATTTCCAGCTTCCAACGACTGCAAAGTTCAACTAGAGGATCCAGGTCAACCGGATGACCGAACGTGTGCATGGGAACCACGGCCTTGATTCTGGCCCCCGTAAAGCGGTTACGCGCGCCCTCGCTGTCAATATCGGCGATGTCACCGAGATAATGATCGAGCTTTGCCGGATCCGTACCGAAGGTGGCAAATTCACTGTCAACGAAGTGAGGAGTAGCCCCACAGTACACGACGGCGTTTGCAGTCGCCACAAACGTCAGAGTTGGAATCAGGACTTCGTCGCCGGGTTCAACACCGGCGAGCTTTAGCGCTATAAAGAGCGCGGCCGTGCCGTTGACCACAGCTACTGCGCGTTTCGCGCCTGTATATTCGGCGAGCATCTGCTCGATGCGATCTACATAGGAGCCGACCGAAGATACCCATCCAGTATCGATACAATCCTTCAGGTATTCCCATTCGTGCCCGCGGAATATAGGCTGATGCAACGTGCTAGGCACGTTCAATTCCTCTATGACACTACGTATGATCGCAACGATCTGCTCCATCGGAAGAGAACCCTCAGAAGTTATATTGGTGCGGTTTATATTCATTCAAATTCCCCTCACTTTCAAACCATGGAGTGTTTTCAGAGAGCCAGGCCTGAAGCCTTCCAATTGTACTCAGCGCGGCTCCAGGTTGAATAAACGATTCGCACTGCAATTACAGCAAGGAAATGGTTGGCTTCACTAGGAACTTGTTGAAAAACTCCGTCGAGTACCGGAATCTGGGATAAATTGGGGTTCCAAAACCATTACCATTCCTCTACGGATCGCTCCT
>CAAGKR010537399.1_pt1 | contig 28693 bp, 26 predicted proteins | sample 2556971 | NCBI WGS metagenome assembly CAAGKR01 (sample SAMEA5207829, study PRJEB30636) | soil metagenome | biome: forest; feature: boreal; material: soil | place: USA | collected 2011-09 | depth 1 m | reverse complement strand
GCTGAGCCTCGACGTGCGCCTCATCCAGACGCCCGAGATCGGTGAGGCGGTGCGAGAGCGCGAACGCCGACTCCACGCTCGCCAGAGTCGTATCGATCGCTACGGTCCTGGCGATCTGCTCCGCGATCGCATCGGAACCCGAGTTGAAGTTCCTGTGCAGGCTGTGCGCTTCCCACCCAAGTCGGCGGAAGTCTGCATCCGATCTGGAGTCCTGATCGCTGAGGTATGTGTTCGCGGCCTGAATTTCCTGAGTCACCACATTGGAGAAATCCGAAGCCTGCCTCGCATCCTGCTGTGCATCAGAAAGTGTTCTGCTCACTTCGTCCGCCATGCGGCTCATCGACACCCAGCCCACCGCGCCGGCGCTGATGAGAAGAAGGATCAGGAATGTGAAGCCGACTGTCAGTACCTGACGAATCGTCTGGAAGCGATAAAGACTCTTCACTTGGCCTCCGCGAGCGTCGTCAAAAGCCCGTCGTGCACGCGTAACACCCGGAATCTCATCCCGACCGGGTCGCCCGTGTCCTCGAAGTACGCGGGACCGGTCAGGCCGGCGTACGCGTTCTCGCGAGTGAGCGAATGCAGGTAGTTGCGGATTCCATTTCGATTGGGGCCGCGCTCCTTCAGCGCCTGAGCGACCAGCTTGGTTGCGTCATACGCCAGCGCAGCATGCGCGTCAGGCGGTGTGCCGAATTTCTTCTCGAACGCGGCGACGAACGCGCGCGCTGCCGGAGAAGGATCTTCCGGAGTGAACGACATCCCAATGTAGGCTCCTTCGGCGGCAGTCGTATCGGAGACGATGCCCTGCCAGCCATCGCCGCCGACGAATATCGGGTTGAATCCCTGGCGCCTCGCCTCCTGGAGGATCTTGAGGCCCGATCCGACGCGGCCCGCGACGAACACGACCTTCGGCTTCCGGGTCTTCAGATACGCTATGTAAGGCTCCGCTGACGGAAGGTCGGCGTTGATCGGATCGAGGCTCAGCAGCTCGCCATGGAACGCCCGGCGAAACGAGTCGGCCAGTCCGCGGCCATACGTGTTGTTCTCATAGAGCACCGACGCAGTCGCGGGGCCGCTTCGCGTGCCGAACCTGTTCGCGAAGGTAGCGAGCGCAATTCCGTTGAGAGAGTCGCTCGAGATGATCCGGAAAACCCAGCTCGATATACCGGTGAGATCGGGGGAAGTCGCGCTGGTGGCAACGGCGGAGAGCTCGCCGTCGTAGACGTGCGCCGCCGAGAGCATTCCGGAGGAGTTAACGTGCCCGATTACCGCGGATATCTTGCGGTTTCTGACGAATTCCTGGGCGATCTTCGCGGCAATTGTTCCGTCGCCGTCGTCGTCGCGTGTGATCACCTGGAACGGGTGACCGTTGATGCCGCCGGCCTTATTGATCTCTTCGGCCGCCAGCTGAACGCCCTGGAGGTTTTGGAGTCCGTAACCCTGCTTCCAGGGTCCGGCCGCCCCGACGACGTACGGATCTTTGAATCCCCCGCAGGCGGCGAGTGCCAGCAGTGCGAGCGATGATACGGCCTTGGACAACAACTCCCCCTTCCCCCGATTCGGGGAACTCAATGTCTCTCGAAGGACGAAGCCGAAGGTCGAGCCGTCACGGCGAATGGCACCCAATCTGCCCCTATAACGGCCAATCCAGGGGACATTGACGATGAAAGTGCTGGTCACGGGCGGCACCGGAGTAGTCGGAGAGGCCGCGGCTGGATTCATTGGAGACTTGCCGCAATGAACAAGAAATTCTTTCTGGTCGCACCTCTCGCGCTCGCGGTTGCAGCGTGCGCCGCGCGGACCCCGGGGGTCGGTATGCTACCGGCACAAACAGCACGCTGCACGGATTTATCAGACAGCGTGTCCAAGTACGTGTCGCAGGATGCCCTTCCGCTGGCGCACATCGTAGAAAACCCACGGTTGCCGCGCGTTCCATCGGCATTGGGCCCCGGTGACAGCGTTTATGTGGAGTTCCTTGTGCGTCCCGATGGACTCGCGGACACGAGCTCCATCCAGATAACAGGGCCGAGTGATCCTGAGTTCGTTCGCAGTGCCCTGGCCTTCGCGGCTGAGAGCCGATTCATGCCCGCCCAGACGCAAGGCTGCTTCGTGCCCAGCAAGTACAACCTGGTCGTTAAGTCGACCGCGACCACGACGAGGTAGGCAAACCCGGTCCGAAGCAAAACGACCGGGCCGATCGAGCGTCATTTAGGTATGCATCTGCGGCCATACCTCGTAGCCGCGGCCTTTATCGTTGCCGGAACCCGGCTGGCCGCCCAGGAAGTTCTCATCGAAGTCGTTGAACTGTCCAATGGCAAGCCCATTGTCGGCGCCAATGTCTCGCTCGTCGACGATCACGGCATGAGCCTCTTCGGCAACTTCAGCGACCAGGGTGGGCATACGGTTTTGCGCGCGCCGAGCTCGGGCTTGTACCAGGTGCGGTCCGACAAGCTTGGGTATGAGACCTGGATTTCGGTGCAGCTCCACGTGACCGGCACCCCGATTCACGTGCGAGTAGGGATGTCGCCGTCGCGCAATCCTCCGACTGTGGTCGCGCGGAGCGAGACGGCGTGTCAGCTTCTCACGCCCGCCGGCACGCCTGCCGGCGATCTGTGGACAGAAATCCGGAAAGCACTCACCGCGAACGCGCTGACTGAGGCCCAGGGATTGGTGCCCCTCGACGTCGACCTGTACGAGCGCGCACTCGATCGCAACCTCGGCGTCGTCTCCGAGCGAAAGGAGCAGCGCCTTCGAATCGCGAGAAGGCCGGCGACGGGAATTTCCTGGGATCAGATCGATTCTACCCGCCGCGGCGCGGTTTCGGGCGGAGATGTCTATCGTGCGCCCGATGCGGCGCTGCTCGTATCGGATCAGTTCGTGAAATTCCACTGCTTTGCGGCGATCCGCGGATACGGCCCGGAGACCGGCCTGACCGGACTCGAGTTCAGACCCGCCAGGGTCGGCTCTCAGGCAGAGCTCACGGGAATTTTCTGGCTGGATCCGAAAGCGAACGCGCTTCGCTCGCTGAGCTTCGACTACGTCAACCTTCCGATTCCGTTGCGCATAGCGAGGACGACGGGCCGCCTCGAGTTCCAACAGCTCCCGGGTGGCCAATGGATCGTCCCGCGCTGGTACATCAGGATGCCGCGCGTCGCGCAGGTGACGTCTGCGGATATCGGATTGCCGTCGGTCGCTCGAGACACAATGCTCGGATATCAGGAGGTCGGAGGCACATCCAGGCTGGCCGGGACGCCAGCGCCGTCCTTCGCCGACAACGCAACCGGATCCGCCTCTCAAAGCAACTCCGCGCAAGCTTCGAGCGCTGGAGCTACACCGGATGCGGCGGATGCGGCGGCCGCCCCCCAATCATTCATCACCGGAGTCGTATACGACAGCACTACCGGCACTCCGCTAAAGGATGTGCGGGTCTCGACGGGCGGCGGACGATTCAAAGCTACGACGGGCCCGGGCGGACACTACGAGCTCGCAATCGATGGCTCGCTCTCCGACACGATCGTATTCGAGCATCCGCGGCTCCGGCTCTTTCGCATCGCGGACCGAGTGCAGACGATCTCGCTGCCGAGTGGCGCGCGCGGCCAGGCAAATGTGCTCGTGCCTTCGTACCCGACGCTGCGCAGGCAGTTGTGCGGGCGGAATGAGACCGGTACGGACGCTCAGGGTATTGCCGCCGGCTACGTGAAGGACGCCGCCGGCAATCCGATCGCGAGCGCGCACGTCTGGGCGACGTGGCAGATCTCGTGGATCGAACAGAATGGGCGGCTGGTATCGACGAATCAACAGCGCACCGTGGAGACCGACAGCAACAGCGATGGATCCTATCTAATGTGTGGATTCACCAAGGGCGCGCAGATCACCGCCAAAGTGGGAAAGGCGGGACAGGGGACAGTGCAGGAAAAGCTCGTGCTGCCCGCCAATATGGTTCTCGAGCACGACTTCAGGTTCGGCGCGCGCTAGTCTCCCGTCGGCACAATGCCGGCGCCTTCCACCATCAGGATCACGGTTTTCTCCAGCGCCCGAGTACGGTGGACAACGCCTTTCGGCACGACGAATCCGCGTCGCGGCTCCAGCTCGATCGTGCGATCCTCGAGGTCGATCAGGAGCTTTCCATCCACGACGTAGAAGAATTCGTCGAGATCATCGTGCTTATGCCAATGATACTCGCCCTGAATGACTCCCAGTCGAACGACTGAGTCGTTGACCTTGCACAAGGTCTGATTGTACCAGCGGTCACGAACGGCGTCGACGATCGCGCGGATGTCTATGACCTCGAGCGGCGGATACTTGATGTCGAGGCGCGTCACATAAGGGTAGGACTGCTCTGAGGAGTTCTGATGAGTAGGCATGCGCAATCCTCGGGGGCGAGCTGTAAGGCTAACTGAACGGGTGCCAGACGTCAGTAGCACAGTGGCCAGTGTGCAGTTCACAACGCCCGGACGTTGCTACTGGCGTGATGGCACAAGCAGTTGCTCCGAACGCCACGGAGATAAGTCTGGGCGTAGTGAACTGGCAATTGGCATCTACGCCACTGACGTCTGGCACCCGTTCTGTTGCTCTTAGTCCCCGACCAACCGAGATGCGATTCGTCATTGCCGTACATCTCTCTGTAGCACCTGAAAATACGCGGTCCATGGTCCCACCGCATCCGTGTACTCTCTCGCCATCGTGCGGGTGATCTGCGCTATGTGCGAGACGTCGTGCACGACCCAAGTCGCGAGCAGCTGGCCCATCGTCACCGCTCCGAGCTTCGGGTGCTCCCCGGTCAGCTCCAGATCCTTGTCCTTCAGATTCCAGCCACGAAGCGTCGCCACGTTTCCCGCGCGCAGCTGCTCGAATTCTTCCAGCCTGTTGCGCAGCGGTCGATCCGACTCGAGCTCGGCGAAACGATCGAAGGGCTCGAACCGACGATAGTTTTCCTGCTTGAGAATGATCCGCGCCCGTGGAATCCAGTCCGTCCGCTCGCCGTTGATCAGGTGGCCGATGATCTGGCTCGGGCTCCACGCGTCCGGACCTTCGCGGGCGCTGGTCCACCTGTTCGGCAGATCGATGAGCAGCGCCGAAAGCACCGCGGGTGTGCGCTCCAGAACGGGAATGGCTTCTTCGAGCTTGAATTCCATTGTTTTCTCCTCAGTCGCTCCGGCTGGCATCCAGAACTAAAGATTTAACACGGATGCTTCGGATGACCAACCGGATGCTTCGGATCGCTACGTGGATCAGCTACTTTTCCCTGCTGACTAATTTCGCCCGGCTGCAAGAGTGGTTGTCCAACTTCAGGAGTTATGATGACCGCACGATTCCTAACTGCTATCGCCCTCCCCGCAATCCTCGCGCTCGCCGTCGCACCATCAGATGCGCAGACGACAGGCGCCGCCACTCAGTCGACGGCCGGCAAAATTCCGGAGCGCCCCGTCCGCCGCGACATCCCGATGACGAGGATGATCCAGCGAGCCTTCGCGGCCGGCACGCGCGATTCCACGGGACGTCCGGGACGGAACTACTGGCAGCTCTGGATGGACTACAAGATCAATGCGAGCCTGGACCCGGCAACCTCGATCGTGAACGGGCGCGAGACGGTGACCATCCGCAACAACAGCGATTCCGCGATGCGCTCGATGGTACTCCGTCTCGACCAGAATTTTTTCAGACCCGACGTTAACGCCCGGCTCGAGCCACCAAGCGAGCTCACCGACGGAATGCAAATCACGCGGCTCGTGCTCAACGGGCAGGCGATGGAGATCACCGACACGGTCGGCATGATGCTTCCGGGAACTACGCGCCGCATTCCACCGTTATCCGCGACCCTCAAGAACACCTCGGCGCGGATCACGCTGCCGACCCCAATCGCGGCCCACAGCAGCGGGACTCTCGAAGCAGATTGGCACTTCCGCGTCCCGCGCGCCGACAATGGTCGCGGATCTAGAATGGGCCGCTGGGCAGACACGCTGTACCAGGTCGCGCAGTGGTATCCGCGCGTCGCGGTCTTCGATGACCTGCGCGCCGGCGGCTGGGATACCGAGCCATATCTCGGACCCGCCGAGTTCTACAACAACTACGGGCACTTCGACGTCAGCATCGACGTGCCGGCCGGATGGATCGTCGGATCCACCGGCGTGCTCCAGAATCCCACCGAGGTGCTTACGCCGACTGCTCGGGAGCGCCTCTCTCACGTCCTCGAGTCGGATTCTGTTCGGACAATCGTCTCCGCAGCGGAGCGTGGAGCAGGGAAATCAACCGCCGCTGGAAATCGACTCGTCTGGCACTTCGTTGCGGACACGGTCGGGGACGTCGCATGGGCGACGTCGAACCAGTACGTGTGGGACGCGACGCGCGCGACGATTCCGGGGCGCAGCCCGGTTCCCGTAAACATTCTCTATCTGTCCGGCCACACGCAGCAATACGCACAGGGCGGCCCGGTCGTCCGGCACGCGCTCGAGTACTACTCGAAGCTCTGGATGCCGTACGTATATCCGCAGCTCACGATGGTGGACGGCCCAGAGCTCGGAATGGAGTATCCGATGTTCATAATGTCCGCGGTGTTCGCCGCGGATCACGAGACGGGTCACCAGTGGTGGCCGATGATGGTCGGCACCAACGAGACGTGGTACGGATGGATGGATGAAGGATTCAACCAGTACATGAACATCCTCTCCGACGCTGACTACGCGCACACGACCCCGAAGCTCGACAGCCTCGGCATCTCCTATGGGCGCATCAGCGGCAATGAGCTCGAGCCGACGCTCATGTGGGACGAGAACTATGCTGGCCCGCTCTACTCTTTCGCTGCCTACGGAAAAGTGCCGCTGATGCTCTCGTCCTTGGGCGGAGTCGTCGGCGACACCGCCGTGCAGCGCGCCATGAGCGAATACGCGAAGGCATGGCGCTTCAAGCACCCTTCGCCGTGGGATTACGCGTTCTTCATGAGCAACGCGCTGCACCGCGATCTTGGCTGGTTCTGGAATTACTGGCTGTTCACGACGGAGTCGGTCGATGGCTCGATCCAGGACGTGAAGACATCGGGGCGCCGCACCACCGTGACGGTTCGTCAGAACGGTCAGATGCCGTCGCCGGTGGTGCTCAAGGTTGAGTTCGCGCCGACCGGACCCGCGATCAGACCGATGTCTAATAGTCAGATGGCCGATGCGAACACGGCAATCGTGACCTATCCAGTCGACGTCTGGTTCCCAGGCAGTCGTACCTTCAACGCCGTTCTGGATTTCGGCGGCCGCACGATCACCCGGATAACGCTCGACCCGAATGGTCGATTCCCCGATCGTGATCCGAGAGACAACGTTTGGACCCGGCCGGTGCTCGCGCCGCCGATGATCAAGGTGAGGTAGCCGATGCGCTCAAACGCACTCCGCCTGGGCGCCGCTCTCGCATTCTTCGCGGCCATCAGTGCCTCGGCGGGAGCGCAACAGACTCCGCAGGTTACCGCGGCTGATTACGCTCGCGCCGAGCGGTTTCTGCGAGACAATGTTCTTCCACTGGTCTCGGGAATCGGCGTGCAGCCATCATGGCTCGGTGGCGACCGCTTCTGGTATCGAAGCAGCAGAATTGGCGGCGCAGATCTGATTGTCGTCGATCCGACACGCGCGATGCGAAGCGTTTGCACTCCAGATACCGGGCGGTGCGGCGCGGCGATAGACGATCGCGAAGCTGCCCGTGCGAGAGCCGAGTTTGTGCGGAGAGCGGGACGCGCAGTTCCGGAGATAGTCTCACCGGATGGGAAGCGCGCGGCGTTCATTCGCGCTTACAACCTCTGGGTTCGCGATGTCGCGACCGGACGCGAGACGCAGCTGACCACCGACGGTGTCAGGGATTTTGGATACGCGACCGACAACGCAGGCTGGATTCGCAGCGATCGGCCGATCCTTATCTGGTCTCCTGACTCGCGCAGGATCGCGACTTTCCAGCAGGACGAGCGCGGCGTGGGCAAGATGTATCTCGTCAACACGAAGGTGGGACATCCGGATCTGGAGGCATGGAACTACCCGCTGCCGGGCGACAGCGTCATTACTACGATCCAGCGCGTCATCATCGATGTCGATGCACCGCGCGTGATCAGGCTGCAAATGCCGGCCGATCAGCACCGGTCCACGCTCTGCGATCACATCCTCTGCCGCGGCGACGAGGGATGGACTGACGTCCAGTGGTATCCGGACGGCTTGCACATCGCGTTCGTGTCTACCTCGCGGGATCATAAGCACGAGACGCTCCGCGTCGCGGATGCGACGACCGGGGCGATCAGGGATGTGCTGGAGGAAACAGTTCCGACCCAATACGAATCGGGGAACGGAATGGTGAACTGGCGCGCGCTTCCGGCATCCAACGAAGTGATCTGGTTCTCGGAGCGCGACGACTGGGGACTGCTCTACCTGTACGATCTTGCAACCGGTCGGCTCAAGAGCAAGATCACGAGCGGAGAAGGGAATGTCGCCGAGCTTCTGCGCGTCGACGAGAAAAACCGCGCTCTTTATTTCGTAGGCAATGCCAAGGAGCGCGGGCGCGATCCGTACTTCCGTCACTTCTACAAGGTCGGAATGGACGGAAGAGGTCTGACTCTCCTCACGCCGGAGAACGCAGACCACGATGTCTCGCTCTCCCCGTCGGGTCGGTACTTCGTGGACACCTACTCCACGCCCGACGTCCCGCAGATTTCGGTGCTGCGAGATCTGAACGGAAAGACCGTCCTCACCATGGAGAAGGCGGACATCTCGCGTCTGCTCGCCACCGGCTGGAAACCGCCACGGCCGATTACAGTCAAAGCGCGTGACGGAAAAACGGATCTCTATGGCTTGCTGTACACGCCCACGAATCTGGATTCGACGCGAAAGTATCCGATAGTCAATCACATATATCCCGGCCCGCAAACGGGAAGCGTAGGCAGCCGTAGCTTCTCCCCGGCACGTGGAGACGCGCAGGCGCTCGCCGAGCTGGGGTTTGTGGTCGTCGAGATCGACGGGATGGGCACGCCGTGGAGATCGAAGTCATTCCACGACGCGTACTACGGCAGAATGGGCGACAACACGCTGCCCGATCAGGTTGCGGGAATGAAGGAGCTGGCTCGCCGATACTCGTGGATCGATCTCGATCGTGCGGGAATTTATGGCCACTCTGGCGGCGGTTTCGCCGCGGCCGACGCCATGTTCCGCTACCCCGATTTCTTCAAGGTCGGAATATCCGAAGCGGGGAATCACGACAACCGCGTATACGAGGATGACTGGGGCGAGCGCTATCAGGGCCTCCTCGTCAGGAATCCGGACGGGACGGACAACTATACGCCTGAGGCCAACCAGATCTACGCGAAGAACCTGAAGGGGAAGCTTCTGCTCGCCCACGGGACTATGGACAACAACGTCCCTCCGTACAACACGCTGCTCATCGTCAACGAGCTGATCAAGGCGAACAAGGATTTCGATCTCATCATGCTGCCGAATCGCACTCACGGCTTCGGAAGCGAGCCCTACATGGTCCGCCACCGCTGGGACTACTTCGTCAGGAATCTCCTCGGCGCCGAGCCTCCGAAGGAATACGAGATAAAGCCGCCGCAGCGACCCCGTACGCCCTGACGGTGTACATCGCGTAGGGGTTGTGTCACACATGAACGTCCAATGAAAAGATTCGTCCTGCCGGCGATCATTGCCGTTGTCGCTCTCACCAGTGTTGCGGGAGCGCAGGCCGTGCCGCCCAAGCCTCTGGTTTTCACCCACGCTGACACCATTCGTGGGTCGAATACCCCGGAGCGCGCCTGGTGGGACGCCACGTTCTACGATCTGCACGTCAAGGTGAATCCCGCCGACAGCAGCATCGCTGGGTACAACGCGATTACCTATCGCGTTCTCAAGCCCGCGCGCGAGATGCAGATAGACCTGCAAATGCCGCTCGTAATCGATAGCGTCGTGCAGGACGGGACAGAGCTGAGCGCGCGTCGCGACGGCAACGCGTTCTTTATCAGGCTGATCACGCCGCAGCTCATCGGCGCGAAGAAACAGATCTCGGTCTATTACCACGGCAAGCCGGTTGTCGCGGTAAGGCCGCCCTGGGATGGTGGATTCATCTGGGTACGCGACAGCCTCGCCCGCCCATGGATCGCTACCGCGGATGAAGGCCTGGGCGCGAGCGCGTGGTGGCCCAACAAGGACATCTACTCGGACGAGCCCGACAGCCAGAGGGTCGCGATCACTGTTCCGGACTCTCTGATCGATGTGTCGAACGGCCGGTTGCGGAGCACCACGCCGAATCCGGATGGGACCACCACCTACGAGTGGTTCGTCTCCAATCCCATCAACAACTACGACGTCGCGGCGAACGCCGGCCACTACGCGCACTTCAGCGACGTGTACGACGGAGAGCGCGGCAACCTCACGCTCGACTTCTGGCCGCTCGACTATCACGCCGATACCGCGAAGAAACAGTTCCAGCAGGTGAAGCCGATGCTGCAGTGCTTCGAGAGTTGGTTCGGTCCATTCCCATGGTACGAGGATGGATACAAGCTCGTCGAAGCGCCTCACCTGGGGATGGAGCACCAGAGTGCGGTCGCCTACGGCAATCACTACAAGAACGGATATCTCGGTCGTGACCGTTCGAACACAGGACGCGGTCTATTGTGGGATTTCATCATCATCCACGAGAGCGCGCACGAGTGGTTCGGCAACAGCATCACGATGAAGGATGCCGCCGACATGTGGATCCATGAGAGCTTCGCGACCTACGCCGAAGGCCTCTTCACCGAGTGCCAGCAGGGAAGGAAGGCGGGGGCAGAGTACACCATTGGACAGCGGAAACTGATTAGAAACGACGTCCCGATCGTCGGCGTGTATGGTGTGAACCACGAAGGCTCCGGCGACATGTACGACAAGGGCGCGAACATGCTGCACACCATCCGGCAGCTCGTAGACGACGACGCGCGGTGGCGGGGAATCATGCGGGGTCTCGGCAAGACTTTCTGGCACCAGACCGTGACCGGCAAGCAGATCGAGGACTACATCAGCCGTCAGTCAGGCATGAATCTCGGGAAAGTGTTCGACCAGTATCTACGGACGACCAAAGTCCCGACGCTCGAGTACAAACTTCAGGGGTCCAGGCTCTCCTATCACTGGACCAATGTGGTCCCGGGGTTCGCGATGCCGGTGAAGGTCACGACAGCGCCGGGAGAGCTGACCTGGATCAGGCCGACCGAGAGCTGGAAAACAACTATGGTACATCTCGCGCGGCCTGAGGAGTTTCACGTCGACGAGAATTTCTATGTTCTCGCGAAGGATCTCCTCAAGCCGGCGACTGACTCCACTACCGTCCGTAAAGCCCTGTAATCCGCGCGGTGCCGAGCTTGTTTGCGTTCAGATTGTACCCAATGAACGCGGAAGTCGCACTTCCCGGAACGTCGATCTTGTCGGTCTTGAGCGCGAACACCGTGAAATGATAGTGGTGCGGCTTGTCACCCACGGGTGGGCACGGTCCGCCATAGCCCTTCGTCCCAAAATCAGTAGGTCCTTCGACGCTGCCGCCCGGTGCGTTGCGCCCATTTCCAGCTCCCGCCGCAAGCGACGTCGTCGTTGCTGGAATGTTGTAGATGATCCAGTGCCACCAGCCGCTCCCGGTTGGAGCATCGGGATCGTAGGCGGTGACCGCGAACGACTTGGTTCCGGCAGGCGCGTTGGACCACGCGAGCGCCGGCGAAACGTTCTGTCCGTTGCAGCCCATTCCGTTATAAACGTGGCTCTGCGCGATACGGCCTTTCGAGATCAGGTCAGAGCTGCTGACTCGAAAATGCCCGGCCGCTTTGGTCACTGCCTTGGCCTTTGCCTGGGCGCCCGCTATCGATGTGAAACCAAATGCCACGGCCGCCAGCGCGAACGCCGCGGACTGGAGCCGAAGTGATTGCAACATGATGTTTCTCCTCTAGATGACGGGGATCGAGCTATCTCCACACCGCCAGAATGATTCCAGCGATGACGAACGACACAAGATTGTACATCGAATCAATGAGCCACAACTGCTTCGGCTTCCCGGAGAAAATGGCGGTCGCATAGCTCGTTGTCGCCGCGAATCCGAGCCAGAAGAGGAAGCCGAACAGCACGCCGTGCGCCCAACTGAGCTCGATCGAGCGGTCGAAGTGCGCGAACACCAGAGCCATCACCCATGCCGTGATGAGAGCGGTGATGAACGCTGACAGGTACATCACCGGCATGTTGGCGCTCGCGGCTTGCGCCCTCTCCTGCTCCACTGTCCGTCCCTGGAGCGCCAGCCACTTCTTCACGAACAGAACGGGGGAGTACCAGAGTCCGCCGAGCGCGAAAATGACGATTCCGGTAACGAGCACTGCGAGGTAGTTAACGGGGGGAACGTGCATCGAGGTGCCTCCATGGTGTGGAGAAGCTGGGAGAATCTATCCCCCCCGATTCAAACGCGCAGCGTTACTACCGCAGCCTGGCCCTCGCCTCTCTCGCTCTCTTCGCGAACGCTCTTGCGTCGCCGGGTGCGAAGCTCTCCATCAGCGGCTCGTGGCCTATCTCCGTGTCGTGAAACACTTCCTCTCCATTCGCGCTGAGGATCTGAAGCCGGCCGTCGGCGTATTTCGCGTCAGCCATATCGCGAAGGTGATACGCGATTCCATGATCGAACAGAGGCTGCAGCGCGCCGAGCGCCATTCGCGCGATCAGCCGGTTGACCTGTCCCGATATCGTATCGGTCGCCTCACGGGAGTTCATCCGCGCGAGACCGCGATCCGTCATCTGCGCAACGATAGTGGTGTCCATCAGCAGCAGTGTGGCCCCGCCATCGCGGCTCACTATGGCAAAATGGGCCCGGTCGGTGCTCTGCCTTTCGACCACGTGCGCGACAGAATCCCGGACGTGAACGCTGACGTGCATTGATCCGGTATCTTGAGCGCTCAGCGGTACACCTATGGCCAGTGCGAGCGCGAACGAGGGAAGGTGACGTAAGACCACCGAGCGAGACTGCATCAACTAGCTCCGGAAGAAGAGAATGGTTTCTCCCCCGTACGTCCCCGGCGGACCGAAGTTTCCCGGAGGGAGCTAATCCTGGTAGACGTCCGGAAATTCTTTCTTCAGCGCCGCGACCTTTGGCCTGTCGTTGATCACGATGTAGAGCTGGTTCGGGTTCTTCTCCAGGTAGTGCTGGTGGTACTCCTCAGCCCGATTGAACCCGTGAAGCCTCGTCACCTGCGTGACGAGGGGCCGCGAGAAAGTCTTGGCGGCGGTTAGCTGCTTGATGTAGCTCTCGGCGGCCTGCTGCTGCTGTGGCGTGTTATAGAAAATCGCCGAGCGGTACTGAGTGCCGTGATCGGGTCCCTGACGATTGAGCTGAGTCGGATCGTGCGCTACCGAGAAGAAGATCTGGAGCAGCTTGCCGTACGACACCTGCGACGGATCGTAGATCACCTCGACGGATTCGGCGTGTCCGGTGTCGCCCGTGCTCACCTGCTCGTATGACGGGTTGGCGACATTGCCGCCGGCGTAGCCGGAAACGGCCGATTTGACGCCCTTCACGTGGTCGAAGACGGCCTCGACTCCCCAGAAGCACCCTCCCGCAAACACGGCGGTGTCCTCCGTGACTGAGGTCGAAGCAACCTCGAGCGCCGGAACGGGGGAGGGCTCGGCGAGCACACGTGACGAGCCGCTCGTCTTGGCGGCGAACAGAACGAGCGCAACTGGAATGACTACCAGGGCAGCGGCGAAATCGGGGAGCGAGCGGTTCATATCGGCTTTCTCGGCGCGGGAGGGATACCTATTAGACCGGGTGTGAGCACGGATTGTTCCGCGATTTTGCCAGGGTGGCTCCCTCAATGCTCGCTGATCGACAACACGTTGCCATCCGGGTCCTTGAACCATGCGATTTTCGCCCCGCTCGGCGAGCTCCAGACGCCAAGCTGGTCCTGATCCATTCCCGGGAAACGCTCGAATTTCACGCCCTTCTTCTGGAGTCCCTTCACGGTCTTGCCGATGTCGTCAACACTCCAGCCCAGGATCGTGAAGGGAGCCGGCTTGAAGCCGTCGACGGTCGAGACGTCGACAACGCGGACCATCACGCCATTCGCGTCGAAGACGTGGGCGAACTGGTCGTCGCTGGCGAACTCCAGCCCCAGGACATCCTCGTAGAACGACCTCGACTTCTTCGGGCTTCTGCTTGGAACGAATGCGACGACCGCTGCTGATCCGAGCATGGGTGCTCCCGGTTCGGGTTCGCTACACGAATATTGGCGGCAATCTCTGCTCGCTCGCCCTCCGAAATGGATAACTGTGCGCGAGACGTTCGTCGAGATCGGGATCGGAGAGGTTGCTCCCGTTCAGGAATGTCCATTCGATGTCGATGAACTCGCTGTTGCGCCACAGCCCGATTCCAACCTGACGCTCCAGGCCAAGCTCGTACTTGGATGCGAGCGACAGGCTCCGCAAAGCCTCGAGTGCGCGGTCGTGGAACTCTCTCGTCACGGGCAGGACCAGGAATCCACTGCCTGTACGCGCAGATGCGATCCTGAATGGAAGCTCGAAGCGGTTCGATCGCACAGCCTCGAGGGCGAGACGGACCTGTTGCTTGAGCGCCCGCAGCTCGTGTCGCGCCAAGCGCGCCAGCTCGACGAGAATATCGTAAAGCTCTGTGTCGGCGTAGTCGCTTTCCTGCGACGCGATCGTCGTGGCCAGACTGTCAAGCACGAACGAGAACTCGCAGGCAGTCGGTCCGCCGCGTGACCGCGACACACCTTCGAATCTCTCATCCGGAGGAGAGGAGTAGTCCTCAAGCAGATACTGGCCGATGAGCGCCGCTTCGCTCACGGCGGCCGCGGCGGGATCCCAGTTGATGAGGATGTCGCGTCGAAACCCGAAGTAGTCGATCAGCTCCGCCGGCGTGACGAAATGGTGCGCGATCTCGAAGTAGTCGACGTCGCGCAGGATGTGCACGAACCCGCCCTTCCGGTTTTTCTTGAATCGCGCCGCCCGGAACACCCGCGTCTTTGGCGGCACCCGGTAGACGATGATGCTGACGAACAGATCCGGATCCTTCGGCGTGATCAGAACTCGATGCCCGAAGTTGTTGACGAGCGAGAGCCTGAGATAGCTCTTGAGCAGATCGCGCGTCTTCTGAATCTGCTTCACGCCCCGCCGCACGACGTGGTTGGTGATCCACTTTTCCAGATCGCCCGCCTTGGACGCGACTCTCTGCTCCCGCTCCATCAATTGAAAGATGAATCCGATCTCGTCCACCATGATCACGCGATCGGCGAGCTCCACATCATCGGCGGAGCTGACGGGAAGCTGGATTGTCGAGAAGGAGAACGCTCTCAGGAATACGTTCTCGTTCTGCTGAGTAGTGAACTCTTGTAGGAGGCTCGATGAACCCGGGCTACTCTCTTTCACTCGCGGTCATCGCCGAATCTCGGGTAGGTGATCCCGATTAGTTAGCAAGGAACTCCGAGTTGTCGCAAGGCTCCATTTACAGTCTCCTCGGGCGACGCTCCCAGGCGAGCAACAATGCCGCGCCAACGAGCGCGGTGACGACGCAGAATTGGTACACCGTTCGCGCGCTCACGAGTCCGTACAACGGGTTGGCTGAGGAGAAGGGCCGGAACGGACGGATGTCGGTGTAGATGATTGCATCGAGGACCGGGTGCAGCAATCCGCCGAAGATTCCGCTCAGCACCGCTACGGATAATCGGTATTCCGCCGCGAGAGCTTCGCCGACGACGTCGCGGGGCCGCGCCAGCCACGCCCCGACTCGCGCCACGACCAGACCGCAGAGGAAGCCGATCAGCCCGCCCAGCGCGAACGTGTGCAGCGCGCGGTGAATCGGCGGATGCTTGTGCAGCAGGTAGTAGCCTGACTCCAGATCGATGACGATCTGCGTGAGCGAATACGCCGCCATGGAGAACTGGCGCGGCGCAGCCGCCTTGATCAGGAGTCCGGGTCCGAAGTGATATGGGGTGGCCGGCATACGAGTAATGCAATTTACTTCGGGGAACTGAAATCCGAGCTTCCGCGGACTCTCGAAACCCGTAGCGCCTTACAACCAGCGCCTGACTTGTGCGCAGTAAGCAGCGTATTCGCTTCCAAACGCATCGCCGAGATATCTCTCCTCGCGCGCGATCACCGTGACGGACAGCACAATAAGCACCGCGGGCAACAGGATGAGCGCCCACGCGCTGGCGAGTAGCACGGCACCGCCCAGATACGCGATCGTGAGGCCAGTATACATCGGATTGCGCGTAAAACGGTAAGGTCCCGTTGTCACCAGAGAGCTCGCGCTGTAGAACGGTATGATCGCCGTCCGGGCTCGTTTGAACGTAAAGAAACCCCAGCCCATGAGGGCCAACCCGACCGCAATCATCACCACAGCGGCAACTGACAGAACGTTTCCCCCAAAATGGGTGAGCTGAAGGGGGAGCACGCGCCGATCGAGGAACCAGCCAAGAGCGAGCCCCGCTACGAACAGCAGCGGAGGAGGGAATCGCACACCAGGGTTGGAAAGCGAAGACTGCGTTTCCATGTCGCGTCAAATGTGCTTGGCGGGGCCAATCTACGTTAGATAGCCGCCTCGGCGGCGATCGAGGGTTGACGTCTGATCGATTGTAGATTACGACGGTTACCCGTCGCCGTAGTCCAGATCCGCCTCGCGCACCTGGCAATGCTCGCCACAACCGAATCTGTATCTGTTCCGCGCAAACCATCTATAAAACAGGTCCACGAGCGGGTGCACGAACGGAATCTTGAACAACCACGAGATCAACCGTCCCCGGGGCAGAATCTTCAGCAGCTCCTCGAGCGCCGCTGCCGCCTGCCACGTCTTACCGTCACGCGTTCTCACCACCTGGACCGAATCCACGTACGCGCGCGGAGGAATCCAGGGAAATCTCTCGCGAATGCCCGGCGCCTGTGACGGAATTATCTCCAGCTCGTGATTCCGATCCCACCTGGCCAGCATCTTCACCATCTTGCCGCACACCTTGCAGTGACCGTCATAGATCACCGTGTAACGCCTGCCCGGATCACCAATGGTCGGCGCAATCGGATGGTCGTGCACCTCATGACCGGCGACCGTGAACCGGACGACTGGAACAGTCACGCCCCTGTCTCGATTGCCGGAGACTCAGCACCGACTGCTTCCACCGATATCTGCGGCGGATGCGTCAGTGTGCTGTGAATGCCGCACAGATTCGCCGCCCGGATCGCCCTCGGCCAAAGCTCCGCGATAAGCGTCGGCCAGGTGAGCCGTACTTTCATCGAGCCCACGCGGTGCTGTCCTTCGACGAAGCTCCAGCTCACATCGATCTTGAGATCGCCGGAATCAATGTTCTTGTTCGACGCCCAGCTCTGCAGCACCGAGAAAGTGCACGCGCCGAGCGCGCTGCCGAGCATGTGAAACGGCGAGTAGTGAAGGTCGGGCGTCGGCGCTTCGATCGTCAGTTGATCGCCGGTCGCTTCCAGCCTGAGAGATTCCTCGCCCGTCAATGTGATCTTCATTTTCTCTTCGCTCCGCTCGCGCCCGAGGGCTGCTGCTGTGTCAGGCAGTGGAGCGTGCCGAGTCCCCACACCAGGTCCACCGCGTGTATGCCGATCACGGCGTAGCGCGGAAACGCCTCGGCAATTCCATTGAGCGCCACACGATCGGCGGGATCGTTGAATGTCGGTACAAGAACGGCGCCATTGGCAATGTAGAAATTCGCGTAGCTCGCCGGCAGTCTCTGTCCATTCATCATCACGGGACGGGGGAAGGGGATCATGACGATTCGGAGCGGGTGTTTTTCGGCGGCGAGCTCAAAACGTCGGAGGTTGTCGGCGGACCTCTCATGGTTCGCGTCCGCGGGATCCGGCTCATACGCCAGAATCACCGTGTCGCGCGAGCTGAAGCGCGCGATGTCGTCCACGTGGCCGTGGGTATCGTCACCAACCGCGCCCTCGCCCAACCATATAGTATCGGTGACCCCCAGATACTCGGCGAAAGCCTTCTCGTAGTCGCCGGCCAGCATCCCGGGATTCCGGACCTGGACCTTGGTGAGCAGCCATTCTTCCGTGACGAGCATCAGGCCGCCGCCGTTGACCTCGATTCCCCCGCCCTCGAGAATGAGACGCTCTCCATTGTCGGGACGCGTCGGAACGATCCGCGACAATCCGGTGATGCGCTCGATCTCGCGACCGATCTCCGAGTCTTTCTTATAGTTGTCGTACTTGGCCCACCCGTTGAATCCCCAGTTGATCAGCTCTACGCGTCCGTCGGCACGCACTACACCCGTTGGTGCGGAGTCGCGGAGCCAGACGCGATCGCTCGAGACCATGTGGATGCGATATCCGTTCTCTCTCACGCCGTGCGCAGCCAGGAGAGCGCGCGCGCTGTCCGCGACGGTGTGGTCATGGCAGAGAATCTCGACGCGATCGTAATCGGCGAGCACCCGCACTATCTCGGCGTAAACCCAGGGGATGGGCGCGAGCTTGCCCGGCCAATCAGGCTCATGATGGGGCCACGCAATCCAGGTTGCGTCGTGCTTTTCCCACTCCCCGGGCATGCGGCGGCCGAGCGAGAGATCCATGGTCAGAGCGCCGCCCGGTCTTGGAGCGGCGCTCTTCTCGTCACCGACCATCAGCGCCTGACGGGAATCATTCGATCACCGGCGCCGCGCGGAAATATCGATTTCGGAATCATCACGTGGACTCCGACGTTTCCATCGACGAGCTCGGTGATGTCGACATCGCACGCCACACTCGTGAGCTGGTACGCGTCGTCATGCGATAATCCCTGAACCGTCATCAGAAAATCGATCGCCTGCCGGACGGCGATCTTCGTCGCCTGAACGAGATCCTTGTCCATCCCCATCGCGATCCAGTGCGTAGGAGTCTCGCCGCGCGGCCACGCCATGTGGATGTCTTTCCGTACCGTGACTTTGAATGTCCCGCGCAGCGAAGTCTCGAGCGCCGTTATGTCGACTTCTCCATTCCCCTGACCGGCGTGGCCGTCACCGATCTCCAGCAGCGCGCCGGGAGTGTGGACGGGAATGTAGAGTGTCGTGCCCGCGACCAGCTCCTTGTTGTCGAGATTTCCAGCGTGGATGTCTGGCGGCGCGCTGCTCACCCGTCCGCGCGCAGCCGGAGGCGCGACCCCGATGCTCCCGAAAAATGGATGCAGCGGGATGTCGATACCGGGCGCGAAGTGAGCTATCAGACGATTCGAATCGAGCGGGATGATGCGCGTCTTCGAGTAGGGGAAGTCCTCCGGCAGAAAACCGCGATTCACTCCGAACGCGTTGTAGGCGTACGGAATGGCGAGATCGATCTTCTGTATCTGGATCTCGAGCACATCGCCCGAGTCGGCGCCGTCGACGTAAATCGGGCCGGTGAGGATGTGCCCTCCCGGTCCCTTGTTCGTGACGGTCGTAGTAATCGCGCGCAGCGATTGCTCGACTTGGGCCGGCGCCACGCCCGCGGCCTCGAGCCGCTCGGGAGTAGATGTGATCAGAGCTCCGACGACGATCACATCCCCCGAGCGAATATGCAGCACCGGTGGCGCGGCGGCGTCGTAGTAGCCCCACGCGACGGTCGTCGGCGTCGGCATCAACACGTGCGTCGTAGGCTGCGCCTGTGCGACAACACGCCCAGCGCCTGCAACCAGGCTGAACGCAATTGCTACCCGGCTCGTGAGCATCACCCGATATAGCGATTCAGGATCGGTGCGTACGCATCGATGCGCCGATCGCGCAGGAACGGCCAGTTGCGGCGAGTGCTCTCGATGAGCGCCCTGTCGCACTTCGTGACCAGCACCGCCGGCTCCGTTCCCGCCTCGGCGAGAATCCGTCCGAAGGGATCGCAGATGAACGAGTGTCCGAAGAACTCGATGCCGTCGGTGCCCGGCTCGTCCTCGTGTCCGACGCGATTCGGCGCGGCGACGTACACCCCGTTCGCGATCGCGTGCGCTCTCTGCGCGGTACGCCACGCCTCCACCTGCGCCTCGCCGAACTCCTTCTTCTCCGAAGGATGCCAGCCGATGGCGGTCGGATAAAGGAGGATGTCGGCGCCGAGCAGGCTGGTGATTCGCGCGGCTTCTGGATACCACTGATCCCAGCAAATCAACACGCCCACGTTCGCGTAGCGCGTCTTCCACACGCGAAAGCCGTTCGCCCCCTTGTGATCGCCATCGTCGGCGACATGCGAATCGCCCGGAGTGAAGTAGAACTTCTCGTTGAAGAGCGGGTCATCCGGGATGTGCATCTTGCGGTACGCGCCGAGCAGCGATCCATCGGCGTCAATGACAGCGGCGGAATTCCTATAGACGCCGGCGGCCTGACGCTCGAAGATAGGGACGACGATAACGACCTCGATCTCCTTCGCCAGCTTTCGCATCCGCTCGACCGTCGGGCCGGGAATCGGCTCGGCGAGGTCGAAGCGCTCGTGTTTCTGCGATTTGGCGAAGTACGGCGCGTTGAACAGCTCCTGGAGGCAAACGATCTGTGCTCCGCGATCGGCCGCGTCACGGATGCGAGCAATCGCCCGCTCGACGTTTTTCTCGATGTCGTTCGTTACGGCTTCCTGGATAATTCCGACCGTGAAAGTGCTGCTCATGATAGAAAGGTGACGGGTTTCGCGGGACTGAGGAAGTGCCTTCTATCTGCTGGGGTCAGAACCTTGCATCTTCGGCGATACATGGAACGGCAGGACGACCAGTCGGCTCAGAGGCTCGAACCCGCCACCCCTACGACGGGCGAGCGGCGCATGCGCCGCAGCGCGGGCATCAACACGGCCTTCCGCGCGATCAAGGCGCAGCATGCTGCCAATCGCTCGAGCATGGAGATCGTCGCGGACCGGATGATTGGCGCTGCGAGCTCGACGCCGTTTCTCGTCATTCACGCCCTCCTGTTCGTCGCCTGGATAGTCTGGAACGGTCCGGGCCTGCCTCTGCCCCGGTTCGATCCGTATCCGTACGGCATGCTCACGACGATCGTCTCGCTGGAGGCAATCTTCCTCTCGATCTTCGTGCTGATGACACAGAGTCGGGAGTCGCGCATCGGAGAGCTGCGCGAAGAGCTCACGTTGCAGGTGAACCTCCGCATGGAGGAAGAGATCACGAAAACTCTGCACCTGGTCGCGGGTCTCTACGCGCGTCTGAACCTCGCGCTTGCCGAAGATCCCGAGCTCAGAGCCATGCTGGAGCCTCTCGATCCGAAGAAGATGGAGACGGATCTGGCCGAGCAGATCAGCGCTTCGATGCCGCAGTTTCAACTGAGGAAGCGGAAGGACGCGGCGACTTCCCTTACGCCGCGGGCGCCCTCCCCACCAACTGCCTGAGCACGTACGGCAGAATTCCGCCGTGCCTGTAGTAGCTCATTTCTTCCGGGGTGTCGATTCTCGCTACAGCCTTGAAAGATTTCTCCTTGCCGTCGGCGCCACGAGCGCGAACCGTAACCAGCTGGCGAGGCTTCATCTCGTCCGACAACCCTTCGATGTCGTAGGTCTCGTAGCCAGCGAGGCCGTGCGTCGCGCGCGTCTCGCCGTTCATGAATTCGAGGGGGACCACTCCCATCCCCACGAGATTCGAGCGGTGGATTCTCTCGAACGACTCGGCGATCACGGCGCGCACGCCCAGTAGCAGCGTGCCCTTCGCGGCCCAGTCGCGGGACGAGCCGGTGCCGTATTCCTTGCCGGCGATGATTACGAGCGGGACGCCGTTCTTCTGGTATTCCATTGCGGCGTCGTAGATCGTGACCGCCTTCTCGCCCGGCTTGCGCGTGGTCCAGCCTCCCTCAGTGCCCGGAGCAAGCTCGTTCCGCAGACGGATATTGGCGAAGGTGCCGCGCATCATCACTTCGTGATTTCCTCTGCGCGCTCCGTACGAGTTGAAGTCGGTGGTCTTGACGCCGTGCTCGATCAGCCACTTGCCGGCGGGGCTCGCGGCGGGAATCGATCCGGCGGGAGAGATGTGATCGGTCGTGATCGAGTCTCCGAACATCCCCAGTAGCCGTGCGCCCTTGATCGGGCGAATGCCTGGCGGCGTGAGCGTCATACCCTCGAAGAAGGGAGGGTTCTTCACGTACGTCGAGTCAGGATCCCACGCATAGAGATCTCCTTCGGGAACCGGCAGGCTCCGCCAGTTGTCGTCTCCATGAAAGACGTTCGAGTACTGCGCCTTGAACATCTCGGCTTTGACGGAGCGGAGGATCTCGTCTTCCACTTCTTTCGGTGCGGGCCAGATGTCGCGCAGAAATACCGGGCCGCTCTTTCCGACTCCGATCGGCTCGGGGTTGAAATCGATGTCCATGCGTCCGGCGAGCGCATACGCGACGACGAGCGGTGGAGACGCCAGATAGTTGAACCGCGTGAGCGGGTTGATGCGCCCCTCGAAGTTGCGATTGCCGGACAACACCGCCGCCACCACGAGCTTGTTCGACTCTACGGCTTCAGCGATCGGCTGTGGCAGCGGACCTGAATTTCCGATGCACGTCGTGCAGCCGAAGCCGACGACGTTGAAGCGCAGCTGCTGAAGCGCATTCATCACGTTGGCGGCGCGGAAGTAATCCGTCACGACCTTTGAGCCGGGCGCGAGACTCGTCTTCACCCACGGCTTTGACATCAGCCCCTTTTCGACCGCGTTCCTCGCGAGCAGTCCCGCGGCGAGCATCACGCTCGGATTCGACGTGTTCGTGCAGCTCGTTATCGCGGCGATGACCACCGACCCGTGGCGAATCGAGAACTTCTCGCCGTTCATCTCGACGGGAACGCCCGAATCTGCTGCGGCCTGCTCGTCCGGATCGGTTGCAACCACGGATGGAGACAGCTGCGGCGACGCCGCGACGCTCATCGCCTGCTTCGCCGCCGCAACTGCGGCGACGGTCCCCGTGCGCTCCAGATCCGCTGCGAGCGCTTCCTTGAACATCTTCTTCGCCAGCTTGAGCGGCACTCTGTCCTGCGGCCGTTTCGGTCCCGCAAGACTGGGCTCAATCGTTCGCAGATCGAGCTCCAGCGTGTCCGAGAAGGCTGGATCCGGCGTGTCGTCGGTGCGGAAGATTCCCTGCGCCTTGGTGTACGCTTCCACGAGCTGTACCTGGGCTTCGTCGCGTCCCGTGAAGCGCAGATAGTTGATCGTCTCGGCGTCGATCGGGAAGAATCCCATCGTCGCGCCGTACTCGGGCGCCATGTTGCCGATCGTCGCTCGATCCGCCAGCGAGAGGCTCGACAGACCCGCGCCATAAAACTCGACGAACTTCCCGACGACCTTTTTCTTGCGCAGCATCTCGGTGACTGTGAGCACGAGATCGGTCGCGGTCGCTCCCGGTGGCAGCTTGCCGTGCAGCTTGAATCCAACCACTTCGGGGATGAGCATCGACACGGGCTGCCCGAGCATCGCCGCTTCCGCTTCGATCCCACCTACGCCCCAGCCGACTACGCCGAGTCCGTTGATCATGGTGGTGTGGGAATCGGTTCCGACCAGAGAGTCGGGGTAGGCGTACGTCTGCTTGCCAACTACCTCGGTGAACACTCCCTTCGCCAGATACTCGAGATTGATCTGATGAACGATGCCGGTGTCGGGCGGCACGACGCGGAAGTTGTGCAGCGCCTTCTGTCCCCAGCGGAGAAACGCGTAGCGCTCCTGATTTCGTTGGAACTCGAAGTCGGCGTTGATGAGAAACGCCGCCTCGGATCCGTATTCGTCGACCTGTACCGAGTGATCGATGACGAGATCGGCCGGCTGGAGCGGATTTATCAGGCGCGGATCTCCGCCGAGTCGCGCGAGCGCGTCGCGCATGGCGGCGAGATCGACGACCGCCGGGACTCCGGTGAAATCCTGAAGCAGCACTCGCGCGGTGCGGAACGCGATCTCTTTCTCGACCGTGCCCTTCATGTCCCACGTCGCCAGCGCCCGCACGTCGTCGGGCTTAACGAACTTGCCGTCTTCGTTTCTAAGGAGGTTTTCGAGGAGGATCTTGAGGCTGAAGGGGAGTCTGTCCGCATTCCCATTCGCGAGCTTGGAAAGGGAGTCCAGCCGAAAGATCGTGTACTGCCGACCCGCGACGTCCAGCGTTGATCGGCTACCGAAGGAATTCGGGGGTGTCATTTTGATTTTGTCCGAACTTGGCCGCGTCTTGCGCTGGCCAGTGGGGCGCGGAGCCACTGCCGAACTGTTTTCTGGGCTCGGCAGGCTAAGTGAAATCTAATACAAAGCACGGGTTTGAACTGCAACAGAACGGGTGCGAGACTGGCAACTGCAACTGAACGGGTGCGAGACGTCAGTAGCGTAGATGCCAGTTGTCAGTTCACGACGTCGGGACGTCCCTCAGAGGTCTTAAGGCACAGGCTTTTGCCTGTACCCTGAAGTGCACCAGTAGCGTCCCGACGTAGTGAACTATCAACTGGCCACTGTGCCACTGACTGCTCGCACCCGTTCCGTTGCAGTTCGGTACTGTGGTCGCGCCTAACCAGTCTTTGTGGTCGGCTCGCTGGTGGGATCAACCGTCGGTTTTGCCGGAAGGCCGCTGCGGCCCATCTCGAGTCGCGTCGCCTCGATGGCGAACGTCGGGCAGTGGTGCACGAAATCTCCATCCGCCGGAGACCACTCGACGACCGGCGTGAGCGGGTACGCCTTTCCCTGCGTGTCCATCGCCATCACGTCGGGCGCGAGCGCCGTGCAGAGCGTACACCCGATGCACTTGTGGCGGTCGACCGTGATCTGCATCGCCCTGCGGGGGAAAACCCCGAGGCCCCAGGCGATGCACTCCTCGTAGTGCAGGCAGGCCTCCATCGCGGCTCTGTAGCCCGCTTCGGGTAGCTCGTCGGTGTGCGAGAAGCTGAACCAGCCGATGTGATTCACCTTTGGTCTGATCAGAATCATCGGTGGGCGCGTCCAGGTCGCGAACGGCGCCAACTGGAGCGCGTGCATCATCGTCGTCGCCGCGCGCATATAGATGGACGCGAATCCGGCGGTCAGGATGTCGTTCTCGGGCTCGAGATCGCTCGAGCCGGTATCGACCGCGATTACTGCGTCCATCCCGCGGCCAGCGATCGATACGGGAAGGTTGTCGAGCACACCGCCGTCCACGCACAGCTTTCCATTGATCACGCCCGGAGGATAGAAGCCGGGCAGCGCACACGACGCGTATACGGCGTCGGCAACGCTGACGTCACGCAGACCCGGCAATCCCCACACGATCTGGGAACCACGCTGAATGTCCACAGTGTTGACGAGAAGCGTCTTTTTCAGTTGATCGAACCGCTTGGTTCCCGCAACCAACTTCACGACGTTCTTGAGCGGCTCCTCGAGATATATCGCCGATGAATGCTGCCGCTCGAGCAGCATTCCCATTCTGTTGAGGCGAAAGAGATCGCGGCGCTTGAGCGCCCGGGCGCGATCCATCATCTCCGGGACTTCCATTCCGCGAGCATAGGCAGCGCCGATGAGGGCGCCGATGCTCGTGCCCGCGACCACTGTCGGCTCGATCCCGAGCTCCTTCAGCGCGCGAAAAACGCCGATGTGCGCGAAGCCTTTCAGCCCGCCGCCGCCGAGTACGAGCGCGACCTTGTGCGCCTTGCGTCGCGGCTTGGCGGGAGTTGGTCGTTTCAGGCTTCGTGGAGTCTGACGGGGCATGCTAAGGTTGGGTGCAGGAAGTTATAATGTACTGACGTACACCACACACGCTGAGTAAATCGATGACTCGTCCCACCGTTCTGCTCACAGCGGCGCTGCTCGCCGTCTCTTCCGCGTCGAGTGCGGACGCGCAGACAGACAACGCAGCCAGCCGCATCACCACCCAGGAAATCGACGCGTACCTGCGCTTCCTGTCCTCGGATCTCCTCGAAGGCCGGGCGCCGGCCACACGCGGCGGACAGATTGCCGAAGAATACATAGCGACCCAGCTCCAGGCTTTTGGCGTAAAGCCGGGCGTTGGAGACAGCTCGTACTTCCAGCGCGTTCCCATCGACGTCGTAAGGGCGGATCAGGCCAGCATCAAGGTCACCGCCTCCGGCAAGGCCAACGCCAATCTCCGCTTCACGGATGATGTCGTCGTCTGGCCAGGCTCGGCGACCGACGCGAGCTCCGCGCGCGGCGAGCTGGTTTTCGTCGGCTACGGCGCGACCGCGCCAGAGTACAAGTGGGACGACTTCAAGCGCCCCGATGTGCGCGGGAAAATTCTTCTGGTTCTGGTGAACGATCCCCCCGCGCCCGCCTCCGAGCCGAATCTCTTCGGCGGGAAGGCGATGACTTACTACGGGCGCTGGACCTACAAGTACGAGGAAGCCGAGCGTCGCGGCGCCGCCGGAATGTTGATCGTGCACACGACCGAGCGCGCCGGATATCCCTGGCACGTCGTAGTCAATTCGAATTCGACCGAGCACCGTCTGCTTATGCGCGACCCCGCGGCGCCCGCGCCCATTGGCGTGCGCGGCTGGATCACCGACAGCGCCGCGACGGCACTTCTCGCGCAAGCCGGGCTCAACCTGGCGCAGCTTCGCAAGCAGGCCGAGTCTCGCGATTTCCGTCCAGTCCCGACTGGAATCATCATCGACGCCTCGATGAAGAACAGCCTTAGACACATGTCGGCGAACAACATTGTCGGAGTAGTGCGTGGAATAGACCCGAAGGTGCGCGACGAGTACGTCGCGTACAGCGCGCACTGGGATCACTTCGGCATCGGCCCCGTCGTCAATGGAGACTCCATCTACAACGGCGCGGTGGACAACGGATCCGGTGTCGCGTCGCTCCTGACAATCGCCCACGCAGCGGCTGACGGAGTCAAGCCGCGGCGGTCACAGCTCTTCATCTTCGTCACCGCTGAAGAGGCCGGCCTCCTGGGCTCCGCGTATTTCGGTGAGCACCCGACTGTGCCTGCGTCGAAGATCATCGCGGCTCTCAACATGGATGTCGTTCCCGTCAATGGCCGCGTGCGCGACCTCAACGTCATGGGTGACAACAAGAGCTCACTCGGACCCATGCTCGCCCAGCTGGTGAAATCGGAAGGCATTCGACTCTCTCCCGATGCCCATCCGGAGCAGGGACACTTCTATCGCTCCGATCACTTTTCATTCGCGCAGGCCGGAATCCCGTCGGTCTCCATCGGAGGTGGCGTCGATTACATGGGTCGCCCGGCCGGTTGGGGCCTGGCGCAAGCCGATGACTACACCGCCCACCGCTACCATCAGCCGTCCGACGAGTATCGCCCCGATTTCGATTTGAGCGGCGCGGCGCAGGTCGCCGACATCGTGTATCGGTTCGGGCTTGCTCTCGGAAACTCGCGCACTATTCCGACCTGGAACGCCGACGCCGAGTTCCGGGCAATGCGCGAAGCTTCCCGCAAGGGCCAGTGATCCGGGGCTCGAGCGCTTGGCAGTGAATTCCGGTAACGGCCCGCAGCGCGACCCGCTGCTGGCTTTCAGAGAGGAATTCCCGATCCTCGAGAAGACCAACTATCTCGTCTCCAATTCCCTGGGGCCGATGCCGCGCACCGTCCCCGGGAAGCTCGCCGAGTACGCGCACGACTGGGGCGAGCTCGGCGTCAAGGCATGGACGCGCGGCTGGTGGGAGAAGCCGGTTGACGTGGGCAACGAGATCGCACCCCTCATCAACGCCGGGGACGGCGAAGTCGTGATGATGCCCAACGTCACCATCGCGCAGATGGCCGTGCTCTCCGCCATCGACTTCCCGAAGGACCGGGACACCGTCGTAATGACCGAGCTCGACTTCCCGTCGGTTCGCTACGCCTACGCCGAGATGGCCGAAAAACTCGGAGCGCGCGTGGTGGTCGTGCGATCGGACGATGGTATCAGCATCGACCTCGACAAGCTGCTCGCCGCGATAGACGAGCGGACGCGCATCGTGGCCGTCTCGCACGTCCTCTTCCGCAGCGCTTTTCTCATGGATGCGGATGCGATCTGCCGGCGGGCACACGAAGTGGGCGCGTTCGTCTCGCTCGATTCCTTCCACGCTGTCGGAATTGTCCCGGTGGACGTGAAACGGAGCAACGTCGATTTTCTCACCGGTGGCGTGCTCAAGTGGCTGTGCGGCGGACCGGGCGCCTGCTTCCTGTATGTCAGCCCCAACGTGCGCGATCTGCTCAAGCCAGCCCTCACCGGCTGGCAGGCGCACTCGCGGCCCTTCGCGTTCGAGGAGACGATGGAGTACACCTCGGGCGCCTTTCGCTGGCTGAACGGCACCCCCGTCATTCCCGCTCTCTACGCGGCGGCTGAAGGACCGAAGATCCTTCGTCGCGCCGGGATCGCCGCGATCCGGGAGAAGAGTCTTCGCCTCACATCGCGACTGATCGAGCTCGCCGACGCGCGCGGCTACACCGTCAATGCTCCGCGTGACCCGGCGCAAAGGGGCGGAACCGTCGCGATGGATGTTCCGCACGGCTACGAGATCACCCAGCACCTTCTCTCCCAGAACATCCTGGTCGACTATCGCGTGGGCGCTGGTATCAGGATTGCCCCTCACTTCTTTACCAGAGACGAGGAGCTCGACGAAGCCGTCCACGAGATAGACAGGTCGCTCGAAAGCGGGAGCTGGCAGCGGTTCGCCGAGAAAATCGCGGTGGTCACCTGAGCCGCGATCCCTCGGATGTTACTCCCTTGAACATACTAGTGTCTAAAGAGTACAATAGACTTATACTCGACTCCTCGGAGGGTGCGTCGTCATGCCAACACCTTTTTTGAGTTCTGAAGAGTACGACGAGAGAGCGCATCAGCTGTAT
>CAAGKR010351799.1_pt1 | contig 28696 bp, 17 predicted proteins | sample 2556971 | NCBI WGS metagenome assembly CAAGKR01 (sample SAMEA5207829, study PRJEB30636) | soil metagenome | biome: forest; feature: boreal; material: soil | place: USA | collected 2011-09 | depth 1 m | reverse complement strand
TTCGTTATAGCAGTGCTATGAATGGGTGAAGGACCGATTTCTCCGACAGCTAAAGAGTTGATTAAGTCCAATAGGCCCGTGGTATTTGGAACCTTAAACCAGGTACTCAAGACTGGTCGTAGGAGGTTCGCATCTACCAATACAGTGCGCAACCCACTTTTTGCCGCTGCGGTTGCCAGCAAAGCCGCAATAGTACTCTTGCCTTCACGTCTCCAAGGACTGGTGACAGTGATTACGCGTAAAGATTTCTCCTGCTCACTAAATTGATAGGACAATTTACGTAGCAAAGGGAGACATGCCGATGAAGCATCTTGTAGCGCAGCCACACGCTCCTTATCCGACCGTGGTAGTGCCAATTCCGGAATAATACTGGCAATATGCGGTAGCACAGCTTCTCGTTTCTTTCCACGAAGAGGCACTTGCTTGGAAAAACGACTGGCAATCAATGCACCTGATAATCCCATAATGAACCCCACAAGTGGGGAGAGGGCCAGCCTCAGGCTTTGTGTCGGTGGGGTTGATGATTGAGTTGTGATAACCGGCGTATTGCTGTTCAATCCAAACATACCATCGTTCCCTATCTCCTCTGAGTTCAGAGAAAGCAATAAAGAATTGATGGTATTGATGATACTTCGCTGTTCTTTATTTAGACTGCTTAATTCACGAAACTGAAAAGAAAACGTTTGGCCTATAGCACTCAAGTTCTGAAGATCGGCGCTAGAATTCGCGAAATCAGCTTCTAAACGATTGAGCGCATTCGTCAATGAAGTATGGAGTCCATTGATAACGGCAGAACGCTGGCTGTGCAGGCCTTGCAAGAACGCCTGGTACACAGTTGTGACAAGAAAGGATGCATCTTGCGGCGTACCACTCGTAGCTGCCAGCAAGATCAGAGAGGTATCAGGAACTGGAGTTGCTGTAATCAATCCCTGTAGATCATCCAGTTGATACGTACTGAATTGCTGCATTTTGGTGATTTTGGGAAGGGCCAGACTTAACGTAGAAGGGCTGACTATCACACCTGAAAAAAACGCCGTTGTATTGTTCTGTGCAAGGAGGCCATTCAAGCCGCTTGGAAGCTGTACCCGAACCTGTAAAGTGGATTGATAACTTTTGAGCGAAAGAGAATCGGGAATGAAAAGCGAGCAGATAGTGATTAACGCCATTGAAAGCACCACGAACCAACCCCAACGTAGTAAAAATTTACTATATTGAGCTAGTTTAGTTCGCAAACCTAACCGATTCGCTCGATAGGCACTATCCATTACCTCACCTGTTCTATTACTTTTCTATTCGACTAGTCTGCCTTATCCACTCAGCCACGGCATAATTGCATGCATCATAGCTTACGCACCCGAAGCTGTCATGCTCTATAGTACTAGTTTGCCATTAACAGCAAACTAAGATTGCGGTTAAGAACAGGTTAATGTTTCTCTAGCGCAATTAACATTCCTTAACCGCCCTTCCAATTTCCATGTTTATGCAGTGAACGGCTATTTTCAAATGATGTAAACGCTGCTAAAATAACGCTAGCTATTTTACCTTGAGGGAGTACACATGCCAAAAGAAATTTTTCGTTTTGGACTTGACCTAACCGGCGTTTGGCGGCAGCCAACAGGCATTTTTCGTTACGCTTTAGAAATCGGGAAGCACCTGCTCCTGCTTGAAGAAACTGATCCTCCCACACGCTATACCTTCTTTTTTTCTCGTGAAATACATCCAGCCTTCCTACCATACCGCGATTCTTTCGACGCAGTCATCTGCCCCACCACCAATGAATTGATCAATAAGCAGGTATGGTTCCCGGGTATTTTGCCTCGTCTCCATCTAGATGCGATGCATTATCCTTCATTTCCACCACCTTACTTCCAGCCATTCGGGCCTCCTACCGTGATGACATTTCATGATGCAGGACCGTGGCGTTATGCCCACACCCTGACCTTACATGGTCGATTATACTTTCGTACATTACTGGCAAGAGGAACACGTTCGTGCGCCAGGGTTATCACAGTCTCTCAGCATGCAAAATCAGAGATCAGCCACTTCCTGGGCGAGCGATACGCTTCCAAAATCTCCATCATCCCAGAGGCGGCCAGACTTGAATTCGCTATCCCTTGCAGTAATGCCTTCAAAGAAAGTGTCCGTACCCGGTATAATCTCCCTGATTCCTACCTATTTACGGTATCGACAGTAGAGCCGCGCAAAAATATGGTTGGATTGCTTGATGCTTATAAGCAGTTAAAACACCTGCTAAAAGACGATTGTCCTCCCCTGATTATTGTCGGTCGCCAGGGATGGAATTGCGACGACATTTTGAGCTACATGTCGGAACTTGAAGGGTCTGTGCGCTTTCCAGGGCATGTTTCAGATGAAGAACTCATTGCGCTCTATCAAATGGCAACATGTCTCGTTTTCCCATCGCTTTACGAAGGTTTTGGCTTGCCTGTACTGGAAGCAATGATGGCTGGCTGTCCAGTGATTGCTTCATCAGGCTCATCTTTGCCGGAAATAGCAGGAAGCGCAGGGTTACTGGTCAATCCACAGAATGCTGAAGATATTGCTTCAGCCATGCTCCGGGTTGCACAAGAACAAGAATTGCGTACCCACATGGCAGACGAAGGACGCAAGCAGGCATCCCTTTTCTCTTGGGAAGAAACGGCGCGTATGACGAGGGAGATCTATTTTTTGGCAGCGGGGATTGATCCGCCATCTCCCTTACGTTAGCAGCAAACTTTTGATATTCAGCTTTAGTTCCTGGTCTAACGCATGTGCCATCTTTAAGGACACCAGGCTATCTCTTCGTTTTTTTACTACCAGGAGAACTTGTTTTGCCAATTTGGCGAAAAAGTGGGTATCTGCATGGTTGAGAGGCGGCGCATCAATAATGATGACGTTAAACAACTTTTGGAGATCCGGTAATAGTTCCATCAGATTCTGGCTGTTCAGAGGAGTGTTTTGATCCAACATTGCCTTCGCGGGAAGAACAAACAATTGAGGGTTTGCCGTCTTACTTATGAACGACAGCAAAACCCCCTTCTCTGTATGCAAATTGCTTGGGCCAACCAGTCGCACATGGTCTTGCAGTGTCGGATGATTGAAATCCAGGTCGATCAACAATGAACTATAGCCGTTAGAAGCCAGACTGGAAGCAAGTGTTGAGGCAAAGTTACGCTTTCTGCGAGGGCTTGTCAAAAGTATCGTGTAACCTTGAGTCTTCATTGCCGGAGCGCCGATCATAGCACACGCAACACGTACATCATTTATGCGTTGATGAAACAAAAAAGCACGCTGCTGCGTCAGTCGCTTTTGTTCAAAACGACGCAAAGAGGGAACTTTTGCTAGAACGGGCAAATTTGTAATTCGTTGGACTTCACCTTCATGCCGCACAACTGGAATAAAATAATCGCAGGTGATTAGCGCGATAACAGCAATTGCGAGGCCGGACGCAATAGCCATGAGATTAACAAGAGTGGGAGATAGTGCTGGGGGAACAGCCGACACATTCGAAGTGCTAGCCTCTTGTAGAATCACAAACGCATTGGAGAAGAGCGGCTGCGTGTTCTGCAAATCCATGTACGCCCGTTGATAGTAGTACAATTTTCGCTGATCAACACCTAATTGGTTTTGATCTGCTGCTATTATACGCTGATTCGCCGGACTAATCGGCGGCGCTACGACGTGGGGTTGTTGGACAGGTGTCAATTGTTGAATTTGTAAACCAAGCTTCCCAACTTCAGCCTGGAGCGTTGCAATATTCTGAGGCAACCAGCTAGCATAGTAATTTGTTTGACGTTGCAATTCTGCCGATTGAGAGTGGACAAACTGCTGGGTCAGATAGTTAGCTATGTCAATAGCACTTTGAGGATAAATATCAGTAACATGGACCTGTAAAGTTTGCTTGTTAGAGTCCTCGATGACAACGATATTTTTCATCAATTCCGAATGGGAAATTCGAGGGTAGTGCTTTTGGATATTGTCCAGTAGTACCGGAGGAGCAACTTGAGATAAATAGCTCTGTGGGATGGCAAGCTGCACCACATTTGTCGGATCGGTATATTTCGTAAGCAGCGCACTATTGATCTGGATCAAGCTAAGCGCGGTATACTGAGTTGTCATCGTCTTACCGTAGTTATTTCCTATTAAAAAAGAGAGCACGAGAAAGAGGCCTATCAGCCACCATCCTCGTAATATACCTTCAACGTAAGCTTTTATCTCCATTAGATTGTCCTTTGTCCGGTAAACTCATTCCATCATGTGGTACTTATCTGGATGCCATAACGAATGTTGTATAATGGTATGTAGCGATAAGACGTTAAAGCCAGTCTAAGCCTGGCCTCCGAGCTTTTCTATTTTATGCCGCCATTGCACAACATTCGTTATGGCGTCTCTGAGAGGCCTTACGTAGCGCTCACGTGTCAGGGTGGTTTCCCTTCCAGGATGCTTTTGACCTTATACTTTCCACCACAGGCAGTAAAAACCTCTGTTTCGCCCAGATTATACCACGAGACCTCTACTGCTTATCAGAAACTACGGTTACGATAGAGTAACAATCAGCGGCACAAGGTTAAGAATTTATAACCTACCTATTTAGAACACGTGTAACCTACCGGCTTTCTTAGAAAGAAAAAAGATATTTTCCTCTCTATTACCAATCCGCGCAAGATCACAAACGACGAGACTGGAGAAAAATCAACTCCACCCAAAATCTCTATCTACTAATGTATACAATCGAGCGTTGTGGGGTTCGAAGTATTCTAAGAGGCGTTTCCTCGTGGCCAGGTCCATTTTAGAGGGTGTACTCTCTAGCGATTGATTGTATAACCTGTATCCATTTTTCAAGCTTTTGGGTTCCAGAATCGGCACATTTAGGAATGCCAGCGTCTCTTTATATATCGCGCCTGGATTTGAGTAAAAATCCTCACTCCGTATGATCAGGAACTGCTCTCGCGGGTAAATATCCATCCATTTTTTAAGCTGATCTGCGTATAAGCCTCTGCCAAGATACGCGGCACGTTGATAGAGAAAGTCATGATAATTCTCATCTATTACCACTCTCTCCCTTCCCTCTTTTGTTCTTTCCTCCTCAAGGGAGAGAGCATCTTCAAAGGATATATCTTTCTCGTGTCCCCATCCCAAGTTATGACGATATTGCGAGTATGCTCTGTCTACAGGATTGCGCAACAGCACAATTATCTTCCCCTGTGGCAAAATTGTTGACGCCTTTTTTGCGCAATGGGGATAAAAGAGATATTCAGGGCTTCCTTCACCGGTGATAAGACCCTTCTTCAAGATAGTTTCAGCATAATATTTCTCTAAAGATGTAGGAAAGAATGCCCTGTACCAGGCTACGCCTTTGCAGAAGTGTTGATCAAAGAAATGTACCTCTTTCCTTCTTGCTGATTTGATGTATGGATGCTCAATCAGATAGTTGTAGAGCGAGGTCGTTCCACCTTTTTGCGCTCCAATGATAATGAAATTCGGCATGAGGCGCATAGTGTTAGTAAAGTTTCGGTAGATTGTGTACGACTTGATTGCTCTATCAGTTAGCAGATTCATTGTTTCGACTCCTTCATTTGTCATAGTATCGCTCTTCCAGCGCATCCAGTATTGCGGATCTATATAGTCTCTATTGCTCTACTGAGAAACAGCTTCAAGTTCTGTTGGTATAGGCTCATCCGGCTCCGGAGAGGAGAGTTGCTGTTCATGTCGCTGCGCCTCTTTTTCCCAGTTGGGAATAGTAAGCACCATGCCGAATAACAACCAGCGGTATGATGCCTCTATAAATCCGGATGTACCACCACCTGCAGCAGCTGATGGAAGAAGTATCCCTGTAAAAAAACCACCGAAGATGAAGCAGGTATAGAAACCAATGAAGGCAAGTGTTACCGACTTGCTCAACTGGGTTTTCGCCTCTTTGAAGCTACTCAATGCCTTCAATCCGAAAACGGTCAGGACCCATAACAAGCAGAGCAAACCTTGAACACCCATTTCTGCTAGCATTTCGAGATACTGATTATGGGCAAGCCCTGCCTTGTCAACACCATATATCCGATCGAAAAACTGATAATTACCGGCACCAATTCCAAAGTAAGGACTCTTTTGCCAGATAGTAATGGCATCTGCCCAGATCTTCAAGCGGTCGGAGCCGTATACTTTAGAAGAATTGAAAAAGTCGCTTACGCCAGGTACGAACAGCAAGACAAGAGGAACGAGCAGAAAAAGTAATGCAGCCCAGTTCTTCGTGCGAAAAACGATCATGACCAGCATTGACATGAAGAGTTCAATCCATGCCTCGCGCCCAAATGCCAGGATGACACCAATACTGAATAGAAGCGTCAGAATTCCCCAGTAAATTCTCCGTCTACCGTTTGTGTAGAGTACCTGACCAAATGCCAGATCAGCAAAGAGGACAAGTGTTGTGCCAAGTCCGCTAGATTCTGAGCCGAAAACTTCAACACGCCTGACACCGAGAATGACTTTTTTAGAGTACCAGCCAAAGGCAGGCGCAAAAATTGTTCCTAGAGTATACAAGACACCAGCAGCAATAAAAGCTTTATAAAGCAATTCAAAATCACGTAACGTCCGAACCATTTTGCGAGTCATGATCACTAGTAATGGAAGGCCAAACAGTAAAAACATTTCAGAGAGGTTAACAATCGTGATTGAGACACTAGAGTGCGGATAGGTATAGGGTACTTGAGGGTCAGGAAAGAGACGTGAGTAGATAATGGAGATAAGCCCCACAATAATTAATGCGATCATAGGTGCCAGTTGGCTTGCTATTAAAAGCTTCCCGCCCGATTTGCGTTCAGGTAGGACGAATTGGAGCATCCAAATAACAATAATAAGCCCAAATAGCATATTACCAACGTAAAGGCGAGAAAGTATCCCTGAACTAGCAAGTGTCAAGGAAAGACTCGGGCCAGCCACTAACAGGTAGAGTGGAAGAGCAAGTCGAGATTTGAAAAAAAGCAAAGCAACCACGTTGATCGCAACGACACCCAGGATTCCAAACAATGGTTGGAATGACATAAGAAACGCCATTGCTACATTCAATGCGAGATAACAGATTAAAGTTGTAGTCATTGCGACGGACGGTAACGCAAACGAACGGGTCGAAAGGAAGGAAAGCCTTGTCGATTTCATAAAAATCCTCACTTGCACACCAATACTATTGCTATCCAATGTCTCGGTATACTATCATACCTGAGAGTACATTCCCGCTCATTTTTCCTGGTTTTGCCCCGCAATGGTAGTACTAATATACTACGTACTTCGTCGCGTTAAGCGTCGATTTTTCATCTAAGCCACTACTCATCCGACAAACCCACTGCCAACGGGATAGTCTTGCACTGGCCTCGTACTGGTGGCTAAGATAGGGGCATGGAGTTGACAGCATGCGTTCCCACTGCCATAATCCCTTTGGCACAACATGTGACATGTGCTCCGTGTGCTCCGCCAAACAGATCAATTGACGGTTACCCCTGCACCCATTACTGTTGTAACGAGCTAGACGACGTGCACGTTCATAGCACCATTATCGTCAAATTTGCAGATGGTGACAGTCTTATGCAAGGACTGCCGATAGTTCTTGAGAAGTTATAAGGGAGGTAATTGAGAAATCTTAATGGCAAATGTCCATTTTTAACCAAACCTTGACTGTAATACCCTAAGAAGTGTTGATGCTGCTCCGGTAAAATTAGGAGGTATTGGCGGAGAGTAAAGTGGTAGTCCTGCGCGGCAATGTCTCACAAGCAGCGTTTGCATATTGGAGAAGTTTCTGCTATGAAGAATTCAGTGTTTATTCTTTGGCTTGAAGGAGTGAACCCAGCACTCCTCTCGGAAATTCCTTTCCTGAGTAAACTGGCAAAAGAGGGAGTCGATATTCACCTGACTCCGTCTCCACTCGTAGAGCAGAGTGTTTGTTATTATCAAACCTTGACAGGTATGGGATCGGGTAAGTTTGGCCGCTTCGATGCTGTTCGACCAGAGAAATATAGCGTCCTTGAAGATGCAAGTATCCCCGAAGGGTCACTAGGACGACTTCTGCCTGATATATTGCGTTCACGCAAGTTATCCGCTACCTTTCTGGAGGCGAAGGAGCTCAATGAACTTGAGCCATTATCCAACCAGGCATATGACTGTCTAATAGTCCGTTTTGCGGCAAGCAATCTTAATTCTGAAAGTATTGACGCTCTGGTGCAGCGTTGTAGTACATTGGTTCCATCAGGGGGTCATCTGTTTGCGCTTACAGATGCCTGGTGTCAGGCACCAGCTAAGTTCGTTAATATCAATGACTTTTTAGTGGATTTAGGTCTTCTGGAAGTGAAAGAGCCACGCCAGCATAGTACTATTGTTTGGCCCGAAACTCTTGCATATGGGCTTGGAACAGGACAACTCTGGATCAATTTACAAGGACGAGAAGTACAGGGAAATGTGCACTCTGGTAATGAATATCAGCAAGTGCGTGATGTCCTTATCAATGAACTGACTAACAATTGGCGTGACCCTCAAAATGGAAGCCCAATCGTTGAACAGGTACTAAAAAAGGAAGAAGCATATTCTGGCGCGTATCTGTTCAATGCTCCTGACCTGGTTGTCGTCTATCGACCTGACTATGCTCCTTCTCCAAAGGCGATAGTACTTGATTTTGATGGTGTCAGCGTCAGCAATAGTGAAAGTATTGCTCCTGCCCTCGCTCCTTCGGCACGTCTCATTGGGTTTGGCCCTCACCTTGCTCATGGTCTTGCGGAAAAAGCAGCCCTGGTCGATGTCATGCCAAGTGTAATGTATCTGTTGGACCAGCCGATCACAATGGATGTAGATGGCAATGTTATTTCATCAATGTTCACACCGGCCTATCTTCAGCAAACTCCTATTCATCGCATAGACAGTGAGGTTGATTTGCTTTCAGATGAGGAAGAAGGCATGATTGTGGATCGTTTACGCGATCTGGGCTATCTTGGGTAACTCACATAACTGTAAAAGCGACTTGGGAATTTATTGAGGAGTATTCTATGAAAAGCCCTCTGGTTAGCATCATCATTATTACTTGCAATCGCCCTTTTCTCCTAAAGCACTGCCTTGAGCGGGTCTTCGATCAGCCCTATCCTCAAAAAGAAGTCATCGTAGTTGATAGTTCTTCTAATGATGAGAGCAAGCAGGTCATCGCGCAGTTTCCCGAAACGATCAGTGTTCGTTTACGTGCGCAACGCAATAATATGCCCCTAGCTCGCAATGAAGGCATCGCTGTTTCTACTGGTGAAATTATTGCCTTTATCGATGATGACTCCATGATTTATCCTACCTGGCTAAAAGCAATGGTAGACGCCTATAACGATGAAACAGTAGGTGCCGTAGGTGGCAGAATTACCCGTAAACCAGAACCGTATTGTGATCTAGAAACCGGCACTCCAACCTTGCAGGTGAAACCATCGGGTATCGCAATTGCCAGGGGTTTCGATTTAGTCAGTGAAGCGCAGATGGATGTCGATCACCTCGTAGGATGCAATATGTCGTTTCGTCGTAAAGCCTTGCAGCAGGTCGGTGGCTTTGATTCTCATTATACCCTGACGAATTATCGTGAAGAAACAGACCTCTTTATTCGCCTGAAAAAAGCCGGTTGGCGTATCATGTTTGTACCAGCAATGTCAGTGAAGCACGTATCAGCACGGAGCGCAAAGCCATTTTTCATGGAGCGGCCCTATATTCAGTATTCTAATGGCCGCAACAGTGCTTATCTTGCATTCAAAAATTTTGGTTTCAATTTCCGCACAATGATTGGTCAGAGCTTTGAAGTAGGGGCGGCCTTTAGACGCGCAGGGTATCTCGTTGGGCTAGGCATCTCCGGCTTGATAGCGCAACTAGCCGGTAGAATAGTTGGTCTGGTAATGGGTGTTTCCTGGTATGCCAGAAAGAAACCCTTTGCAATCGCGGAAGCGCACTATCAGAAACCTGTTCAAGTTCCAAGCGAACCCAGGATTATACCTACCCTGGCTGCACAACCAACCGAAGCATTCAGAGAGAGTATTGCTGAACGCTGAAGCGTAATGTAAAGGACAAGAGAGATATGCGAGCAGTTATCTTTGGTGTTGATGGTCTAAGTTTCCGCATCCTGAATCCGCTCATCAAACGGGGAGATTTACCGAATTTCGCACGCTTGCAGCGTGAAGGAGTAGAGGCGGACTTCATTTCTGCTGTTCCGGCGATTACGCCTCCAGCATGGATGTCGATGGTGACTGGCTTAAAGCCTGCAAAGCATGGAGTTTTCGATTTCTGGGAGTTTGATACTAATTCACCTACCTTAAAGTCCAAAGCAGTCACCCATCGCAAGGGTGGCAAGGCCATCTGGAATATTCTCAGTGAATATGGGAAGCGTGTCATCGTCATGAATGTGCCGCTTACCTATCCGCCTGATCCGGTCAATGGCATTATGGTCAGTGGGCTGATGACTCCGAGTACCTCATCACCATTCACCTTCCCGCACGTTTTCAAAGATGAATTATACAAAGCGGTTCCCGGCTATCTCGTTGACCTGGGATCCGAAAGAGTAACTCCAGGCCACTTCGTTGATGCCGTAATGGATATGACCGAGAAGCGTATTCAATTGCAAGAGCATTTGTTATCTGAGCATGAATGGGATTTTGCCTTTCTTTCATATGTCGGGCCGGATCGTATCCAGCATCGTATCTGGGACTCAATTGAATCGCTCAGTCACGACGGCACAAAATACTTTCGCCTCTTAGATGACGCATTAGGACGAGTGCTGAACCGTCTTACACCAGATGATGTGCTCTTTGTGGTTTCCGACCATGGTTTTGTCGGCGCAAGAAAGTGGTTTTACATCAATGAATATCTTTGTCGCCGTAACCTCTTGCAGCGCGATCCAACGACTGAAACAAGTCGGGCAAAACTCATCGGATTCGGACGCGAGGCGGCCCAAAAAGTGCATTTGCTCGGCCTTGTTCGTAAGATCCGCACTGCATATAGCAATTTAGATGACGCCCCCATGATGGAGAAAAGCAAGAGTCACTATAAGCCGCTCTTTGAAAATATGGACTGGGCTGCCAACCGCGCCTGCGTCCTTTCTTTAACCGCTTTTGGCAGTGGGATGGCTGATATATTCATGTCCCCCAATGCCTCAACAGAGGAAATGGAGGAGCTGCGGCAGGCGTTGGCTGCTGAGCGTCACCCGGAGACCGGTGAGCTTCTGGCGGAAGCTGTATATGCAACAGATGTCTATGGAGTTGGCCCCTTCCGTCCTCCCGAGGAACACATCGTGCTCTTGCCTGTATCTGGCACTACCTTCCATCTAAAAAGGGGCAGGAAGAAGTTATGGGAGACCTTAGATGTACCAAAAGGCGTTCATGAAAAGGAAGGCATCTTTTATGCTTGGGGCTCTGGTATGCGCCAGGGAGCGCGGGTTGAGCCGCTTCAAATCTATGACCTTGTGCCAACCGCTTTACAAGCTCTTGGCATATCAGCCAATGAACCATTCGATGGGCGTGTCGCTCAGGAAGTTTTTGAACAGGATCAAAGTAACGCAAACGTTGGAGAAAGTATGGTAGCACGCAAACTCAAACGATTACAGGCGCATATACCGCTGGTGCAATAAGTTTATGTGTACATTTGATCTTCCAGGTAGATAGAGGAAAAAGGATATTACTATGCGAGTACTGCTGTTCGGGGTAGATGGCTTAACCTTTCGTATCTTAAATCCATTGATAGAACGGGGGTTTTTGCCCAATTTCCAACGAGTACGTGATGGTGGAGTACAAGGCATTTTAAAGTCCACGGTTCCTCCAATGACTCCCCCTGCCTGGGTATCCATCTCCACTGGCGTTTCGCTTGCCAAACACGGCGTGTATGACTTTTGGGAGTATGAGCAAACAGCAAATGGCCCCAAAGCCCATGTTTTGACTCACCGCAAGGGCGGGAAGGCCATCTGGAATATCCTCAGTAATTGGGGAAAGCGCGTGATCGTCGCTAATGTGCCAATGACCTATCCACCAGAGCCGGTCAACGGCATTATGCTCAGTGGCTATATGGCCCCAGATATACATGCTAATGTGACCTACCCAGCTAGCTTCAAGGAAGAACTGTTAAAAGAAGTCCCAGATTACATGATTGACCTTAATCCTGCTGTATCAGGTGGGCAGATAGGCGATCCGTTCACAGAAACTTTGAAGATGACACGTCATCGAATCGCAATGTTCCGCTTGCTTTTGAGCAACCCCTGGGATTTCTGTTTCATGACCTTTGTTGGTGCCGATCGTATTCAGCATCTACGTTGGGAGAAAATTTTAGCATTTCACCCACAAGCGGTAGCCTATTATCAGATGATCGATGAGGCCCTCGGAATGGCATTGGCCGCGTTGAACAGCGACGACATGCTTATGATAGTCTCTGATCATGGTTTTCAGGGCGCAAAACGCAAATTTTATATTCACGAATACCTCTATAAAAAAGGACTACTCCATGTAAGGAACGGCTCCAGCCGCCACCAGATTGCATTCCTTGATACTGTCAAGGGAATTGTGCGCACTGCTGGCTTAAAGAAAATAGTACGCCTGGCGATGCGCTACCTGCGTCTCTCTGGAGTCGTAGCTATTGAAAAGGAATATCATGCCGCAAAGCTACCTGATCTCGATTGGGAACGAACGCAGGCATGGGTGCCATCCTCGTCTGGGACAATGGCAGGTTATGCCGATATTTTCTTTGCTAAGTCTCTAGCTGCAGAAAGCATCAACGAGTTGCTAGATGACTTACAAGCGATACGGGACCCGGAGACGGGACAAGCACTGATACAAGCAATATACCGCGAGGATATTTATGGCAGTGGTTCATTTGCGCCACCTGAGCGGCATCTTGTACTATTAGCAGGTGAAAGTTTTAATTTAGCAACTGACTTAGGGCATAAATCGCTTTGGGAGACGAATAATAAGTCAATAGGTATTCATCATCCTGACGGTGTACTCTATCTCTATGGGGCAAATGTAAAGAAAGGTGTAGGTATAGCACCTTCACACGTGTATGACGTGGTTCCCACCATCCTGTCGTACATGGGCCTGCCCCCGCTACCTGAATTGGATGGAAAGGTTTTGGCAGAGGCATTTGAGCAATCCCTGACCACGCAAGCCAGGACCCAGGATGAAGGGTTAGTGCTCAAGAAATTGAAGAAGCTTGCTTCGCGAACAACCCCGGATACTAATCCTGTTGAGAAAATAGGCAATGAAGCAGCAAACACTCGCTCATCTTTATAACGCTCATACAAGTTTTTTGAAAGGCAGTTACTGATATGAGGGTATTCTTGTTTGGTGTGGACGGTTTAACCTTTCGCATCTTAAATCCTATGATGGAGCGTGGCCTGCTCCCAAATTTCCAGCGATTACGCGATGAAGGTGTAGAAGGTATCCTCAAGTCTACGACTCCTCCCGTTACGCCTCCTGCATGGACTTCAATCGCTACAGGATTGTCGCCTGCTAAACATGGCATCTTCGACTTCTGGGAATATGAGCAGACAGCGGATGGCCCCAGGGCCCATGTTTTGACTCACCGCAAGGGCGGGAAGGCCATCTGGAATATCCTCAGCGATTGGGGAAAACAGGTGGTCGTTGCCAATGTGCCAATGACCTATCCACCAGAGCCGGTCAACGGCATTATGCTAAGCGGTTTGATGTCACCAGGTATGCAAGCTACTGTGAGCTACCCAACCAATTTTAAGGAAGAATTGTTACAAGCTGTACCTGGCTATCATATAGACCTCAATGCTGCTGTATCAAATGGCCAGGTAGGTGAAGTGCTCACAGATACAGTAAAACTTACCCGTGAGCGGAACGCTATGCTGCGCTTGTTGCTAAAAAAGCCGTGGGATTTCTTCTTCATCGTCTACACTGGTGCGGATCGTATCCAACATATGCGTTGGGATGAGATTATGGCATTTCACCCACTGGCAGTAGAGTACTACCAGATGGTTGATGAAGCTCTAGGGATGGTGCTTGACGAATTGGCGCCTGAAGATATGCTGATGATAGTCTCTGATCATGGTTTCAAGGGTGTTACGCGCAAATTCTACCTACAAGAATATCTCTACCGGCAAGGTTGGCTGCATATGAAAGCAAGTGAGCGTAGAGGTGCCAGGCTCCTCGGTTTAGCCAGATCATTGGTGCGAACCTTAGGCGTGCAACGAATCGCGCACCGCTTATATCGAGGTTTACGTCACAAGCAGATCAAGGTCATGGCAGAACAGGATCATACCGCAATCTTGCCTAATCTTGACTGGAACAAATCACGGGCCTGGGTTCAATCTACTTCTGGTGAATTAGCCGGTTATGCTGACATCTTCTTCGACGAATCCGTAACTGACGAGCAAATCAGTGAATTCGTGGCAGCTTTGCGAGAAATCCAAGATCCAGAGAATGGACAGCCATTAGCTGTAGAGGTACACCGTGAAGATACCCTTGGGCGCGGCCCTTTTGCACCAGGACAACGCCATGTCATTGTACTGTCTGGTGAAAATACCTCAATGTATACACAGCTTGGGCGTACATCGGTGTGGGAAACGCGCGGCGTTGGACGTAGTGTCTCGTCAGGTGTTCATCATCCTGATGGTGTATTGTATCTTTATGGGGCCGGAGTGAAGAAGGGTGAAACTATTGCTCCCACGCATGTCTATGATGTTGTCCCCACGATCTTATCGTCCATGGGTGTGCCACTCCCTGATGAATTAGACGGAAAGGTTATGATAGAACCTTTTGAACAGGCCGATGTTAAAATTAACAGCCTTGAAGGTAGTGATCTGGTAATGCGAAAACTGAAGAGGCTTGCTTCGAAAACAAGCTGAATGAAGCAACCTCTTTGTTCAACAGACTGACTACTTGAAAAAAGCTACTGAGACCACTTATCCGACGGCATTAGGTAGGAGTCGTCCAGAGCGTTTATGTAAGAGAGAAAATATATGAGTAGGAGAAAGATTTTCATAACGTTTGGTGTATTGGCCGCACTGATGATCATTGTGGCCGGTGGGGTGATCTATTTTGCTTTAGGCTTAAAGGCTGGAAACTCTGAGCAACCTACTTCAACACCATCTCAAGGACAAGTGACCACGACTCCAGCGACTCCTATACCTGGCGGAACAGCATATACAAGCAATGGCTGCGGAGTGAAAAAAAATAGCAACGGAACCTATACATTTTCCTGGCTCCATGTCTCATCCGATGGAAAAGTCGTCAATGAAAAAGGGTGTATCGTCAACCTTGTAGGCTTTAACATGGCGCCTCTTTTCCTGGGGAATGCTGTCGGGTCCATCAGCCCACAAAAAATTGCCTGGTACAAACAAACGTTTGCCATGAATCTGGTGCGGATTAACTTTAATTCTACCTGGTGGGATAAGGATGTTTTTGTCCCGGATGCCAATATGCACTTCCGGCAATGGCTACAGCAAAATGTACAGTGGCAGGAGCAGGCGGGCAACTATGTCGAGTTAGATAATGGTCCCAACTTTCCTGAACCTCCCTGTGGAGGTACCATTACGTTTTGTTCCCCACAAAACCAGGGCAAGAATGATTATCAGGCCAACCCCAATCCCACGACAGCTCTGGAACTTGAAACCAACATTCAACCCGGTGTGCAGGCATGGACAGCTCTTGCGAAAATATATGCTAACGATCCTGCTGTCCTCTATGATGCCTGGAATGAACCATTGATTAAAGATTTGCCAACGTTCTTCCACGACATGAATACATATATCGACACGATCCGTGCCCAGAATCCTCGCTCTCTTCTCATCGTGTTCGGACATGGCTTGCAAAATATCATTGGTGGAAAATACCCACCCTATCAGCAACCGAACCTGGTGTTAGACGCGCACATTTACGATGGCTTCAATGGGACTTCGCCCATTGATGGAAAACATTGCCGGATACCCGGCAATGCGAACCCCGTAGATTCGCAGCTCGAACAGACCGTTGCCTTCCTGCATAGTCATGGACAGGGGTACATGATCGGCGAGTGGGGAGGATGCTACGACATACCGGGATATCATCAGCAGTTGATCTCTTTTGCCAAAGCGAATTACATTCCTCTCACCTATTTTGCGGCTGGCAATGTCGTGACAAATGAGAAAACCAGTACTCCTACACTCAACGACAATGGACGCCTTGTACAAGCTGGCTATGCAAGCATCATGGGGGCATGAAAGCGAGAGTTTTCCTTTTGAAAAAGGGATCAATAAAAAAATTGACACACATAGATACATTTTGTAATGACTTGAAATATTGTATCCATACAATATTTCAAGTAAAATATGCTCATAATATAATTGATTGATGTTGAAGTTGAGGGCAAACCATCGCTGCCTACTATCAACTTCGAGATCATTGTTGACTAGACAACAAACAGCTTGAAATTGCATGTTAGTTCTAAAGGAGTAATGTTATGCGTATTGCGAAAAAGTTGTGTCTCATTGCAGCGATTTTTGCCATTTTGAGTGGGGGGGAATATTATGCCCGATTTGCGCATAATACCCCTAGTGCTTTGGCAAAGGCACCTCAACAGGCAACCTCTTCAACCCCTATTAAACATATTGTCTTCATGGTCAAAGAGAACAGGACATTTGATAGTATGTTTGGCACATTTCCAGGGGCGAACGGAGCAACAACCTACGTAGATAAGTATGGAGTGACTCACCCCTTGTATCACCAGCCTGATTTTCTCAAGAATGATATCAAACATTCGTACAGTACTGCGGTGCATGCCTATGACAACGGGAAAATGGATAAGTTCCAGAATAATCCTGGCTCATCTCAACTGGGTATCTACGCGTCTGTCTCGCAGTTTTATCAGTCCGATATTCCAAATTACTGGACCTACGCCCAAAACTTTACGCTCGCAGATAACTTCTTCTCCACTGAAATTGGCCCGAGCTTCCCGAATCATCTCTTTACCATTGCAGGAGAGGATGGGAATGCCGCTGACATACCGCACGGTGGCGGATGGGGCTGTGATGCGCAGGCTACCACCACAGTTGAAACAATTGATGCAAATGGCGTCGTCAAGTATGTCTACCCTTGCTTCGATTTCAAGACCCTGGGAGATCTCCTGGATCAAAATGGGATCTCATGGAAATATTACACACCGAGTAAAGGTAGCCCTGGCTATATCTGGTCTGCATATAATGCCATCAGCCATATCCGCAATGGGACCGATTGGACCAAAAACGTCGTCGACTACAGGCAATTTGCCACCGATGCGGCTTCTGGTAACTTGCCCACGGTCAGCTGGTTAGTTCAGCCAGGAGGTGTCAGTGACCATCCTCCTTACAGCATCTGTGCCGGAGAGAACTGGTCGGTGCAGGAAATCAATGCTATTATGGGAAACTCCTCGTTGTGGGCAAATACAGCAATCATCCAGACATGGGATGACTGGGGCGGGTTCTATGACCACGTGGCACCACCCAAAGGACCCAACCCCCACATTGAGTATGGCTTCCGCGTGCCTGCGCTTATCATTTCCCCTTACGCACGCTCCGGCTATATTGACCATACATTTAATAGCTTCCCATCAATGTTGAAGTTCGTTGAAGATACATTCAATCTACCTTCGCTTACCAGCCTTGATGGACAGGCGAACGACCTGTTCAGTGCATTTGATTTCACTCAGCAGCCTCTTCCTCCTCTCATTCTGCAGCAGCGTATCTGCCCGACAACATCGCTACCAGCGAACTTGAATCTGGAGGACTAGCAACACAGCAGGTTTCAGGGGTGCTGAGCACCCCTGGCCGGGCAACCATAAGTTCATAGTCCCTACTATGATACGGCTTACTTAGCCTGAGACTATCATAGTAGGGGCTATCAGTCCCTTGGTGTCCTGGCTTCTTCTCTTGTCGTGAGCCCTTCCAATTTTGAGAACCGATGTTCTATGTGAATTCGTTACCTGGCTTCAAAGGCTGGTTTTGCCTGGAATACTCCTACAACATGGTATCGTGTACGAACCCTTCAGGTTCATGTGTGTTGTTCTCGCCTGCATAGGTGGTGAGCAAAGAAAAAGGAATTTCTGTAGACACATACCCCAAACCCCGGCAGGGAAATTGCGCCTCCTGAAACCCCTACATCCGCGCCTATGGGCAAAGTCCCTTGCACATAAAAAAGTGGTCGATGGGAAGATCATACCACCCATTGACCACTTTTTGGGAGTCCCTTGCAGAGTAAGATTCCAGGAACTCCCACCCTCCTACATCCACCACATTATCCTACAGACCACCCGCCACCGTATCTGTGGTTTCGTTATAAATGGTTCCAGTTGGCGCTGTAGCGACCGAAAACACCGGGAACGCCTTACCGCCCGAGAAGGATGTCGCGATGTAATCACCCACCATGTACCCCCATTGCGTCAGTACAAACCAGCTCGTTGTCATTGGCCTTGCCAACTGGGTAACTGAGCTCCAAGTGTTCCCGCCGTCAGGAGATGAGATGTAGCCAATATCCAGTTGACAGGTAGCCGTGGTGCAGTTAGCATTTGGAAAGTAGTAGTAGGCCAGCCCTAGATGCGCTGTGTTACCAGAAGTTGATTGGTCGACCCCAAGCCCAGGGATGAAATGATCAACTCCACTCCCGATGGCATCAATGGGTATTCGCGTAGGTGCTGACCAAGTTGTACCATCCGTTGAGGTAGTCATCAAGAAATCATTCGCAGTGCAACCGCTCTCGAAACGACAATCGTTCCAGACAACGTACAACTTGCCAGTTGCATCCATCCCAGCACTGAAATAGTGAAGATCACGCAGACTTCCACTCAAGGTATGGACCTTGGCTTTTGCCACAACCGTCACGGTGTTACTCCAACTGGCGCCTCCATCTGTCGAGGTGAAAGCCATAATATGCGTAGTCGTTGGTGGCGCATGGATGGGTTTATTTATTATTACGATCACAGTTCCATCGGGCTGAACAAAAGGGTGACCATTGAAGCCATCGGCGTTATTGGCAGTCGGCAATGGTGTTCCCCAGGTCAGTCCGCCGTCGGTGGAGGTGCTCATTGCAATCAGATCGGAGTTAGCTTCGTTGACCCAGTGAGCATAGCAATGGCCGTAATATGGGCTGGTGGTAGTGTTATCGCAGGTAATGCCACTTTTGTCGAAGTCGTATGTATTTGCTGGAGGGACGCTGATGATGGTGACAGGATCGCTCCAGTTCTTTCCATCGGGGGAGAGGCTGACGAGAATACCGAAAGCTTCATTGTAAAAGCCATTGGTGATGAGCATCCAGGTGCTGTGAGCTGCGTCATAAGTCACCGAAAGGTCACCAGCACGCTTGTAGGGGCCGCCTGCCACGATTGTTAAATGAGGAAGGAAGCCATTTGTCCAGGTAGCTCCACCATCGGTGGATGTAGACCAGCCGATATTGGTGGCGCCACCGCTATTATAGGACTTCCCAACCTGGAACGCAGTCACGATCGTCGAGCCATAGGAAAAGCTTGCGTCGCTGACCTCTGTTTGATGCTTCGTATGGGTGTCGGTGTAGGGATCGCGGCTGAGTTGAACTAAGCTCGGCGCTGCTTTTGTGTGAAAAACTGGTGAGACAAAGACTAACAGTAAAAGGGAGCATATAATTGCCACAGCGCTGACAGTTCTCCCACGAACATGGGGCATAGTTGTTCTCCTTTATATTAAACAGGAACCCTGCTACCCCTTTTTAAGGCAGCAGGGCCGTCGCTCTAGCAGGATATAGGAGGTAAGGACTTATTTCGCTTACCCTACCTGCGTTCTAACATTAACAACCAGTGCATTGATAGGCGGCAATGCCTCCTCCAGGAGTAGGCGGCCAGGTGTAGATGGAATAACCCTCTGACACAAAGATTGTATTTCCATAAATGGCCGGAGATGACACCGAGCCGTAGGCATGATTATAAACGGCGTAGTCGGCGAGAACATTCCCATTTGCCGGGTCGAAGGCCAGCAGGTCTCCGCGGGACAGGGTGTTTTTGGGGTACCATGGACCCATGATGTAGACGACCGCGTTCGCTCCCGAGTTGACGACTGCCGGGGAAGAGACGATATCGCCGCCGTAGTCCTTTGACTCCCAGAGCAGTGTGCCACTGCTCGCTGTTGAGAGTGCATCAATGGCAAAAACATGTCCACTGTTGCCTCCAGCGCAGGACTTGTAATCTCGCGATGGATTACAACCGGAACCAAAGATCAACTCGGTTTTCCCGTTGATGGTGACGATGGCCGCGGTCGAGTGGATGAAGGTCTGACGATTGCCGGCATATGCGGAGGAGTTAAAATCAAAGTACATTTGACCCGTGACAGCATCAAGGCCAAACTCGTGGCCTGTGTGCATGCCCGTGAAGACGCGCGTGGCGAAGCCATTGGCATCGTTGAGCACCGTAACCGTGATAAAATCGTTGTCGGTGCTTGGATTTGGATCCCAGAATGCCCAGGCCAACGTGGGACTGCCATTCACCATATTGTCAATGTCGATCGCATCGAGCCGCCCCGCGCGGTTTGGAAATGAGGAACCTATTGGAAAGTAGATATAGTGATGAGGAGTTCCGTTAACCTTCACTAGACCTTCTGCCGGGGAACCAAAGACCGCATCTCCGCAACTCTCGCCTGGCGCCTGGCAGTACTGTGCCGTAATAGGAGGGGGAGGATCAAACGAATTGTTGTATTGCCAAAGCTGTTTGCCTTTCCCGCCTATGGTGCCATTGTAGTTGACAGAAAATGCATGTATCTTGTTACCATTCTCGCCGATCACGACGATTGTCCCGTTATTCGTGGGAAAGAAGGCCGGACTGGCATTGGTTGGCCCGGTTGTCGCATAGTCCCAGATGAGGCGGCCGGTCGAGCCATCGAAGTCATAAACGCAACCCCGTGAGATGTCACCCCACCCGCTAAAAACCTCGGTTGTAGCAACGCCGTTGACCATTCCAGTCGTCACTGCCGGCGTCGAAAAGGTATAGTCCGTTTTAGTCATCTTGGCGCAGAGGGGGAACGGTGTACTCCACAGCATCTGGCCAGTACTCACTTCCACGGCGTGCATCGTGCTGAAAGGCAACTGCTGGGTGCCAGAAGTCACACGTGTGTTAGCCGAGTAGTACATGATGCCGTGATAGATGGAAGGGGACGCCATAACCTCACCCGTGGTGGTGTAGGCAGCGCCAGTAACAGGGACAAGCGCATTGGCATTGGACTTACTCAGTTGTGTGTCCGAGCTTTGATTACCGTCCCGCAAGACGTTGTTCCGAAACTCAGGCCAATCTGCAATTGAGCTATTGTAGGCTATATTCCGGGTATGTTGCGCTGTCTGAGTTCCGCTAGGTGGGGCCGCGAGTACTGCCCGAACAACAAAAAAAGAACTCAGCCCTATAAGAACAGCCATGGCCAGCATGAGTAGGTTAGAGACCAGTTTCGACTTCATAAGCACATCCTCTCACCGAAAATGTATTCAATACACAATTCAATTTGATCTTCTGTACGAGCGGGCCTGGTTTCAGGCTGCTATGCAGGGATACGATCAATCTGGTAACGCATGCCTGAATCAGGCATTTGCTATTTTAACAGTCAAAGTATAAAACTACATGTCTAAAGTAAAGTCATGAATTGGTGGTAAAGCAGTTACAAAAGGCATTATGAGGTTAAGAAGTCTCTACTTCATAACCTCGCTCTACCGAGCATAATTCCTCGTCGCGCTAATCCCCCCCTTTTGATCTAGAGACTGAAGCCGTACAGCTTCCCGTCAGTAGAGGAACAGTAGAGCCATCCGTTGGCCATGATAGGCGAGCAATAAGATCCTCCACCCGTTGTGTACCTCCACAGTATATTTCCTTTGGAAGCATCCACTGCATAGATTTTGGAATCCAGTGAGGCAAAATAGACAACACCATTTGCTACGCCTGAGGAGCCTGGTATGGCACCACCTGTAGGGGTCTTATGGAGCACTGTTCCTGTACTAGCATCAAGGGTGTAGAGGTTATGGTCTTTCGACCCAACATAGAGCATGCCATTTGTCGCCACGGATGGAGAAGAGACATTACCGTTACTCTGCGCCCCCAATGGCGTTGACCAGGCAAATGTGCCGTCACTTTCGTGGATCGCGTAGATACTGCCGTTCTTGCTGTTGACATAGACAAATCCATTCGCTATCACTATGCCAGAACAAGGATCATCGTCTCCATGGAAGTGTGGGACAGTATATTGCCAACGAATTGCCCCGCTGGTTGCATTGAGCGCTACTACCTGAAAAACAGGGTCACCGACCCCGGTGAACACCGTATTTGTGCTTGTATCGGTTGCAACGGCCCCCCAGATGCCAGCGTTGGTTGCGTACTGCCATTTGATGTGTCCAGAGATTTCGTCAATGGCATACAATGCTGAGTTCGTAGTGGCATGTGAGATACCGACATAGATAGTATTGGAGAACAGTGTCGGGAAACCAAATTCGTTCCAGGGAAGGAGGATGCTCCATTTCAATGTACCAGATGCAATGTCCAGAGCATAGAATGCCGCAGGAATGCTTTGCGCGTCTCTAGTCCCTACTGTGCCGAAGAAAACGGTACCTGTGCCGGGATCGACGAGTGGGGCAGAGACGTGCTGAAAGCTTGTGTGTGAATCGAAACTCCACTTCAGAGAACCAGTAGTCGAGTCATAGGCATTCAACATGCCATTATACGTACCCATGTAGACGGTGCCATTCGCGTAGACTGGCGAGGCCTGAAGTTGGGATGCAGTAGTGGCAGTCCATTTCAGCTTGAGGTTGGCCACGTTGGCTGTTCCTACAGTATTTTCATAGATGTTCTGACGGTGATGTGCGTTATCGAAACCAAAGTCCCCCCAATTTGTGTCAATGGTCATCGGAGCGGTATATGATTGCCCACTACTTTGTCCAATGCCTACAACGCTATTGGCGCCGGGTGTGGCCGAGGCGGGTGCTGAGACTACCTGGCTTACATTGCCATTGCCATCAGCCGCAATTGTAGCCAACAAGGGTCCACTTGAGCTATTCCAATACAGCTTGACCGGCTCGTTGGCCGAGAAGCCAGTACCTGTAACGGTGAAGTTCGTACCTGGAGGTGTGGTCGCAGGGCTGGATGCCAGGCCATTACTCACTGAGAAGGTGTTCTGGCTGAGGCGTCCACTTGCGTTACCGAGAGCCGCCACAATGTACGAGCCATTCGTGGCTGAAGGAACAGCAAAGCTAGCGTTGATATTCCCGGCGAAGCCTGCAATTGTCGTCGCAACCGTGGTACCCGTGCCAGGACCGGTATAATTCCAGAGAATAGAAACCGTCTCGTTGGGACCATAGCCTTCTCCAGCAATGCTAACGCTTACCCCGACAGGTCCGGAGGCGAGTTTCAAACTTGAGGCCGGAGCAACAACCGTATAGTTGTTAGTGATGGAGATATTGCTTGTTTGTCCGACTGCTTTCACAGGATAGCTGCCCGGCGCTGTGCCTGATGGCACAGGGATAGTGCTTGGAGCCAGATAGCCAAATATGTTTGTTGCAGCGGTGAGGACAGGTGTCGGGTTATTGTTCCAGAATGTGTTGACATTTTCAAGTCCCTGGAATCCATAAGCGCTTACTGTGAGAGCTATATTAGCGGATCCTCTCAGCGGAGCAAGTGCGAGCGTTGGAGCGTAGAGATAGAATTTAGAAACAGCAGTTATATTGCTTGTTTGCCCGATAGCAGCTATGGGAATATATGCTCCAGGAGGAGTGCCGCCAGGAACGACCGTTTTTGCTTTAAATGCACCATTGGGTTTGCTGATAATGGTCGTAAGCAAGGTGCCTGTGCCAGGCCCAGTATAATTCCAGTAAATCTTCACGATTTCACTGGCCCCAAATCCTTTTCCACTCAAAATAAGTGGTGTGCCAGGCCCACCTCCTAAAGGATTTGGTGAGAGTGTTGCATTAGCAGCATAAGCACTCTGCTGACTTTGATGCGGAAGTAGAGTAAGGCTCCCTGCTACCCCCAACATGAAAGCAAAGAGCACTATCAGGAAGGAGAAGCTTCCTTTCAGGGCTTTTCTCGAGAAGCGTCGAGTGGGTATCTTTGAAAAATAGTTCCATTTATTCATACCATCTACCTCATCACAGATATTTAGACATCATCTTAGATAATGGCATAGGTTGCAGAAAGATGGGAGAGACAAATGGTAGAGAAGTGGTTATAATTCCCTGTTTCCAGTTGTAGTATCAAAGTGGTTGTTATTAACCAGACAAACTCTGTTGTGCATTACGTGAGGCAGAGCCCGTAACTTATCCAGGACGACCCTCTTACGGGCTCTGTTTTGTGAGAGGATACGTCAGACTCAAAGAACCGTCATGCTTACCTGGGTGCTCGAGCTTTCTCCGTCAGGTAGGGAGACCATAATCGTCAAGGGCCATACGCCTGCTGAAGCAGACCGGTCGATATGCCAATTAAAAACCGCTATGCCCTTACTGCCTCCCGAAGTATGCACGGTCTTTGCGGCTATCGTAGGCCCAAAGTTCAAGACCAGGGAACAATTTACCCAGGGAGCGGTCGCAATCGTTAACGTCAAGATATCCTTTGGATACCCTGTCAAGTTGGTTTGACTGCTCACCACGTTGATCGGTGGAAAGATTACATTGATGCCCACCGTTGACGTTGATACAGCCCCGTTTGGTGCCGTTGCAATGATTTTTAGCGGCCAGGTGCCTGTATGAACATTGGGATTGACTTGCCAACTCCAGCTCGCTTTTCCATTCGCATCTGTTGTACGAGGAATAATTCCTAAACTCTTACTCGGCGTACTCTGTCCATAGTACACCAGGAACTGGCATATAGTATAGGGACTGGTGGAAATGCTCAAAGACATGCTGCCACCAGGATAGGCACTGAGATGAGATTGATCTGCCATGACTGCGATGGGCGCTCCATGTGAACTAGTATTGGTAGTAGAGGCTACTGCTTGCTGTGTCGGCGTACTTATTCCTGTTAACAGGGGCTTATCGGGCGGAGTGTTTCCGCAGCTAGCGATAACAACCATGCAGAACATGAAAGGTACAAACCAACGGACTGGCACGTGCATGTAAAAGTGCCTCTTTTGTTCTTTACTGGCTGTTGTCATAAGACCTCCTAAGTAAGAAATGAAATTGCTGCAACTTCTCGAAGGTAAGAATAAAGTAACAGCATCCATAAGACAAATTTGCGGATAGCCGTAGTACTTCTCACCCATACAACGCAGGTGTCGATGGGTTGTTAGACATTATCGGCTAAACAAGGTTTTTCAGCATAGAGGGGAGCGAGGATTAAATCTAGACCGCTGAAATAGCCACAGTAAACGAATGGTAATAAGATAACAATTAGGATCGAAATGTTCAATCTATTCATATTTCGGTTATCATTTCATAACTTCAGTGGCAAAATGATAACCGATTCGCTACCAATTGTACATTCTCATTATTTCGAATACAGAATATGCTATCTTCAGCTTAATTGGGATTGAAGCAGACATAATAATACCTCCTGTATGGATGACTTACTCCTCCTACAGAAGTTTGCTCCCTATAATTGTAGCAATATTGTAGCAATAAATGACAGGCACGATAATGGAAATCGAAAATCTTATGGAGGCTGAAAATCATGAAAATTCCGGTAACCCTGAAATCTAGTGCTAAAAGTTTTCTAGACTTTTCTTCACAAACCTACAGAACCATGACAAACCAGGTGAGACTTCTACCCGATTTTTTGATTATTGGCGGTCAACGATGCGGCACCACCTCTCTCTATTATTATTTGATAAACTACCCGGGTATCTCATCTGCACATACTAAAGAGGTTCACTTCTTTGATGTTAATTATGAAAAGGGCCTTCACTGGTATAGAGCGCAATTCCCAACCACTATAAGAAAATCTTATGCCAAATATGTACACAAACACTCTTTGATTACGGGAGAGGCCTCACCCTATTACCTTTTCCACCCACACGCTCCAAGAAGAATTTCAGAGGTTATGCCGAAAGTGAAACTCATTGCTTTACTTAGAAATCCCATTGATAGAGCATATTCCCAGCATTGGTTGGAGGTGCAAAATGGATACGAAAAGTTGTCCTTTAAGGATGCGATAGAAAGTGAGCAAGAACGACTGGCTGGCGAATGGGAAAAAATGCTAGAAGACGAACATTATCAAAGCTTTAATTATCGGCACTACTCCTATCTCGCCCGGGGAAAGTATGTAGACCAGCTGCAATATTGGATGAACAATTATCCTAAAGACCAGTTACTGGTTCTTAGAAGTGAAGACCTCTATACCAGGTCCGCTGAAGTTGTTCAGCAAACGTTACAGTTTCTAAGTGTATTCGATGAGAAAATAGATTTACAGAGCAAGGAGTATAAAAAGTATAAGCTACCGCTTAAAAGTGGCTATAAGGGTAAACAAAACTCTCCCGTTAAGAACATAGATCCTGATTTAAAGCAATATCTTGTTGACTATTTCAAGCCTTATAACGCTCGCCTGAAGGATCTGATAGGCAAAGATTTTGAATGGGACAAGGAGTAAAAATCTCCTTCTTCAAAAGAAAGACAAGGTGTAAGCTAAGTTATGAGTGAAGAGAATAATCGCTGGAAAATTGCGTTCGTGACGCCAATGGATCCACAGGATCGCCGCGCATGGTCGGGCATCCTTTTCCATACATCTCAGGCACTTCAAAAATATTGTGGAGTTATTGCCTATATCACTGCATCAGAGTCGCCTGACCTCTTCAAAAGAGCCATAAATAAAAAGCTTCGTTTATTCGTTAAGAAATATGCAGCCTATAATCCTTTTTTTTCCATTGGTAGGAAATTTTTCGTCTGCAACTACCGCATTGCAACAGCAAAAAAGTTTGCGAAGAAGGTCCCTGCCTGGCTCGCAGCAAACTCATTTGATGTCATTATAGCTCCTGCCAGCACAACAGAAATTGCTTTCATAGATACAGACATTCCAATAGTATTAATAGAAGATGCCACTTTTGCGTCACTCCATAATTATTATCCCCAATACTCGGCTCTGCCAAAAAACGCTGTTCGTGAAATGAACTTTCTCTCAGAAAAAGCTATCAAAAAAGCTCGTTTGCTTATCTTCGCCTCGTCCTGGGCAGCTCAATCTGCAATAAAAGATTATCATGCAGAACAGGAAAAAGTCCATGTCGTTCCTATGGGGGCGAATTTTGAAAATCCCCCACCGAAAGCGATCATTCAGCAGAAACGTAGATCTGATCAATGCCGGTTGCTCTTCATTGGATTCGATTGGCAGAGAAAAGGGGGTGACATCGCTTTCGAAACACTGCTTGCCTTGGAAAATCGAGGCATTCAGGCCGAATTGACGATATGCGGGTGCGTACCACCCGGCAAATATGCGCATAGACGAATGAAAGTCATCCCATATCTCGATAAAAATAACCCTGAGCAGTATCGTCAACTCGAACAACTGTATCTGAAATCCGATTTTTTGCTTTTACCAACCAGAAACGAGTGTTTTGGGCTTGTTTTCTGCGAGGCGAATGCATTCGGGTTGCCCATTATCACAACTCACACTGGAGGTGTCCCGGAGGTTGTCAAAGATGGTCAGAATGGCTTTGTGTTACCAGTCAGTGACAGGGGCCCGGCCTACGCTGAGATAATTGCCAGGCTTTACCAGGATGAGCAGCGATACGCCGATCTGGTAGTATCCAGCAGAGCCGCTTTTGATGATCGCCTGAACTGGGATGCCTGGGGTATTGCTACCAGCCATTTGATTACTGAAATGCTCGAGAATATAAACAAATGAAGTCATTGGAAGAATTCAAAAACTTGGCTTCAATCCACTTCTGAGTGCGAGATGGTGATAATATCTTAACCAATTAGCACTACTTACTACCAATTCATAACAGATATGTTGTTATAAAGAAGAGATGGCACAGGTGTATACTATTGGAGAAAGGAAGGGGGTTTTTGGATAATGCTTCCATAGGATTTAGTAGAAGATGAGTAAGCAAACTGAATATATGCCAACGTATAATCATCGCCGCCTTTATCCGCACCACCCGAAAGTTGTCCTTATCTCCAATGCAAAAGTTGATAACGTAGATACAAAAACAGACGCACAGAAATTTGATGACGTAGGGCAGTGGGAGACGCTGAAGCATTCTGCGTTGGAAGTTAAGCCCGGGCATAAAGAACCAGCAGCATTATTAGACAAGTTTCCCCGTCGAGCTAGACAGGTGAAGCTCCAGGCTTACTCTGCCGATTCCCCCCATCAGGTGCCTCCAGCTCTAGAAGATGAAGTGCTGGAGGATATTTATCTACCACTTCCCAGCGGCTATGATCAACTAGACACCTGGACCTTAGCCTCGATTCGTCCTTGGAGTCCGCGGGAGTTCAATCATAGCATAGATAACGATTCTGAGGCCGAGAAGCACGACACAATCCCCATGCTCGTTCTCAAGGGCATTGCGATCCAGCAAGGTAATGCTGTCCCGGAGATGAAATCGGAAATTACCGATGCCGCTAGTGGTGCAGCAGTGGTGGGCATAGGGAATATGATTGGTTTTTTTCTCCGTTATAGTACTATATTCCTCATTCAACGTACACTCGGCGCAAGCCTCTTCGGATTATTCTCTCTCGCACTTGCTGTTGTAACGTTGGTTTCATCAATTTTCAATCTCGGGTTGGACGATGTCATGGTCCGCTACATTCCAATGTATCGAGTGAACAAACAGGCG
>CAAGKR010073268.1_pt1 | contig 28704 bp, 21 predicted proteins | sample 2556971 | NCBI WGS metagenome assembly CAAGKR01 (sample SAMEA5207829, study PRJEB30636) | soil metagenome | biome: forest; feature: boreal; material: soil | place: USA | collected 2011-09 | depth 1 m | reverse complement strand
GTCGATCCCGAAGGGGAAACGGTCAGCGACTGCCACTTCGAATACGGCACCACATCCTCCTACGGCTCCAACGCCCCGTGCTCATCGCTACCCGGATCAGGCACAACACCAGTACCCGTATCCGCAGCGATAACAGGCCTCTCCGCCAACACCACCTACCACTACCGGATCGTGGCGACCAACCCAGGCGGCACAAGCCACGGCAGCGACAAGGAACTCACGACGGCGCCCACCTACAGCGGTGCCGTGCTGGGGACCGCCGGCTTGATCCACTACTACCGGTTCGGCGAGGCGTCTGGGCCAGCGATCAACGACTCGGCAGGCTCTGCCACCGGAACGATCACGGGCGGCCTCTTCGGTGAACCGGGCGCCATCCAAGGCGATTCGAACACGGCGATCGCATTCAACGGCGCCGGCAACTTCGGCGCGATCCCGCTGTCCCTCTCGGGCACCAAACAGCTGACGGTCGAGTTCTGGCTCAAGTGGAGCAAATACGCCAACAACGACGCCCTGGCGATGGAGTTCACGCCCAACTTCAACTCCAGCCCGGGCGGCTTCCTGGTTGACCCCAACGCCCCGCAATACGGCGGTACGTTCGGGGTTGCGATCGGGCAGACAAGCACGATGCGCAACAGCTCGTTCTTTGCGCGCCCAAGCGCCGGCGTGTGGCACCACTATGTGTTCGTGCTCGACAGCACTCAGCCCGGTGCGACCCAGATCATCCCGTACGTCGATGGCCGGCCGGTGAGCTACCAGAAGGCGAACACCGGCACTACGGCGGGGGCGTTCGCGAACTCCACGCTCTATTTGATGTCCCGCGGGGGAACGACCCTGTTCGGGGCCGGCACGCTTGACGAGCTCGCGATCTACAACGCCGACCTGAGCGCGACGACGATAGCCGCCCACTACAGCGACGCGACTCCCTAAGCACGCAGCCCGTCGCTGAGGCTTACTCGCCTGCCGACGGCTGCTGGTTTTCTTGCTCTGGCGCGCGAGAAGGACCCCCGTCGGCCCGTTTTTTCGGTCATGAGCACCCAAGTCACAACGCCTACGGTCGATGATCCCGGCCTCCTGCTCGACGATGGGGTGAGGAGCTCGACGAGCCTTGGCGATTCCGCCACGAAGGCAGGCAAGGCGCGTGCGGGCATCGCGATGTCGCTTGCGACCTTCGCGATGGCCGCGGCATCGGCGGTGCAGGCGGTGCTGTTCCTGAGCCGGTTCGGCACGAACACGCGCACCGATGGCTTCTTCGTCGCCTTCGCGGTGTACTCGACCTTTGGCGTGTTCTGCCAGAGCATGCGACTCACGTCGGTGCCGCTGCTGGTCGAGCCGGGAGCGCGGCTGAGTGGGCGCGAGTACGCCGCCGCACTTGGCTTCATCGCCCTCCCCGTGCTCGTCTTCACGATCCCACTCGCCACCCCCGTCTCGCACTTGATCGCGCCCGGGCTGGGGGCGCAGGGTCGCGGAGTGACGGCCGCCGCGCTGCCCGTGCTGGGCTGCGCGATGACGCTCCAGCTGTGGGCGGCGGGCGGCGCGGCGATGCTCGCGATCCGTGGGCGCTTCACGACCATCGCCGGCGCTTACATGGCGGGCGCTGGCGCGGGCCTTGTGACGTTCCTGGCGTTGATGGACCGAGCGGGCGTTCAGACGCTCGGCTGGTCGATGCTCGCGATGTCCGTCGTCACGAGCACTTGGATGCTCCTGGGCGTGCGTCGTTCGGGGGGCCTGGGGATCCAGCACCGCGCGCTCGCGCTGGGGACGATCGCCCGCGATGCGGCCCTCGTCATGGGTCGCACGGCGGTCTACCTGGCGTTCAACATGCTCTTCGTGGCCACGCTCGCGTTCGCGAGCCATTCTGCCGCAGGGGGAACGACCGTCCTCTCATACGCATACCTGTTCGCGAGCTACCTGGTCGCCGGAACGGGCGTGGCGCTCGGCCAGTCGAGCATCCCGGACATGACCCGCAAGGCGCGCGCACGGCGCTCGGCGGTCGTCGCCGAGACCGTGCCACGCGGCTTCCGGTATGCGATGCTGATCGTGGCGCCGGCGCTCGCGGGGCTGATCGTCGCCGGAGCGCCGCTCATCCATGCGCTCTTTCCAGCGAGCCTCACGAGCTCGGGCGCCCACACGCTGCGCACGTTTGCGGCCCTGCTTGTGACCTGGACGGTCGCCGCGCTGCTCGTCAACTTCCTGCTGCCAGTGCTGTTCGCCATCGGCCGCACGCGGCTGCTGAACATGCTTGTGCTCCCGCTCGTTCTGCTGCACCTTGCCGCGACGGCGCTCGGCAGCGTTCTGTTCGGCGTCGACGGAGCGGTCGGCGCCTTCTTCTTTGCGCCGGCGTGCCTCGGCGTGGTCCTGTTGATCGCCGGCGCCGGCCCGGACAGCGCGAGCGTGGCTCGCCAGTTGACGAGTGACGGCGCTCGCTTCCTCGCGCTCGCCGCTCTCGCCTTCGGCGCCGGGTGGGCGCTCGGCACCGCGGTGCCGGCAGGCCTTGCTCAGGCCGCCACCGCCACCATCGTCGGCTGCGTTCTCTACGTCGCCGGGCTCGGCCTGTTCGCACGCCGACAGCTCCGGGTGGTGCTCGGCGCCGTCACCACGCGCCCTGCCGCGGCGGCATGAACGCGACGCTCACCGGATCCGCGAGCGCACCGGCCACCGGAGCACGGAAGCCCGACGCCGCGCCGACCGATGCCACGCCGCGAGACCGACTCGGCGACAAGTCGGTGCTCGCGACGCTTGCCGGGCTGTTCATCCTGATCGCCGCGCTCACTTGGCACAAGTGGGGAGCCCCGGAGATCGACGCCGGGGCGGAGCTGACGACCGCGGACCTGATCAAGCACGGCGCCGTTGCCTACCGCGACGTGCGCTACTACTACGGCCCGCTGGGACTGTACTCGCTGGCACTGACTTTCAAGCTGTTCGGCACGAGCTTCACGACCGCCTACGCTTTTGGCTTGGTGCAGGCCGCTGCCATCCTGGCCACCTTCTACACCCTCGCAAGATACTGGCTGGCCCCTCTCACCGCCGGCCTCGCGACGGCCATGCTGCTGGCGATCGGATTCTCGGGCACGGCGTTCAACTTCGTGTTGCCCCACACCAACTCCGCCACGTTGGGACTTCTCGCTCTCCTGGCGATGTTGATCGCACTGACTCGCGAGCAGCCACTCGCGGCGGGCACCGCCGCCGGGCTCGTCGGCCTCACCCGCCCGGAGTTCGCGGCCGTGGCCGCGGGCACTGGCATTGCCTATGTACTGGCTACATGGCGCGTGGCTGGTCGAGCGCCGGCCGCGCGCGCCGCGTGGCGGATCGCGCTGCCCGCAATCGCAATCCCAGTCGCTGTGTTCGGCTGGTTTGCAACGCAGGCCGGCTTCTCCAGACTGCTCACCGAAAACCTTTGGCCAGTGAAGTTCATCCAAACCGGAGCCAAAACCGAGCACAACTGGACGCCGCTGAGCATTGCAAGCTTCATCGGTCTCCTGCTCCGTGCGAGCATCTACATCGGACTTCTCGCCGCTCTGGTCGCAAGCGCGCTGAGGTGGCGAAGACGGCACGGCATAGCACGCGTAACTGCGCTCTGGCCGCTTGTCGCGGTCGGGGTCTGCTGCGCGCTGACTGACGGCGTGCTGCGTGCAAGCGGCCTGCTCGCCGGCCAGCGTCGAGCAATCGAGCTCGAGGCCCGTCACCTCCTGCTCGGCATGAGTTGGCTGCCCGCGCTGGGGCTCGCCGTCGCGGTCCTGGCCGCGGTACGCCTCATCCGCGACCAGCGCTCACCGCTCGAGGGGAGGTGGCCCGCTGACCTCGCGCTGATCGTCGCCGCGGCCGGGCTTGGGCTGCGAGCCTACAACGCATTTACGACCGAGGGCTCGTACGCGGCCTACTACGCAGCACCGCTCGTGCTTCTCCTGGGCATTCTGCACGAGCGCGCAGCTGCCCGCTGGCCGCAAGCCCGTACCGCAGTGCTCGGCGCGCTCGGGCTGGTCGCAGCCGGACTCGCGGCTTACGCGCTCGGCGGTCTTTACATCCATGACACAACCGCTGTGCACACGCCACGCGGCACCTTCGTGACGACGGCCGCGGCGGCCCCCGCGCTGCAGGCGGCTGTGCAACGTATCGACGCGGACACCGCTCCGGGCGAACGGATTCTCGCCGCGCCAACTGACGGCGGCCTGTATTTCATGGCTGACCGTCCGCCGGCACTCTATGAGCTCACCCTCCTTCCCGGGCTGATCGCCACGCCCAAAGAAGAGGCTGCAGCGATCGTGCGCCTACGGCACGAGCGCGTTGCGCTCGCCGCGATCAGCGCCCGCGATCTGTCGGTCTGGGGCACGCCGACGTTCGGTGTCGACTACGACAAGCTGCTTGGAACGTTTCTGAGGAGGTACGCTGTCGCGACAAGCGTCGTCGGCACGCTCGCGACCCCGGCCGGGGGGACCAATCCGTCGAAGGGCTTCACGATCGTTCGGCTGCGTCGATAGCGATGTCCTGGGCGCGCACCCTGGTCCTCACCTTTCACGGCCTCGGCGAGCCTCCGCAGGAGCTTGGGGAGGCAGAGCGCAGGGTTTGGGTGCCGGTCGAGTGGTTTGAGGCGATCGCCGACAGGCTGCCCCGCCGAGGCGTCGAACTGGCCTTCGACGACGGCAATGCCTCTGACGTGGAGCATGCGTTGCCGGCGCTTTCCCAGCGGGGGATGACCGCGCACTTCTTCGTGCTCGCCGGCAGGATCGACGTCGAGGGGTATTTGAGTGCGTCGGACGTGTCGAGCCTGCACACCGCGGGGATGGGAATCGGCAGCCACGGGCTGCACCATCGCGACTGGCGCACACTCGGGACCGATGAACTGGTAAACGAGCTCGTGGTCTCGCGCCGCACGCTGGCCGAGATCATCGGGGAGCACGTTCTCGAGGCTGCCTGCCCATTCGGCTCCTACGATCGCCGGGTACTGCGGGCTGCACGGGCCGCAGGCTATCGCAGGATCTACAACAGCGACGGTGGCGCCGGCTCCGCGCAATCCTGGCTCGTGCCCAGGACGACCGTCAATCGCAGCCGTCCGCTTGAGTACTGGCTGGACATAGCCGCCGCAGGCGCGGCCGCGCGACCAAGCCCCATGCTGCTGGGCAAGCGGCTGATCAAGCGCCTGCGGTGAGCTCCGCGAATCGATCCGTGCTCGTTGGGTTCGCCGACGCGCTCGCGGCCCCGGAGGCCGCCGCGAGCCTGCTCGGAGCCTCCCACCGAGTCGTAAGCTTCGCGCGCCGGGGGCGCCCGGTCCCGCTGCGGCGACTGCGCGGCGTCGAGGTCATCGAGGTGACGGCTCCAGAGGACGACTTCGCCGCCTGTGCCGGGGAGGTGGCCGCGGTGGCGACCCATCACGACGCAATCATGCCGCTCGACGACCCAGCCGTGCTCGTGTGCGATCGGGGGTTGCACCCCGGCACCCTCGTGGTTGGACCACGCGGCGCACAGGCACGCCTCGCGCTCGACAAGCGCCTGCAGTTGAGAGGCGCCGAAACCGCGGGCTTCGTCGTTCCCCGATGGGCGGAGCTCGCCCCGGGGGCTGGTCTTCCGAACGAGTGTGCCCCGCCGGTCGTGTTGAAGCCGGCGCTTGCTGCCGAAGTGCTGGACGGCCGGCTGCGGCGCCTATCTCCCCGCGACGCCGGCACCGCGGCCGAGTTGGAAGACGTGCGGCGCTCCTGGGGCCCCTCCACACCCGCGATCGTCCAGCGCTGGGTGCCCGGAATCGGCGCCGGCGTCTTTGGACTCGCCGACGCAGGCACAGTTCACCACCTGAGCGCACACCGCCGCTTGCGGATGATGAACCCCGCCGGATCGGGCTCCAGCGCATGTGCGTCGGCACCGGTTCCCCAAGCGCTCGTTGCACCAATCGAAAGCCTGCTTGGGGCGGCACGCTGGAACGGCATGTTCATGGTGGAGCTGCTGCGCTCGGGAGACACATGGTGGTTTATGGAGCTCAACGGACGGCCGTGGGGAAGCCTCGCCCTTGCCCGCCGGCTCGGCAGCGAGTATCCGGCCTGGGCAGTCGCCCGCGCGCTTGATGCGAACGCCCCGCTACCTGACGCTCCGGCATTTGAAGATCTTCTGTGTCGTCATCTCGGCCGCGAGCTCATCCACCTGCTGTTCGTGTTGCGGGGTCCCGGAGCCCACGTTGGCGCGTGGCCAGGCCGCGGCGAGACGCTGCGCGCCCTGCTGCGTGGCGGGCGCCGAACCGCCTGGTACAACCTCGCGCCGAACATGAAGGGCGTGTTCCTGGACGACACCTGGCGGACGGTCGTCAATCAGACCTGGGGAAAGCGGCGCGCTTGAGCACGATCAGGGCCGCATTCCATGTGCACTCCGAGTGGTCCTACGACGCCAAGCTACCGCTTGGCGAGGTCGCTGCGCTGTTTCGGCGCAAGCGCTACGACGCGGTGTTCATGTGCGAGCACGACCTCGGCTTCACAGCGGAGCGCCTGCGGCAATACGTCGCGGCCTGCGCGAATGCCAGCGTCGACGGGCCATTGTTGATCCCGGGAATCGAGTACGCCGACGCGGAGGATCGCGTGCACATTCCCGTGTGGGGTCCCGTGCCGTTCCTGGGAGAGCGCGTCCGCACGGCCCGCCTGCTCGCACAGGTGGCCGAGCACGGCGGCGCATCCGTTCTGGCACACCCGGTCCGGCGCGACGCATGGGAGATCATCGATCCCGATTGGCTGCGGCTGTGCACCGGTATCGAGATCTGGACAAGAAAGTGGGACGGGTGGGCTCCGAACCCGCGCGCCTCGCGGTGGGCGGACAACCACGGGCTGGTGGGAGTCGCGGCGCTCGACCTGCACAGTCCCGGTCAAACCTTTCCGTTGGCGATGGAGCTCGAGATCACGTCCCCCCTCAGCGGCGAGGCTTGCGTAGACGCGCTGCGGGAGGGCCGCTGCCGTGCCGTGATCGCCGGCCTGCCCGCTCTTCCATTGAGCCGTGGCGGACTTGGGATGACGGCGCGCGCGGTTGAGCACCTGCGCCGGCCCGTGTGGCGGCAGTTGCGCCACGCGGGCGATCGCCTCTCCAGCGCCGGCTGATTAGCTCACGAGCAGGCGCGCCGACACAGAGCTCTACGCCGCTGACTGCTCGGCACCAAGGCTGCCGGCCGCTGCGGCTCGCGACAGCGTGTCCGTCCGCGGGTCGGACAGGTCGGTCTCGATCGTCTCGGCACCCGGCAGCCACAGCCGCATGAGCGTCCCACCGCCGGCTGCAGGCTCGGCGGCCACGCGGCCGCCGTGCTGGTCGACGACCTGACGCACGATCGCCAGGCCGAGCCCCGATCCCGGCTGCCCGCGCGCCTCGGCGCCTCGGTAGAAACGATCGAAGACGTGCGGCAGATCCTCCGCGGAGATTCCCGGACCGTGGTCGCGCACGGTCAGCTGCTCGCCGCTGAGCGCGATCTCGACTGCCTCGCCCGGGGGACTGTACTTGACGGCGTTGTCGATCAGGTTGCCGATCGCCCCCTCCAGCCGCACGGGGACGCCGACGACGATCGTCGGCTCCAGCTCGAGCTCGAAGATACTCGCCGGCGCGTGCCTGCGCGCGCGCTCGACGACCTCGGCGAGCAACGTGTCGAGGCGCATCTCCTCGGCGTAGGCGTGCGGCTCCTCGCCGCGCGCCAGATCGATCAGGTCGTTCATCGCCAGCGTGAGCTCCTCGATCTGCTCGACCACGTCGCTGAACAGCCGCCGGCGCTCCTGCAGATCCATGTGCTCGGCCTGCTGCAGGATCTTGATGTTCGTGCGCAGGCTGGTCACGGGCGTGCGCAGCTCGTGCGAGGCGTCGGCGACGAGCTGGCGCTGCGCGTGCACGGAGGCGTCGAGCGCGCTCATCGAGCGCTGGAGCGCGTCGAGCATCGCGTTGAAGCTGCGCGCCCGCCGTCCGATCTCGTCTTCGCTGGCCGATTTGATCCGCCCGTTGAGGTCCTGCTGGTACGAAGAACCTGTTCGTGAGGCTGCCACCGGGGTCCGCGCTTCAACGGCGTTGCCGCGCCTGCGCAGCCGCCGAGCCGCCGGCCCCAGCACCTGCCCGATCAGCAGTCTCAGGTCGGCCCAAGCAGCCGGGAACCCGATTCGAACGATGAGAGCGTAAACGACCATGCCGGTCGTGCCGACCGTCGCGATCAGGATCGGCCGCGGCAGCGTGCCGTCGAGGAGGTGCATCAGCGGCACAGTCACCACGGCCAGAGCAACGCATCCGCTGACAGCGGGCCCGAGCTCCGGAACAAGGCGACGGATCGAGATCCCGACATAGCGGTGAAGCAGGAAGCGGTATGCCCCAAGAAGGATAACCACGTAGGCGGCGACGACCGCACCGGCCACCGCGACCAGGCCGTGGCGCGAGGCGAGTATCACGGCCCCCGCGTAGACGGCAAGCCGCGCGACGTTGAACAACAGCAGTTGCCGTGGCCGACCGATGGCGAGCATCACCTGGGGGTAGCCCGTAAGGATCGCCGCGATCATGCCGGCGAGGGCGAGGATTTGCGTCGGCCGGACGGCGGGCGTCCATGCGTGCCCGAACACGAAGGGGACAAGCACCGGGGCCAGGACCATCAGCGATGCGAGCAGTGGGAAGATGACCGCGGCGTGCACCCGGGCGGCGCGCTCATGCATCGCGCGAAGCTGCGCAGTATCGGGCGTACGCGAATAGACCGGATAGGCAACCTGCACCATCACTCCACTCAGCTTGTCCTGGTAGACCACGCCGAGGTTAAATGCGCGGTAGTAGATGCCGGTGGACGCCGCGGACAGGCGCGCTGCGAGGATCCAGTAGTCGATGTTGCGGAAGAGGATCTCGACGAGACCCGCAAGCGCGGCCGGGAGCCCAAAGGCCCCGACCCGCCGCTGGGCGTGCCAGGACCAGCGGGGCAGCGGCGGGGGCGCGGCGACCATCAGCAGTGACGAGTTTATGACCATCTGTGCCAGTGCACCGAAGACGATCGACCTGGCGCCGAGCCCCGCGAGAGCAAGCCCCACCGCCACCGCCGAGCCGCCCACCCCGCTGACCGCTTCGACGACGCTCGTGCTGCGGAAATTCAGCTCTCGCAAGAGCAAAGCGCGCGAGACGCCGCCAAACGCGCCGATGAACAGGATCGGCGAGATCAGCTGGATCAGCCGCGCCGTTTGGGCGCCGAACAGTGGGCTCCATAGCGGGCCCTTGAGCGCAAACACCACGACGCTGAGCGCCGCGCCGCCGACGAGGCTCATGAACATCGCGCCGCGCCGATCGTGCTCGCTGATCGTGTCCAGCTGGACCAGCGCGGACGCGAACCCCTCGAACGTGAGGATCGCGCCCAGTGGGAGAAAGATGAGGGCGACAGCGGCGTGGCCGTAGCTCGCGGGCGTGATGAGGTGTGCGAGCGCCACCGCCACGGCAAAGGCGAATACCTGTTCCACCACTCGCGTGACCGCCACCCACCGCAGGCCGCGAATCGTATTTTCTCTGAGTGTATCCGCAGGCACGAATGGTCCCTGTGAGAATTAACGGCCTGCTCTCACTTGGGCTTGCGCGATCCCGCGGATCCGGTCCGCGCCAGAAGTTTCGGTGCTGCGAAGGCGTTTTTTCGTCGAGATGCACAGCGTATCCAGCCGACCGTGCGTGCCTGACCCAGTGGCAGCCACCACGGGCGGGCACGTGGCCGACGACGTGGTCTTCACTTTCTCCTACATGAGCTGGCAGGCCGCGGCTCGGCGCGGCTGGTTCATGCCGGAAGACCGGCTCGCGCGCTCGCTCGTGACGCACGAGAGCGTGCGCCACGTACTGATCTGTGACCGCGTCCGCAGCCTGCCCTTGAAACTGCTCCGAGATCGCCTGTCGCGTGGCCGTGAGCCCTTCCCTGCCGGCGAGCACGCGCGCCTGCTGGCGCCCGTGCGCCTGCGCCGGACCGACCCGGCTTCGCTACGCGGGGTGGCGCGCACGTTTGCTGCTTACGACCGCACGATGGAGCGCGCCGCGACGCGCATGGGCCTCGAGAGCCCCGTCGTGATCACCACTCACCCCCTGCTGGCCGGCTTCGCCGAGCTCAAGTGGGCGCGGGCCGTCACATACTTCGCGGTCGACGACTGGACGGCTCACCCTGGCTACAGTCGCTGGTGGCCGGCGTACCGGGAGAGCTACAGCCGCATTCGAGACCGCGCCCGGCGTGTCGCGTCCGTCTCGGGTGCGCTGCTTGAACGCCTGGCGCCGACGGCACCCGGCGTCGTGGTCCCCAATGGGCTCGAGCCCTCGGAGTGGCTGGACGCGTGCGAGCCACCCAGCTCTCTCTCCGCACTGCCCAGACCGCTGCTGGTCTACGTGGGAACGCTCGACGCGCGCCTCGACGTGAGGTGGCTGTCCGAGACGGCGAGAGCGTTCCCGAACGGAACCCTCGCGTTGGTCGGGCCACTCGTCGATGCCCGCCACCTCGAGCCGCTTCGGCGCGAGCCGAACGTCACAATCCGCTCGCCGCTTCCACGGCGAGAGGTCGCAAGGCTCATTCGCTGCGCCGACGCGGGCCTGATCCCGCACAAGCCCTCAGCGCTCACCGAGGCCATGAGCCCACTGAAGCTCTATGAGTACCTCGGCGGCGGCCTGCCCGTGGCGGCCACCGATCTAGAGCCGATGCGCGGGATCGACCCGCGCGTCGTACTGGTCCCCGAGGCCGGTGACTTCGTGGCGGCGGTGCGCTCCGCGCTGGCGCTGGGCCGGGCCGATGAGCGGGAGCGCCGGGCGTTTGTGCAGGTCAACTCATGGCGCAGCCGCCATGACGCGCTCCTGCAACTTGCGCTCGCCTGAGCGGGATCTGCCGTTAGTGACTTGGCCCGTACCGCTGTGTGCCTGGGTTCCAGTCGATTCCGGCACCGTAGCGATTGTGCTTCAACTCGTAGTCATCGTGTGCTGCCGTATGCCGTTCTCCACAATGGGGTCTGCACTTGAATAGAGGCGTCCCGATGCGGGACTTAGTTGGCCTGAAGGTGTAAGGTCGGACCCTGAAGATGTTTTCGCGCTGGCTGATTGCATACACTGGGTGGCCCGCGCTCGACTTCACATTAATCCCGGTGAGCACGTTTCTCTTGATCGTCACGGTTGGCGAGCCGGTCTCACCCAGCGGCTGTACGAAGCTACCGCCCGGACCACCCCCGCCGGTCCCCCAATAGGTATTCTGTTCGATCACGAGGTTGTGGCCATTCTCGTCGGCCGCAATACCCGTGACGATTGCTTTTATACTTTGATTCATGCGCACCGCTAGGTTGTCCCTGATCGTTACATTGCTGATGTCGCCGTCCTTCAAGAACGGGAATCCCTGCGCCCCCGCGGTGTCGTGGATATAGTTCTTTTCGATAGTGAGACCTTCCGTCGGTATGTCTCCTCTGGAGCTGGTCGCCTGAGTCTGCAACGTGTCGGTGTGACAGTGATCGACGCCTGCGTCTACGCAGCCCGCTTCCTCGCCGATGTTGTACTCCTCATTGCCAATGATCGAGACGTTGCTGAAGTACTGCAGGCGGATGGCGTCGCCCTGCTGGGTTTTGCTGGTGTCGTGAATGAGGTTGTGCGCCAAGGTGATATCGCTCGACAGCGCTCCGGGGTTGGCGGAGACCATCATGCCGAAACCACCGGTCGAGTAGACCTCATTGTATTCGAGGTTATCGTGCGCATACGCCGCGTTGGACGCCGGGTTCCAGACCGCCATGAGGCCTTTGACGTGAAGCTGGCTGACCGTCAGGTGCGAGCCGGCAACGAGCACAGAACCGTTGATTACGACATGCGCGCCCGGCGCGGCGGTCAGCGTTGCATTGGATGGCGGGCTGGCTGTGATCTTCAGGCAAGATACCTCTTCGCCACAGGCCTCCCGGTCTTCGGGGACGGCATATTGGCCGCCTGCCAGGCAGACAGTCGCCCCCGCCCTGGCCAGGGCGGCACTCACATTCACGATGGACGCTAGCGTAACCGTGCAGGAGCCTCGGGCGTGGTTCTTAGCCTGACGGTCGCGTGGCTCGGTTGCCCCATGTGGCGATACGGAAGACAGTTCACTCGCCGCGACAAGCGCGACCGTAAGGCTGGTCGCAAGCACTAGAAGCCGTCTCACAGTACCGTCTTGCCGTTATAGCCGATCAGGGGATTGCCAGGCGCGGCCTTTGCAAGGTCGGTGCCTTGCATCACCATGGTCTCCAAGCTTTTTATGACACACGGACCCGTAAGGGTAGTTGGCGTCGACGCGTGGCGGTTCGTGAGGAGCGATGAAGGTCATCGGCAGTCATGGCCCGTAGTGGTATTCGGATGGCTTCCAGTTCACGCCGATATTGTTCGGGTTGGATGACAGCCTGAAATCATTTTTGGACGGGTTGACAAAGATCGAGCTGGTGTTACTGATCGTCGACACGAACATATCACCCGTTCCCGCCGAGAGATAGGCTTGCGATTCAGCGCCAAAGAGATTATAGCTGTGCGTCAAGGATGATTCGAAGAGGCCGAGCGATTTTTCTGGGGTTTCGTCGTCCTCAGCGCGGAACTGCTGGATCACGTTGTGAGTGACGTTGATGTTCGACGGTACGAGGTAGGGTGGGTTGCCATTGCCGACGAGGTTGAGTTGTGAGCGCAGGATAAGCGCCGGCTCGACGATCGTGTTGTTCGCAATCGTCGCGTTCTGAGGCGAGTACCACTGCCCAAAGACGGCTGTCGAGCAGCCTCCGCAGGGAGGGTTGAGCGACGCATTCTCCCGGACAACGAGGTTATCAGTGATGAAGTTGGTACCCGTGATCTCACCATCCTTGATCATGAATGGCTCCACGTTACCGTCATGGAAGTAGTTGTGGGTGATCGTCAGATTCGACCCACCATGCACGGTCTGAACCCCATCATTATGGTTCCCGTTCTGGTAGATGTCATAGATGTCGTTGTTGGAGATCGTGAGGTTGTTAAATCCCTTGACCTGAAAGGCATCAGCACCACCCGTAGGTTCGACCGGCCCGACCTTTGAGTTAGAGATCGTGACGTTTTCGATCAACGGATAGTTCGCCGTTTGGCAACAGCCGCCAGGGACGGGGTAGCGGCTCCCGTTCACCAAGAACCCATACGGTCCATTGTGCGAGTAATCGTGGTCGAACAGCAGATCGTCAGAACCCGCTTCAATCTGGAATCCTTCAGATTCGGTGCGCGTGATCTGAATGTTGTTCGGCCCCGTCCCCGGCGCTCCTAACAGCGTGTTGCAGTTGCAGTTCAACCCTTCGAGCTTCAGATGCGACGCCGCACCGCTAATCGTCAAGCCCGACAGCGTAACATGCCTGGGCCCGTTCGCCGCCGCGATCGTCACATAGCCGGTTCGCGCAGCGGTCATGGTCAACTTCCCATATGAGCCATCCGCAATACAGATCGTCGAGCCATCAGGCTCCGAACCGGACAGACTGACGACGCTCGCCAGACTGCTGACGGTCGTTGTGCAGGTGGGTAGGATGTCTTCTTCCCCGGATTTTGCGGTCACTTCCCCTGTAGCAGCGGAACTCGCCGGTGTCGACCCGAGCATGTTGCTCGCGCCCACCACCACGCGCACGGTATGCCCCACATTGGCCCCAGCCAGCTTGTAGGTAGGAGCGCTCGCGCCGGAGATGCTCACGCACGCACCACCCGAGCTGTTGCAGTCCTGCCACTGGTAGGCGTAGGAAGTCGGGCTGCCCGACCACGATCCGCTGCTCGCGCTCAACGTTACGCCTTCAACAACCGATCCGCTGAGCACCGGTAGCACGGTGTTCGTCGGCCCAGGCGGAGGCGGCAGTTCTGGGGGGCCGACCGACCCCGGCGGTGGACTCGCGGGCCCGGCCAAGGCCGGGATGCCATTTGTGGGTGCTGCTACGCCCACACTGCTCGTCGAAGTCGAGCGATGCTTGGATTTGGCATGCGCAGTCCGACATTGCTTGGGCTTGCGGCGGCGGGCACGCCGCAAGCCAGCAACACCAGACGATCGCTTGCGCTTCGAGGTCACGCAGTGGGCGGGCTTCTTCGCGGGCCGGCGATGACTCATGCCGGCGCGTACCTCAGCAGTGGGAGACGAAGCCGACCGGCCGTCGGCCACCGCCGCGCCGGTGATCAGCACGACCGCCGCGACGATCACCAACAGCGCCCTGATCCTCCGCTGCATAAATCGTTGCATTTGTCGTAGTTGCATAAAAGGCTGCACGTTAGCGGTTCGGCACGACGATGCATGTGATCAAGCTGGGGCGACAGCCAGTTGGCGCTCCAAGGATGCAAGGGATTAGAGCCGACGCCTAATCATCGGCCGAGGAGCGACGCATCCTTAGCACGGTGGCGCCTCGGCGCGAGCGCCGTAGCCGCGGCTTCCGGTCAAAGAGCATCTCCAGCGGCACACCAGGCGCGTAGGTCCCGACCGGCGTGCCGACCGCTCCTTCCTCAGACCACCAACAGCCGATCCTCGGTAGAGCGGGTCAGATCGGCAGAGGTATGCGCGAGCTCCCGATTCCCCTTCATAGGCCTTTCACGGCCCGTAGTGGTATTCGGATGGCTTCCAGTTCACGCCGATGTTGTTCGGGTTGGACGCCAGCCTGAAATCGTTTTCCGAGGGATTCTTGAAGAGCGAGCTGGTGTTGCCGATCGTCGACACGAACGTATCGCCCGGTCCCGCCGCGAGATAGTTTTTGGTCCAAGTTCCGAAGATGTTGTAGCTGTGCGTCAGGACGGGTTCGAAGAGACCGAGTTCTTTTGACGCGGTTTCGTCGTCCTCCGCGCGGAACTGCTGGATCACGTTATGGTTGACGTTGATACCCGACGGCACGAGATAGTACGGATTCCCGCCGCCCACGAGGTTCAGCTGCGAACGAAGGACAAGCGAAGGCTCGACTATCGTGTTGTTCGCGATAGTCGCGTTCTGCGGCGAATACCACTGCCCAAAGACAGCGGTCGAGCAACCTCCGCAGGCGGGGTTAAGAGACGAGTTCTCGCGGACCACGAGGTTCTCGGTCACAACATTCGTGCCTTCAACCTCGCCATCCTTAATCATGAAAAGCTCCACATTCCCGTCATGAAAGTAGTTGTGGGTGATCGTCAGGTTCGAACCACCATGCACAGTCTGAACCCCGTCGTTGTGATTCCCGTTCTGGTAAATGTCATAAATGTCGTTGTTGGAGATCGTGAGGTTCTTGAAACCCTTGACCTGGAAGGCATCAGCCCCCGTGGCAGCGACCGGCCCGACCTTGGAGTTCGAGATCGTGACGTTTTCGATAAATGGATAGTTAGCCGTTTCACAACAACCACCAGGCACCGGGTGACGACTACCGTTCAACAGGAACCCATACGGCCCATTATGCGAATAATCATGATCGAACAGCAAATCAGTCGAAGCCGCTTCGACCTGAAACCCTTCAGACTCGGTACGCACGATCTGGATGTTGTTCGGTCCCCTCCCCGGTGCTCCAAGTAGCGTATTGCACGCGCAACGCACCCCATCGATCCTGAGATGCGACGCCCCGCTGCTGACCGTCAAACCCGACAGCGTTACGTGCCCCGGCCCACTAGCCGCCGCGATCGTCACATACCCAGTTCGCGCAGCGGTCATGGCCAACGTCCCATATGAGCCATCCGCAATACAGATCGTCGCACCATCAGGCTCCGATCCTGACAGACTTACAACGCTCGCAAGACTGCTAACAGTCGTAGTACAGACGGGCAGGACGCCTTCTTCTGTGGATTTCGCGGTCACTTCCCCGGTAGCACCCGAAGTTGCCGCGGCCGACCCGCCCGCGTTGCTCACGGTCACCACCACACGCACCGTGTGACCAACATCACCCGCAGCGAGCGCATAGGACGACGCCGTCGCACCACCAATGCTCGAGCACCCGCCACCCGAGGAGTTGCAATCCTGCCACTGATAGGCATATGTCATCGGCGTGCTGCCGCTCCACGTCCCGTTGCTCGCGCTGAGCATCTGCCCTACCTGGGCCGTGCCGCTCACTGCCGGCGGCGTGAGGTTCGTTGGAGGAGTTGGCGGCGGTGGGAGTTCGCTCGCAACCACGACGTTGTGCTCGACCGTGGCCGTCTGTCCCGTCACGTCGGTGACCACTAGGCGCACGTACTTAGTGCCGGCGCTGGCAAACGTGTACTGCAAGGTCTGCCCGCTGCCCAGCGGCCACAACGGGGGGATCGGCCGCGTGGTGGAGCCGTCGTCAGACCACGCGTACGTGCACGGGCCATCGGGGCAGGTGGAGCTCGTGCCGTCGAGCGTAACCGGCTGCCCGGCGACCGGCGAGGTTGGGGAGTAGGTGAAGCTCGCCGTGGGGGGCGGCGGAGGCGGTGGGTCCGCAGCGACCGTAGCTGTCGCGGCGGAGCTCGCCGGTGTCGAGCCGCCCGCGTTGCTGGCGGTCACGACCACGCGCATCGTGCTCCCGACGTCGCTCGCGGCCAGTTTGTAGATCGACGACGTCGCGCCACCCACGTTCGCGCAGCTTTCACCTGAGGAGTTGCAGTCCTGCCACTGGTAGGCGAAGGACGTCGCCCCCAACCAGACCCCGTTGCTCGCACTGAGCGTTTCTCCTTCAACCGCCGACCCGCTCACAGCCGGCGGCGCGGTATTCGTCGGAGCGAGCAGAGCTGGGAGGATCGCCCCTGTCGCCGCGGAGCTCGCCGGTGTCGATCCGCCCGCGTTGCTCGCAATCACCACAACGCGTATCGTGCTCCCGACGTCGCTCACGGCCAGCTTGTAGCTCGACGCCGTGGCTCCGCTCACGTTCGAGCAACCTTCACCCAATACGTTGCAGTCCTGCCACTGGTAGGCGAAGGACGTCGGGCTGCCCGTCCACGTGCCGGAAGATGCGCTGAGCGTTTCGCCTTCAACCGCAGACCCGCTCACGGCCGGCGGCACGGTATTCGTCGGAGCGGGCGGCGGCGGAGGCGGTGGGTCCGCAGCGACCGTAGCTGTCGCGGCGGAGCTCGCCGGTGTCGATCCGCCGGTATTGGTGGCAGTCACAACCACGCGTACGGTATGTCCCACGTCGGCTGAGCTGAGCGTGTAGGAGGAGATGGTGGCGCTGGCGATGTTCGTGCAGGAAACGCCACCGGTGCTGCAGTCCTCCCACTGGTATGCGTAGGACGTCGGGCTCCCCGTCCACGAGCCCGTGGTGGCGGTCAGCGATTGGCCTTCAGTGGCGGTGCCGCTGATGAGGGGTGGGGAGCTGTTCGCGGGGGCGGCCGGAGGAGGGGGGGGAGGAGGAGGCGATTCGACCGGCGCCACTTCCACAAGCGGGCCTTCCGGAAGGGTCGAGGTCGCGGGGGTCACGTAGGCGGAGATCGGGCAGGTCGAGTAGAGTGTGCCGGTGCTCCACTGGGCCGCCAGCATGCCGAGATTGGTCTGGCGGCTGGTCTCGGCTTTGCAGGGCCCGTGCCAGCGGTCGCGATAGCGCAGCGTTCCGCCTGTCCCGAGCACGGCGAGCCAGTAGGTGGTTCCCGACACGAGCGCAGTGGGGGCGACCGCTGCCGTATTCCACGCGCCGGCCTGCGGGGCGCTCAGCGAGCCGGTGCTGAGCAACGCGCCGGGGTGACTGTTGAGATTGGTGTAGAGACCCACGATCAGGGTCCTGGCGCCGTTGTGGGAGTCGATGTAGACATGCACAGCCCCCGCGGTGCCCGAGATGCCCGCCTGGAAGGGGAACGCTTCGGCCTGTCCTGAGATCAGGTTGTCCTTGGAGGACTCCACCGCTTCGTTGCCGAGCAGCGCCGTCGTGGCCGTCGTGCTCGCCTTGCGGACGAGGGCATTCCGATGGGCGGACCGGCGTCTGGGGTGGCGATGGCGGGCCGCGTGATGGCCGGCAGAGCGATGGCGGGCCAGATGATGGCGCGCGGAATGATGGCGGTTTGCACGAGTCCTGGCAGAACGCGGGTGATGCGCGCCGAGAGCCGATGAGGCAGCGAACAGAAATAGCAGGGCAATCGCTGTGAAGCTGCGCGTCAACGGCTTGAGCATCGAGATCCTCCTGGCAGGGCATCGCGGATGGTCCGATGCTCTCGACACGTTTGTGCCTGGCCTTAACCTGGGAATATGGCTCTAGACGTTCGATGCCGACGTCGGGCTAGAGGGACGACACCGCTGTACAACCAACCGGACGACGCCGTTGTCTGGCTAACCGGACAATCTGGCTGGCCGGTTCATGATTCCGACCCATCGCCGTCCGAATGACTTTGCCGCGTGTATGAGCGCGGCGTGTCGTAGCAGTCCGCACCTGACTCCCGATTCGTCTACTTTCCCCTTGTGGAGCCCTCTGACAACGCTCTCCGGGTCGTGATCGCGGACGACCACCACTTCTTCCGCGAGGGCTTGCGCGAGATGCTCGCGGCGGATGGCATGGCCGTGGTCGGCGAGGCTACGGATGGCGCCGGCGCCGTTACGCTCGCGCGCGAGCTGGCGCCGGACGTTGTCGTGATCGATCTGAAGATGCCGAACGCTTCGGGCATCGATGCGCTACGGCAGATCGTCATGGCGAGTCCCGACGCCCAGCTCGTCGTCCTCACCGTCTCGGCCGATGAGGCCGACGTGCTCGAGACGCTCGCCGCCGGCGCCTGCAGCTACCTGCTCAAGGACACACGCGCGGACGAGCTCGTCGGCGGCATCCGCCTGGCGGCCGGCGGCCACGCTGTGCTCTCACGCGACGTGGTGCGAGCGTTGGTGGCGCGCGTGCGTATGGATAACCAGGCGGCCGAGCAGGCGAGTAGCGACGGGCTCGCGCTCACCGCGCGCGAGCTGGAGGTGATCCGGCTGATCACCGACGGCGCAGACAACGCCGCGATCGGCCGCGAGCTGTCGATCAGCAGGCACACCGTCAAGCAGTACGTGACGAACATCTTCGAGAAGCTCGGGGTGCACAGTCGCGTTCAAGCCGCTGTCTATGCGGTGCGTAAGGGGCTGGTCTGAACCCCTGCATCAGGGGACCGGCGAGAACCTTACACGGCGGCGACGGGCTCGATCGCGCGGATCGCCGCGTCGCGGTCGGCGACGCCGAGCTTTGCGACCCCGGCGGAGATGTGGCGGCGAACGGTGACCGGCGAGAGCGAGAGGATCTCGCCGACCTCGACGGTCGTCAGTCCCGACCGGAGCATCCGGAGGATCTCCGACTCCCTGGCCGTCAGCTGCACCTCGCCGACGCGAACCGGGTCCGCGGCCGCGGCCGTGTAGTCGCGAAACTCGTGCAGGACGAGCCCGACGAGCGCCCGGGGCAGCGCGGCCTCGCCCTTGAGCACGCCGCAGAGCGCAGCCGGAAGCCGATCCGGGCGCGTGTCCTTAGGCAGGTAGCCGACGGCTCCGGCACGCAGCGCCGCGAGCACGTCATCGGTGCTGTTGGAGACGGTCAGCATGACCGTCAACGTCGACGGCGCGTCCTGCGCCAGCCTGCTCGCCGCCTCTATGCCGCCACCGGGCATGCGGATGTCGAGCAGGCAGACATCGGGGCGCTCTCGCAGCACGGCGTTCACGGCCCCGTCGTGATCGGCGGCCTCCGCGACCACGTCGAAGCCCCCGCGCATGAGCGCCATGCGCACGCCCAGACGGGTCGGGGGGTGGTCGTCGGCGATGACGATGGTCGGTCCGCTGCTCACGTGTGCGCCGCTGAGAGATGCATCACTCACGGCAGGATGGCTTCCACCGTCGTGCCCGCCTCGACCGCGCTCGTCACGCGCAGCGAGCCGCCGAGCGCGTGCGCGTGCCGGTTCATGCTCTCCAGGCCGAAGCCCCCGCCGGCATCGCTCGCATCGAATCCACGACCGTCATCGCGCACCCGCAACCGCCACTCGTCGGCATACTCGAGCACGACCTCGATGGTGATCGGGTCGGCGTGCTTGATCGCGTTGGTGACCGCCTCGCGGCCGATATGCACCAGCGTGTCGAGGGTCGCTTGGTCGGGCTGCGCGCCCGCCGGGACCCCGTCAGCGTGGAAGCTCAGCGGCGCGTGCCTGGCGGCCATGCGCACGCCGGCCTCGACGGCCTCGATAACCGGCTTGCGGTCCTGGCCGATCAGACCACCGACTATGTCGTGTGCGCCCGCGAAAGCGCGTTCCCCCGCCGCGACGACGGCGCTCGCCCGCTGCGCCGGGGCCGGATCGTCCGCGAGCGTTCGCGCGGTCGCGAGCGCGAACGCGAGGTCCTGCATGACGAGGTCGTGAATGTCGGCGGCCATCCGGCGGCGCTCCTGCGCCAGCGCTTCGGCCATGGCTCGGCGCTCACGGTCCCGCGGGCGCCCCCGAAGGCGGTCGAGCGTCGACAGCGAAGGGCGTCGACCGACCCTGACGGTCCGGCGGATCGGTCGAGCCGTAAGGCCCGACGCTGGCGGCGCGGCCGCCCGCTCGACGCTCACCGATCCGAGCTCGACCGAAGCGGTCGCCGCACGAACTGGCCGCTGGTTGCTGCCCGTGGTGATCATTTCTTGTATGTCTCGCCTTCCTTGGTGGCCCCGAGCCGACACGCCCGACCCGTCGATTCAGGTCGGCTCAGGTTTCTTCGCTAGGTTCGCTATCCCCCGGAGAGCGGGTCGAACCGAAGCTGAGCTCGCCGTCTTCGATCACATGGCGCAGCAATCATATTGATATATGGAGAAGACCGCAATTTGCAAAGATTTCTTGCTTCCTTCCCCACAGTTTGCGAAAGATTTCGTGGAGTCTCGTACAGACCCCAGATACGCGCGAGCAGCGCCGCCGGATGTCTCTCCGCTCCCGCCCCACGAGCCAGACCGGCGCAGGTTCGCTTTCCCGCGGCCCTGGAACTATGCTTGCCAAATCAGCGGCATGGGGGCAAGCGCGCCGGTCGCTCGCCGGCAAAGAGGAAGGGTGCACCGAGTGCTCGTTCTGACGCGCAAGTCCAACCAGAGCATCATGATCGGGGACGATGTCGAGGTGTCGGTGCTGTCCGTGATGCGCGAGAAGGTGCGCATCGGCATCCAGGCGCCCCGGGATGTTCCGGTGTTCCGTATAGAGATCTACCTGGAGATCCATCGCAAGGACGGAGAAGACGCGACGGCGAAGGACGTCCGCGCCGAGGTGAGCGATGCTCTGCACGAGCTGGGCGAGTCTTCGTAGGTAGGGCCCGCCTCAAACGGGCAGGGCGACCGAGGCGCTCTTGGACCAAGCTAGGCGATGGCGGGCCGGTGAAGCGCGTGCTGGTGGCACGGGTGCGAGCCGACACGTGGCCGGCCGATCTCCGATCGGGCTGGTTGGTGGCTCCCCGGCGCGCTCAGGCTGAACGGCGGGCCATCGACGCGCTGCCCGCGGGAGCGGGGTCATCGCTCCGCTGGAGGTCTCCGAGCCGCGCCGCGAAGCACAGCACGATAACCAGCAGGATGAGGCTGATCCAGATGGTGAGGATGATGAGGAAGAACATGGCTGCGGAGGGGGGAGAGAGGCAAGCCTACCACGGGTTGGTAAAACATTCGTCCATTCTGATGCAGTGCCGCTCAAGCGATGCTCAAGAAGAGCTGTCGTCACGCGAGCAGGAGATCCTCCGGCTCGTGGTCGAGGGCAAGGACAACGCGACGATCGCCCAGGAGCTGTTCATCAGCCCCTATGCGGTCAAGAACCACATCTCGAAGATCCTGCTGAAGCTCAACGTGACGAACCGCATTCAGGCCGCGGTTCTTGCGGTTCGCGATTTGCCGCCCTGCCCTCTTCGGAGTAACTGGGAACGCCGTCTCCGACTGATTCTCCAGGGAGGGTCGATCGGTCCTCCAGCACGCGGCGAGGCCGCTCGCCAGGACGCGCGGCGATGGACGGCGCGCGGTCCCCGCACGCCGCCATTCGGCAGATGGCTATGGCCACCGGCATGGCCACGAGCATGGCTGCCAGTCACAGGACAACGAGTACCAGCGCAGTCGGCATCTATGGATCCTTCGACGTTATGCGGCGGCTCTCCTGTCGGTTTGCGCGGCGCTCGATGTTCTGCCGCGCCAGGGGACCCCTCAGTCTGAGCATCTGGATGGGTAGTCTGCGCCCCCGGCCGCGCGTGCCGTCTCTATGCCACCGCCGGGTATGTCGACGTCGAGCAGGCACACGTCGGGGCGCAGGCGCAGGACGGTGTCCATCGCCTCGTCGCCGTCGGCCACCTCGGCGAGGACCTCGAAAACCCCACGCTCGCTCATCAACAAGAACGCGCGAGCGTCCCACGCCAGCCCGGATGTCAACGATGTGCCTGCGGCTCAACAGCCAGCCACGTAAACGATGTGCTCGCGGTCAGACGTAAACGATGTGCTTGCGGCCGTCAACTACCAAGCCGCTCACGGCAGGATCGCCTCCACGATCGTGCCTGCTGTCCCTATCGCGCTCGTTACGCGCAGCGAACCACCGAGCGCTTGGGCGTGCCGTTGCATGCTTTCCAGCCCGAAGCCTCTATCCGTATTGCCCGTGTCAAATCCACGACCGTTGTCACGTACTTGCAACCGCCACTCCTCGGCGTAGGCAAAGACGACCTCGACGACGAGCGGATCGGCGTGCTTGACCGCGTTCGTGACAGCCTCGCGGCCGATGTGGACCAGCGTGTCGAGGGTCAGCTGGTCGGGCTGCGCCGATGCCGGAACTCCCTTAGCGTCGAATCTCAGCGGCACGCTCCTCGCGGCTGTGCGCACAACAGCCTCGACGGCCTCAACCACCGGCTTGCGATCCTGGCTGACCAGAGCACCCACTACGTCGCGGGCGCCGGCAAGGGCACGTTCGCCCGCCGCAACCACAATGCTCGCTTGCGGCGCCAAAGCCGGATCGTCTGCGAGCGTTCGCGCGGTCGCGAGGGCAAAAGAGAGATCCTGCATGATGAGGTCATGTACGTCGGCGGCCATCCGACGTCGCTCGTCCGCAAGGGCCTGCGCCATGGCCAGCCGCTCACGAGACCGTTGGCGCTCCCGCAGACGGCCGATGGGGAATACGAGGTGACCGACCCTGGGCGCTGCAGGCGCTAGCCCACGGGTCCTGCGTGCGGTACTCATTCCTTGTATGCCTCGTCATCCTTGACTTAGAAGCCCGCGCCCCGCCCTGAAGACCGAGGCTGGCACCCGTTCCATTTGTCTTGCCTTATCTCCCGAGACCAAGCCAGACCAAGCTGGTAGGTCCTCATCGATTCCGGAAGATGGCGATATTATACGTATCTAAACCGCAATTTGCGAGTATTTTTATAAGCATATTCCTCAATTTGCGAAGAATAAGCTCGGGCGATCCGATGCACTCTCAGCCCCTATTCGGCGTCGCGGAGCAGCGCTAGGAGGGTGAGGGCGAGGATCCTGAGGTCGAGGCCGAGCGACCAGTGGGCAATGTAGTAGTTGTCCCACTCCACCCGCTCAGCGAGCGAGGTTTGCCCGCGCAAGCCGTGAACTTGCGCCCAACCGGTGATCCCCGACTTGACCCGGTGGCGATCGTCGTAGCGGTTGATGTCTTGGTTGAAGAGCTCCACGAACTCCGGGCGCTCGGGGCGGGGTCCGATGATGCTCATCTCTCCGCGCAGCACGTTGAATAGCTGGGGCAACTCGTCCAGCGACGATCGCCGCAAGAAGCGGCCGATCGGAGTGCGCCGATCGTCTCCCTCAACTCCTCCCGGCGCCGTATCGCCGCCCAGCAGGAAATCAAGTGCGGTCGAGTCGTCGCTGCTCAGCTCCGTCTGCTCGGGCTGCAGGCGCATGGAACGGAACTTGTAGAGGTCGAATTCCTTGCCGTCCCGGCCGACGCGGCGCTGGCGAAAGAACACTGGCCCGGGCGAGCTCAGGCGCACGGCCAGCAGCGTGCATAGAAGCACTGGCGAGAGCAATACCAGCATTCCCGTCGCAAAGATGCGGTCGAAACCGTGCTTGAGCGCAAACTGCACTCCCCTTGGGTTGACGGTCGTGAAAGACATCAGCGGTAGCCCGCCGACGGTGTCATAGCCCACGCGGTTGTTGATCGTGTCGAACATCCTCGGCACTACCGAGACCTCGATGCCCAGCTCCTGACAGCGCTGGATCAGGCGGCTCACGCGCGCGTCCGCAACGGAGGAGAACGCCACGATCAGGTTCCTTACGCCCGTCTTCTCCACGGTCTCGTCGAGATCTCCCACCGTGCCCAGCACCGGCATCTCGCGGCCGCCGACCTCGGCGATCGAGCGGGGGTCGTCGTCCAAGAAGCCGATCGGGGTCAGTCCGTACTCGGGATGGTTCTCCAACCGGCGCGCCACCTGCGAGCCGACTACGCCCGCGCCCATGATCAGCACCGGCTTACCGACCAGTCGCCGCGCGCGCGCCCAGCGCTGGGCGAACGAGAGAACCACACGCCCCGCGCCCACGGCGAGCAGCGCGAACAGCCAAGCCCTTATCCAGTCGGTCTGACTCGGGACGTGTCCATTGACGAACAGACCGAGCATCGCGACCGCCATCGCCGCGACCGATACGGCGCTCACGACCGGCGCCACTCCGTCGAGCACCAGTGCACGCAGACGCGTGCGGTATAGCCCGCGCAGGTAGAGCAAGAGCATGACCAGCAGAGGCATAGCCAGCAGCGGCGCGCCAACCGCGGGGACATGCAGTACGCCATGCACGCCACCGAGGGCGATCACCACCGCCACGCACAGCAGCACGAAATCGACCGCGGGGCGCAGCACGCCCCAGCCAGGCCCGTCCAGCAGCCATTGCAACGAGCCACCGTAAGTCCCACTCCACAGCGCCTTCGGCCCCGGCGCATCCCGCACAGCGGGGAGCTGGCCGGTCAACGGCAGCGTCGTCGATGTCTGCTGGGAGATGCGCGGAGTATCCATGGCCAGAGGGACTCCTATCCCTCACTCAGTTACTCGGGTTCTACGTCCTATCTCTTTAGCTACTACAAGCTTTCCGGCCGGGTTATCCGCGCCAACCGTCTCGTGATCACGCCAGTCACGACCAGCGCCCCAAGCGCCAGAAGGACGTATGCAAGATCCTCGCCGGACAAGCCCAGCGTCTCCGAAGCCGGCTGCGCCGTGTTGCCCCGAGACACGACGGGATACGCGCTAGCAGCGTCGCCGGATGCATCTCCGCTCCGGCTCCGCGAGCCAGACGCCCCGCCGCCGCGCCCGTTCGAACCAGTGGGCACTGCGTTACTCCTGCCGGCCTGCACCCCGACGCGTGTCGCGTCGCTCGGCGAGGACCCGGTCGACCCCGAGGAGCCGCTGCCCCTGCCTGTGCCGCCCAGTAGCGCGGAGCCGAGGATCGCTTGGTTGCCCTCACCAGGACCGCCATACCCGCTGAGCAGCGAGTTTGCAACCGCGGAAGACGGCACGACGATCATCAGGACCGCAAGGAGAGTCAGTGTCAAAGAGATCGTGCGATGGCTTGTCATACGCTGCTTCCCAACCTTGGGGTTTCCTGCCTTTGATCCGCGCGACACCGTTGTCGCTCCTAGGCTCCCTACCGCCGTCGCCTCACCTCCTCAGTGCCGGTTCTTCGAGTGCGGCAGCTTCAGCGAGCGGCTCGACTGGCCGTCTCCACAAGCTAGCGAACGCGGAGCCCGGTGTCGAGCTACAAACCCCATAAACACACGGGTTTCACGCGAGTTGCTGCGCATTGAACAGGATTGAGCGGTTCAGTTCCTCGACATTCACGGGCTTGCCTTCCCGCACCAGCCGCAGAGCCTGCCGAGTAAGCGGATCTCGGGGGTTCAGCCGCGCGGCGCGCTCGAGCAGCTCAAGCGCGCCGCGGCGGTCGTTCTCGGTCGAGGCAATCGCCCCGCGCTCCAGCGTGGCATAGGCGTCCTCGGGTGTGCGCCCGAGCGCCAGCGCGAACTCGTGGTCGGCGCGCGCCAGGTCGCCGAAGCGCAACGCGATGCTCCCGGCCACCAGGTAGGCCTCGTCGCTCAGTGGATTCAACCGTGCCGCATCGTTCAGACGGCTGGAGGCCACTTGCGGCGCCTTCGTCCAGACGCGCGCCGCGCTCTGAACCTGCAACTGGCTCAACCACGGAGCCGCCAGCGACAGCGTGGCCAGCACTGCCGCCAAGGCGCCCAAACCGAGGCCCAGTCGGCGAAACGCCGCCCGCTGCCACCCGGGCACGCTCCCGGGGATGAGTGGAGCTCCAGTGCCCGAGGGTGTCTCGGTAGCGAGTTCAGCTCCGGAAGTCGAAGAGGGTTGAGCTCCACGAATCGATCGGACGGCCGCTCGCGGCGCCAATGCGCAGGCGAGGCCCAGCAGCGCAAATGCCGACGCCCCCAGCCCCGCGAACTCCCAGAACCAATCGAACGAGCCGTGCACGAGCCAATAGGCGAATCCAGCGAGCGCAGCCGCCGCCACTGCGCGCCCAAGCGGATCGGGCCCACGAAGGCCGCGTGCAGCCGCCACCAGCGCGGCCGCCAGGCCCACCAACGCCAGCAATGCGCCGATCACTCCGGTCTGCGCCAACGTGCGCAGCTCGACGCTGTGCGGATAGTGGGGGGTCTCGTCGGAGCGGCCGTGGGCGAGGTACTGCTGCTGGAAGTTGTCCGCGCCGATTCCGAGGAGTGGGTGGGCGACAAATTCGTTCAGCGCCACCCGGTAGAAGTCGTAGCGGTTGCTGCCCAACCCGCTCGTCAGGCGGCTGCCCGTGCCGTTGGCGGCATATCCGCTGCCGCTCTTGAACGTGTCCCACACGTGGCGCGCGCGCGCCACGGGATTCCCCGCAGCCACCAGGCCCCCCGCGAGCACCGCCACGAGCACCGTGAGCGCAACCGCGGCAAAGCCCCTGTGCACTCGTCTTGCCGAGGGCTCCGAAAGCGTGCGCCGACTCTCGACGGCGGCGCCCAGCGCGACTACCAGTGCGACCACGACGGCCGCGAGGAACGTCGCCGTCGTGGCGGTGTGCACGGCAGCGGCGGCATCCTGTCCGTGTTCGAGGCGGTCCCCCACGCGCAGCACGGACGGCGCGGCGGCCCCGATCCCCGCCGCCACCGATACGAGCAACGCGAACGTGCGCACGCGCCCCGGCAGCAGCGCGAACACGAGCACAAGCATCACTGGCGTCGCGTATAGAGAACCCCGGCTCTGGCTGAGCAGCGCCACCTCAGCCAGCAGCACCGCGCCGCCGGCCAGCACACCCCGCAGCGCCCACGGCAGCCGCTTGCTGCGCGCCAGCAGCAGCGCCGGCCAGAACGCCATCAGCCACTGCGCCGCGTTCGCGTTGGCGTAGCCCGTCGGGTAGACCAGCCGCCCACCGGGGAGCAGGCTCTGCAGGCTTGCTCCCGTCGCGACGTTCACGTGCAGCGCAACGAACGCAGCCAGGCAGATCATCGCCAGCGTCCACGCCCCCAGCAGCAGCGCCGCGCTCGCGCCGCGTCCTCGCCACAGGGCGAACAGCGCGAACACGAGCAGGTACAGCAATGTTCGGTTCGCCCCTTCCCAGGCGTCTGCAGGCACCGCGGCCCACAGGATCGAGGCGAAGCTCAGCGCCGTGTACCCAGCCAGGCACCCCAGCGCGATCTTCACGGTCCTCGGCACGTCGCCTACGTGCAGCCCGACCACTCCCAGCCCAACTCCGAGCAGCGCCAGCACGATCAGTCCCCCCGGCGCCCAATGGGTGACCGGGTAGCCCGCCTGGTCGGTGTCCCACACGATGAACAACGCGACCGCCGCGAGCGCAGGTACCGTCGCGGGCGCCTCCCGCAGCGACGCCGTGAGCTTGGCCGTCATCGCGCCCACAATAATCCTCAGCGTGGAGGACTCCGCCGACCTCGTCCGCTTCTACGACGACGCCTACTCGCGTGACCCCTCCGAGGCGCACCTCTACGCGCGGTGGCGCGCGCTCGGCGCCGTCGGTAAGGCCGACCATGTGCTCGGCCTTTGTTCACGCGCCGATGTGCGCCCTGAAAGCACGTTGGAGGTCGGCTGCGGCGACGGCGCCCTGCTGTGCGAGCTTCACCAGCGCGGCTTCGGCGGCCGTCTGAGCGGCGTGGAGATCACCGAGGCGGCCGTCGAGATTGCGCGCCAGCGCTCCCAGATCGACTCCGTCGGGCTCTACGACGGCCTGCACCTGCAGGTGCCCGACGACGCGTATGACCTCGGCATCCTCTCCCACGTCCTCGAGCACGTCCCCGATCCCCCGGCCCTGCTTGCCGAGGTCGCCCGTGCCTGCCGAGCCGTCCTCGTCGAGGTACCGCTCGAGAACAACATCTCAGCCAGGCGAGGCTCCAAGCGCGAGCACGCCGAGGAGGTCGGCCACCTCCAGCGGCTTGACCGTGACGGCGCCCGCCTGATCGTCGCTCGCGCCGGTCTGCACGTCACCTGCGAGCTGGAGGACCCCCTGCCGCTTGCGGTCCACCGCTTCTTCGCTGACACTTCCTCAGCGCGTGCCACCGCTACCGCCAAGTGGGCGTTACGCGCAGGCCTTCATCGCCTCGCGCCATCTACGGCCCGGCGTCTGTTCACCGTGCACTACGCCTGTCTGTGCCTACCCAGCGGGTAGTCACGCCGATGGTCCGCATCCTGACGCATCGTGCGCCGGCTGTGGCGCATTGACTTTCTCACGACAGGCGCATCTCGATTCGATAGCGTACGTATTGGCTACCTGGCCAAAGTCGACCGCACATATACAGAGGAGCAGCCGATGGCGACCGCTATGACACCACCCTCCCGCTCCACGCCGGACGACGCATCCCTGACGGACGCCCACCTGCCGACCGACGCGATCACTTATGAGGACCTCTACGCCCGCTGGGAGCGCGGCAACTGGAGCGCGATGGAGCTCGACTTCACCGAGGACGCGCGCCAGTGGC
>CAAGKR010154911.1_pt1 | contig 28779 bp, 23 predicted proteins | sample 2556971 | NCBI WGS metagenome assembly CAAGKR01 (sample SAMEA5207829, study PRJEB30636) | soil metagenome | biome: forest; feature: boreal; material: soil | place: USA | collected 2011-09 | depth 1 m | reverse complement strand
GTAAGCGACGAGCGTCTCTTTAACTCGATCTCCAAGGGCAAAGGCAAGATGCCTGCCTGGGGAAAGAAGCTATCAGAGTCACAGATCAATGGGCTCGTTTCCTATGTACGCAGTCTGAAGAAGTGAAGCTTAGAGGCTGGTATGGGTCATGGCCACGATCACGGCGCATCAGTGACTGGGCGACGTTTGCTGCTGTAGGTATTCATAACAGTCGCATTTGTCATCGGTGAGCATGCCGCTGGCTACTTCTCAAACTCCTTGGCTTTGCTGTCGGATGCCGGTCACAACTTCGCGGAAGGCCTCGCCTGGCTCGCGCTCTCTCTGACGGCGGTGCAGACGATACGCCGACGCCGAAGCAGCTGAAGACTGCGGCAACGCAAGGGGGAAACTAGGAAGGAATTGCATGCTTGATACGTTATCCATAATCGGTGCGAAGTACCTGTTCATTGTCATCGCAGGTGTCGCTTTCGTCTACTTCTTAAAACAGCCCAGGGGTGAGCAGAAACGGCTCGTGCTGTTTGCAGCTCTGGCGCTGCCGCTCGTCTACGTCGTTTCAAAGATCGGCGCGCTTTTGTATTATGACCCGCGGCCATTTGTCAGCGGACACTTCCGGCCCCTCATTCCCCATGAGCCGGATAACGGTTTTCCATCGGATCACGTGTTGCTGGGCGCTTCGATAGCAGCGCTCGTTTATCCGAGCAGTAAAGGGTTGAGTCTCGCACTCTGGGCGCTCACATTATTGGTGGGCATGTCGCGAGTCTACACCGGTCTTCACCACCCCGTGGACATCATCGGCAGTATCCTCATGGCAATTGTGGTTGCAGCTCTTGTCTACCACGTCATCAAGGGGAGGAACATATCTAGGGATTCAACGAGCTTAGGGTAGCAGACAACAAGGCGGGCCTGGATGAAAGTGGTTTTTCAAAATCGGCGCACTGTCTTCGGTCTCACGAAAGAAGTAGTTAGCACATTGCGCGCATCAAAGAGGAAGAAGGCAGGTCTGCGGGATCCAGCCGGTGTAGGGAGTAAGAGAGTAGCTTGAAATGAACTTCTCGAAAACTCCGAAAGGTATTTCAGAGCAGCGTCATAACCAACGGACGTACATTATGAAGTCAAGCATCGCAACGATTCGCTTTAGCCCATGGCGCTGTGCAGCGCTTCTCGCCATCATCATCGCCTCCATGTCAAACGCGTTCGCGCAAACTCCTACGAGTACACCACTCGCGCCACAGCCATCGCCTACACCATCGCTTGAACGAAAGTTCTTGAAGAACATTCTGCAGGACCAGCGCGCAATCTGGACCTCGCAGCTGCACTTGCACAAGGAGGACGCGAAATGGCTTGCCTCTGTCGGCCTTTCCACGGCTGCTCTCATCGCTACTGACCTACGCACGGCCGATGCGCTCGACAATAACAGCACACGCTTGAACGTGAGTCATGACATAAGTTATGTCGGGTCCGGCTACGGCGCCGGTAGCATCGCAGGCGCGTTTTATCTCATAGGAAGGGCGACGCACAACGCACGGGCTCGCGAAACGGGATTGCTCGGCGGCGAAGCGTTGATTGATAGCGGCATCGTCGCAGCAGTGCTCAAGAGTTCCACCCAACGCCCCCGTCCACGCGCAGGCAGAGAGCGCGGCGACTTCTTCGATGGCGGACTCTCTTTCCCGTCGGGACATACCATCGCCGCCTGGTCACTGGCGACTGTTGTGGCAAACGAATACCGAGATCGTCGGCTTATGCAGATTAGCGCTTATGGACTAGCTGCGGCCGTCAGTGTGTGTCGCGCTACACAGGACGCAACCATTTTCTGTCTGACGTGCTGGTTGGAAGCGCTATCGGTTACGGCCTCGGTCGCTATGTTTATTTCAAGCATCATGATCCCAGCTTGGACGGGCAAAACGGGCAGGGGGCGCCGACTACCAGATCGAAGTTGTTCCCCCTGATAGCGCCAAGCTACAGCCGACGCGCCCCGGGCTACGGAGTAATGGTCGCGTGGAGTTTCTGAGCGGAAGACTTGATCGAAATGACTGACTTAATCATCAAGAAAGGTTGCGCGCTGGTCGCGCTCTGCCTTCTCTCTATCGCCCCTTCTTCTCACGGGCAACAACTTCAGTCGGACACTTCAACGAGTCTACGCGTGATAGTCACCGACGCCGAACAACATTCGGTAACGAGCGCGACATGCTCGCTGCTTCGTCCAGGTGCGCCTCCCGCGGTTGTGGCAAGCGCGACTACAGACGAGCAGGGCGTAGCAGTTTTTCAGAAGATCACACCCGGTGTCTACGCGCTTCGAGTCCAGAGCAAAGGCTTTGACACGTTCACCCGAAAGGATCTTGTCATACGAGATAGCCAGGCTGCCGAGATCAACGTGGTCCTAGTCGTCGCCTCAGTGACCGAAAGAGTCACCATCGCCGCGCCGACTGACGAAGCGACGAGTGTTGAGGCTGGAGCTTCAACACCGACGGGCAATCTTCAGCGCCGGGCACTGCAAAGGCTTCCGCTGGCCACCGCCCGCGTGGACGAAGCGCTGCCGCTCGTGCCGGGCGTCGTGCGCTCATCGACCGGCGAGATCAGCATCAAGGGCGCGACCGAGCAGCAGAGCGCTCTTCTGGTCAACGGGCTGAATGCCGCCGATCCCGCGAGCGGCAACTTCCGTTTGAACCTGCCCGTTGATTCGGTTGAGTCCGTGCAGGTTTTTCTGCATCCATACAGAGCCGAGTACGGGCAGTTCTCTGGCGGCGTCACACGCGTGGAAACCCGGCGCGGCGGCGACCGCTGGCACTTCGAAGTCAACGATTTCTTTCCCGACTTCAGATTTAAAGGCGGGCACCTGGTGGGCGTCGCGGAAGACACGCCGCGCGTGAATTTCAACGGCCCGCTCGTCAAGAATCGCCTATACCTTTCACAGTCGCTCTCATACACAATCGCCAAGAGGCCCGTCCGCGGTCTCGCCTTTCCAGTTAACGAAACGAAGACCGAGAGCCAGAGCGATTACACACAGCTCGATCTCATTCTCAATAGAAACCACACTCAGACCTACACCTTCGGCTACTTCCCCGAACGCGATCAATTCGTCGGGCTCGACTTCTTTCGCCCGCGGCCAGTGACGCCAAACTACAAGCAGAAGGATTTCGTTTTTGCCGCGCGCGACAATTACACGCTCAGGGGCGGCCTGCTTCAGTCCGCGCTCTCTATTAAGCGATTCAACGCCAGCGTGTGGGGACAGGGGACAAACGAACAGACGCTCACCCCGACCATCGAGACCGGTAACTACTTTGCCACGCAGGACCGGCGCTCACATCGCTTTGAATTGTTCGAGGTTTACGAATTTCCCGCTAAGCGATTCCTGCGCGGCTCGCACGAGATCAAGATCGGTCTTGATTTCAACAGCGTGAGCAACCGGATGAATTACGCCGCGCGCCCCGTCAACATCGTGCGCGCCGACGGCACGCTCGCGGAGCGCATCACTTTCGACACCGCGTCATCGATCCGCGAGAGCAACCGGGAGTATGTCGGCTTTGTGCAGGATCGCTGGCTGGTACGCCAGAACTTAAGTTTTGATCTCGGCTTGCGCTACGAGAACCAGCGCATAGCAAACGAGCAGAACTTCGCTCCGCGCGCAGGTTTCGCGTGGTCGCCTTTCAAAAATGATAGAACGATCATTCGCGGCGGCATCGGCCTTTTCTTCGACAAAGTACCGCTCAACATTCGCGGCTTCGCACAATACCCGGCGCGCACGATCACGCGGTACGGCGCGGACGGCGTGACGATTATTGAAAGCCGCCATTTCACGAACGTGCTGGTGGATACCGCTCCGATCGCGCCGCTCGACTTTACGCTGTCGAAGGTTGACGCCGGCTTCGTTCCCGAAAATATAACGTGGAATCTCCAATTGGATCAGGTGATCAAACCGTGGCTGAGCTTGCGCGCCAACTTTATCAACAGCCGGACCACCAACATCTACATCGTCAATCCCGAGCTTGATTTTCGCGGACAGAGCGCCATCGTATTGCGCTCGGCGGGGCGCGCCAGTTACCACGCGCTGGAACTGATAGCGCGCTTCACGCTGCCAAAGAAGCAGGCTTTCTATGTTTCTTACGTGCGCTCGCGGTCGCGGGGCGACCTGAACGACTTCAACAGTTACTTTGGCGATTTCGGCGCACCAATCATTCGCCAGAACCAGTACTCCAACCTGCCGTTTGACGTGCCGCACCGCCTGCTGGCCTGGGGCACAATAGCGCTGCCGCGGCGCGTCACGCTCTCGCCTATCTTCGAGGTGCGGAGCGGTTTCCCCTACTCGGTGCGCGACGCGGCGCAGAATTTTGTCGGTGTGCGCAACTCAGACCAGACTCGGTTCAGGCGTTTTCTGGCACTCGACCTGGAGATAGCCAAAGAGTTTCAGGTGACGAAGAAGTACGACGCGCGTCTTTCGCTGCGCGGGTTCAATTTGACCAATCACTTCAACCCGCGCGACGTGCGATCGAACCTTGCCGACCCGAACTTTGGACGGTTCTTTGATTCTTACAGACGCTATTTCGCAGGCGGATTTGACATCATCTTTTGAAGGGTGCGGTTGTTTGTCAATCAGGTGGATTCGAGACGCGATTGTCGAAAGGTTCGACCTGGCACAATCACGCCGTCGAAAGCGTTATGATTGCTTGCGAGCTGATCTATGCGGTGAGGTTGTGCGGGGGCACGAGCTGGAGTGAGGAATGCGCTTCGCCGCGCACGAGCAGCGCGTCGCCCGCGACGAGTACGGGGCGCGCGGCGGTCTCGATGATGTACGAGACATGGAAGGGAGAATGGCCCGGCGTGTTAATGACGTTGATGCCCGCGGGCAACTCGGCTTCTTCGAGCCATACGAACTGTTCTGGGCGACCCCAGCGCGTCTCGTCCCAAAGCATTTTTTGAATGCCCAGAGTTTTACGGACGATCTTGGCATCGTAAGTGGTAGCCGCCATTTCGAGGTAACAGTCGAGCACATCCTGCGGCGTCGGCTGCGCGACCCGCGCCATTGTTTCATGCATCGCGCGCGCCTAGGCAAGGTCGCGCGCTGAGCAATAGATACGCGCGTTACGAAAGAGGGCGTTATTGTGCGAGTGATCCACGTGCAAGTGAGTGTTGCTGCTCGGTCGCGCCCTTGATGCTGATCTCGCCGGTCGAGGAACGCACGACGCCCGGCACGAGCGGCAGCGCTTCGTCCACGCGGGCGGTGGCCAGCGGAAGCTTTTGCAGTGACCGGCGCCGAAGATTGGCCGCCCGCGAATCCCCGCGTTCGGCGGCTTCAGTGTCCCTCACATCGATTCATATAAAGGGAACTTTGTAATGCGAGCGGTGTCCAATCTTGCGTAGTGCTGTGTCTAGCTCTGTAAGGTGGATCAGTTTTATGAAAAGACTGTCGGCGTTACTGTTACTTTTAATCCTCGTCGCGCGTCTTCCAGCGCAAGAACTGCAAACGAATCTAATCGCGTTTACGCATGTTACCGTGATTGACATGACAGGCGCTCCGCCGAAGCCTGACCTGACGGTAGTGATAACGGGAAACCGCATCACGGCTATGGGGAGGGCGGGGAAAGTGCGCGTGCCGCGTGGCGCGCAGATCATCAACGCCGCAGGCAAGTTTCTGATTCCGGGCTTGTGGGACATGCACGTTCATTTCACGGAGACGGAAAGAACGTTTCCGATGTTCATTGCCAACGGCGTGCTTGGTGTACGCAACACCGGCGGCAAGGCTGAAGACGTGTTCCGATGGCGTGAAGAGGTGGCGAAAGGAAAACTCTTGGGGCCGCGCATCGTGGCGTGTGGTCCTATCGTGGATGGCCCCGACATAGTAGCTCATGGTCCAGCGATCGGCGTCCGCACTCCGGCGGAAGGCAGGAAGGTTGTGGATACGCTCAAACAACAGGGTGCGGACTTCATCAAGGTATATGATGGTGTTCCGCGTGACACATACTTTGCCATTGTTGATGAAGCGAAGAAGCAGAGACTTCCTGTGGTCGGACATGTTCCGCTTTCGATCACAACAATTGAGGCATCCGATGCCGGACAAAAAAGCATTGAGCACCTGGGAAGCATTCTGCAAGGCAGCTCAAGCGCTGAAGCTGAGCTGAGAGATTGGAAAGGTGCGCCCGCGCAAGAAGGTGACTTCTCGGCTATCCCTCGCCGCATCGCCGCTCGCGGCGAGCGCATGCTTGACACATACGACGAACAAAAGGCCCAACAGCTTTTTGCGCACCTCATCAAAAATCAAACGTGGCAAGTGCCGACGCTTGTTGCCAAACGGTCGCTCGCGTTCATTGACGACATCAGTCGCAAAGGTGATGAACGCGTGAAATATATTCCTCAGTCTGAACAGGAGTGGTGGACTCCGCAAAAGAACTTCTTATTCCGCTATCGCACACCCAAGTACATTGTTTACGGTAAGAAGCTCTTTCAAAAGGAATTGGAACTCGTGGGGGCGATGCGCCGTGCGGGTGTTCGATTCATGACTGGAACAGACGTAAGCGTGCCGTATGTTATTGCCGGCTTTAGTTTGCATGACGAGCTGGCGCTACTGGTGCAAGCTGGTTTTACGCCGATGGAGGCATTGCAGGCGGCCACGCGCAATCCGGCAATATTTCTCGGCGAGGTGACTTCACAAGGCACGATTGAACGCGGAAAAATTGCAAACCTCGTCTTGCTCGAAGCCAATCCGCTTGAGAACATTCGCAATACGCAACGGATTAACGCAGTAGTTCTCAATGGCAGCTATTTGCCGAAGGAAGCATTACAGAAGATGCTTGCAGACGCCGAAGCAGCCGCTAAAAGAAACTAGAATTGGATCGGATCGGATAGCGCCGCCGAACAAAGCGCTTGATGACATCTAGACATCGTGCTTTTCAAAAATTCTTCTTCTTGTCGTAGCCTGAAGGCACCCCAACAATCCGATTCCAAAGAAATATCTGAACCGTAAATCGTAGGCCGCGCGCCCGACGAAGCGCTTGCAGAAGCGGACTCGCAATAAGGTAGCTTCTTAGATTCCCGAGTTGATAGCTCGCCGCTGAGCGCTCCAACTTCAGCAGCGCAGGATTGACTTATCTTGCCCGTTTGGTTAGATTTTACGCTCCAATGAACGACTGGCATTAAGCGAGACGTTAGGTTGTATGATTTTACCTAGGTAAGCGCTTTGCGTCGTAAGTCGCAAGCGGCTGGTAATTTCTAACTCCAGCGGTTTCCAATTTTTGATAGGATGCTCCAGAAGACCTTCGTCATGAATCGAACATACACTCGATTCTTTACTTTTTGATTGCCCGGCCACCTTGTGGCGGCTTGCGGCGAAGGCGCTCCTATCGGATCCGATCAGAGTAGTAAATAGTGAATCGAAATCGTGAATAGTAGGAGTGGGGGCCGTTCTATTAGTTGCGGCTGTGCCGCCCGATGTGCGGAAGGCCTAAGGCCTTCCGTCGCGCGGTGAGTATTTATTGAGGCTACGCCTCAATTGCGAGGCGCAGCCTCACGGAATTTAAATGAAGTGTTCCGGAAAGGCGGAGCCTTTCCGCACATCAGGCGGCAAAGCCGCGATCGTTTGTGGGAGCGATATGTCCTGCCAAGAATGAGTGAGATAAGTGTACAACTAAATGATGGTCCGATCATTCAGGTGCCAGCTTCCTTTACAGTGGAAGAGGTTCTGAAGAAGCTAGATCGCGATCTCGCTAAAAAGGCTTTGGCGGCCGAGGTGGATGGCCAGGAGGTTGATCTCGCTCGAACGTTAGACTCTATCCCAGCTCCTTCCGGCCCTGAGGCTTTACTGAAGTTTGCCAGAAACAACACGTCGAAGCTAAATCCTATCCTCCCTGAAAAAGAAGGGCTCGAGAAGGACAAAGGACTTGAAGTCCTGCGTCATTCCACTGCGCACCTGCTCGCGACGGCCGTGCTCGACCTCTTTCCGGGAACCAAACTGGGGATCGGACCGGCGCTGCTTGACGATCCGCGCTATGGTTTCTTCTACGACGTAATCACGCCGAATGCATTGACGGAGGCTGATCTGCCGGTTATCGAGAAACGGATGCGTCAGATTGCCAGCCGCAATCTTTCGTATAGACGCGCCGAGATTTCTAAGGGCGAAGCGATTCGCATTTTCCAGGAGCGCGACGAGCCACTGAAGTGCCAGCTCATCGCGGATAAAGGTGGCGACGTCGTCAGCGTCTACTACATCGACGGTTCACCATTTATTGACTTTTGTCTCGGGCCGCACGTTCCCAATACCAACAAACTACGCGCCTTTAAGTTACTTTCGCTCGCTGGTGCGTATTGGATGGGCGATGCCACTCAGCCGCAGATGCAGCGCATTTACGGAACCGCATTCTTTACGCAGGAACAACTCGACGCATGGATGAAGCAACGAGAAGAGGCTGAGAAAAGAGACCACCGGCGCTTAGGTAAAGAGCTCGACCTGTTCTCGATCCAGGAAGCTTATGGACAGGGTTTGATTTTCTGGCATCCGAAGGGCGCGGTGATTCGCCATGAGATGGAAGACTATCTGCGCGAGGAGCTGATCCGGCGCAACTACAGCATCGTCTATACGCCGCACATCGCGAAGCGGGAATTGTGGAGAATTAGCGGGCACGAGCAAAACTATGCTGACTCAATGTTTGCGCCGACCACTCTCGAAGAAACTGAGTTTCAGCTCAAACCGATGAACTGCCCGATGCATATCGCGATATACAAGTCGCAGCAGCGCTCTTATCGCGATTTGCCGCAGCGCTATGCCGAGATGGGTACGGTTTATCGTGCAGAGCTGTCTGGCACGCTGCACGGGCTGATGCGCGTCCGTGGATTCACGGTTGATGATGCGCATCTTTTCTGTACGCCTGAACAGATTCGCAAAGAAATTGACGATTGTGTCGACTTTGCTTCTCAGGTTCTAAAAACCTTTGGGTTTGAGAAGATCAAGTTTGAGCTCTCGGTGAAGGGCAACGACACGTCCAAGCAATGGCTGGGCTCAGAAGATGAATGGACGAAAGCTGAAGGGGCGCTCGCTGAAGCTCTCGATGCGCGTCAAATCAAGTATGAACGCATAGAAGGCGAAGCAGCTTTTTATGGTCCGAAGATCGATTTCAAGATCGAGGATGCCATCGGCCGCCTGTGGCAGTTAGGAACTGTTCAGTGGGACTTTAATTTGCCGGAGCGTTTCGAGTTGGAGTACATCGCAGAAGACAATAAGCCCCATCGGCCTGTTATGGTGCATCGCGCGCTCTTCGGTTCAATCGAACGCTTTTTCGGGGTCCTAATAGAGCACTACGCAGGGGCGTTTCCGATGTGGCTGGCGCCGGTGCAGGTGGCAGTGTTACCGATCACTGATCGAGTCAACGAATATGCTGAAAAAGTCGCAGCAGAATTGCGAGCCGCCGGTCTGCGGATCGAGGCAAACCTGAAGAGCGAGAAGATTGGGGCTAAAATTCGCGACGCCCAAATCCAGAAAATCCCTTTTATGCTGGTTGTTGGCGATCGCGAAATGGAACAGGAAAACGTTGCGGTTCGCGAACGTTCAAGGGGTAACATCGGCGTGATGTCGCTCGGTGACTTTGTAAATATGGCGCGCAGTCTCGCTGAGACACGTGCTCTCACTAACACGTAGTCCATTGTCCAATGTCCAAAGTCCAATGTCGAAGCAGACGTTGGACATTGGACGTTCGACTCGGGACATTTCCCCGAGGAGGTGCAGCAATAGCTACAGGCTTTCGAGGTCGCGGCCAGCGTCCGGATAACCGCCGCCTGCCAATCGCCCGTATTAACGAGAGAATTCGCGTGCCCCAGGTAAGAGTGATAGGCGAGGAGGGTGAGCAGCTTGGCGTGCTGGATATTCGAGACGCCATCCGCGCCGCCAAGGAAAAGGGCCTGGATCTCGTAGAGGTTGCTGCCACCGCCGATCCGCCGGTTTGCCGCATTATTGACTTCGGAAAGTTTCAGTACGAAGCCAAGAAGAAGGCCAACGAGGCGAAGAAGAAGCAGGTAACCATCACGGTCAAGGAAGTAAAGTTTCGACCGGGTACGGACGATCACGACTATGACTATCGCATGAAGCACGCACGCGAGTGGCTGGAGGAAGGCGATAAGGTAAAAGCCACCATCTGGTTTCGCGGTCGGGAAATGACCCATCGCGAGCTGGGTGCACGCATTCTGGAGAAGCTGGAAAAAGATCTGGCTGACGTTGGTGAAGTGGAAGCGCGGCCGCGTATGGAAGGGAACCAGATGTTTATTATTTTAGGGCCCCGGCGCCATAAGGGAACGACTAAGGTGGAGCATCCAGCTCCCCAGGCTGCAGCTCAGCCCGCGCCCAAGCCGCCGCCTTCCCCAAGGGCGAAGGAAAGCGATTAGGTTGCCCGAATTTCGAAATACCCTTTTTCGAACCGCGGCAAATCGATATTGGAAATTGGAAATCGACAATTGGAAATGGAGTGGTTATGCCTAAGTTAAAAACACACAAGGGTGCGGCGAAGCGTTTTCGCTTGACCGCGACGGGAAAAATCAAACGCGGCCATTCGCATGCGCGTCACATTCTTACTAAGAAAACGAACAAACGAAAAAGATTGCTGGATATTGACTCTCTGGTTTCAAAATCGGATCAGCAGCGAGTGGAAGCGATGCTGCCGTACGGAAGAGACTGAAACGATGAAATATGAACGCTGAAAAATGAATTTTGTTAATTCATCACTCATTTCAGCGTTCATCGTTAAGAGGAGGGGGAGGGGATCATGCCTCGAGCAAAACGTGGAAACAAGCGCCTCGAGAGGCGCAAGAAAATATTAAAGCTCGCGAAAGGTTATCGCGGCACTAAGTCGAAGCTTTATCGTTCGGCAAAAGAATCGGTTGAGCGTGGGCTGAATTTTGCCTACACCGGCCGAAAGCTGAAGAAGCGTGACTTTCGTAGTCTGTGGATCGTGCGCATCGGCGCCGCCGCACGCTTGAATGGACTTAACTATTCCCAACTTATGCATGGATTGAAGCTTGCCGGCATTGAGTTGGACCGAAAAGTACTTGCAGACCTGGCAGTTAATCAGCCGGATGCTTTCAAGGAAATTTCCGTACAGGCGAAGAATGCTCTGGGATCCAAGAAAGAAAAGGCCGCTGCTTAACCACCGGGTTCAATTGTGACGATGGCAGATAATCCAAGCGACCAGGATCCCAAAGCTTTAGTTGAAGCGGCACGCAAAGCGTTCGAGCACGAGTTCGAACGCTTTGCCAGCTTTGCGGAGAGTTCTGAAACGCTGAGCGAGCTCGACCTAACTCGCGCGGAGGCGGAACAGCGCGCCCTCGCCGACCTGCGAACGCGGCATCTGGGTAAGAAGAGCGCCCTCACTGTCAGCAAGAAGACGATCGGGCGGGTAGCGCCGAATGAGCGCGGGATTTTCGGCCAATTTGTTCAGCAAACCGAAGCAGAAATTACTAACAAAATCGAGCAGGCAGAGCGGGTTCTTAAAAGCCACATTGAATCTGCGCGAACCCAACGCGAGCGCATCGACGTCACACTGCCCGGCAGGCGTCCCCGCCGAGGGCACCTTCATCCGATCACGATACTTCGGGAGCGAATCGAAGACATCTTTGTCGGCCTGGGTTATGCGATTGAAGATGATCGCGAGATAGAAACGGACTTCTATAATTTCGACGCTCTCAATATTCCGGAGAACCATCCGGCGCGCGCTTCGCAAGACACTTTTTATACGACCGACGGCTTCGCTCTGCGTTCGCAGACCTCCACGGTTCAAATCCACGCAATGCAGCGCCGTGGCGCGCCTGTGCGAATGATTGCGCCGGGTCGTGTGTTCCGCCGAGATACGCCCGACCCGACACACAATCCGATGTTCTTTCAGGTTGAAGGCTTATGCGTCGATCGCGGTATCAGCATGGCACACCTGAAAGGCACAGTCGCTGAGTTTTTGCGCCGCATGTTTGGCCCAAAAACTATTACTCGCTTTCGTCCGTCATACTTTCCATTTACTGAGCCGAGCGCGGAATTCGATTTCAGTTGCTTCAAGTGCGGCGGCGCCGGCTGTCGCATTTGCAAAAACTCGGGCTGGATAGAACTCGGCGGGTCGGGCATGGTCCATCCCAATGTGCTGCGAGCGGCTGGAGTTGACCCTGAGGTTTATTCGGGATTTGCCTTTGGATTGGGTATCGATCGTATGTGCAATTTGATGTACGGCCTTGATGACATCCGCTTGCTTTTCGAAAACGACGTGCGTTTCCTGGAACAGTTTGATTAAAACCGGCTGAGCTTTGATCTTTGTACTTTGATCTTTGCTTATCGAAAGGTTCAAAGTTCAAAGTTCAAAGTTTAAAGTTCGAAGTTCAAAGTTCGTTTTATGCTTATCAGTTACAACTGGCTGCGCGAGCTAACCGGCACGACATTGACTCCCCGCGAGTTGAGAGAACGGCTGACTATGGTCGGTCTGGCAATCGACGCCGTGGAGGAGTTTGAAGAAGACTCCATTCTCGATGTCGAAGTGCCCTCCAACCGTCCTGATTGCCTTTCCCACATAGGAATTGCTCGTGAAGTTGCGGTAATTGAACGGTCGGCGGTTCTTCAGAGTCCAAAGTCCAAAGTCCTAAAAACTGAAGGTAAAACCGGCGATTACGCGTCAGTTGAAATCAAAGATTCGGATCTTTGTCCGCGTTACGCGGCTCGAATTGTGCGCGGTGTCAAAATTGCGCCGTCACCCGCCTGGTTAGCGAAACGTTTGGGAGAGATTGGCCAAAGGCCCATCAACAACGTCGCGGACATCACAAACTATGTCCTCCATGAACTGGGACAGCCTCTTCACGCCTTCGATCTGGCTAAACTCTCCGAGCAGCGAATCAGGGTTCGTCGTGCACAAGCCGGTGAAAAGCTGAAAACGCTGGACGGCGTTGCGCGCACGCTCGATCCTGAGATGCTTGTCATTGCCGATGCGAATGCACCCGTGGCTTTGGCGGGCATTATGGGTGGCGAATACACAGAAATTTCTGACGCTACAGCCGATGTGCTGATCGAAAGCGCTTATTTCGATCCCGACTCCGTGCGCCGAACGGCACGACTGCTCGGCATGGATACGGAAGCGTCCCGTCGTTTTGAGCGTGGCGCCGACTGCGAAAACGTGCTTAGCGCGCAAGCGAGGTGCGTCGAACTTATTTGTGAAATCGCCGGAGGCGTAGCAACTGAAGATGCGATTGATGTCTACCCAAATCCTCTGCCGCCACGTGTTGTAGGATTTCGCCCGTCCAGGGTTGAGAGTCTTACGTCGCTGCGAGTTCATTTGCCGGAGATGACTCGAATCCTCGCAGGACTGGGTTTCATGTCTGGCGAATTCCCAGGCAGTGGCTTAGCGATGTTTGTTGTTCCGAGTTGGCGTGTTGATGTCAGCATCGAAGAGGATTTGATTGAGGAGGTTGCGCGACATGTCGGCTATGACAAAATACCGTCTGAATTACCTCCTTCGAATATGTCCGGTGAGTATCAGCCGACGGAAATGAAGCGCCGGGCATTGCGGCGGGCGCTCAAGGATTCTGGATTCGATGAAGCGATTAACTTCAGCTTTATTGACACCGCCCACGATGAGCAGTTTGAGTTGATCCCGAGCCTGGCCGCTGAAGTCGGCAATACGAGTTTCGTCACTCTAAGTAACCCCATTATCGAAGAAGCAACGCGCATGCGGCCCTCCTTGTTGCCCGGGTTATTGGGATCTGTTCGTCACAATCTGAACCATGGCATCCGCGACGTCCGTTTATTCGAAATTGGGCGCGTTTTCGCAAATTCTGGCGCTGGCGAGCTGCCACGCGACCTTCCCAGAGAAGGTGACGCGGTGGCTCTAATTGCCACTGGCGGAGCGATAGAGGAAGGTCACGCTCAAGCGGCTCGAGAAGTTGATTTCTACGAACTCAAGGGCGCGTTGGAGGCTGCCGTCGATGCGACGGATCTCGGACCGTTGAGCTTTTCTAAGGCCAGTGTCAAACACTTGCGCGAGGGCCAGGCGGCAAAAATCACGTTGGCGGATGGAACTGTGATGGGAAGCATCGGCAGGTTGTCTGAGTCCATCGCCTCCTCTTACAAATTCCGGCAACCAGTTTATGTGGCTGAACTCGATTTCACAGCGCTGCTTGATTCTAAGCAACGTCCAACTCAATACAAGCCGCTGCCGCGTTACCCTTCGGTGGTCCGGGATGTGACCTTGCTTGTGGACCGCGATATGAGTTTCGCGGAGCTGGTTCAGGCGATTGATTCAGAACGTGTTGCAGACTACTCGCAGGCAAAACTTGTCGGCACCTACGAGGGGCAAAGGATCCCCGAAGGTAAGCGGTCCGTCACTCTGCGAATAGAATATCGCTCTGACGACCGGACGTTGCGTGATGAAGAAGTGGAAGAGCGACATCGGGGATTGATAGATTCACTGCTGAAAAAATTCAGCGCCGAGTTGCACTGAAAAATAAATCGCATTCAACCGCTCAAACAGTCTTGCGCTTGTTGGCGTGAAGTCGCATAATCGCGGGCGGCTTTGAAAATAGAATCGGTGCTCCGGGAAAGAACGGGTCGATGGTCGGATTATCTGGATTAGAAAAATTCTCGCATTTAGAAGATAAGATCTATCGCACGATCGAGCTCACCAAGACTCTGCGCCAGGAGAAGGAGAGTCTGGAAAAGGAGCTTTCACTCATGCGACGCAACCGCGGGAGCGTGCCCAACGAACAATTGCGACTTGAAAAACAGGTAGAGGCCCTTTTCGCCGAACGCGACATCATACGCTCGAAGGTTGAGGCCATGCTGGATGCGGTGGCGGCGCTCGATCCTGAGATGGCGGAGGAGCTCAGATGACTACGGGAATCGCCCCAATCCTTGGTAAAAGCAGTATGGAAACTACTACCACAGCCGCACCCACCATCAGAGTTGAAATCTACAACCAAACTTACAGTATTCGTTCTGACGGCGACTCTGAGTACCTTACGCGACTCGCCGATTTCGTCGATAGCCGTATGCGCGAGATATCCTCGGGCACGTTGACGGTAGATTCCTTAAAAGTAGCCATCCTGGCTGCATTGCACATCGCCGACGAGCTTCATCGCCTCAAGCAAACTCATGAGCAGGCTGATGCCCAGCTCGCAACGCGCAGCGCTGAATGCGCTGAAATGCTCGATCGTCTGTTGAAAGTGCGAAGCAATATCGAGCAAGAAAAAGGCAGCACGGGCACGATTGCTTTCAGCTAAGACCGCGCGAATTGTCTCCTTGCAGTGCACGTCAAACCTGCTTTCGAAGACCTTTTTTACCCTACTTCACTGGCCCATTTGAATTTCAGCCCCGGTAATTAGCTAATTTACTTTTCCACGTTGTCTTGTGCTAGTATCCCCAGCGGCGGAGGGAAAAAGTCTGCGGGGCCCGTCACCGAGTTACGATGATTGAGCCAACGCCGTTGAAATGGGAGACCGATGCCGCTGCCAGTGCACTTCTTCAGCGTTAAGAATTGCCAGAGGCTGCGGCCACAACAGGTCACCCACCTGTCATGCAGGTTCAATTACGGCTTCGGAACGACCAGCGCGGATTTCCCTCCTGCCAACTGCCGTGAATCGTGAATCGTGAATCGTGAATAGAACGTTCTTCTTTTCACGTTTTCAGATTTAGGATTTACGGCTTTTGTCTGTTCAGGATTGACGATTCACGAACATGAACGTGCTAATGATTGGTGACGTTGTTGCGAAGCCCGGTCGACTCGCCGTGTTAGAGCGCATTCAGGATATGAGGGAACAACACGACATCGATCTCGCCATCATGAACGCCGAAAACCTGGCCGGGGGTTTTTCTGTTACCCCGTCCTTATGCGAACAACTCTTTGCTTCCGGCATCGATGTGATGAGCTCAGGCAATCACATCTTCGATAAAAAAGAGGCTATCGGCTATATAACGAAGCAGCCAAGGCTGATTAGACCCGCAAACTATCCACTGAATACGCCGGGGAGCGGCATGTGGACCGGACTCATTCAAAATACTCAGGTCGCGGTTATTAACTTGATGGGGCGAGTTTTCATGCCTCCGTCTGACGATCCTTTCCGCGCGGCAGATCGACTTCTGGAGTCACTCCCGTCTGAGACAAAAGTCCGCATTGTCGACATACATGCGGAAGCTACCTCGGAAAAAATTGCGATGGGGTGGTATTTGGATGGGCGTGTGTCAGCAGTTATCGGGACCCATACCCACGTGCAAACCGCAGATGAAAGGGTTTTACCGGGGGGTACTGCTTACCTTACCGATGTGGGAATGACGGGAAGTTACTCTGGTGTGATTGGTATGAAGACAAGCGATGTGATCGCGCGCTTCACCTCCGCAATTGCCCGAAGAGCAGAGCATTCGACAGAGCAAGTGCAAATCTGCGCAGCAGTCGTTGATATTGATGAAGCAACAGGTCGCGCCCGCGGAATCTCGCGATTAAATCTGGCTCACGAGCAGTGAAAAAGTGGGATTGTCCAAAGGGACATCTGATGACGGGGAGAGGGGAGACACGGCGACGGGGAGATCGGGAGATAGCGACGGCCTTGTGGGGCCATCATCAAAAAGACAAGGCAGGCTAGTAATGTTTTTAAACGGTGCTAGCGCGAATCAACCATTGGTCAGGTCTCTCAATCATTCGCACCAACTGGCCAAGAATACGATCGTATTCTTGATCAAGATCGCCAGCCTCATCCTTGGAGAGGTAACCACGGCGCCACGAGAATTCCAACCAAACGCGAGTTTCTTCCGCCTCGCACTCGGAATCGCTCAGTTTGCTTACAAAGTGAGCTGGGTATCTACGCTTTCGCCATGCCTCACCAATATTGGAGCAAACAGAACGTGATGCACGACGAATTTGATCCGTGAGTGAATATCTTTCTTCGACAGGAAACCGTTTCGTCAGTTCAAAAATACGCATTGCAGCTTCCATAGCAGCTTGATAAGCCCGCAGTTCCTTATAGGTTGAAATGTGTGGCATAAGGATGTGAGGCCTCTTCTTTTGAACTATGACTTCCTAGCCCTCGTTATTGTGGATCGGCTTCTCCCTTTCTCCCGGTCACCCCGTCGCCCTCTCTACCAGTCTTTACCCTTACTCAGGCCCTTCTTTAGTTGGGACGATTTCACCAGCGGATTGTGATTTCACGATGGGTGGGGCTAGTAATCGTTGGGCGTATCCTTCCGGAAAAGACCTCACGCGCCCAGTTGCATCGGTAACCACGTGTCCAGTCTCACCCTCAGAAATTATCTGGTCGTCTGATACCCGAACAATCTCATAACCAAAACGCAGCGAACGACGGCGCAGCTCTGTGATGTGAGTGCGAACCAGCAGTTCGTCGTCGTAATAGGCGGGGGCCTTGTAACGGCAGTAGCTTTCAGCCACCACGAGAAAGGCATCTTCATTTTTTTCCATGTCTCCGTATGAAAAGCCGCGGGTGCGGCAGAACTCAGTTCGGCCAATTTCGAACCAGATCAGGTGGTTCGCATAGTAGACGATCCCCATCTTGTCGGTTTCCGAATAGCGGACGCGCAAAAGCGTTTCATGCCACTCGCTGAATACGGGTTCCGGGGCTGGACTTGTCATCTTGACCCTTATGCCTTCAAACTCTTACCGAAAGAGCTTGCGTGAATTAGCCTTGCACTGCGATTAGTTAGAAACGTTTAGCGGACTATAAGAGCGAAAGCCCAACAATGTCAAAGCAAATTAGTCGGTTCCTCGTCCTTCTTACTGTCTTTGCTCTGGCTGCGGCGGCCCTCCTGACGAACCATTCTTTCGGGGCGTCTGTGCCACAGTGTGCCAGGGTCGCCAACGCCACTACGCGAAATGCGGCCATCGTGGCCACGACCGCCGCAGTGTTAAAGGAAACAAGCGAAATCCGCGAGCTGCCAATTCTAAGACCTGTAAGAAGCGGGGCGGAATCTCGAGTCCAAATTGAGCGAATGCTGGTTAAGAACCTCGATGAGCAGATGACCGCTGCGGAAATGCATGCCACCGAGCTTTCTTTGCGCATGTTTGGTCTGGCGCCGAGCGACTTTGAGTACCGGCCGTTTATTATCAAACTTCTGACAGAGCAAGTGGCCGGCTATTACGATCCCCGGTCACGCGAGTTCTATCTCGCGGATTGGCTCGAGTTGGAAGGGCAAAAGCCGGTAATGGCGCATGAATTGACGCACGCGCTGCAGGACCAGCATTTCAATTTACGACGTTTTGAGAAATGGCCGCATGGCGATACGGACGCCGAGCTTGCCGCACACGCGCTGATTGAAGGTGACGCAACGCTTGCGATGACGCTCTACATGGCGAAGAATCCGCTGGTCGCTTTGGCCTTTACCCGGACTCTTACCGCTTCGGGCATATCGTCGGAACAGTTTAATCGAGCACCTCGTGCGTTGCGCGAATCACTCGTGTTCCCTTACTTGCAGGGCATGGAATGGACGAGTCATCTCTATAAACGCGGCGGTTGGAATCTGGTATCAAAAGCTTTTTCTCGACTGCCGCTTTCCAGCGAACAGATTCTGCATCCGGAAAAATACCTCACTTACGAGCGTCCGCTTAAGGTCACTCTGCCGGATGTCACGAATCTACTCAACAAGTCAGTAACGCCTGCTGCACGAGGTCCCCACTGGGGTAGCCCCACTGGTGCGGGGCTAGCAGGCGGGTCGCAGGCTCCGCTCACTGCTCACCGCTCACTGACCACCGGTGGCTGGCATCGCATCGATTCAGACGTCAATGGGGAATGGACCTACTACCTTATTCTTGATCAGTTCTTGAACTCGCCAGCGGAATCCAGGCGGGCGGCGGCGGGCTGGGCGGGCGATCGCTACGCGCTCTACGAAGGGCCCAAGCATCAGGTATTTCTGGGACAAGTCGCTGTCTGGGACACAGAGAACGACGCGCGCGAGTTTTTTGATGCCTATGTTAAGCGGACCGAACGACGTTACGCGGGTGCAACGTCGGTGGAATTATCTTCAGCTAACTCCGGTGAACGTCGCGCCTGGCACACTAACGAAGGTGGTGTTGTTATAGAACTCCGAGGTCTGCGCGTCCTGATCGTGGAAGGCGTCCCGGAAGGCGTCGATGCGAATGCGCTGCTTAAGGCGCTTTTGTAGTAAAAGTCTGGAACGCAGCCCATCCGTGCTGCCACCGACCTTGACGTGCTGTAGCTGGTATATGGCTTACTGGTGGTGTTTCATCTAGCACCTCTTCCCTGGCCGCGCCCTTAACTGCGATTCAGCAACACACTGTTACCCCACTTCCCGGTATTCCGCCCAATTGTGCCAAAGAGTTTGGCTGTGTTAATTTGAGCTGCCTTGAAGAGCACTCCCATTGAACGGCCGGTCCGAATTCATGAAAAAGTCTGACGCCCCACCGGCTGCCAAGCAATCTTCTAAACGCCTCCGCGAATTGACCGACGAGTTGCAGGAGCTCGAGGAGAAACTGCGTCTCGGTGGCGGCCCTGAAAAGATCGAAAAGCAGCATAAGCAAGGCAAGCTGACCGCACGAGAACGAATTGATCTACTTCTCGACAAGGACACGTATGCGCAAGAGATTGGGTTGCTGGTTGCTTATGATCAATACCGTGGCAGTAGGCGGTCGGCATTGGGCAGTGGGCAAAAGGAAGAGCAGAGTGCGGAAATTGAAATCGGAGCGGCGCCGGCCGCGGGGGTAGTCACGATCGTCGGGCGTGTTGAAAGGCGCGAAGTTGTCGTGGTTGCTAATGACGCAACCGTGAAAGCGGGATCGTGGTGGCCGGAAACGATTAAGAAGATTCTACGCGCGCAAGAAATTGCGATGCGGTCGCACGTGCCGATTATCTATCTTGTCGATTCGGCCGGCGTGAATCTTCCCTACCAGGGCGGCGTCTTTCCCGGCCAGTATGGTGCGTCGCGAATCTTCTACTACAACTCGCTGATGCGACGGTATCTTAAAATTCCGCAAATCTCGGCCGTGATGGGACCATGCATTGCCGGGGGCGCCTATCTGCCCGCGCTCTCCGACGTGATCGTCATGGTTGAGGGCACCTCATTCATGGGTCTTGGCGGCGCGAACCTTGTGAAGGGCGCGACAGGGCAGACGATCGATAATGAAACTCTCGGTGGCGCGCGCACGCACAACGAACTCTCCGGCGTAGCGCATTACCGCGTGAAGGACGACAAAGACTGTATTGCGAAAATTCGTGAGTTTGTTTCTGAACTTCCGGTAAATCCGCCGAGTTCAGTTGCGATTCTGCCAGCTACGGATGCGGCGCGACCGGCTTCCGCTCTTTACGACATCATCCCCGAAGATCACAAGCAGCCTTACAACGTCCGCCACCTGCTGGATTGCCTTTTGGATAATGGGCATCTGGACGAGTTCCAGGCTGATTACGCAAAGGAAATGATTACGGGTCACGCGCGCATTCGCGGCATTCAGGTGGGCGTGATCACAAACAATCGCGGCATGATTCGCGCGCCGGGTGGTGGTCCACCCAGGTTCGGGGGCATCGTCTACACGGAATCAGCAGAGAAGGTGGCTTACTTCATTGACACATGCAACAGACGTCAAACACCGCTCCTTTTCATCCAGGATGTGTCAGGTTTTATGGTTGGGCCGGAAGCAGAGCATTCGGGAATCATTCGTGCCGGCGCACGGTTCGTGGAAGCAATGGCCACGGCGGTGGTTCCGAAAATCGTGTTGACAGTGAATCACGCTTCTGGCGCGGGCTACTACGCGATGGCAGGCCAGGGTTTCGATCCGGACTTTATTTTCAGTTGGCCAACCGGACGAATGGGCGTGATGGAAGGCGACTCAGCGGTACAGGCTGTGTTTGGCAGTCAACTGGAAAAGCTGAAACGCAACGACCTGGAGCCTGGTGAGGAACTCGAAGCCGAAATGGACCAGGTGCGCGAAACCTACGAAATGGAGCTTGACGCGAAGTATGCAGCGGCGCGCGGATTTGTTGATGCAGTGATTACGCCGGAGAGTACGCGTGATGCTTTGGAACTCTCGCTGCGCACGAGCTTGAACTACAGCGGGCCGCACATCGGGCAATTTGTGTTGCCGCCCGGCGTGGTGTGATTGCTTCGGCCTGAAGGGCCGAAATAGAGTTAGCCAGGGGCAAGCGCAGCGCCGCCCCTGGATCAAGTTTGAAAATGAGGCTGCACCCTGAAGGGGTGCGAGAGTTTTGGAGGAGGTTCTTCGCACCCCTTCAGGGTGCGCGGACTTGATGGGGCGCGTAACCAGGGGTGGCGCGCTACGACCACCCCAGCGGGGCTGCCCCGCTGGGGACCCCGGTTCGCGCTTACCCCTGGCCACTTAGTTCAGCGCTTTCAGCGCTGGCTGGATTTGTAAATCAGAGACGATTGACCCCCCGACTTACTGGTTACGTCAAAATAGTAGATGAAACAGTCAATTCGCATTGCAGCCGGCCAGGGTTTCTGGGGAGATCTCCCCGATGCACCCGTGCGTCAGGTTGAAGGCGGCCCCATTGACTACCTGATGCTCGATTATCTCGCGGAAGTTACGATGTCGATTATGCAAAAACAGCGCTCGCGCGATCCGTCAGCAGGTTATGCGAAAGACTTTGTTCCGCTAATGAAACAAATTCTTCCTACCTGTGTGGAGCGAAACATTCGTGTCACTGCGAATGCCGGAGGCGTAAACGTCGAAGGCTGTGCAAAGGCGGTGCGCGAAGTTGCACGCGAACTTGGGCTTTCCGGGAAAGTCCGTATTGGCATTGTTAGTGGCGACGATATTATGTCGAGGATCGACGAGTTCCTGGAACGCGGCATTGAGCTGTGCAACATGGATACGGGAGCGGCACTTTCGACTGAGCGTGAACGCATTCAAAGCGCAAACGTCTATCTTGGCGCGGGGCCAATGGTGGAAGCGCTTAATCGCGGTGCGCAGATTGTGATCACTGGTAGGGCAACCGACACAGGTCTTACGCTCGCGCCGATGATGCATGAGTTTGGCTGGGCTGCCGATGATTGGAACAAACTCGCCGCGGGCACAATTGCGGGACACATCATCGAGTGTGGCGCGCAGTGTTCCGGTGGCAACTGCCAGTATGACTGGCGGCACGTGCCCGATCTCGCAAATGTTGGTTTTCCGATCGCTGAGGCCTCATCAGACGGAACGTTTGTGATTACGAAGCATGAAGGAACCGGCGGGTGGGTGAACATTCCTTCCGTGAAGGAGCAACTGGTTTATGAAATGGGCGATCCCCATTCCTACATCACGCCGGATTGCATTGCCGATTTCACTACGGTTCGCTTGGAGAATGTGGGACCGGATCGTGTGCGAGTCTTCGGAATTGAGGGGAGGCCTGCGACCGACACGCTTAAAGTATCGATAAGTTATTCTGCCGGTTTCAAAGCCGTCGGCACACTTGTTTACTCCTGGCCCGATGCCTACGACAAAGCGCAGGCAGCCGATAGAATTCTGCGGTCACGGCTCGATCGGCTTGGCTTAACGTTCGACCAAATCCTTACGGAGTTTGTCGGGGCCAATGCTACGCACGGGCCACTCGCGGGCGAGCCGCGAAGCGATCTGCCTGAAGTGCAGTTGCGCGTCGGTGTCCGCAGTGAAAACCGAAACGCCGTCGAAAGATTCACCAAAGAGATCGCCCCATTAGTATTGACAGGCCCGCCGGGCGTTACGGGTTTTGCCGGCGGCCGTCCAAAAGTTGAAGAGATCGTCGCCTACTGGCCGGCGCTGATTCCAAAGGAAGAGATCACGCCGCGCGTTGAGGTCCTTGAAGGATAGTCCCCAGGATGCCCTTAGTTAACTATATATACTTTCAAACAAGTCGAGCGGACGAGATTTTCCATTTTTCATTTCCCAACCATCATTTGTTATTAAGAGCGCTCATCTTGCGCAAAATGAAAAATGAGAAATCTTAAATGGCAAATGGAAAATCTTTCGGTCCTTTCATTTTCCTGGTATGAAGGTACAACTAACAAAACTTGCCCATGCACGCTCTGGCGATAAAGGCGACACCGCCAACGTCGGACTGATTGCGCTGCGCGATGAGCTTTATCCAATCCTCCTACGCGAAGTGACGGCTGAGCGTGTGAAGCAACACTTCAGGGGGATATGCAAAGGCAAAGTTGAGCGATTTGAGCTCCCAAATCTTTGCGCTCTCAATTTCCTGTTACACGAGAGCCTTGGCGGCGGTGGCACGCTGTCGCTGATGACTGATGCTCAAGGCAAGACCTTTTCAACTGCACTGCTGCGAATGGAGATTGAGATCTCACATGATGAAGCCAGCGACCTTGAATTAGATTGATCGGGGCGTAAAGAGACCTCTAACCGAAGACACTACGCCAAAGGCGTCGGATAATTTAGCCCGGCTTAACACGCCGGGATTGGAATGCGCAAGATTGCTCTACCCTGAAAGGGTTTCATAAAGGAGATTCCATCCCTATCCAACGCTTTCAGCGTAGTTTTAGATCCAGGTAACCTTCCATCCCAGGGTTTCACCCTGGGCTAAGTTATCCAACGCCTTCGGCGTTATGCCCTACACTTGGCAAGCTTAGCTTCTTATGGAAGCCCAAACTACGACAGTTGATCCGGCAGTGCGACATGACTATGCCCACGTCAATGGGATTCGCCTGCACTACGTCGAGTCTGGAGAGGGCGATAATCTTGTCATCTTGCTGCATGGCTTTCCGGAGTTTTGGTATTCGTGGCGACATCAGTTAACAGCACTCGGAAAGACTTATCATGTTGTTGCCCCCGATATGCGCGGCTACAACTTGAGCGACAAGCCTTCGCGAGTTGAAGACTATCGCATTGAAGTTTTAGTCGAAGATGTCTTAGGCCTCATTCGCCACTCTGGTGCCAATCACGCCGCCATTATTGGCCACGACTGGGGCGCCGGTGTGGCCTGGGCCATTGCGCAAAAGTATCCGAAGTATGTCTCCAAGCTGGCAGCGTTGCAGGTGCCTCCGGCCGCCGCTTGGCGAGCTAACATCACGCTTCGGCAGTTGCGGCGAAGCTGGTATATGTTTTTCTTTCAACTGCCGCGCATTCCGGAGTGGGCCATCAGTCGGAGAAACTTTGCGGGGCTCGGCCGAATGTTCAAAGAAACTGTAGCTCGAAAAGGCAGCTTCAGCGATGCCGACATTGACATTTACAAAGAAGCTTTACGACAACCCGGCGCTTTGACCGCCGCGGTCAACTATTATCGCGCGAATGTTCGTCGTTTGATGTCACGACGAAATACGGGCGAGCCCGCAGAGACTCGCCAGGGCCAACGCGACACGACCGACGGGGACAAAACGACGCCACGAAGTGATGGTCGTATTAAAGTGCCGACATTATTCATCTTCGGCGAGCGGGACTTCGCGATTCTGCCGGCAACGGTTCGCGGAGTAGGAAAACACATTGATGCGCCTTATCGCGAATTGCGCATAGCTGACAGCGGTCATTGGGTGCAGAATGAGGCAGCCGATGAAGTGAACGCTGCACTGCTGGAGTTTCTGAATTCACGCTGAGGTGGACCGGCCCAAGACGTTGGCCGTCATGTTAGTACCGCCCCATGGTGGCGGGCGGGTAACATACAAACCCAGCCGCTACCGCAGGTAGTACTGACACGATCCCGTGCAACGACTTGAACAAAGAGAACCGCATGACTGACGAAGGCAAATTGATTCTGTATCAGGTTGATGGAGCTGTCGTGCGCATCACGCTGAATCGTCCGGAAAAAAGAAATGCGCTCAACGATTCGCTTGTTGCCGGTCTTAAGAACGCGCTGAAACAAGCGAATGGTGACGAGGCGGTTCGGGTTGTGGTGATTACCGGAGCCGGTCAGGATTTCTGCGCGGGTGCTGATCTTTCAGCGCTGGAAAAAATCTCTAAAGCATCCGTGTCGGAGAACACGGGTGACGCACGCTCATTAATGGAGCTCTTCACTTTAATTAGAGAGGTGCGCGTCCCAGTCTTGGCCGCAGTCAAAGGCCGAGCGCTTGCCGGCGGTTGTGGGCTGGCGAGCGCCTGCGACATTGTGCTGGCATCAACCACGGCGCGGTTCGGTTATCCGGAGGTAAAGCTTGGCTTTGTTCCGGCGATGGTGATGGCCATCCTGCGCAGGAACATTTCGGAGAAGCGCGCGTTTGAGTTGATCACGCGCGGCGCTGAAATCGGTGCCGAAGAGGCCAGGGAATTTGGTCTCGTCAATGACGTTTTTAATGACGGCGACTTTGAAGACGATGTTACTTCCTACGCGCGCAGTTTCGAAAAAGTGAGCCGGTCCGCCGTTGCGCTAACCAAGTCGCTACTCTACCAGATCGATGGGATGACATTTGCGGAAGCTTTGGAGGCAGGCGTCGATGTAAACGTCATTGCCCGCATGACTGAGGACTGCCAAAAGGGAATTGCTGGGTTTATGAAGAAGGAATAGTACGCCCGCCAGCGGGCAGGCAGAAATCCGAAGAAATGTAACGAATCTACTATTTTGAATTTAATGAACTGGATGTTAGTGGAGCGACTCATGGCAGGGCATTTTTCCTTAGTGAAGTTATCCAGTTTTTGATTCCAAGCTCTTGGAACAAGGGTTGCCTAGGGGTAAAGCGTACGCGCTTTCTTGTAACCAATTTCTCTAAAGTCTTTAGGAGGCAACAGCATGAGACTCTACCGAGGCGTCCTCATATTCGTATTTGCATTTAGCGTTCTTTTCGCCGCTCCGTGTTACGCACAGGAGACCCGGGGGGATATCACCGGGCGAGTTGTTGACGAGCAAGGTCGCGTTGTGCCGGGTGCAACAGTGACCGCCACCAACAAAGGGACTGGTGCTGCGAGAACCGCAACAACAAACGACGCTGGCGAGTACACAATTACACAATTGCCCGCCGGGAAGTATGATCTAACGGTCGAGGCTAAGAACTTCAGCAGGTCGCTCGCGCAAGATTTTGAATTGAACGTCGGCGCAAAAGTGACGCAAAACTTCGAACTTAAGCCTGGCGAAGTAACAGCCACTGTCCAGGTAACTTCCGAGGGCACATTGGTTGACACTACAACCTCTGAGCTTGGCAAAAACATAACGCCCGCCGAAGTTCAGAATCTTCCTTTGCTTAACCGCACCTTCGCCAATCTGTCGATCATCGCGCCAGAGGCGAGGCCTGTCGGCACCTTCGATCCCACCAAGACACATGTGGGAACCGTTTCATTCAGTGGCGGTGATGGTCGACAAGTCGACGTTAACGTCGATGGTGGCGACAACAAGGACAACGTCGTTGGCAGTATGCTTCAGAATTTTGCGTATGAGTCTATTCAGGAATTCCAAGTATTGCAGCATCGCTGGACGGCAGAAAGCGGTAGGTCCGTTGGTGGCGTGGTAAACGTCATTTCCAAATCTGGCACTAACAGCCTCCACGGTTCCGGCTTTTTCAACTTCCGCAACCAATCTTTGCGTGCTAAAGATTTCTTTGAGAAGCAGACGACAGATCCTAAGCCCAGTTATAACCGCGAAGAATTTGGTGGATCGTTGGGCGGTCGCATAGTTAAAGACAAGCTATTCTTCTTTGGAGCGTTAGAGAGGTTTAGGGAACGTCAGAATCTCCTAGTAAATCCGTCGTTGTTGCCGCAGATTGCGGCGATCCCGGGCGTAACTGCGTCACCCACGATTCCGCTTCCATATAACGACACTCTGTTTACCGCAAAAATAGATCACCACATTAGCGATAAGCAGAGCATGTTTTATCGCTTCGCGTACCAGAACAACGACTCACCGAATGATCAGTTTGATCCGGGCCAACCGGCTGACTTAGCAGGTGGAAATACCAATACCAACAAGCTGAGTAGTTTTGTGGTAAACCACACCTACACTTTCAGTCCGCGAGTGCTCAATCAGTTTTCATTCCAGTATCAGAATTTCGAAAATAATATTCTGGGCGTGACCACCGACCCGAACATCATATTTCCGTCGGTGCAGAGTGGCGCAAACGTTAACGTACCGCAGCAGACGAAAGAGAGGAAATTCCAATTTCGCGACGACATCTCGGTGTTGCGCGGCAAACACAGCATGAAGTTTGGTGTGAATTACATTCATACCCTACTCACAGGCTTCTTCTTCTTTGGCGCTAACGGTCATCAGATCACGTTCTTCGATGATCCGTTGGTAATCAAGAACAATACCAACGGACAGTATCCGCAGGGTTTCTCCACTCCCGGCGCTGTCAACGAAATAACTTTTAATACTGGCGCCGGCGATACTAGTCAGCCACCGTTTCACCAGTTGGCGTTTTATGTTCAAGATGACTATAAGATTACGCCCCACCTGACGCTGAATCTTGGTTTGCGTTGGGATGCGAACATAAAACTCCTGGTTGATCAGACCAATAACCGCACGATGCAGATTCTGGGTAAACTCACTAATCCTCGCGCTCAGGCGATTACGGGTAATCCCGGTTTGCTGAGCAAGACAACCAGCAGTTATAGGGAGTTTCAGCCGCGCGTCGGATTTGCGTGGGACATTAATGGGACGGGCCAAACGGTGATTCGCGGCGGTTATGGGATCTTCTACGATCAGATCTTCCAGAATCTGACATTGTTCTCAAAACAGCAGGGAAATCCCACGATCTACCAAACTGTACTTGATTGCCTAAACAGCTCTGTAGGTGTTGGTCAGCTGGCCACATTCCGCTTCGGCGTTGATCCACTGCCTACTACGGCTTGTCCTGGTCTTCCGGCTTCTCCGGTCGATAACACCCAACTTCAGTTCGGCGGATTCGGTCGAATCAACGACCCCACGCTCCAAGATCCTTATGTGCAGAAGTGGTCGCTTGGCGTAGAGACAAAAATTGGACAGAACTACGTGCTCTCCAGCGATTACGTTCATACGCTGGGTCTCCATGAGAATCGGGTACAGAACATAAATCCGCGCATCCGGCTTACCTGCCCTGCAGGATCGGCAGTCACCGCGACCTGTCCTCGCGGAGGAAACACACGCTTCTTTGACACAGCGTTCGTGGCCTCAGGGCTCGGCGCAGGCCGGCTCGAACAAATCAACATGTTCACCTCCACCAACCGCTCGCTATATGACAGTTGGGTCACCACGCTACGTCGCAGGACCCGCCACACGCTGTTTTCTGCGAGCTATATCTTGTCGAGCTCCAGGGGCTGGGGCGGACAGCCGACAGCTTCGTATAGCGGTAATAGCATTGCAGTAACGCCTGAGATTCAGTTTAGCCCAGGAGAGTTTGGGCCAACGCGCATTGACGAACGCCACCGGATAGTTGCCAGCGGGTTATTTGATCTACCTTACGGTTTTCAGATCTCGCCGATTATCCAGTTTGCGACAGCTCGACCGTATTCCCTCAACGCCGGGACTGACCTCGATGGCGATGGCCGTTCCACGGTAGACCGCGTTTGCACAGGGTTTGATGCGCGGACGTTGTTGCAGGGAATTTTAGCCGGTACAGTGCCTGCAGGTGCAACCGCCTTTGGTTGCACTCAGACTTCGGTAAATAGCCAACGAACAGGTTTTGTAGTTAACGGCGGGAATATCCAGGAACGGAGCGGCCGCTTCTTCAACGTGGATACGCGCGTGACAAAAACCTTCCCCATTGGCGAAAAAGTTAAAGTCAAGGGCTACATTAACTTCTTTAACATTTTCAACCGTGAGAACCTTTCCTTCGGCGACCGTCTCGGGCTTAGCAATCTTTCTTCGGCGGGCACATTCGCGCAGCCATCTTCGCTTTATGGCCCGGGTTTTGGTCCTCCAGTCGGCTTGCCGTTCACGGTTCAGCTCGGAGGAAGAGTTGAGTTCTAAAGGAGCCTAACTCTGGTCACTGTGTTTTCAAAGGCG
>CAAGKR010270076.1_pt1 | contig 28865 bp, 46 predicted proteins | sample 2556971 | NCBI WGS metagenome assembly CAAGKR01 (sample SAMEA5207829, study PRJEB30636) | soil metagenome | biome: forest; feature: boreal; material: soil | place: USA | collected 2011-09 | depth 1 m | reverse complement strand
TAGAAAAACCATTGACCTGCCTTTCACTCCATTTTTCGGACTTGAGATAATAATCAATGATGTGTTGGTCAGCTTACTGAGCAACAAAAAGTTGTTTGATTATAATGATTATTTTGATAGTGATAAGATAAGTGTAATGTGTGACAGAGCAATAGCTATTACAGACATATTCATTAAAAAATTCGATATAATTCCAATAATCTAAATTATGGATGAATTTGAATTGTTTGCATCAGAATTTAATTGGGCTGTTGAATTGGTGGTAGGCTCATTACTCCTGAAAGCAGAAATAGATAGCAATGGCTCAGTTATTAATCCCAATGTGTTTTATAAGGTTGGAAAGCATAAGGTATCTGGAATGTTAGCAATAATACCAACTGAAAAGAATATGTTGCATGAATTTGTAAATGATATGTTTAAAGTTCAAAACAGATTCAATTAACAATACTTAATATAAAGTTGTGAATAAAGTTTTTGATTTTAATAAGAGTAAATACAGAGATATGACTATCAATGAAATTCGTAGAGCAAATGGATTTGAACCTTTGAATGAAATCCCATTTTCAATTAATGAACCATATACCACTAAGAAATCAAATTCTTACACTGAAGTGGTGGTGACAATTGCTTGGATCGGTATTATATTGACTTTAGTTGTGTTAGCAATTATAGCTCATTAAAATCAGTTCAGAAATCAGTTATTAATATGGAATGGAATCATTCATTGATTTTCTCTATATTGATAAAAAATTTGCTGCATTTGCTTACAGTTTAGTGAGAAATTGGCATGATGCGCAAGACATCATTCAGGACACAGCAATAAAGATGTTAAGATATGAAGGATTGCCAGAAGTAAAATTAAGACAGGTTGCTATGGCTATTATATACAACACTTTCATTACTTTTGTAAGACAAAAGAAAAAGCACAGCTGGGAACAACTTGATGAGCTATTGAATTATAATCAAATCACACCAAGCTTTGAAAATCAATTCATTGCTAAAGAGACATTAAAAGAAGTATACATAAAGATTTTAATGTTGCCTCCAGAAAGACAACGTGATCTTTTACTTATTAGCGGCAGAGAAATCACATATCAATTATTAAGTGAGAAAAGAAAAGTGAATAAAAACACATTGACAGCCAATGTTAGAAATGATAGAGAGTTTTTGAGAGGAGAACGTGATAAGCCAATGGCCAAAAGAGTTTTTAAAACAAAGTTATAAGCATTTAGTATGGCATTGAAACTATTATTAGACATCAAGGGAGAACTTTTCGACATGTGGGAAGTGCGTACCATTACAAGGTGGCAGGAATACAATGTGCTTCGGGCTGAACAGGATTACTATATTCAACTCAATCGGGAAGGTCGGGCTACCAATGCTGAAAACATATTGATATTGTGTGAAAGTGAGGAAGATCGGAATGAGACTTTAGCAGATGTCAGAGTGAGGCTTGCATTATTGGATCAGATAACAATCTTTTAAAATATAAACAATGAAACAACTTAATCTCACCCCAGCTGATATTATTATTTTCACTGGCTTATCAATCATAATAGTCGTAACATCGTGTAACCTTTTTTTAACAATAATTAATAACAATAAAACCAAAAAGATCATGTTAGATTTCACTTCATTAAATGATGCAGTTTCCAATGAAACTACATTAGACAACAGTATTATTACACTTTTGGATCAGATTGCTGAGCAAGTTACCAGTGCAGGCACAGATCAAGCCAAGCTTGATGATGTTGTAGCAACCATTAAAGGTAATTCACAAAACATTGTTGACGCAATTAAGCGCAGAACACCAGCTGATCCTGCTTATGTTGCGCCTGTTCCTGTTGATGGCTCTGCAGTTATGCCGCCAATACCACCAATTGCAGCTGACAAAGGAACAACTGGTGGCGGTGCCATTAGCTAAATGAATTCATTGTTTTTTACCATTTCAATGAATAAACACACATCACTGTGCAATAGACAGTGGTGTGTTGTTTTTTCTACACGTCAATAAAACCAAAGTTATATTGAAGACTACTGGAAAAGGAATTATATGAAAAAAAAAGAGATCAAGCAAGCCTTAAAAGACAGAAAATCCATAGAAGATATTAAGCAAACTTTTAAAGACATGGAGGATAGAAGGATATGGCTTGAAAAACAAAAGATAATTTATGATTGGATGAATGGAAATACATTCAAATCAAAGAAAAAACACTAATTACATCGGATTACAAATGGATGAATCAACTTCTATATTGTTGAATAAATATCTGGCACTTTTACCCAAGAAGCCATACTCATTCCTGTTGAATTATTATGATCATTTACAAGTCTATCATGCTAACACATTACAAAATCTAAAGGAATTGGATATTGTATTGTATAATACAGGGTTGCGATTATTCAAAATGAAGGCAGAAATGTTAGCAGCCTTTAATATAGTTCAATCCAAGTATAAATTCACAGATGAAGAATTTGTTGAATTATTAAGATTGGATAGCATTGAAGAATTATCTCATTTGAAAGATGGTAAATTGGAACTGGTGTTTAAACATCGATTTCATCAAGGCACATATGATGATGGATATCAATTCATCATCAATCAAGCAGGAGACTTTATGATGCTTGAGTACAAGAAATTTAACCGTTTAAGTTCAATGATTGAATTAATCACTAATGACTACATAAAAACAACATAATGGCTACAAAGACAACACAACCCCAAGACAAAACAAAATACAAACACAATAAACAAGAACACAATAACAATAAAGCAGAGATAAAGAAATATCAACCGATTGTGTATAAGCGCAAAGCAGTTGATCATGGGTCAGAATTAAAAATGCAAGGCATCAAGGCTGAATTGTCACGCTCAGTTATAGGTAGTAAGCAGTCACCAAAGTTCAAACGCACCGTTTCTACAGGTGAACCGTCAGTCAGACATTTTTAATTTCACAATAAAATCAAATCAAAATGATTATGTTATTCGTATCCATGTTGTTACAAACAATTTTCACTTTGTTAATTGTTTTATTATGCATCTTAGTTGTATTTTGGGTGATTGATATGATTTACCCTATTCCCAATAAGATAAGAAAGATCATAGCAGTGATTGTATTGATAGCTTGTTTGATATGGTTGTTGGATAAAAATTCTTTGCTAAATTTCTGATCACAAGAAGCCTTATAAAAAACCAAACAATCAGTCGTTCATTAACCCTCAAGGTCAATCGTCAACAATTTAAACATTGAAAAACGGTTGATCTTTTTTAATGACTACTTATTCAAGGTTATATAGGAAACTGTCAGAATTCAAAGATTTAATGCTGTAAGTGACCAAATTTAAACTAATATTATGAATCTGTTATATTCAATACTTTGTTTTTTGGGACTCAGTATTAATAAGTTGACACATTCAGTGCTTTGTTCTTTGGGACTGCATATTTGGAAGAACATTAGATTCAGCTTTGATCCTAAATACAAGGTCATTAATCAAAGATGTAAATATTGTAAAAAGAGGCGCACTGATGATTTAGTATAATAGACACACATGAAGCAAAATATAATAACATTAGACGTTGAGACAGGCGGTTTTATTCCTGAACAAAATCCCATCACAGAAGTAGCCTTAATGGTTGTAGAGCCTAATAAATTCAAAGAACTTGCTACATATCAAAGTTACATAAAACCATATGCTGATTTGAAAATCACTAAGGAAGCTATTGAGAACAGCCAGATAGATATGGCAGACGTCATGGCAGGTAAGAATTTCAATAAAGTAGCTATGGAAATAGCTTTGATTATAAAAGAATACACTTTGAGAGGCGGCAATCGAGCCACTAAGCCTGTTATGGCAGGACACAATACGGGTTTTGATATTGGTTTTATGGAATTTCTATTTCAAAACACAATCAGGAAAAGTTTCAGAGATATGATAGATGGCAGCTTTTTTGATACTATGAAAATACAACAATTAATGGATAGTGGCAAGCCTAAAGTAAGTGGTGAATCAACATCTTATAAATTGAGTGTAGTTTGTGATAGAATGGGTATAGAACTAAAATCAGCCCATGGATCCATGGCAGACGTCATAGCAACAACACAGTTATTGTACGCACAAACTAAGATATTGAGACAAGAAAGTGGGAAGAGATTTGCGGATGGAGAAGTGGTTGAGGTTGCTAAATCAAGAACATTTTTTGAATTTTAAAAACTTAAACACAATGACAATAGTAAAAAACACATTTAAGGATTTGACAGTGAATGTAGTATATCAAGTAAAATTCAGTATGTTGCAACGTATACCTGAATTTATTAAGATAACATCTACATTAGATACTATGTGTACTATTGTGTATGTTGACACAAACGGTGTTATGATAGAGGGGTTAGCAGAGCAATTTGTGAATAGCTCAGACTCAATATGGCTTATAATATAAAATCATCTTAAAACAATAATAACAATGGACACATCGCAAACAAATCAAGACAATAATATACAGCAATTAGCAGAAGATGCAGCTGCTTTAATAGGGTATGGTGGCAAAGAAGATAAATATGACGGCAGACCTGACTTTATAAATGGATTTTTTGTTGGTTATAAAGCCGATAAAATTGATAAAGAATTGGGTTTAATGGTTGTAGAAAAAGAAGTTGCATTATATAAAAGACAAGCTGAAATCAATGCAATTAGCATAGGTGTATACAGAAAGCAAAATAAAGAACTTATTAAGCTTATTGGAGATTGTCAACCATTAATAGAAATGTTAATCAATCTGACTCCCACAGGAGAAAGGCGCAACCAACTATGCGACATAAATATTCAAATATTACAAATATCATTAGCGCACACATTAGCACAAACTGAAATAAAAACACTTTCTCCTGAACGGGTAAAAGAAATCATTGATTTGTTAAGTATGGAAGAATTGGATGAAGAAGCAATAAAAACAGTACTTCAAGCAGCAAAAAAAGAACTTATTGAAAAACAAAAGGAAGTTGACGGTGAGTTTGTTATAAAAAATAAAAAAGATATGACAGAAAACAACGAAAAAATGTTCAAAGAAGATGATGAATTTTATGGTGAAGTGTCACCAGTGGAAATTATCCAAGAAGAGTCAATCGCACCTGAATATTTACATCCTATTGATGAAATAGCAACAATAACAGAGGATTCAAAGCCTATCCTGGAAACAGGATATGATCCTATTGAGAATCAAGCTGAAGCACCCATAGAAATAGGGGCAGTGCCAGAGGATAAAGTTGAAGAAATTATAAAAACATCAGCTGGAGAAGAAAATGATCAACCCAATATACCAATATTCATTGGTTGTAATGATAAAGATTTGACTGATAGGATAGTTGCTTTGGCAGATCATCCACCTTTTGAAGTAGCTATCATTGGCACCCAGAAGTTTATGGATTTAGTTGCTGAGTATCAATATCAGAAACTATCCGCTGTTCAGCAACAGAAATTGTATGATAACTTACAAAGCGAAGAAACAGATGATAAGACTAAGAAATTGGCTATTGAAATGTATGATGTAAAAGTGAAAAACAATAGATTCAATGATGATTTTGAGAGACCGTATGAATTGTTTGAAAAGTCAGGAATAAAAGATTTTTTCCGGATTCATAGACGGCGTGATATAACCAATAAGGAAGTTGATGCTGTACTTGAATTGATGGTTTTTAAGAAATATGTGGTAGTTACTAATCCAGAAGACAAGCCACACCGATTCAAATATCAACTTACCATTGATAAAGAAAAGCACATAGCTGCCTTGGAATTAAAAATATCAGCTATTAAAAATGAAATACTATTGTTTCAGGGTGAAGTAGACAGTGCAACTAAAGAATTGGATGCACTGAAACAAAAATCTGAACCCACCCCAACGCAAGATATTACAGATGATAATTCAGCCAACGAATCAGGAAGCCGCAGAGATACTGAATCCAAACTTGTTGGATAAGAGTAGGGATTACAACAAACTATTTGAAACTTATCGGATCACCGAAGATATAATTAATCAGCTGACTCCTGAAGCTACACTACAGCTTTGGGATTCAGTTGGTGGTGAACAAGACATAGACAAATTATTTGACTTGATAGCTGATGAAAGCTATCAAGTTTTGTATGGTCAAACAATAGATCGGAAAGCCATACAATCCAACCAACTTGGCTATTTAGACAAACTTTCAGAAAGCGTAAATGAAACGCTGTGTTGTGAAAATCTCAACTATTTCATTACATCAATGCTGCCAGACTTTGAAATGAATTGGCATCATGTTCAATGGGGTGAGATAGCCATGAAGCATGATAAGTTTTGTATATTAGCTGCCAGAGACCATGGAAAATCGGTATGTATAAATACTCCAATAAGAATGTTTGATGGGTCAATAAAATTAGCTAAGGATATAAAAATTGGTGATAAATTGATGGGTGCTGATTCCACAATGAGAATAGTAAAAAATGTTGGAAGATCATGGGATGATAATATGTATAAAATTTCTCAGCACAGAGGAAATGATTACACAGTGAATTCCAGACACACGCTTACTTTACTCAAGAAAGTTTATAAATACAATTCAAAAGGTAATACTTGCGGATATGACTTGAAAATAGTTGATATTGATATTCAAGATTATTTGAAATTATCTAAATATCAACGTGAAACAATGTATTATGGATTTAAAGTTTGTACTGAATTTAAACAAAAAAAGGTATCTTTGAATCCATATTATTTAGGATTATGGTTAGGTGATGGAAATTCTCATGATCAAAATATTACCAATATTGATAAAGAAGCTAATGATTTTTGTGAAACATTTGCAAAAGAAAATGGATTAAATTATAAATATGATTATTCAAAAGTTAATCGTTTAAATGCTGATCAAGGCAAACCTAACATTATTTCAAAAAAATTAAGATCATTGAATGTACTTAATAATAAACATATACCAGAAATTTATTTAAGAAATTCAAAAAGAGTTAGATTGGAATTATTGGCAGGATTGATTGATTCAGATGGTAATTTACATGATGGATGTTATTACATTGGACAAGTTAATAAAAGATTAGCTAAAGAGATACAACAATTAGCTCATGGATTAGGATTTCATGCTACTTTTAGACAAAAAGATGAACAAATACAATGGTTAAAGAGTGAAGATAAAAGTTATACTTCATATGAAGTATGTATAACTGGTTCATTACACATAATCCCTGTTAAGATAAAACGAAAAAAAGTTCCATATTTTGATAAACAAAATCACAAACATTTGCCTATCATTGATGGATATGAATTAACAGTGAAGTCACCATTGAAAGTAGAAAATGTTGGCAGAGGTGAATATGTTAGTATAACTGTTGATGGAGATGAACGATTTTTGTTGGGTGATAATACTGTAACACATAATAGTTACATGTTTTCTATGGCTTACCCAGTTTGGCAACTATACCGATTTAAACCCAAAAACAATACTACAACAGAGCAAAAGAACAAGCGTGGATTTTTGTTCAGTTTCAGTGTATTACAAGCCATTGATCTATTGGCTATATTGAAGGAAAACATTGAGGATATTGATGTATTAAAAGAACGGTTGTATAATAGAGATAATTGGAGCAAGACTGATATAACCTGTAAGAACAGAGCCAGACTAACCACTAAAGGATTTGGGTCAGCTGCACGTGGAGCACACCCAGGATGGATTATAGTGGATGATGGATTAAAAGATAACGTAATATATAGTGCTGTTCAACGTCAAAAGAATATTGATTATTTCCACGCTGTGATAATGAACATGGTTGTGCCTGGCGGGCAAGTTGGTGTAGTTGGGACTCCATTCCACAATCAAGACTTATATGGTGACTTAAAAACCAAGCCGAATTGGTTTGTGTATGAATTTCCATCTATATTTCCTAATGGCGATATATTGTGGGCAAACAGGTGGAAGTACAGTGATCTTATGGAAAAGCGAAAGAGTCAAGGTAACTTGATCTTCAGCCGTGAGTTACTGTGCAGACCTATCACTTCAGATAGTACAATATTTCCTATTGAGATATTGAACAATGCGTTTTTAAGAATGGAAGATGTGGTATTGGTTGATAACAGAGAAAGCTACAAAAAGAAATTTGATAAAGTGGTGGTGGGGTGTGACTTCGCAATAAGTAGTTCAGTGGGAGCAGATTATTCAGTGTTTGGGGTTTGGGGCATAGATGATAAGGAGCGAATGTGGCTAATGCATTTTTGGCGCAAGAAAGGTGCAAGTTATGCTGAACAGTTGGCTAAATTGAAATCAATCAATGCTAATTTCAGACCAAACTTGATGATGCTGGAAAAGAATCAAATGCAGCAAATATTTGTTGAAGGTGCAGAGAAAGAAAATTTGCCAGTTAAAGGTCATACTACAGGAACTCAAAAGAATGATTTGCGTAAAGGACTGCCAGGATTGGCTATAATGTTTGAGCGTGGAATGTTTAAAATACCTCAAGGCAATCAATACAGTAAAGATGTAGGTGATTTGTTTGTAATGGAGTTCAGCAGTGTAGCTTTTACGGATAAAGGGTTGATGGCGACAGATGGGCATGATGACGTTGCTCTAATGTCTTGGATATCAGTCGAATGCGCAAGAAATATAACTGCTAATGAGTTTAAATTTGATTTTGTTTAATCAATTATTTGTTACATGTATATCTACAAAACCATATGTTTGATTAACAACAAGATTTACATTGGACAATCTTCCAAATCAATAAATGATAAGTATTTAGGAAGTGGTACATCTTTATGTTTAGCAATAAAAAAATACGGTAAAGATGATTTCGTCAAGGAAATTTTACGTGTTTGTGAAACACAACATCAATTGAATATTTGGGAGCAAATATACATTAAGCGATTTGATACAATGAATCGTGAAAAAGGATATAATTTGTGTAAAGGTGGACAAGGTGAAGAATTAAACAGTCCTATGTTTAATGATGAAATTAGATTAAGAATGAAAGCTACAAAGACAGGTAAGAATACAGGAAAAAATAATCCAAACTTTGGTAAAAAATGGAGCGATAAAAAGAGATTGGAATGGAGTTTAAGAATGAAAGAAATGAGATTAACACCAAACAATAATTTTGTCACACCACCATCTTATAAAGATAATCCAAAATTAATAGCAGCACTTGCCAATAGAATAATATCTGATAATGGTCGTGCTATTTTATCAAAGAATATGCGTGATTACAATTTAACAAGAAAATCTTATTGATTTTGTTTAATAAATGAGAGTCAGTTATTAGATAGTCAATCAAACATAAAAACTAAAATCATGTCAAACATTACAGCTTTATCAGAATTAATAAAAAAAATTGCAGCTAATCCAAATACATCAGAAATACAAACAGACCAGAATGCCAGGTTGACTGATATAATGAAAGGAATTATTTCTGACGGCATTGGTGAAACTATTCCAATAGCACATAATTATGCTAATGATGCAGCAGCAGAAGCAGCAGGCATTCCTGTAGGTGGATTTTATAATAATTCAGGTGTGGTTCAGGTAAGGTTGGTATAGAAAAAATCAAATCATATATTTTTGCAAGGCATCATCTTCAAACCCAATGTTAAAAAGTTGGGTTTTGTTGTTTTAATCTGATAAAATTAACCTAATGACAACTAATCCAAGAGTTATGCAATGCATCAACATGTTGATGATTCAAGGGATTAAGAATTTAAAGATTTTTGGGTATGACAAGGTAAATTTCAAAAATCTATGCTCTGATGATCTGTACAGATCAATGTTTAATAAGATGCTCATAGAAATCCGCAGCAAAATGCCTATCACCCCAGTATCAAGCGAAAACGAACAATCAATCCAAAATTATAAAACAGCTATATTAGTCTTACAACTCAAGATTAAAAACAATGGTGGTGATGTTTTACCCATTGCATCATAATAATAATCAAGTCAGGTATTATATGCTGTAAAATATATAAGACAATGATATCATTTAAAAGATTGGCGATATTAACTGTTGTAATGTTGTTAGGATTCAATTCAATAGCTCAACAGAACGGTGTATTCAACAGCGTGTTGGTAACTAAAAAATTCCAATTTAAAGGTAGTTTGCCCCAAATAGGTTATATTTTGACTGATACGTCAGGAAATGGTGATTTAGCATGGAGACCAAGTACAGATACAGCAAACCACTGGATGAGCCTCATCAGAAAGAAATCAGGGACAGACACAATACAATATTTTAAAGATAGTAGTTGGCAATTTGCTTTCAGGGATTCATCAGGTGGAAGTGGTGGTTCAATTCCGACATTGCAGCAAGTATTTAATACTGAAGTGGGAGGAAGCAAATTTACAAAAAATGATACCATATTATTACAATCAAATAGAATGTGGATTTTAGATACACTTCTTATAAATGGTGCAATGCTTAATATTATTAACAAGGGAGCTACAGGAAGTGTAATGGCTGTTGGTAATATAGGAACAAGCACTACACCTGCTGCCAGCTTTAGTTCACAAAATGGAGTGGCAGGAAGTTTTTATACATATGATGGTCTTAATGCTCTGGGCGCAATATCAACAAATGGAAAAGCATTCGATTTTAACTCATCTACTTATTGGGGTGGTTCTATAAATTCTAATAGTAACGGTGTTGTAGGAGATTTTGCATCTTTATACTTAAATGCAAATTCTTCTACAAATAATGATATTAAACCTGTTTTAGTTCTTAACAGATATAATAACATATCTGCGACAGATGGCATTGGTGGTTCTGTAGACTTTAGATTGAGAGTTGATTCTATATTATCAAATAGGATTATATGGAAGTTAACAGATAATACCAATATAACTTCTCAAATTATTATTACAGGAGTAGATTCAGCAGTAGAACATGATATTTTTACTTTATCAGGAAGTGGTGCAACAAAATTAAATAAATACGGTTTGGGAGTATTTACAGGAACACCTGCTACATATCCTGCTTTTGATGCAAGTGGTAAGATAATAGAATCAGTTACTCCTTATGGTGGTGGTGGTTCAACCCCAACATTTCAACAGGTATTGACAGCTGGTAGTGCACTATCTACAGATGCTTCAATTTATTTAAGTAACCACATGTGGGATATACATACTGGTAATGGTGGGGCATTGGATAGTAGTTATGATGCATTCATGCACAATTATGCTGAAAGATATGTTGGTGGTGGTACACGTTATTCAAGTGGTGTTTTACAATATGGTGCTGATTTAGGTGCAGCAGTTTCTATTTATGCAAGAGATGATTCACTGGGTACAAGCGGACAAATGTCAATATATCCTGACAATATTGCTATCTATGCATATCAAAGAACAGGATCATCAAAATTATTTACTTTGGGCGATTCAACTTCTGAAAAACTAAGTATTTATGGCAATGGCCAATTACAGATAAAAGACTATGGTTTGGGAGTATTCACAGGAACACCATCAACTTATCCTGCTTTTGATGTAGATGGAAAATTAATAGAATCAACAACACCTTATGGGAGCAATAGTATAAGGGCAAAAGGCTTGTTTGTAGAACTTCCTTCAGCAGCAGAAAGTGATGGCATGTGGCAAACACCAATAGCAATAACAGTTGATAGTTTAGTTTCTGTGTTAGTGGGAAGTGCCTCACCGTCTGTAACTTATAATATTTATTTTGGTACGAATAGAGCCAGTGGCACAAAAGTATTTACGTCAGACGTAACTTGTACATCAACAACCACTGGATGTAGCAATAGTTCAGGATTCAATGATGCTACAATACCAGCAGGAAGTTTTGTATGGTTCACTACATCAGCACAATCTGGAACAGTAACACAAATTGAAATAACTTTAAATTATACGGAGGACTAAAAAAAATGAAAAAACTATTATTATTATTGTTTGTTTTGTATTGTAACAATATATATTCACAAGGGGGGTTTTCTTTGAATACAAGCTCAGCAGCTTATGTTAACAGCCCAGTATTAGCAGTGGCCAGTGGATCATATTTTATTGGGAGAACTTATGTTATATTTTTAGCAACAACTGCTGCAACCAATCCAACGGATAATCCAACCATATCTGCCGCCAGTGGTATGTCATTGATCAAACGGGGCACAATAGCAGGTGGGAATAGGCGCATAATAGTATATTCATTTTTTGTTACCAGTACAGCTACACAAAGTATGACATTTACTTATGCAGAAAGTCAAATTTCACAATTTTTTGTAATTTATGTGGATTTATATCAAGGTGTTTATAGATTGCCAAGTGTAGTTTCCAGTAGTGGGGTGTCTGCTAATCCATTAATCACAATGCCTAATACAAAAAGCAGCAACACCATAGGTATGTTTATGAATAACACAAATTCATTTGGTGGAACTGCTGAAAGTGGGTGGTCATCCACCACCTTTGCATATGGTGGAGCATTGGGTGGTTATGCTGTATTTAGGAATTTGACAACTGATAATACTATAAATGTTACAGCATCCTCAAGTGATTGGATAGGATTGGGCATACAATTTAGTTACAACAGAAAATTGTTTACATACTAACATAGTTATTAAGTAGAATTAAAACAAGCAAGTGAAAAAGATATTAACATTAAGTCTATTAATTATTGCAACAATTTGTGTAAGCGGTCAATCAAAAGATCCAATTAAGAAAGACACCATCAGAATACGTGTGCCTGTGCAGGTGCCTGTTTATGAACATTTTGATACAATTAAGGTTAAGACCATATTATATGGGACAACAGACGGTCATGTGTATTACATCAATAACGGATGGGTTATCTTGAAAGGCTTTGCAATAAAAGATGAGAAAGGTAAGTGGCGATGGACAACAGAGCCTGTGCCGTTTGCAGCATTGAGTGGTGATAAGAAGAAACACATTGAAAATTATATACAATTGATTCAATAAGAATTTTTCATATAAGGGCAAAGAGGTTTCAGTACAATTGAAATCTTTTTAAAGAACGCACTGCTATTTTCATGGCGGTGTTTCTTTTTTAAAAAAAAAGATATTTATTCCAAAAACATTTATTATCTTTGCTTTGTCAATCAAAATATTTACGTCTAAAATTCAACGTTATGCAACAAAGCACTCCAATTAATCCGATTCACTGCACTTACAGTATTAAACCTGAATCAGCTGAAACTCAAACTTTGTCCGAATCAATGAAAAAAAGCAAATTCATTGTTTTAGCCAAATCAATTGGGAAGCAAAAAACACTTCCATTGATATTCAGAAGTGATAATTTCAGGAGATTTCAAAATTGGGTGCAGGACAATCATCAATCATATTAATCAACTAAGTCAAAACGTCAATTTTTTACATTAAAACTCAACAAAAAAATGGAAACAAGATTAAACAAGGGTGATCAAGTTATCATCCACACCAGAGAAGGCAAGATGCTGAAAGCTGTCTTCGATCACATGTGCCCCAACGGGTATGCTTATGTGAAAGCTGAGGATGGCAAAGCTTATGAGCGCAAGCCCAATAGTTTGAAAAAGGTGGGAGAAGCAGAAACAGATTTTGTAACTACTGGAGCAGAAAAAAGCTTTGATTCAGTAAAACTCACAGTGCCCAAAACACATGAATGGGATATAAACAGGCGGTTTGATTTTCTGGCTCAATTAGTGAGGATGATTATCAACAAAACCTCAGTCAGTCTCATCGTGACAGGTGAAGGCGGTTTGGGTAAGTCCTTTACTGTAAGACGTCAAATTGAACTCAAGAAATTGGTTAAATTTGATGATTTTGTCATGATTAAAGGGTTCAGCACACCCCGTGGGCTGTATAGAATATTGTATGAAAATTCTGACAAGTTAATTATCTTTGACGATTGTGATGAAGTGTTAGAAGATAAAATTGCCAAAAATCTTTTAAAGGGAGCATTGGACAGCTTCGATGAACGTGAAATTCATTGGATCACCAAAACATCAGATCCAAGCTTACCAGATAGCTTTATATTCACAGGCAAAATCATTTTTATCAGTAATATGAGTCAGGACAGGATTGAACAGGCATTGTTAAGCCGTTCAATGTGTATTGATTTGACTATGAGTACACAAGATAAAATCAACCGTATGCAATTCATCATTGATAATGGTAAGCAATTTATGCCTGAATACAGTAAAATGTGGAAGCAGGAAAGTTTAGATATTATCAAGGACAATTTGGCAGATGTGAGAGAATTGAGTTTACGTTCACTGGAAAAGGTGTTGAAAATAAGAGCAGGAGAAAAAGATGTAGTGGTGGATGTAGATGTTGAAAATCCAACAATGCCAATAGAATGGAAAGATTTAGCAAAATTTATGTTGCTCAGTTGATTTTAAACATATGTATATTTATAAAACAATATTTTTGATAAATGGTAAAATATACATTGGACAATGTGTAAGATCAATTAATTCAACAAAATGGTATTTAGGTAGTGGAACAAAGATTTTGGATTGTATAAATAGTTATGGCAGGGAATGCTTTAGAAAAGAGATATTGAGAGTGTGTAATGATCAAAGAGAATTGGACATTTGGGAAATGGTTTATATATCAAAATTCAATTCTAATAATCCTTTGATCGGATACAACATACTTTCAGGAGTTCAACAAAAAGAAATAGGATTTGGAAGTGCAATGAAAATTAAAGAAGTTGTTGAGAAACAAAAATTAAGTAGAAAGTTGTATTTTGAATCAGATCGTTCAAAAGAACATAAAGCGAAATGTTCAAAAAGATTGTTGGGAAACACATTTGCATTAGGTGTTCCAAAAAGTGCTGAAACAAGAAAGAAAATAAGTGATAAAAAGATGGGTGTTTTCAGATCAAAGAAAACAAAAGAATTAATAAGAGCCACAATGATAAGGTTAAGAGCAACAACAAATTTTTGGGATAAATTATTACAAAATAGCTCACCCTCAGTTGAGTGAGGTAGTGATTGACGCACTTTAAAGAGCGAAATGGGCTGGTATACACCAGCCCAAATTTTTTGCCCCAAAGCCTCAAGGTTATTAAGTTAAACGAAATATCATGAAACATGCAATCATTGGAAAGACTTTTGAGGGCATAGTGCTTCCTCAAGGTAATGCAGAAAGAAAACTAAGAAAATTCAGAATAATTGATAAGGTCAGACCGAAGCCTGAAGGAAGTCTGGGGTATCCAAATTATGACATGTATATGATATGTGACACTACAACCCATTTAGTGGATATGATACATTTAATTGATCTCACCTACTGTAAAATGATATTATAATGATACCAATAGGAAATCGTGTAATTGGTGTGGGAGATTTCAAGATTAATCAATTATATGTACTCAACTGTGGTTACTACAGAGGACAGGTTGTTAAGTTAGAATGGATTAGCACTAACAAGCCTATTTTTTTGGAGGGTAAACATCACAGACAAATATCTGTAATTTTGATCAATGATCAAAACAAGAAGATCGTATCACAATTGAATCACTTGTCTGTACGAAAAGGCATCCCTAATTATCCATCACCACCTGTAGTTGTAAAATTAACCACCAACAATCCATTTAAAAATCTTAGCAATAAAAATCTCATCCATTTAGCGGTGAAATCTGACAACAGAAAGGTTTTACAGGAATATATAAGGAGATTCAAAAAGAAGCCCAAATTCAAGCGATAAAACACTAAAGAAATGAATATTAACGAAGTATGCTCATATGCCTTTGTAAATAGCTCAACAGTTGAATTCAGTCGTTCACTGAATCAATTATTTATAACAGTTACAATGTTTCCTGGCACTTCACATCCAAAGAAAATCACTCAAGCTTTGCCTTTGGATCACCACATAGAAGACAAGCGGGTAAAAGAATGTATTTCTTATTGTATTGATGAATTAAAAAAAAACAACTAAAAATAAAATTGTATGAGTTTAAACTTGATTAAAATTACAGCATCAATGCCTTCACAAGAAGTTCTTGCTGTAAACGCTCACAAAGATTTTCTTGTGGGTTATTGTAGTGAAAAGAACGGTAAATATTTTTGCGAAAGTGACGGTGAGTCATTAGACAATGTTACACATTGGATGTCTTTGGATGAATTATGGGAGTTAAGACCATCAGATAAAGCATTTGCGGTGGTTTACAAAGACTTTTCATTTGTAGTTGAAACAGAAGGCAAGATTGAGCGATTGAAAAGTTCACCAAATGTTCTTGCAGTATTGCCTTATGATTTTTATCTTGATATTAGAGAAAAAGATAAGTCAGCTGCAGCAATCCAGGAACAACACAATGTGATAATGTATCTCAAGGTGGCAGGATGGATAGACGGTTATAAATTTGCAAACACTGTAGTGGGATAATCAATTAACTTAAAAACATATAAAATGGCAACAGAACACACTATTTACGAAAATAAGAACAGTGATGAAACATTTGCTGCATTTAAAGCATCAGAAAAAGAAATCAAAGAGGGTGATGATATGATCGTAAATTTTAATATCTTTAATGAAGAACATAAAATCAATGTACAAGACAGATTTGTTGTTACAAAAATAATTAAAGAAGACGGGAGTGACAAAATTGGATATATAGGTGTATCAGCTACAGGAAGAGAAATATTGTTTGAAGAACATCAAATTGTTAAGGAGAAACAAGAAAAGGGGGAAGATGATCTATCCTTATCTAATGCTTTGTTGCATCAGGTGGTGGCTGCTAAAAAAATTGAATCAATAGAATATGATGGAACACAAAAAGCCACAAAATTAACATTGGATAGAGATAGAATGATTGATTATCAAGGTATAGAATTATATGCAAATACTTATCGATGCACATCTTGTGATCAAACTTATATTATGCAATGTATGATACATATTGCTTGTCCTTGTTGTGGAATTAAATATAAATATTGTGACGATATGTCTGTTTAAACAAAATTATAATGCGCCCAAAAAATTTTAGTGTTGATGTATTAATTGATAAACTATTGCAAAGCAAGGGTGACGATATTAAAGATTGTTTGCCTGAAGGAATGGGTGAGTTGGAATTAACTAAATCAGAGCAAAATCTGATTTTTATGTTAATATTCAAATGTGATCAATGCGGTTATTGGCTTAATTTGGAAGATGAGGCTGATCAGGACGGTGATTATCCAGGTTATTGTAAAAGCTGCGCTGGAGAAGATTAATATAAAAGTTTCCATAAAAAACTTTTTTATTCCAAGAATGTTTTCTATCTTTGTATTGTCAATCACCCTTAAAACAATACGAAATGCAAGATTTTACACATAAATTTAGTAATAATGAAGCCAGTAAGAATTTCATTTTAGGTGGCAATGCAATATTTACCATAAGAAATGAAGACACTTTGAACCGATTCACTTTCAAGGTAGTGCGCAAAAAAAGACAACAGGAACATGAAAAACCCATATATTGGATTAAAGTTCTTACCAGATCAGATAACAATGCTAATGAAAGCTACACATTTATTGGTGCTTTTTCCAAAGAGAGAGGATTTACACACTCATTGAAAAGTTATATAACAGTTGGTGCACTTAGTGTGAAGGTGGCTGAATACTATTTTAAAAGATTATTTGACAACACACTACCAGCATTTATTAATACATATCATGAAGGCAGATGTGGCAGATGTGGCAGACTATTGACTGTGCCAGAAAGTATAGAGGATGGATTTGGTAGTGAATGTAAACAAATAATAAATAAACAAAAATCAAATGCAACTCATCAGAGAACAGAGGCTTAATATAACAAATGTTATAGTGCTTGAATCTTATCATGGATTTGTGTTTAAAACAACATTTTTAAATGGTAAGATTTACATTGGACAAACAGTTGGCAGAGTTTATCAAAATCAAAATGGTAGTATGAAACAAGGCAATTTAGGATATTTTGGGAGTGGTAAAATAATGAAAAATGCTGTTAATAAATATGGCAAGGAAAGTTTAGTGAGAGAGATATTGATATTTTGTAGTAGTCAGAAAGCTTTAGATAAATATGAAAAAGTTTTAACATTGAAGTTCAAATCAACAAACTTTAAAATTGGTTACAATATTGTAAAAGGGAGTGTTTTAGGACAATTTGGTCAATTGAATCATTCTTGTAATCCAATTGTAAGAGCAAAGATATCAGCAACTATGATCAAGAATAAGACTTCAAAAGGTAAAAATAATGGAAATTATGGTAAAAGGTATCCATTATGGACTGCTGGTTTAAATAAAACAATTGAATCAGACAGTAGTGGTATCAGACATTAACAATAAAAATCAGCTATAATATTTCAGTTAAATTATTCACCATTTAAAATACTTAATCTTATGTCATTATCCGAATTAGAATTTATCGAAACATACGTAAAATCAGCACCATTTACAGCCTTTTTCTTCAAAGGCTATATTCATTTTGACTTTAAAACAAAAACTTACAAAATGCAGATTTTGGTGGATTATAGTCCATTTACTTTGATATTGTGTGAAAACGCAACCTCTGGCGATATCAATTTGTTATTAAACAACAAAAGCAATTTTTTAGAAGCCGTCAACAAAGCATTTAAGGATAACTAAGATAATGTATAAGATAATGTAGATGACTTTTAAAGGCAAACAACGTTAATTAATCTAAAACTCAACAATCATGAAAATTAAATTTTTAGCTGACTCTAAAATAAGTGCAGTCAACTTTACCCGTCTGAATCAAATCAATGAAGTCATTGAAGATTATGCTTTACAAGGTTACAAGTTGACCTTGCGTCAATTGTATTATCAATTAGTGTCTAAAAACATAATTGCAAACAGCCTGAAAGAATATGCTAAATTGGGCAATCTATTGACCAAAGGCAGAATGATGGGCATAGTTGATTGGGATGCAATAGAAGATCGTGTGCGTGTACCAAGACATGTGTATTGCAATTCAAGCGTTGAAGATGCAATCAATAATGCTGAATCAATATATCGGCTGGATCGTATGGATGATCAAGACAATTACATTGAACTTTGGGTGGAAAAAGATGCTATCAGTAACATTCTTCAATCAAAAACCCGTTATTATCACGTGAGATTAATGGTGAATCGTGGGTACAGTAGCACTACTGCAATGTATGATGCTTACAATCGTTTTCTTCCAATATTGGAAGCTGGCAAATCAGTAAATGTATTGTATTTAGGTGATCATGACCCCAGTGGATTAGACATGGTACGTGATATACAAGTACGATTATTCAGAATGTTAGCTGCCCAACCCAGAGCTATAATTGATTTTGTAGATAATTTAGTTGATACTTCAAGCGATGAGTTTGTTGAAAGATTAGAGGAGAAATATGGTGATAACCCATTAGTGTATGACGGTGAAGATGATAGCACTGAAATCAATCTTGTTAAAGCTTGGATATTGGATAATTTTCATATTCAACATATTGGTTTAACTACTAAACAAGTTAAACAATACAATCCACCACCAAACCCTGCTAAATTAAAAGATCCAAGAGCTAAATGGTATATCAAGGAATTTGGTAAAACATGTTGGGAAGTAGATGCTCTGACACCACCAATATTTCATCAAATCATTGATACAGCTATTTTAGCATTGATTGATAAGGATAAATTTGATGCTAAGTTACAGCAGGAAGATGTTGATAAAGTTATTCTCAGAGACTTACCCAGACTCAGAGTGGATCATGCTATTTTAGAGCATAAAGTGGGTGAATTAGATGCTGAGAATACTCAAATGGCTGAAGATGTAGCTTTATTAGAGGGTACAATTAATGAAGTGCGGGGTGTGGCTATTAAATTGAAATCACCAAGATCATACAAGACTGGTGAAACATCTTCTAAAATAGCAGCAGACTATATCAATGCAATTGATAAAATCAAAGCCATAATATCATAAGAATGCAAAGTCAAAAATCAAAGTTTGGTATAACCAATCTTTTTGCAGCGTTGATGAGTGTGCCTACGATTAAGGGAAGCAATGATTTGAAGCTAAAGGATATTGTTGTAACACCTAAACAGCTGCCATTACCGAACGGTTGTCAACGTTATTTCTTTGATAAGTATGGCAATTGGTGGTGCACAGAACAGGAATGTTCTGTGCGAAATGGTGTGGCATATCAATGCATAGCTCAATCTAAAAAATCAGCAATCAGGAAATTTGATAATTTTCTTAAACAACATAAATAAATAGTTATATACATAAAATATTGACACGATTGATTGTTTTTCAATCGTGTTTTTTATTTTTGTAAACACAGTTATTAGATTGAAATGGCAACTACAATATGGGATGGTTTTATAAAATAATAAATAAAACAAACAATAAGATTTATTTTGGAATTACACGTTATTCAAATTTAGATTCAAGATATAATCAACATATTAAAAGAGCATATAAAGAATATGAAAAATTTAAACTTCAACAAGCTATTAAAAAATATGGTAAAGATAATTTTTGTTGCATAGGAATTTGTCAATCAAATAATTGGTTAACATTATGTAAATTAGAGATATATTTTATATCAAAATATAATACACAAAATGATTCTTTTGGATATAATATGACTAAGGGTGGGGATGGTGTGATTATTATGAAAAAAACTATTAAACAAATTCAAGTAGCAAGACAATGGATGTTTAAATTTAATAATGAATTTGATAATCCAATGAAAAATTCTATAATAATTAAAAATTATTTCTCAGGTAAAAATCATCCATATTATAAAAATGAAATTAATCGTACAGCATGGTTAGTTGGACGAAAGGAAAGGACAATAGAACAAAGTGTTAAGGTTAATCAAATATGTATTAAAACAGGCAAGACATTAAACACTTTTAATTCAATCAAAATAGCAGCTGAGAAAATGGGGTTAAAAAATTCCACTACTATCAGTGATTGTTTGAATAATAGACAATTAACTTCAAAAGGATTCAAATGGGAAAAAGTAAAGTATTGTGGATAATTGGTGGTAATGCCAGCGGTAAAACAACCCAATCAAAATTATTACATCAAAAACTTAGTGGGGATAAATATAAACATATTGTACAATTTGAATTTATAAACAGCAAAAATAATGTGGATAAGACAAGTTACACTTTATATCAAAATTCTGCACATGTTGGAGCAATGAGAGATAATCAATGTACTGGAACAGATAGTTTATCTACAAAAGATCAAATTGAAATGTCTTATTTAACATTAATGGATAATTTTAAAATGAATTATGTATTAATAGATGGAATAATGAGCACGCAATCGTGGGTTGAGATGATATTACAAGCGCAGCCAGATGAAACTTATTTAGTGTTGTTGACGTTTGATAAGATCGAAGATAATTTGAAGCGTGTTCAGGAACGCAGATTTATCAAAAATCAAACATTTATTAATGGTATGAAGTATTTGGAGCCATTGAAGGACAAAACAATTTCTAATGTTACGGGAAAATGGCGTGGCTTTTACAGCTTATTTATGAGAGTACATAAGCAATTTACAGCCTACAAGATTATTGACGCAACGTTAAGTAGAGAGAAGATTAACAATGAAATTTTAAAATTGATACAATGAAAATATTGCTTTTTAGTATGGAAGTTGTAACATTATTTGTTGCAATATGTTTAATATCTGATTGGATGAGATTAAATGGTGTTCATCAAATTTCTTTGTCTGCATTATTAGATTCAGATTTTTTAGTGGGATTATCTTGTTTAGTTTCTTTTTTATTGGTAAAAAATATCAGAAAAAATATTTATAATGATTAATTACAAAGAAGTATTTCAACTTGCCAGAGACAAAGGCTTTGACAATTATTTCATACATTCTGCATTGGGTGAGTATGACAACAATGAGATTATTAGCGAAGGTGCTTTTATACAGGAATGGTTAAGGAATCAACATAGTGTTGATGTAATGGGTTTAGCATATACTATGGAATTTGGCGATGATAAAAAGAAATATATATGGGTGATTTATAAAAAAGAATCAAGCACAAAATACAGAAAATATTTTGATACTTATCAGGAAGCCATATTGGAAGGCATCAATGAAGCTTTAAAATATGTACAATGAACTTGAGTGTTATTGAATATGAAATGAAATTGATGAAGATAAAAGAGTTAGAAATATCACTTCAGATGAATAATACTGTAAATGATGCTGCTTTAAGATTTAGGTATATTAATGGTAAAGAATGGCAAATCAGAAACAATCTTAATTTGGAAGGTATTAATAAAGCCTTAAATTTTATACAATGAATAACACAGATATAATTATAATTGGTGGTGGAATGGTTGGTGGTATGACTGCTAAATACTTGCGTAAACAAGGATTGTCTACATTAATTCTTGATTCACAAGAACAATATGCTGCTTCAAAATGTTCTTTTGGAGTGTGGAAAGACGGTTGGATCAATGATTCAATAAAAGATATGGCTATGGATGGTATGGATTTATTGGTGGAAGTTTGTGACGGTATAAAGCTCATAGAAATTTGGGATATGAAGCGTGATATTATCACAGAAATGAAGTATGTTGATTGTGATTTAATAATGAAAGAGTCAAGTGTTCTGAAAAAACAAGTAACTTATATTGAAAACAATCGGGTACATACCAGTGATAATATGTTCTATGAAGCCATGAAAGCTGTAGTGATAGCAGCAGGAGCATATACTGATAAGATATTGAATGTTTCTGGATACAAAACTTTACATAACATTGATTCATATTGGGGTGCAACACTTTGTATAAATATGGCTATTGATGGCAATCGCATCAAAGAATGGGCACCATACAAGCAAAATGTTTTAGTAAAAAAAGATGATAAAAACTTTGTGTTTGGAGATGGAGCATCTGTAAAAAATCCTCAGTTGGGAGATAAGAGGATAGAAAAAACAAGCACCCGCTTATTAGAACACTTGACAGATGTTGTTGGATCAATTGATTTTGATAAAATAAGTAAGGTTGATGAAGGTTTCAGACCATACTTGAAGAAAGGTGAAAATGAGTACATCAAGCAGCATGACAAAAAATTATTTTCAATCACTGGCGGTGCAAAGAATACCACAATCCTCTGCGGATATTTCGCTAAAAAATTGTTTGATTTAATTAGAAATGTGTAGATTCAAAATCGCATCAACGTTATCTTCCATATACAAATCATAATTCACAAAATTTTAAACAAAAAACTAAAAATCATGGCAACAGCAGTAACAGCAAAAAAGGTAGCTACAGGAGTAGCACCTAAAAAAGCATCAGGCATCGTAGCTTATTGTGTAAAAACAAAAGAAAAGAACGTGCCGATGTTGAACCCAATCATTAACGTGAAAGCAGGGAAGTATGTAGCAGTTGGTAAAGATGCATCCGGAAACAACATGGCTGCAATTATGAACCAGGCTTCAGCTGAAGGCTTTGTGAAGTCAGGACAAGCAAAGCGTGGCGAAGGATGGGCTTAATTTTAAGAGCATTCATGTATTTCATTATTTGGGTTGGCGGAAGTCAACCCATTTTTTATGATTCACCGTTAATGATTGAAAATGCCAATTGAATTTATAAATACTGATCTGATGAAGGATGAACTTGAGTTCAGTCAATGGCAGGAATATTTAATGCAGGTAGTGTGTTCAATTTATGGAATTGAGCCATCCGTGTTATCTGATCCAATAATAACAGAAGATATTGATCATGAGGAAGTTCCACAAGATTATTATCCAAAATATTTACCACCACCTAAATAGCATTTATTTGCGAAATTCTCAACGATAATTTATGATGATAACTTATCCAGCCTTATGATAGATCGTTGAAATTTGATGCTGTAAACCACCCTACAATTTGATTAATTAAATATATGAACATACGAATAAGTTTATATGAAGATTTTGATGTTTTTGCCAGAGCACTTATTGCTTCCAATGATTGTGATCCTGTTTATCCTTTCATAAGGAGCACCTTGAAGCATTTCAGTTTTGAGCCTGAATGGTTTTGTTTTGCTTATACTACTTTTTACAGTTTAGAATCAGCAATGATCTTCTGCAAGAATTTCCCAGAGATGAAGGATTACAAGACGGGTAAATTCTTTGATCTGCGTGCCAGTAAGGTGATACATCACATGGCAGCAGAGAGAAGGGGCAATCAAAGAACAATGATCAATCAAGACAAAATGTTTCAAGGATTTATTAATGCAAATGAAACATGGGGATTAGATTATAACACCAATCAACGTTTCAGGAAGTCATTAGCTGATGAAATACCATTTCATGGAGCGTGGGCAACTTTTAAGGTAGCTGAGGTGTTTGAAAAAGTTTTATTAATCAAGACATTAAAAATTAAAGATTTAGGAATTGATGGAAGAGAGCCGAACAGTAATGATGGACCATGTGGAGGATTGAGATGGTTATATGGCAGAGACAATGAATATGATAAGACCATATTTCCACATTGGAATAGGTTTGGCGAAAATTTAGCCAAAGGATGGGGCGTTGATATAGGAGAAATTGAGACATCATTATGTAAATTTCATAAATTAAAAACAGGCAAATATTATATTGGATATGATACAGAAGAGTTGTGTGAATTAAGGTTGGATTGGGGAAATCAAGTATTTGATAATATCATGAAAGAAAATTTTGATGAAAGATTTTGGAAAGGTGTTCATGGAGTAAGAAAAGAATTTAAGACAAGGTATAAGAACTGTAATGTTATTATTAATGATGACTTTGCAGGAAAATATAGGAAATTGGATGTTTTACAAACCATATTAAATACTGATTAGAAATGTTAAATGACTTAAATGATCTTGCCAACATTGAATTGTTGGATTTTAAAGACATGCGCATTGCGTATCGCAAAGAAACTACTGATTTGAATTGTTTGAAAGAAGTATTGGTGCAGAAATGCTATCAAAGCAAAAAACACAATTTCTTTGTTAATCAAGGTGAACATTGGTTGGATTTAGGTGGCAACATAGGCGCATTTGGATTGTTTGTGTTAAGTCAAGGTGGGCAAGTTAGTTCTTATGAGCCTGACTCAGATTGCTATGAATTGATGAGATTGAATTATTTAAGCAATTTTGAAATTCATAGGTGGGTTTGTGTGAGAAAAGCTGTAACCAATCAAGAAGCAGCACAATTGACATTCTGGACAGGAAGCAATCCAACTGACAGGTACAGAACATCCATTTTTCCTAACAAAAGAGGCAGGATATTAAGCTTACCTAATCAATACGCAGGAGATATATTTGGAAGCACAGTCATTATGAATTTGTTTGATGGTGTGAAGATGGACATAGAAGGTGCTGAACTGGGGTTGATTGACTCAGATTTAATACCAGATTGTAAAAAGTTAGTAATGGAATATCACATTACTAAGGATAAAAGCATGGCTAATTTTCACATAAGAATGAATAAATTGAGGGAACATTTTGATCAGGTATTATACATGCCAAGTTTGGATCGCTTCCCTAAAGATGGCTTGTATCCAGGATTTTTTGATAGAATAATAATATGTAAAAATAATTAATATGAATTACCAATATCAAAATGGTGTTGATAAAGCAGCAGGTTGGGTGAAGCATCTGCCATCTGTTACACAAGAAGTGAACGAAAATCATCTACAACGTTTTTTTAATTTGATGTATGAACGACAGGAAATATGGTATAGAAGATTTATATTGAAACAACCCAAGCCATGGACTCAGGACACGTATCTACAGATGTATAAGTTCACTAATGTGTATAGGGAGTTAGATCGGGCAAGCCAATGGTTAATTAAAAACGTATTGCTGGATCATAGTTTGACAATAGAGGACTTGATATTCAGGATATTGATATTCAGATTTTATAATCAACCTAACACTTTTGAACATCCTGTTTACTTTGTTAATCTTCCACATTATAAGTTTTTTAATACTGACCAAATATGGCGTGAAACAGTTACATACAGACAAAAGGTTGATAATCCATTTCATATAAGTTATTTAATGAATCTTGCTTTTGCAAAAAAACCTATTGATTGGAAAGGTGAAGGATTGTTTAAAGATGAGGCATATTGTACAATTGCTTTTGCTAAAGTGCATCAACATATTCCTGAGATAGTACAAACAATACAAACAGCAAAACAACCAGAAGAAATAATCAAATGTTTGGAAAAACTACATGCTGTGTCTGGTTTTCAATCATATGAATTTTATTTGGATTTTTGTTATGTTGCTAAATATTGGAGGTATGCTATAATGAAATTTGATGAGAATGATTATGTAAATGTCGGGCCAGGTTGTAGTTTAGGCATTAGATTGATATTTCCATCATTATTACCAAATGAACAAAAGTCAGGTATTCAAACATTGAAGGATTTAAGTGAACAATATTTAAAGCAATTTGGTGATTTCAAATATGTTCATTGGAATAGATCAAAACAAAAATATGAAGTAAGTGATAAATGGAATTTAACATTACATAGTGGGGCAGAATTTTGGGCTTGTGAATATTCTAAATATTTCAAAATGATGATAAAAGCTGGAAAACAACGAAGTAAATTTTTAATAAATACTCAAAGGATGGATAATGTTTGATAGGATTCAACATTTAAATGAGATCAGACAAAATTGTAATCCAATCAATGATATGGATTGGAATTGTATTATTTGTGGCGCTTGTTTTGATAGACCAAATTCATTAGCAAATCATCTTATTTTACACAATTTATCTTCAAAAGAATATTATGATAAATATTTGTTAAAAGGTAATAATAAATGCTATTGTGGAAAAGAAGCTGTTTATTTAGGATTAAATAAAGGATATGGAAAATTATGCTCATTAAATTGTCCAGAGGGTGTTAAAACTGTGAAATTTAGTAATGTTGTTAAAGAAGCTAAGAAAGGAATAAAAGCAAAACTTGTAATATATACTGATGAATACAGGGAAAAAGTTAGTAAGCGAACTAAATTGTTGTGGAAAAATGGTGAAATGAATTTTGAAAATAAAGGGGGCAGATGTAAATGGTTTGATATTGATGGAGTATTATTACAAGGCAGATATGAGTTGTATTATTATCTTTTAAATAATAAAGAACCTATAAAGTGTAAACATAATATTAAAACACCATATGGATGGTATCGTCCAGATTTTGAATATAATGACATATTCATTGAAATTAAGTCCAAATATACAATAAAAACTTCTGTTAAAAATGGGCAGATGAAAAAGATTAAATGGGTATCAAATAATATCAAGAAAGTTAGCATAGTTATATTGGATGAATCAACAGTTGCTGATTATTTAAAAAATTCACAGTATGAATAATATAACAATTATAGAGGGAGATAGTGTATCAATAATGAAAGAAACTTTTCCTGATTTGATATTTGATTTATGTTCTTTTTCACCACCTTATGGGTCAAACGTTGTATTTGATATAAGAAAGGATTTTAAAGAAGATGGATTATTTATACCATATGCTTTGGAAATAGGCAGGGTTTGTAAGCTGTTTGCTATTAATCTCACACAACTTTGTGTAAATTCTGTTCTCAGTACATTCATTGAAGATTTTGTGTTGGTAATGAAAAATAATGGTATTGATGTTTTTGATAGATGGATGTATGAAAAGGCTACATTTCAACCTGCCAGGGGCATAAGAGCCTTATCAAATTATGAATTTTTTATCTTGTTTAAAGGAAAAGGTGTTGATGTGAATGATCCTTTATTTTCTAATATGTTTAAAAAAGATAAACATTATCGTCAATACAGAACCTTGATGAAAATAACCAGACCGAAAAACAGAAATTTAATTGCTGCTCGAAATGAATTGTCACCATATCCAGTGGAATTACCATTGCAACTGATTGATTGTTATGGTTTTGACGGATGTTCAGTTTTGGATCCATTTGTAGGTAGTGGGACAACTTATGATGCTTGTAATTTATCAAAATATGATGATATAAGTTTCTTTGGAATTGATAATAATAAGGAATTAATAGACAATTTAAACAAAAAATTTGGCGTATGAGAAATCAGTTATTATCAAACGGAATAATAATTGATACATGGCAACGCAACACATTTACGATAAATTAACAAGTATTCAAAATCTTGAAGAACGTTTGACAATCAAGAAGAATATTCTTTTGAATCAAGCCATTCATTCCACGCACCCCAGCGATATCATAAAAGCCAATACTATTATACAAGGTTTGGATAAAAAGACAGATGTAGAACGTAAATCATATGTAATTGATCCATATCAATTTAACAGTTTTTTAGGATATAAAGACAAACCATATTCCTTGACTTATGGTATGCTGAGGAAGATCAGTTATGCTGTGCCAATTGTCAGATCAATAATTTCTACAAGGATTGATCAAGTTGCTTCATTTTGTGAACCTCAGAAAGATAAGTACAGTATTGGATTTGTGATAAGAAAAAAACAACAATACTTCAATAATGAATCCATTGCACCTAAACTTTCTGTTGCTGACAGTAAGAAGATTGAATACATAACTCAATTTATATTAGATGGTGGAGATCACAGTCAAGCATTTGACGGTGATGACCTTGATGTATGGGTCAGGAAGATAATGAATGACAGTCTTACATTTGATCAAATGACATTTGAAGTTGTACGCAACAGACGTCAAAAACCACATTCATTTTGTGCAGTAGATGCCAGCACAATAAGAATAGCAGAGAGCCTTGATGATTTCAATTTTAATAAGAACAACCCCAAAGTGTATGATTTGGATAAAAAGAAAATTAATGGATATTATCCAACATATTGTCAAATCAGAGACAGTGCGCCTGTAGCTGATTTTTATCCCTGGGAATTGTGTTTTGGTGTACGCAATCCAACCACTAACATATATGCCAATGGATATGGTATTGCTGAATTG
>CAAGKR010194293.1_pt1 | contig 28933 bp, 20 predicted proteins | sample 2556971 | NCBI WGS metagenome assembly CAAGKR01 (sample SAMEA5207829, study PRJEB30636) | soil metagenome | biome: forest; feature: boreal; material: soil | place: USA | collected 2011-09 | depth 1 m | reverse complement strand
TGTAAAAGTGTGCGCCGTGAATCACATCTGGTCTGGTCTCAAGTTTGTTTACCGTATAAAAGATCGCAAGCCGCGCTAAACGTTGCTCCCAAACTTTCGCTGTTGAACGATGAGGTGTGTTGGACGTCCATTGCGCGATAACAGAGCGACAACAGAAAACGCCTCTGGGTAACCAGCCCCCGATTAAGCAACACGCGCGAGATCAAAATTCTTTCTTAACTCCTCTCGCGATCTAATCTGTCTTTCGAATTTGATCTTTGTAAGGACTACTAATAGTAGGACCACGTGCAAGCTAGTGGAACGTGTTGCGCGATACAGACGGCGAACGGTTTGTCGTTACCTACAAAGGTTATGATTTTTCAGGAGAATTTGTATGCTCCAAACAACAGTGATCGATGCGAAACCGATTAGTTTGATGATTAAGATCTTTCCTTATGTGATCATCTATCCTCTCGGAAGAGAGTTGTTTGCGTTTTCGAAAACAGAGATATGCGACGCTATTCGCGATGAATATGCGCGACTAAAAAGATGGACCACCTTGAATGGAAAAAGGGGTTGCAAAAACATTTCTCATCACTATAATGCGTCTCCCTCGCTGAAAGCGTTGATTGCCCAGAAGTGAAGCGTTGAAGTCGGACCTGATTGTTGATTGTGTTTGTAGGTTACTCGCTCTTATAAATTTTTGAAAGACCCCCGCTGACCTGCCACGCGCGATCCTGATCAGGTTTTTAGTGAGCACCCCTTCATTCAAGTGAAGAGCTCAGGCAATCCCAGGCGATCTCCCTATGGAATTGGGGCGGGTCGCCAAAAATCAACTCAACGCCATCTGCGGCCGGGGAAATCAATTTTTACACCCGACCACGGGATAACTGTTTCTTCCAGCGAGGATTTTATCCAAGTTAGAAGTTTGATTGGAGCGTTGAAATGACGAAAGAATCTGATGTTTCTGAGAAGAATTGTCCTATTTGTTGCCAACAACTGCCCTTATCTGAATTTGGGGTTTGTCGGGCCCGGAAAGATGGAAGAAATCTCTACTGCAAGAGCTGCATTCGTAAGAAAGTGACCGAAAGCCGCCGAGCACTAAAGGAATATCGATCTGCTCGGAAGCGTTATGTCAGTCAGCCTATTTCGGAGCAGACTTTTTTCGCGGATTCCTCCCCTTCGTACCCGAGAATGTTGAGCAAGCTTTCACCCGTCGAGCGCGTGAGAGAAGCGATTAAGAAGGGTGCGCGCACTCAAAAGGAGATCGCTCATGAGACACGGCTGGGCAAAGACGAGATTGGAGAAGCCATCGCGAACCTGCTCTTATGGACTCGAGAAATCAAGACCCAGGTAATTGATAACATGCGGGTGTATTTCATAAACGAGTCGTCTGAGGTGTTACCGCTCCGTGAAGAGGCGCTCAACATTCCACAGCGCAAGAGCGAGGTGCCCAGTTCCTTTAGCGCACTCCAGGGGTTGATGCCAGGTAGGAATCCCGACGGCGAAGAACCGGAAAAAGTTGGCGGTTGGGTGGCAGCCTAGACCGCCATTGAAGAGGGTGCGAGAGCCTGTCAGGCTTAGAAAGCTTCAAGAACTTCTCGCGCGTGCTCTTCAGGTTTGACCTTTTCGAACATCTTTTTGATTTTTCCTTTTTCGTCAATAAGGAAAGTCATCCGCTTGACGCCCATGTAGCTGCGGCCCATAAACTTTTTCTCGCCATAAACCCCGTAAGCGTCTGCGATTGAATGATCGGTGTCGGCTAAGAGCGTGAAAGGAAGTTTGTATTTGGCGGTAAACTTCTGGTGAGAAGCCTCACTGTCCAACGACACGCCAAGTACCTGGATACCTCGCTTCTTAAACTCGGAGAACGCATCGCGAAATGAACAGGCCTCTTTCGTGCATCCAGGTGTATCGTCTTTGGGGTAAAAATAGAGAACCACTTTTTGGCCGCGAAGCTCCTTGAGCCGGACGGTTTCACCTTTCGTGTTTTTCGCGGTGAAGTCGGTTGCGGCACCTCCTTCTTTGAGCATGTTATTACTCCGATTTTGTCTGCGTAATCTTCCGGAAGCTGCCGGGCCGCATATTCTAAGCTGTCAGCAGTCACGCAGCAATGATCGATAAGGCAAATCAGATGAAAACCAAAAAACAAGGCAGCTATTGGATGGTTAAGCAGGAACCGGAAACATACTCATGGAGTGATTTTGTCGGCGATGGTGTAACCGATTGGAGCGGTGTTAGAAATTACCAGGCGCGAAACAACTTGCGCCAAATGAAGACAGGCGAGCGCGTCCTGTTTTACCATTCGGGAAAAGAGAAAGCGGTCGTCGGGCTGGCGGAAGTCGTCAAAAGTGCCTACCCGGATCCAACCGCTGACGATGTGCAGTGGGTTGCCGTCGATCTGAAGGCTGTCAATGCCCTCAAAAATCCGGTCCCGTTGGCGGCGATTCGCTACGACAAGCGACTCAGCCAACTACCTTTGATCAGGCAATCACAACTTTCCGTCATGTCCCTGACGAAAGACGAGTTTGACGTTATCGTTGCGCTGGGAGCCGACAAAGGTCGCAAAACATAGATAATGGAGGAAAAAATGTTTAAGCATCTTGATTACACGATGGTCGTTGTTTCAAATATGGAGCGCTCGGTTGAGTTTTATCGCGATAGATTGGGAATTCCTTTAAAGTTTCAGTCGCCTGACTGGACTGAGTTTCAAACTGGAACGACTACGCTCGCACTGCACGGTGGCGGGGTTACGCCAAAAGCGCCTCCGGCAGGCGATCCTACAAAGCAAGCGGGCAGTTGCTCCATTGGCTTTAATGTCACTGATGTCGACAAAACGTACGAAGACTTAAAAGCCAAAGGAATCAACTTCGTGATGCCGCCTACGCAAAGAGAAGGCGAAGGAATCAAGCTGGCGGTCTGCGTGGATCCGGATGGCTTGCCAATCGCGTTCGCTCAGACAATCGCCCAAACTGCGGTGAGCTAGGCCAGAGTTCGACAAAGTTCAGTTTGTCTTGAGCCTGCTGGCAGGCTCAAGAAATTTTGTTCACCGCAACTTGTTCAGAGATTCCTAAAGTTTGTCGGCTAAAAGCGTCTAATCGAACAGTGTTGGTTCGGCTGCGATTTTCTCACGCTCCGGTATTGCTGAATCGGCTAGCGCCGGATACTTCTGAAATAACGGTGCAGGAGCCGTAACCGGTCGCTCGGTCAGCGTCGCCTTGATTTCGAGCGCATTTACCACAGCCTGGCCGCGAAAATGGTTGTTGGTAATTACGTAAGATTCGTTTGTCTTGGCCGCAACTTCCTTAATTCGCGTAATCCACGGCTCCAGCTCATCGATTGAATAGAGATAGTTGTAGCGGTCGTCTCGTGGCGCCTTTTCCCTGAACCAGTCCTGGTAGTTCCTGCCGTGAAGCCGCACATAGCCAATTTGAGAAGTCGTAAGGGCGGCGGGTTTGATCGACTTAGTAAACTGCGGTTGATCCACATTGCAAATTCCTACGCCGAGTTCCTCCAGCCATTCGTAAATCTGAGGATTGTTCCACGAGGCATGCCTGATTTCCAGAACCAACGGATAGTCTTTAAACCGCGCCAGGAGTTTCGCTAGATAATGGCGATCGTCATCGGTATTTTTGAACGACCAGGGAAACTGGATCAGTACTGCGCCAAGTTTTCCTACACTCGCCAGCGCGTCCATTCCTTCGCGCACTGCTTTTTCGTCGGCTTCAGCTGCTTTACCTCGTTCGTGCGTAAAAACACGGTGCAGCTTGGCGGTAAACATGAAATCGACAGCACCGGCAACCCGTCTTGCCCATGATTTTGCAATCGAAGCAGTGAAGGGACGGTAGAAACTGCTATTAATTTCTATCGTATCAAAGAACCTCGCCAGATATTCCAGCGGATCAAACTTCGCGCCCGAGTTCTGCGGATAGACCACCCCTTCCCAGTCTTTGTAAGACCAGCCAGCGGGGCCGATGCGGATTTTCTTGCTGCTTCCCAAGTTGCCCAAATCCTCCACGCCTAAGAACAGAAAGGAAGCCGCAGATTAACGCGGATTGCACAAATCTGAAAAAGCTTTCCCTAAGTATATTTTGTTCCAGTTGTAATACGGGTTCATCCGCGTAAATCTGCGGGCTTATCTTCCTTCACTCCCTTCGCGATGCGAAGTCACCTCATCGGTGGTATAAACTTAGCATCGATTCTTGATTTTAATTTAACGAAAGGAGTGGCCTTGATGCGTCTGACGGAAATGGTTTCGTGCTCTGGTTGAGCGGCTAAGCTGCCACCGAGCATACTCGCTCAGGTGTTGAGCGGGCTACCACAACAGCCCAAGGACGAGAATCTGATGGTTGGCTTTGACACAGCCGACGACGCCGGAGTGTATCGTCTTCGCGACGACCTCGCGATGGTACAGACAGTCGATTTTTTCACACCCATCGTCGACGATCCATTTATTTACGGTCAGATCGCCGCCCTCAACTCAATCAACGACGTGTGGGCAATGGCCGGAACGCCGCTGACTGCGCTGGCTATTACCTGTTTTCCAAAGAAAGGCGTCGATCCCGCCATACTCGGTGAAATCATGCGCGGTGGACTCGAAACGTTGAACCGGTATGGCGTCACACTGATTGGCGGGCACAGCGTAGACAACGAACAAATTATGTTTGGCTACGCGGTGACCGGGATTATTCATCCTGGCAACATCGCCACAAACGCCGGCGCGCGCCCCGGCGATGCAATCATTTTGACGAAGCCGATCGGCACGGGAGTGATATCCACCGGGATAAAGTTTGAAAAAACGACCGCCGAAGTCGCCGATTCTTCTATCGCAACGATGTTGACACCCGGGAAATATGCCGCTGAGGCAATGCGTGAATTTGAGGTGAAGGGCGCGACCGACGTAACCGGGTTCGCCCTACTTGGTCACGCCTGGGAGATGGCCAGGGCCAGCAACGTGACGATACAGATCGATCCCGGTTCTGTGCCGTTGCTCGAAGGCGCGTTGGAGCTTGCCTCGGCGGGAATGGTGACTAGCGGCGATAAGACGAATCGCGACTACGTAGGCGAAGATATCGAAATTGACGAATCGGTTGATAAAGATTTGCTTAAGTTATTGTTTGATCCACAAACGGCTGGCGGAATGTTGATTTCCATTCCGGCTGAGCGTGCAGATGACTTACTCTCGCGACTGCGTGAAAATTATCATCGAGTCGACGTAATCGGCCGTGTTCTCGAACGAACCAGGCGCTCAATAGTCGTCAAATGAATTTGCAGATCATATCCCTTGAAGTCTCATCAATTTTAAGGGAGCCAGGTTTCGACATTTGCAATGCAAACTGGGCGTCGCCCAAGACTAACTGCTCAACAAGCCATCTCAGCCACCCCAGCGCGACAACCCCGCTGGTGACCCCGGCGATGGCGGCAGAGAGTAGCCCCGGGCATAAGCCCGGGGACCAGCCGCTCTAAAGATCCTGAGCCCGCTTTAAGCGGGCGACAGATGATTAATGAATTGGGACACCACCATTTCTGTCGCTCCCCCGGGGCTCGGAATCTTTCACCTCTGCTTACCCCGGGCTTACGCCCGGGGCTACTCTCTTCCGCCATCTTCGATGGCTTGTTGAATGCCTCAGCTTTTGTTGAGCGTCATTGCAGTCTAGTATTCTTATTCCCCAGACAGTTTTGTATTCGCTGAGGCCAGTACACGGGGAGCAAATGATGGTTTCGACGACCGAGAAATTCGCAGGGTCAGAAGTGCGCGCGATAAGCGAGCTTTACCAAACCGTGCGCGCGCGCACAATGCAGATCGTTGCGCCGCTGGAGATCGAAGACTATGTAATTCAGACGGCTGAATTCATGAGTCCGCCGCGCTGGCACATTGGCCACACATCCTGGTTCTTTGAGACTGTGTTGCAGGCACACAAGCCTGGTTACAAAGTTTATTCTGAAGCGTACCTCTTTTACTTCAACTCGTATTACGAAGGTTTTGGCGCGCGCATCGAGCGGCCCAAGCGGGGCACTAAATCGCGTCCCACGGTTAAGGACACGGTCGCATATCGCAATCACGTCGACGAACAAATACTCCGATTCCTGGAGCCATTAGAAAACCAACCCTATGCAGCTACTGTGTTGGCACTTATCAGGCTTGGCCTCGAACACGAGATGCAACATCAGGAATTACTGGTTTACGACATCAAGCACCTCCTCTGCGACCAGTATCAGCCACAGATAACAGCCGCACCCGTGTCGGCAGCGAAGGTTGAGGGAATGGCGGCGATCGAAGGTGGACTCTTCTGGCTTGGCTACGGCACTCCGAGCCTCAGCGGGCTTTACAGAACCGGGAGCGGTAGCGACCGGATCGGCTCCCTCCCCACGAGTGGGGAGGGCTGGGGTGGGATCCCAGCGACTGAACCTCTTCCCCAACCCCTCTCCGCAGACGGAGAGGGGCGTCGTAGTCAGTCCGACTTCGCGTTTGACAACGAAAAGCCTGCGCATCAAGTTTTCTTGCAGGATTACGCCATTGATCGTGCACTCGTGAGCAATGGGGACTTTCTTGAGTTCATCCGCGATGGCGGTTATCAAAACTTTCGCTGGTGGTTTTCTGAAGGCTGGGAAGTTGTTCATCGAGAACAATGGCGCGCTCCGCTTTATTGGGAGCAACAGGACGGCAAGTGGATGATTCGCGACTTCTCGGGTTTGCATCCGGCCGAAAGCAAAGCTAGCGAGCCAGTATCTCACGTCAGCTATTACGAAGCCTCAGCATTTGCGAAATGGGCGGGCAAGCGGCTGCCAACCGAAGCTGAATGGGAAAAAGCGGCTACCTATAATCCCCCTAACGGCGGACGAAAAGATTTTCCCTGGGGTTGCGAATCGCCAAAGTCTAATGAAGCAAATCTATTCGAAAACGGTCTTTGGTCGGTCGCGCCCATCGGCGCTTTTCCCAGCGGGCAAAACAGTTATGGTTGTCATCAGATGATTGGCGACGTCTGGGAGTGGACTTCGTCGGATTACGCTCCCTACCCAGGATTCAAATCGGAGTTTGATGAATACAACGACAAATGGTTTGTAAACCAGAAGGTTCTGCGGGGTGGCTCATTCGCCACGCCTCGATTCCACATTCGGTCAACTTATCGAAACTTCTTTCATGCACATGAACGCTGGATGATTTCAGGCTTTCGCTGCGCAAAGAATATCTAGTATACGAGGCGCCGTTTTAACGCAAACTGTTAGTTTGCGGTTTTTTGCGACTCACCTGAATCGACCTTCTGGCGCAAAATAACAGTTTGCGCTTAAAGGGAGAATAATCATTGCCCACAGAATTGAATGAGATCGAAGCGAGAGTGCTGGGCTCGCTTGTTGAGAAGCAGGTGACTACGCCGGAGTACTACCCGCTCACCCTAAACGCTCTCATGCTTGCCTGTAACCAAAAGAACAACCGCAACCCAATTACGGCTTTTGACGAAGAAACTGTTGCGCAAGCTTTGGAAAATTTGCGCGAAAAGAATCTTGCCTACGTGTTTTATGGCAGCACTAGTCGAGTGCCAAAGCACAAACACGTAATGACAGAAGTGTTACACCTGACAGCGCCGCAGTTGGCGCTGATGTGTGTGCTGCTGCTCAGAGGGGCCCAGACAACCGGCGAACTTGCGACTCGCGCCTTTCGGCTGCATGAGTTTTCTGGAATTGAAGAAGTTGAGGCCACGCTGAATTCATTAATTTTGAGGGAGCCGGATCCACTCGTGACCCGCTTGCCGCGTCAGCCGGGCCAAAAAGAAGCTCGCTTCGCCCATCTGCTTTCAGGAGAAGTTGCGGTAGAGTCCGCTAACGAAACTCAACAACCAGCCCAAGCCAGCGCCCTTATCCGGAACCGAGGCGACAGAATCCAATCGCTCGAAGAGGAACTTCAAGCAATCAAAGATGAAGTCAAGGTGCTGCACCAGCAATTCCAGGAATTCAAGAAACAGTTCGACTAACTTACTGGGACCGCGGGCGTCTCGCCCGCAGCGGCGAGGCGCAGCCTAGCCCAAGGGATGAGGAGCGCCACGGAAAGGCACAGCCTTTCCGCACTGATATCGGCGAAGCCGCGAATGCGGGCGGGATGCCCGCGCTCCCAGTTAAAAAGTCAATGACCTTGCGGAATCCGTCGCATTTAATATCCAGTTTAATTCTCAACTTGCACGTCTAGGCCAGTGTTGCATGTGTGCAATTCAGTCGTCTCTGCGCTATAATTTCCCTCCCATGAATCTTGAAATATTTCATCCAGCGGTCGCCCGTTGGTTTGCGAAAACCTTTCCTGCGCCTACCACACCGCAAGAGCAGGCATGGCCGGCCATCAAGGAACAGCGTAATGCTTTGATCGCCGCGCCGACCGGTTCGGGAAAAACTCTGGCCGCTTTTCTTGCCGCCATTGATGACCTGGTGCGCCTGGGCACAGAGGGAAAACTCGACGACACAACTCATGTTGTTTACGTTTCGCCGTTAAAGGCCCTGAGCAACGACATTCAACGAAACCTGCAAGTTCCGCTCGCAGGCATTCAAGACGAACTGAAAGCGATGGGTCTGCCTGAGGTGAACATTCGCACGCTGGTGCGAACGGGAGACACGCCGGCAGCGGAACGCGTTGCGATGACTAAGCGGCCTCCCCATATTGTAGTGACGACGCCAGAATCGCTCTACATTTTACTGACCAGCGAGGGTGGCCGCCGGATGCTGCAGACCACGCGTACGCTGATTCTTGATGAGATCCACGCTGTGGTCGGCGACAAACGAGGTTCACACCTCGCACTCTCAATGGAACGCTTGGAACAACTCGTCAGCCAGCATCACACCCAGCCTATCGAGAACAAAGCCGCAAATCCGAAGTCCGTAATCCGAAATCCGAAATTAGTGCGAATAGGTTTGTCAGCGACTCAACGCCCCATCGAAGAAGTCGCACGCTTTCTCGTCGGCACGGCAAACATCAGACCCGACTGCACCCCCGATTGCGCCATCATCGACAGTGGCCACACGCGCCATCTGGATCTGGCCATTGAACTCCCTGAGTCGCCCCTGCAAGCCGTTATGTCAGGCGAAGTTTGGGACGAGGTTTACGATCGGCTTGCCCAGTTAATCCGCCAACACAAAACCACTCTCATCTTCGTGAACACGCGCCGGCTTGCGGAGCGAGTTGCACGTCATCTGGGCGAAAGAATCGGCGATGAAAACATTGCGGCGCATCATGGCAGCCTCGCGCGCGAGCAGCGACTAGCGGCGGAACAGCGATTGAAAGCCGGGGAACTCAGCGCGCTGGTGGCGACGGCTTCTCTCGAACTCGGCATCGATATTGGTGACGTGAATCTCGTCTGCCAGCTCGGTTCCACTCGTTCGATTGCCAGCTTTCTACAGCGTGTCGGGCGATCTAACCATACTGTCGCCGGGTTTCCCAAAGGAAGGATTTTCCCCCTCTCGCGCGACGAGCTGGTTGAATGTGCGGCGATCATTGATTCCGTGCGCCGTGGTGAACTTGACCGTCTTGAGTTGCCCGAACAGCCGCTCGACATCCTCGCTCAACAGATAGTTGCGGCCTCGGCAGCTGAAGAATGGACAGAAGACGCGCTGTTCCAAATGATCCGCCGCGCTTATCCCTATCGCAATCTGGATCGAGAGAAGTTTGATTCAGTCATACGCATGCTCGCTGAAGGATTCTCCACCAAGCGGGGACGTCGCTCGGCTTACCTGCACCACGACGCCGTCAACCATCGATTGCGTGGACGACGCAACGCGCGGATTTCAGCAATTACTTCAGGCGGTGCGATTCCTGACACGGCGGACTATGCAGTTGTACTGGAACCGAGCGATCTGGTTATCGGCTCGGTTAACGAAGACTTCGCGATCGAGAGTTTGCAGGGCGATATTTTTCAACTGGGAAATACTTCCTGGCGCGTTTTGCGCGTCGAGCAAGGCAAAGTACGTGTTGAAGATGCTCACGGTCAGCCACCTTCGATTCCCTTCTGGCTGGGTGAAGCGCCTGCGCGCACGCATGAGCTTTCGGTTTCTGTGTCTCGCCTGCGCGTAGAAGTTGCAAATAGAGTTGAGGTCAATACCAACGGCAGTGGCGGCTCGCTAGACGAGGACCCGCCCGCTGCCGCAGGGAGTACTGACATGGCAGAGGCAGAAGTTGCTGTCCATACCACCCTCGCTCCAGGCGGTCGGGACCTGACTGAGGCGGGAGCAGATGTCAGTACCACCCTCGGACCGGGGTCCCCAGTCGGGCAGCCCGGCTGGGGTGGTGGGAGCGGGTGGGTGAGTGAGCGTGGGCTCAATCTCGAGCCGGCGATTAGCTATCTGACAGACGAAGTGGGCATCTCGCGCGCCGCCGCCGAACAGATCGTTGAATACCTCGCCGGCGCAAAGGCTGTGCTCGGTGTGATGCCTTCACAGGACAATCTGGTCCTCGAACGCTTCTTTGATGACAGCGGCAGTATGCAGCTTGTGGTACACGCGCCATTTGGCAGCAGGCTTAATCGAGCCTGGGGTTTGGCGTTGCGCAAGCGTTTCTGCCGGAAGTTTAATTTTGAGCTGCAGGCGGCGGCCACCGAAGATGCAATAGTCCTATCGCTTGGCCCCACGCACAGTTTTCCGCTTGACGAGGTATTTCATTATCTCAACTCCAGAACTGTGCGCCAGCTGTTGTGCCAGGCGCTTCTGGATGCGCCCATGTGGAACATTCGCTGGCGCTGGAACGTGACGCGCGCTTTGGCGGTTTTGCGTCGCCGCGGCGGCAAAAAGATTCCGGCCCAACTACAGCGCATGGATGCAGACGATTTGCTGACCGCTGTATTTCCCGATCAGGTCGCCTGTGCTGAAAATCTGGGTGGCGGTGTACGCGAGATCCCCGCGCATCCTCTTGTAGATCAGACTGTAAAAGATTGTTTGGAAGAGGCGATGGATGTCGACAGCCTTGAAAAACTACTGACATCTATTGAGCGCAACGAGAAAAATCTTTTCGCACGTGATGTTATCGAAGCTTCGCCACTGGCTCAGGAAATACTCAACGCTCGGCCCTATGCTTATCTCGATGATGCGCCACTTGAAGAACGCCGTACCCGCGCTGTGTATCAACGCCGCTGGCTGGATCCCGAAACCGCCCGTGACATGGGCAAGCTCGATCAGGGGGCCATTGATCGCGTGCGTCATGAGGCCTGGCCTCGAGTTGAAAATTCGGACGAATTGCACGACGCACTTGTCGAATTGGGCTTTATCACAGAGCAGGAAGGCACGGATTGGCAGGAGTTCTTTGCTGAGCTGAAAAATGATCGTCGCGCGGCGGTGCTTCAAGTAAATACCAGGACCGCGGGCGTGCGGGGTCCCCAGCGGGGCAGCCCCGCTGGGGTGCTCGACCCACCCGCAATGAGCGCGCGGCGCGAACCACCTGGTGACTCGGGGCGGTCTTTCAACGATGCGAATGCGGGCGAGACCCCCGCGCTCCCAGTACAAAAGTTATGGGTTGCTGCGGAACGGCTGCCTCAGCTCGAAGCTATGTACCCGTCGGCAGCGCTCCAACCGCCAATCGTCGCGCCGGAGACTTCTGCACAAGTGCCCTGGGTCTTTGAAGACGCGCTCGTTGAAGTTCTGCGCGGGCGCCTGGAAGGTCTGGGTCCTGTAACTGTAGAAGCTCTCGTGAATTCATTCGGCCTGAGCAAGAACGCCATCGAATCGGGTCTACTAAAACTCGAGGCAGAGGGCTTCGTTATTCGCGGGCAGTTCACACCGGGCTTAACAGAAACCGAATGGTCGGCCCGCCGTCTGCTCGCACGTATTCACAGTTACACGCTAAACCGCTTGCGGCAGGAGATCGAGCCAGCATCCACGGCCGATTTCATGAGCTACCTGCTGGCGTGGCAAAAGGTCGCCCCCGATCATCAGATGGAAGGATCGGAGAGTGTGCGCGCCATTATCGAGCAGTTGGAAGGCTTTGAAGCGCCTGCCGCTTCGTGGGAGGGCGAGCTGCTGCCGAGCCGGCTGGCGGAATATGATCCGGCTTGGCTCGACGACTTATGCCTTTCCGGTGAAGTCGTGTGGGCGCGACTAACTCCCCCGGCGCCCCCCTCACCATCAGCGCGGTCGGCCGTCTCCGAAAATGGCGTTGAGCGCGCGCGCGGATCTGCTCCCGTCCGAAATACTCCGATCGCACTGCTGCGGCGTAAGAATTTCGCTATCTGGAATTGGGTATTTCCCCAACCATCGTTAAATGAAGTCGAATTCTCCACAACTACGCGCGCTGTTCATGAGTACCTGGCCTTGCGGGGCGCATCTTTCTTCACAGATATAGTCGAAGGCACAAAACTGTTACGCACCCAAGTGGAGGAATCATTGGCCGAGTTGGTCGCTAATGGACTTGTAATTTCTGACAGCTTCGCAGGTCTGCGTGCCCTGCTGACACCTTCCAGTCGCAAGACCCAAGCCGCCTCCAAACGCAAGCACCGGCAGGCTGCTTACGAAATGTCCAGCGCCGGACGCTGGTCGCTACTTAATCGGGGTGCTGCAACCGTGCTAACTGGGAGCGCGAGCGTTGCGCCGGCCCGGGGCAGTAGCCCGACCGTAAAGGAGGGCTCAGTACCAGAACCAGAAAGCACCGAAAAGATTGCGCGAATACTTCTCAAACGCTACGGTGTGGTTTTCAAGCGTCTGCTCGAGCGCGAAGGAATCGCATTGCCCTGGCGTGTACTGCTGAGAATCTATCATCGATTGGAAGCGCGTGGAGAGATTCGCGGCGGACGTTTTGTAGCCGGAATTTCCGGTGAGCAGTTTGCGCTTCCCGACGCTGTCGGCATGTTAAGAGCAATTCGCCGAGCTCGGACCGGGGCAGTGGACTTTAGCTTCCGCAGTCCGGCGCAGAAGGAAGAAGAGCCCTCCCTCACGGTCGGGCTTCCGTCGTCTGCGTCTGAAGAGAGCTTAATCTCGGTGAGCGCTGCCGATCCACTGAACCTGGTCGGCATTATCACACCCGGTGGGCGCGTCACGGCGCACACCTCAAACCGCATCCTCTACCGCAACGGCGAACCTATCACTGTACTGGAGGCAGGTGAGACGCGTTTCCTCGTTGAACTCAGCCGCACAATGGAATGGAAAGCCAAGAGCGCGCTCATGCGTAAGGCAACACCGCCACAACTGCGCTCGTATCTACGCCGGCCCGCATGATCGAGCAGACTCGTTAGCTCATTTCACCACGGCCACGACAATCATCTCGTAGGGCAGGACGTCTGAATATTCCTCGTCTCCGTTGAGATTGCTCGCGATTGCGAAGACCTGGTTTAGATTCACACGGGGGATGCCAACTACGTGAAGCTTGTCGCCTTTTTTGAGATTCTTTACGGCGTCGGCGGGCGGGCTCCCCTTAACAAAAATCATCCGCCGGTTGTCTTCCACGACCGGTTCGTCCGGACTTCCCACGTCATATACTTTTGCAAACACAATATAACCGTCGCCCACATCCTTCGGCTTGCCTCCCAACTTCATTTCGAATTCAGCGTAGTTCAGGCCCGCCTTGTTGCTGGTAATCATTATGGCCGTGTTGGTCCTGGTAATCGTCGCTTGCAGGCCCTCGTAGGCGGTAAAGGCCTTCGTCGCGTTATAGCCCCGGAATTCTTTCGTCGGGTTGTTGACGTTATTAACTATAGGCAGGAACGAATCCAGACAGTTGAACCCGGCAAACTCAGCTAGAGGATGCAACTCAAAAATATGGTCAGGATTTGTGCCGGTCGCTGGCTTCACCGTAACTCCCTGGGTTTGGTCGTCATGGCCGGGATGCTCAAACCAAAGTCGCCAAACGCCGGTAACACTGACAGCCTGACCTGCCGGCGTCTGTAAAAGAAACGCCAGCGTATCGGCCTCTCTTCTGCCATTAATGATCTCGGCAACCAGTCAACTCAGTGGAGAGCACTTTTCGTTGTTTGCCGAAGCCGCGTTAGCGGCGTAATGTTTATAGCCTTGGGGGTGATGTTGACCTTCGTTTGCTATAAATATGGCGTCCCTGGTGGACTCCCGCTCGCCAGACCTTTCAATCAAACTCCAGCTAATCCAGTACCAGATTCTCCATGAGCCAGGAGGTCCTTTAGACAGGATTCAGTATTACAACCTCGGCCCGCTCACGAGCGTTATCAAGAAAAGCATCCGTGTCGGATTCAATCTTGGCCTCAGTCAATATCCTTTCGATTTCGCCGCGAGCTTCTTCGATAGTAGGTACGATTTGACCGGGAGCGCGGCTCCGCAGTCGCGGCACATAAACATCTTTGTAGTAATCAACGATCTCTTTTTGGGTAATCACGACAAAGTTGCGAAAACGGAAGTCGAGATATTTCTCAATTCGCTCTCGCTGATCCAAAATCTCGGCAAGTTTTTCGCTGGTCAAGCCTACTTTTAACAGCCGCTGTTGAAACTCTGCCTGCGATGCGAATTCCTTGACCAACTCATCTTGTTCATTCTTGATCTCTTTCTCAGTCGGGGCGAGTGATGGAAGTTTCTCAGCCTCCTGGAGAATAAGTCTCTGGTCAATTATCAGACGCAAGGCGTGGTTCAAATCGTCAGATTTCGGATTATCGAGCGGCGTATTTGGTTGCAGTGCCAGTTGCCAGAGAAGGTCGGAATAGGTGATCAAACAAATTTGACGACAATCTGGAAGAACTCCCGCGTTCACGGTCGCGACCATCTTGTCGACGACCTCTTGTGCAAAGCACGGGGTAATAGGGGCAAAGAGGAAATGGGAAAGGCTAAGCAGGCCGAGTACCGCGGCTCGGCACAGCAGCTTAAAAGCTCGCCGAACGATTAGCCGGATTGATACTTCGTTTCTTAAAACATCCATGACTTGCACCTTCCCCCTTTTCCCCATTCTCCGGTTCCCCTGTTCTTAGAACGTCTGCGTAAACCGGAAGTGGATTTGTGTTCTCTTAAGACGATAGGTTGCCGGAGTGCCGTCGAGGTCGCCGTTTGGACCACGCTGCGGGATGAGAAACCGAGGCGGATTAAGCATGAAACCGTAGTCGACCGCGAGGGCGCCTCCGAAGGGGGTTTGAATTCTGAAACCCAGGCCCACCGTGTTGGTCCAGTGAGCGCGCAAATTTGCGGCATTTATCGCGGCCAACAGGTCCCCGGGGGCCAGGGGCGTATTGTCTTGCCTGTGGAATAGATCTGTGATGCGCCGGAAAACATTGCCCCCATCATAAAAAGGAACTGCTTGAAGCGTTGTTGTTACCGGCACGCGCGCTTCGAGATTGAGAATCGCGAGAGCGTTGCCGCCCACCGGAACTGTAAACGGATTCAAAAGAACGGGCTTCTTTTTTTGATCGAGAAACGCGCCCTGAGGGATCATGACCTGCCGGGGCCCAGCTTCCTCGAAATTGAAACCGCGCAGCGTTGTAGAACCGCCGGCAAAAAATCTTTCACTGATCGGAAGCGTGAGATCGATTTCGTCTATTTTGCCGTTGCCATCGCGATCACGGGGATTGAAGAGATTTGCCAAACCGAGTGTGGCGTTTCCGGCAAACACCGTCCCGCGCAGACCGTTCACTTTGTAATAACGATGATAAGTAGCCAGCAGCCTGTTGAAAGAAAGGTTTCCTCCCAATTGCCGCAACGCAACAGCGTAATCAACGTTGAAGAAGTCGCCGCGCGTCGCATCTAGCTGATTGTATCGGCAAATTTCTCCCGGTGCGCCTACTTCCGATTCATCTTTGCTGCGAATCGCGCCGAGCAAGCCTCTTTCGCATCTCTCGCGAGTGTCGCGGACATAGGAGGCGCCAAAACGCGAAAGGCGAACCGCGCGATCGGGTTGCAGGACGGGCTTGAGCAGCAGACTCTGAAGATTGAAGAGCCGCACATCTTCGTAACTATAACGAGCAAAGAGAATCGAATGCGTTTTTGGGCTAAGAACCCGCTGCGTTTCAATGGTCGCGGTAAAGCGATTGATGGTGGGCTCCCTGACCTTCAGACCAAATTCGTCCAGCGGATTTCCTTTTTCATCGAGCCGCTGGACGATGCCCATTGTGCCCCGGTCAATCGCCGAGCGGAAAAACCGCGTCACCGTGGAATCGCGTTGGTACTCAAGTGATAATGCGAGCGGCGCAAACTGTTTTTCGCCATACCGTGCAAAACGTGGATCGAGATATTCAAAACGCAGACGCTGTTGCTGTCTACTGGCACGGAGACGTATGGCCCCCTGCCGCAGCTTATTCATTAAATTAACGTTGCTAATCTCCAGCAGGCCCAGGGCGCCGGTGTCGGTAGAAAATCCGCCGCCGTAGTCCATAACGCGCGGCTTCTTTTCCTCGACGTCGATGATCACGTCGCGCCGCTTAAAACCGGAGGCTGTTTCTCCAGCAGCGTCCGTGCGAATTATCACTTGCCGAAAGGCGTCCGTGATATAGAGCTCTCGCTCGCTGTCAGCGATGCGATCCGAACGCAGCACATCACCTTCGGCGATAGGAATTACGCGCACAATAGCGTCCCTCTTGGTACGCTGGGTCTTGGCGCTGCCTGTAACACCATTAACAATAATGCGATTGATATAGACCTTATCGCCTTCGTTTGTGATCGAATAAATGAGCCTTACCTGCTCCTCATCGCCTTTCTTTGGAAGCTCAACGATGGAAAATTCCATTTGCGCGTTTACGTAACCTTCGCGCGCGTAAAGCGCTAGCATGCGCTCGCCGTCCGCCCTGGCCTGTGAACGCGAGTAGGGAGAACCGATGACAGTCTTTAACTCGTCGCGCAGGCGTTGGTCGGTGTAAATCGTATTGCCGCGAACTTCCACGGCGGCAATACGCGTTAAGGGCCCTTCGTTTACCTGAAAAGTGATAATTAGACCTTCACCGTTGATCGAAACACCCTGAAGCACATCAACCTTCGCGCGGCGATAACCAATGTCTCGCATATAGGCTTCAATGGTCCGCCGGTCCTGCTCCAGAAGCGTGAGACTTGTGTAACCACGACCATATCCAAGTAATGGAATCAAGCCCAGAGCACTAGCTTTCTGGGTTCTGAGATCGGCAGCAACATCGGCCAGCGTTAGTTTGTTCGTACCCGTGATGCGAATGTCAGTCAGCTTAAAGCGGCGCCCGCGGTCGATTTCATAGCGGATCTCCACTGTGCGGCCGCTTAATGTCTCGGGATTCAAAGTTTCACACGTCGCAGCAGTTCCATTCGCACCGAGCTCAGGTGTAGGAGGTGTCACGGTGCACACAGGAGTTACTTCGGTAAAGAAATAACCCTGCTCTTGAAGCTTATTGCGCAGCCTGCGAGAGCCCTCAATGATGGAGGATTGATCTATGTTTCCTTCACGCTTCACCGGCAAAAGCTCGCGGGCCGTCTTTTCGCTCAATGGGTAATCCTTGACGATTACATTCACCTTTGGCCCGACAGCTCCCTTAAGATTTATCGTTATCTGATTTCGCTCGGGGTCGCGCTCCACCCTCGGGTCCTCCAGCAACGGAGAAAGGTATCCCAAGTCGATCATCGCCTGGCGAATCTGTTTCATATCCTGCCCCAACGCCTCACGAGTGAAGGGCGCACCCGGCTGAAGCTGCAGCAATGGCTTGACCAAGCTCGGATCAAATCCAGTGAGATTGAAATTGAAAGCCGCAACGCGTGCCTGCTCGCCGGGGACGATGCGGTAGGTGACAGTGGCCCTTGTTCCGCTTGGATCCAACTGCTCAGTCGGCTCAACGACCGCATTAAAGTAGCCGCGATCCCGCAGATAGACCTGTAGCTCATCAGAGTTGCGAAGAATTATCTGTTTGGAAAGCCGGGTACCAGGTTGGGTTAGATTCACGCGAGCGCGCAACTCATCTTCGGAAATCGGCGTACCCGTGGCAGGGGTCAGTTCAAATTTGACATCGCCAATCTGCACCTGGCGCTGGATAACAAACCGCAGCCGGATAGGACCCCTGCCGGAGCCCGCACCAAGCACTTCTACCCGCGCGTTCGCCACCCTTTCAGACGCGAACAACGCCTGAAGCGAGTCTCGTATACCGACCGCCGAGTATTCGCTGTTAGGAGCAATTTTAAGAATCGATAGGAACTCTGCCTCGGCTGCCGGATCAGCGGGAGAACCCTCAAAAACAATCTCGATTGAGCTGATTAGTCGGCCCTCGTAATCATCGACCGAAGTAATCGCAGCGGCCGTGGCGCAAACAAGAAGAACGGTAGCAGTGAGCAATACTGCGGAGAGAAGCCGCGGTGGAAAGACGCGCCTCACGAAAGCGTACGGCCTCTTATCCGGAATCCGCCGTATGCTTTGCGCTTCATTTCGCGCTTGATTTCGAATCCTCTTCTCGCCCAAACCCATCGCTCAAAACCGTTTTCTGAACCTGATCTCAAAATTGAAATTGTTGTTGCGCGCAGTTAATCTCCGCGTCGATGCCTGCTCATACTGCGCAATGAAAAACAGCCGGTCAGAAACTCGATACTCGAGTGCCAATATTTGATTCGGGTCGGAAGCGACGTTGGTCGAGTAAGTAACCGACAGGTCTTTGTTAATTCTCTTCCCCACTGTCAATCGTGCCGCCGGGGTCGATCCGCGGCCTCCGATTACCGGATTAATCTCAAAACGGCTCAATCCGAAGAGTCTGTTCGTTGCGCGTTGAGCGGGCGCATTGATGAGCGCATCCGTCAGAAGGCTCGTCGCGGTTCCCAAACCCGATTGAGAAAGTACGGACGTGCTCGTGTCTCCCGTCGCGAGCTGGCCGGTCGTGATCAGGGAAACAACATCGGCCTGCGGCAACGCTGGTTCAGAACTGACAATAGCCTGGGGCTGCGAAAGAGGGCCGGAAAGTCCCACGGTTACGCGATAACCGCGAATCTGCGACTCTCCCTGGATGTTAATTATTGGATCGGCCTGTCGCTGCGCAGGTATGTCCATCAAAGCGCGCGTTATCTGGTAACGATCGTTGCGGAAATTGAGAGTGCCGCTGGTAGCAGTAATCCTTCCAGAAATTACCGGATCCTTCACCGGGCCATTAACCTGCAAAGAAACCGAGCCAACCAGATCTGCAAGATTGTTTCTGACTACCAGAGCATTGCGACCTTCAACTCGTAAGTCACTGAACAACGCCGCTCGCGTCAGTTCAATCTCGCCGCCCTCTTCAATCGATTCCTGGCGCCGAAAATTAATCAGATCGGCGAGTTCGATGTCCTCGCTGTATTCCGTCCGGCGCACGTTAACAACACCACCGACCAGTTGCTCGCGTGCCGATCCCTTGATTTCGAGATCAAGATTTGCCGTCGTGCGAAAGTTTTCAGGAAAAGGCACAGTCACATCTTGGCCATGTATGTTGAAAAGGAACCGGGACGCCGTGTAACCCTCAAGCAGGGCACCCCCTGTAACAGAGACACGGCCGCCGCCCATTGTTCCAGTTAAGGAATCAATCTGGGCTTGATTAGACGTGAACCTCACCAGCGACTTCACATTAGAGATGGTCCAGCGTTCGTTGCCCAGCAGCATGGAGATCGAACCTCCGGCGACAGAAGCCGTGCCGTTAAGTCGCGGCTGCTCGTAACTGCCCGAGACTCGCACCGCAACGTCAGCGGTGCCGGACGTAAACACGTCTGGTGATACGCCATTCAAGACCCTCAGGTTGAGTTGTCCGTCAACGGTAAGGCTCTGCCTGCCTTCGGGGCCGACGGCAAGCGTTCCGCCCAGGGCGATGTTTGTACCCGGACCTGTGAACTGAGTTTTTTCAAAAGTTACTTCGCGCGGCGAGAACTTCACGATAAGAGGCGTAGTGGCGTCGAGCTGGACGTCTTCTACTCTGAAACTGAGATTTGTAAAATTTGCCGTTCCTTCCAGACCGCTGGCGGAAAAGTACCCGTCCTCGTCCAGAAGATTGCCGCTGGCCTTGAGCGTTCCCGTTGCCAGGCCGGAAATCTTCACGGTAGTTTGCGGCAAGAGCATCTTCAATAAAGTCGTCAGGTCGGCATTGGTCACTGTGGTTTCGACGTTGGCAGCCAATTTCTCACTGCCAAGGTTGATCTGCGCCGCAATCACTTGCGGTTGCCCAAGCACTCCGGTTGTTAGCGTGATATTTAGTTGCTTGTTCTCAGTCCTTCCGACCAATGCGAGCGTTCCGGCAGGACGGCCGTTTATCGTTACGTCTTTTCCCTGTCCGTCAAAGGTGATTTGGTACGCAGAGAAATCTGTGTCCGACAAGTTTCCCGAGACATGAGCATTAAAGTCGGCCGTGCCGGTGACCGTAGAAAGTCCGGGCCGATTAGTAAGCGCGAACAGGCGACTTAGTTGTACTCCTTCGGCCCGACCCTGCATGTCAAACGCTTTAGTAGTTGTATCGTATGTTCCGCTGGCGACGATGTGACCGGCACTCAGCCGCGCATCGACATTTTCTATACTGACCTTCGAGCCGTTAAACGTTGCGCGCGCGACCAGGCTCTCCAGTGGTTCCCCGCCCAAACGCCCGGGACCGAAATGCAAATCGGCGCTGCCGCTCATGGCGTTGGGTATGCCGGTAATCCTTATCCGGCCGGAGGCGTCGGCCTGCGTATCAGCAAGCTGAGCGCGCGTTGATTTACTAAGCGGCAGTGCGGCAATCAAATTCCCGGCATTGACGTGATCGAGCGTTGCATCAAGCGTGATGTTGTTCTCGCCGGTGCGCGGGGCGTCAAGCGTAAACTGCATGCCGCCACCATCTTTCTCCGTCAACCGACCGTCCGCGATGCGGAGTTCGGCGGCCGTCATTCTTAGCGAAGCCGACAAGGAACCAAGATCGTTTCCGTTGATCAATAGCGTGCCCAGCGAGATTCGCCCGTCGATATCCGGCGAGCTGAGTCGTCCTCTCAGCGTTCCGTTGAAGGCTAAGTGTCCCGCAAGGTCAATACCATAACTGCGCATTTGCTCTTCAACGTTAGGAAGCAGGCCTGACGAAATTAGAACAGCCTGGAGCTCGGCGGCGTCCGTTGAATTGAGATCGACTTGAAGATTTGAATCGCCTGAAAATGAAAATTGTCCGGTAGCTTTGAGTTTGGTTGCGGTGGTTTGCAAGTCAACCCGATCAATATTAAATAATCCCCGATTAGCATTGATGGCAACGACGCCGGAAAGCGGCACCCGTCCGCTTTCCGCTCCGGACTGTTCCGCCGTGAAACTGGCGGTGAGTGTTCCCGAAGCTTGTTTGAAATCCGTCCCCGGGAATGTGAGATCAATTCTGCCGTCAGCTCTTCCTGCAAGCGGCACAGCGGACCCTGCCAAAGCAGTCAGTGGACCAGAAACTTCCAGATCGCTGAAGCCTGCGGCGATACGCGACGTGCCGCCTTTGCCAACAGCGATTCTGGCGTTTCCGTTGGCTCGACCATTGAAGACCTCCGCTGTGAAATCGTTGAGTTGTATCTCGGCGTTTGTTGCTACAAGTTTCGCTCGGGCCTGGCCCATGTTCATCTGGCCAAGCATCCCGCCGCCAAGGCTCAAATCGGCGCTCGCGCGATAACGACCCGAGGGCTCGACGACAAATACAGGTTTGCCAAGCTTCACACTCTCCACTTGACCATCAGCGAGCTTCACTGTGCCTGCATTTATGTCGGCGGTGGATCCCTCGATGCGACCGGCGCGAATCGAAAGGCGTGCCCCGGCAATGTTCAGGCTGCCAATCTCCGCTCCAGCCGCATTAGTTCCACCGACCTGCACATTCTTTACAACGACACTGGTGACACCATCTCGGCTGACGATGTCGATATTGTTAGCTGTTACACCGTTGATTTTCGCGCCAGAACCGACGATGGTTCCCGCTTTCACCCTGGAAGCGGTGGCGGTCGTGACGCTATTCTCGCTGCGCAGACGCAGATCCGATGCTGTAAGTCCATTGGCCTTCGCGCCTGACGAGGTTAAACTGCCGGCGCTAAACTGGCTGGATGAGGCCGTGAGCACTCCGTTGTTCATCTCCGCACGGGCATCCTGGAGGATCAAACCCGTAAGAGTCGTTCCGTAGCTTCTCTCGGCCGCCGCGCGCAACTCACCTACCCAGCGGAAGTCCGATCCCGTTCCCATCACGCCACCAACAAGTTGCACGTTATTGAGTTGAAAATCGCCGGCACTCAGAAGCGCGGCGACCGCTTTCCCGTTAATGTCGTAGGTTTTGCCCTGGCCCGTTCCATTCGCGGTCACGTTCAAGCCTTGCAGACGGACACCGTCTGCCGCCAGCGCGTCTGACTTGATGCTGCCTTCGACTTTGTATTTGTCGCCCTCTCCGGAAACTACTCCTGCAAAGTTTCCGGTCCCGCGCAAGATAGCAGTGGGCTGAAACACGTCGGACAGCTGGGTCAGATCAACCGACGACGTTATATTCATCTGGTAATGAAGGGCACGCCAGTCGTCCATTGTCCCTTGCAGCCGCGCTTCCGCGACGGGCGATCGCAAGACAACCTCCTGGATCTCAGCTCGAGTCTGATTTACCCGGCCGTGCGCTTCAATATCGATGTTGTTAATCGGTCGCCCATCATAAGTGAAAGTTGAATTCGAGAGCGCAAGCGTCACTGTATTCATCCAGCTTGCTGCCGGAGCGTTGAGATCGTCCGGCTGAACGGTCGCGTTTAAGTTACGGGCTTCGCCTGAGATTTCATGACGCGCACCGCCGTAATGAATGACGCCATTCTTTATTTCAACGTAGGCCGTGGAATAGGCAAATAGAATGCGGCGGTTCGGTTCGGGCGGGGGAATGTGGATGTTGCGAAAGTTTGAGCGACCTTGATCGTCAAATGATATCCAGGCTTCGAGGCCTTCAATCTTAAGATCTTTAAGATTGATATTTCGTTGGAGATTCAAAGCATAAAGATCCTCGATACGCACAGTAGCCAGCAGACGATCAATCTTGCCGAGCTTCGCTCCCGTTTGAGCGTCGTATAGTTCGAGTCCCAACATTTCCACAGTCTGCGGCGGGAAGGTGGTATGAAAGTCTTTGATCTCCACGCGAATTCCATACGTCGCAAATGTATCTTTGATCTGACTGGCAACATAGCGGTCAACATAGCCAAGTCGATACACAATGACGATGAGCAGAATTAACGCGACTACACCAACTGCGGCGGCAATCGTCGCGATCAAAACGTTACGTTGGTTCAGGTAACGTCTTCGCCTACCCTGTGGAGTTACCGGGTGGGAACTCTGAGCGTCTCGATCAGCGATTGCTTCTGCGGCAGGAGGGAGCGGTTCATCCGTCTTTGACTGAAGGGCGTCGCCGATAGACTTCCTCTCACTCGTCGAAGGAGACGAGTCCCTGAAGGACGAATCTTTGCCTGAACCGTTATCGCGATCTTCTACAGTCATAATAGGCGGCCGCTATTGTGGCCTGAAAGTAGTTAAAATGGGAGAGGGAGCGTCCTAAACAGCTAAAAAAGGAGCCTTTGAAAGCAAGAGAGAGTTTTTATCGGACCAGGGCTCGCGGTCCACTATTTAAGACAGATGGCAAAAACGCTCAGGTGCGTTGCTCTCTCTTTTCCGGCAGCGGTTGTTTTAATGGCATCGGCGAATCTTTGAGATGCGCGCGGGCTGGCCCAGGGGAACATTGCCAACAACCTCAAGCGCGAAACCTTCGAGGGCTGCTACTTTGGGGGGATGGTTCGTCAATAATTGTATACGACGCAGCCCCAGGTCATGAAGGATTTGCGCGCCTACACCGTAGTCGCGATCAATTCCGTAACCTGTTTCAAGGCTCGCGTCGCGCTTGCTAATGTTTTGCTCCTGCATCAGTGCGTAAGTGCGCAACTGATTAACGAGATCAAGACTATGCTCACGCTGTCGCAGATAAAGAACGACGCCCTGGCCGGCCGCCGCGATTTTTTCCAATGCGGTGTGAAGCTGAAATCCTGTGTCGTCAATTAACGACCCAAACATATCGCAGGTGACATTTTCCGTATGCACCCGAACTAAAACCGGCTCGTCGGTCCGAACGTTGCCCATCACCATCGCCAGGTGCACGTCACCGTTGATGATGTTTTCATAAGCCACAGCTCTGAAGCGTCCATAGACTGTGGGCAGATCGGTCTCAACCGCGCGCCTCACAAGTGTCTCTTTGCTGATGCGGTATCTGACGAGATCAGCAACAGTGATCATTTTCAGTTCATGAACCTGGGCGAATTTTTTAAGTTCTGCAAGTCGCGCCATCGTTCCATCTTCGTTCATGATCTCGCAAATGACGCCGGCCGGATAAAGACCGGCGATGCGCGCTATGTCAACGCTCGCTTCAGTCTGGCCCGGACGCACCAGCACACCGCCTTTTTTCGCGCGTAAAGGAAACACATGGCCGGGTCGTGCTAAGTCTTGCGGCCGGGTTTGTAAATCAACGGCTGCCTGAATGGTTGTGGCGCGATCCGCTGCCGAGATACCCGTAGTTACTCCTTTACGAGCATCGATAGATACCGTGAAGGCTGTACCAAGAAAAGACGTGTTGTCGGCGACCTGTGTAGTGAGGTGCAACTCATCACAACGTTCTTCAGTGAGCGGCAGACAGATTAAGCCCCGCGCATGGCGGGCCATGAAATTGATAATCTCGGGCGTCGCCTTCTCCGCCGCGCACACAAGATCGCCTTCGTTTTCGCGATCCTCGTCGTCAACGATAATAATCATTCGCCCTTCGCGTATTTCAGCGACGGCATCTTCGATAGAGGAAAAAGTCATTAGAACAACTCGACACTGTCTTAACGGACCATTAAGCGCCATCTATGTTACCTGAAAGGCTTACTTTTTTCGACCGGAGGACCTCAGCATGGCGAGGTTAAGACAGCGAGCAAATCCTGGCCATCGGGCGGCCAGCTGAGGGCGGCGTCCGGGAACCTATGGCCTTAGGATTACTTCTTGAAAAGTTAGCGTTTCGCACCACCCTGTCGGGAGCCGGCTTTCCGTTACTGGCTATCTCTTCGCATTATCAACTAACTCGACTGTAGATAGTGCTGGCAATCGACAACACCAGGGCTGTCATCGCCTGTGTGACCGCGAAGGGATCGCGAGTAAAGGACAAATAAGAAATGCCCACTGATTTCGCTGCTACCTCCAGCTCCAGTATTGTGACCTGTCCCTTGTCTCCGCGAAATGTGTCGCGCGTTTCCTCGTAGACGTAGGTCGGCCTAATTTTTCCACGGAGTTCCTGACGTGCGGGCACACCGGATATGAGCGTCACAAAATAGACTAGCGGCGCAACGATTATTGTCCACGCAAAACATAGCAACAGCATCACCAGCGCCAGCAGAATGTAAAGGACATTATCCAGTATCTCGAAGAACTTGAAATTCAAACCAATATCGAAGGGTAGATCTTTTGGTTCAGTTTTCTCTTCACTGTTTGTCAGCGACAGAGAGTAATAGAAGACTCCGAGTATCTGTAGACAAGCTGCGACGTAAGCCGACGGATGTGATGAGATCAACCCGACGGGCCTTCATGTCTTTCCAGGTCAGCGCCAGAAAGGCGGAGGCAATGGCGATGAGGGCGCCATTCTTTAAGTACCAGATGAAATAGTTCTGGTGCATAAAAACTCGGAACAACAACCAGTTCAGGCAGACCACGCCCAGGATTAATCCCAGGTGCAGTAAAATTGCCAGAAGTGGCTGCGGACGAGTTGGTGTCATGTGAGTAGCTCCCTTCTGCGTTAGGAATATATGGACAGCCAAACTCAGAATCTCGCAAAGGTTTGCAGTGTTGTCGGTAGCCCGAGGTGGGCCAGTCTCTATCGTCAGCGATTAGGTTTCGCTCCTCAGGTGTGCGTCAACGGTCAGGATGCGTTCGACGTACTTGGCGATAACGTCGGCCTCAAGGTTCACTTCATCGCCCGGCCGCAATTGAGAAAAGTTTGTAACTTCCCAGGTCTTGGGAATGATGGCAATTTCGAAGTAATCATTGGCTAAGGCGGCTATCGTTAGGCTAATCCCTTCCACTGCCACTGATCCTTTGAAGACAAGATAACGGGCAATCTCCGCAGGGTAACCAATGCGGACCGTCCATGAACCGCCGTGGTCTATAGCGCCCAGGAATTTTCCACGCGCATCAACGTGGCCCTGAACAAGATGGCCGCCAAGTCGCGTCACCGGAGTCACGGAACGCTCAAGATTGACAGGAACTCCTGGCTTCAATCTTCCAAGTGTCGAGCGCTCGAGGGTCTCGAGCGATACGTCAGCAGCAAACGAATCCTTTTGGACATCGAGCGCAGTAAGACAGACCCCGTTGACAGCAATCGAATCGCCTGCATGCGCGTCTTCAGTGACAACACGAGCTTCGATCACAATACGTGCATCTTCACCGCGTTGCTCGACGCTTCGCACACGACCCAGTTCTTCAATGATGCCAGTGAACATCTTTCTTTTCTGCCGCGGAGTTCTTAATGCTGCGGAGTTCTTAATATCGAGGCGCAGTTGCCAGTTACCGATTGCGGCTTCGCCGCCCAATGTGCGGAATGGCTATGCCCTTCCGTAAAGCCACCCGGAAATTCGTGAGGCTATGCCTCCCCGAAAACTATACGCAGTAGTATAAGAGTCAAAATGACGAGAAGCCCCAACGTCGCAGGCCCGAGTGAAAACAGAAGGATCCAAACCGGCTCCCGGTTGTATGAAAAGCTGATTTGTTTCATGCGAAAGTAGCCGGGTAAGCCCCCTTTCCTAATTCAGGTCTCAAATCGAAGTGAACAAATGGCAAATGGGAAATGACAAATGAAATATGGAAAATCTTTTGGTTCTATCGATTTCCCATTTCTCATTTCTCATTTCTCAGTGGTTAGGAAGGGGGCCAGCTCCCGCTCAGGCGCGCACCATCAATTTCTGGATGGTTTAACTTCTTCTGAACTACGGCCATCATCTGCTCAAAAACTTCATCAATCGATAGTCCAGTTGAGTCAATTATTATTGCATCGTCAGCACGCCTAAGCGGCGAATCGACCCGCGTGGAATCGCGCCGGTCGCGCTCCGTCATATCGGCCAGGGTGTCGGCAAGATTGACCTGCGGATCCTGCTCGCGTTCTTCCGCAAATCTTCGTTGGGCACGTTCCTGCGATGAAGCAGTCAGAAAAAACTTAACGTCCGCTTCAGGGAAAACTACTGTACCGATGTCGCGGCCGTTTAGCACAGCGCCTTGCCGGCCCATTTCGCGCTGCCGCGCGACCATCGCGCGGCGAACTTCGGGAATAGTTGAGATGATCGACGACAGGTCGGTGACTTCTTCGCTGCGAATCTGCTCAGTCACATCACGACCTCCTAAGATCACCTTTAGCGAATCAGGACTACCCTTCAGATCGATCTCTACACGAGAGGCCAGGGAGCCGACCGCAACATCGTCGTTATGGCTAATGCTTGATTCCATGACGGCCAGGGCCATGGCCCGGTACATCGATCCGGTGTCGATGTAAAGCAGATTCAGAGCTTGCGCCAGCATCCGGCCCACTGTCGATTTGCCCGCACCGGACGGACCATCGATGGCAATGATGAGATTGCTCTTCATTAAGAATGTTTAGAGGCGAGACTTGTCCTGCTCCTAGAAGCTATGGCGGACAAGTCCGCCATCGTAGACGGCCCACTGGTCCAGACGAGTCGAGCCCTACTTCACGAAAGCCGAGAAGATTTAGACAAAAGCAGAAAAGACTTCGTTGGAGAGCAGCGCTCCTGCTCTTGTGAGCTTCAGAAGGTCGCCTTTGTATTCGATCAAACCTGCTTCGCGAAAACGGGTCAGATCGCTTTCATGCTTCTTACGCAGGTCTGCGCCAAACACCTGTTGGTAGTCGCTCATACTAAATCCTTGCATCATTCTTAACCCGAGGAAGACAGCTTCCGCCTGACGATCTTCCTGGCTCAATTCAGTCCTTATAACAACAGGCGATCTGTGTTGCTCGACCATTTCAATATAACGAATAAGATCACGCTCGTTGGCCCAGCGTCGGAACAAACCATCATATGAGTGTGCCGAACACCCGAACCCGTAGTAAGGGGCCGCGGTCCAGTATTTCGTGTTATGCCGCGATTCATATCCCGGCAAACATAAGTTTGATATCTCATAATGCTCGTAGCGAGCTTCGTAAGCCCGGTTGAGCATCAACTCATACATCTCCGCCGCCAGATCTTCATCAGGCTTTGGTTGAATGCCACTCTTTATATGATTAGCGAGGGGCGTGCCCTGGTGGACCTCCAGCAGATAAAACGACAAATGTTCAGGTTGCAGCGAGAAAGCTTCCTCGAGGTTTCGCTGCCAGCCTTCCATCGTCTGGCCTGGCAGGCCGGCAATCAGATCGAAGCTGACATTATCGAAGCCCGCATCGCGCAAATACCTAAACGTTCGGCGCGTATCATCTGAAGTGTGTGAACGACCGAGGCGAGCCAGTTCACTATCGTCAAACGTCTGCGCGCCAAAACTCGCGCGGTTGACACCAAGCCTCCGAAACCCTGCCAGCGTTTCCGGTGTGACCGTTCCCGGATTCATTTCCATTGTGATCTCCGCGGGGGCTGAAACTGTGAAGCGACTTCGTACGGCCTTCAGGAGCGTTTCCAACTGGACGGGAGAAAGCAGCGATGGGGTGCCGCCTCCGAAATAGATGGTGTCAACACTATCGATCTTCTCAACTTCACGCCAGGCGCTAATTTCGTTTACTAAACTGCGAACATACTGCTCCGCGAGAGATTCGCTGTACATTCCGGTGGCAAAGTCGCAGTAAGAACAGCGAGAGCGGCAAAAGGGTATGTGGATGTAAATTCCGGCTGGCTTCATATTGCTATCCGCAGATTTCGCAGATTACATAGATTCATTCAACTCAGCGACCTTGACTGGTTTAACTGTCCACGTTCGGGGAGAGCCTTTTGCTGTCTGCGTAATCTGCGGATTCCTATTTGTTAATCCTGCGCAGGCTGCCCTCGCCGCTAATAGATTTGCTCGAACTGCGCGACACGCGCTCGGCCTCAGCAAACACTCGCAGGAAATTCTCTCCGAGAATCTTGCGAATATCCTTCTCGCTATAAC
>CAAGKR010145038.1_pt1 | contig 28964 bp, 26 predicted proteins | sample 2556971 | NCBI WGS metagenome assembly CAAGKR01 (sample SAMEA5207829, study PRJEB30636) | soil metagenome | biome: forest; feature: boreal; material: soil | place: USA | collected 2011-09 | depth 1 m | reverse complement strand
CCTTGGTAGTGTCTCGAATGTTACGGCGTCAGGGCGAGACGCTCTGCGGCGGTCCCTCGGAGACGGCCTGGCGATCGCTCAGCGGTTGCACACGAAGATGAAGACCATCGACGGCTACGACTCGCACCGGCGTGCCGGTCGGGAGTGGTCCCGAGGCAGAGGTTGCCTGCCAGAGCGCGCCGTCGACGAAGACCATGCCACTCGGACTGAGCGGCTCCCGGACGACGCCGACCCTGCCAATCATCGACTCCTCTCCGGCAGCGTAAGGCCGGCTGCGGGCGGCGATCACCTTCCGAAGAACGAAGGCGAATGCGCCCCCGATCAGGAGCACGGTCACGAGCAGCAGGCCGATGTTGATCCCTTCCGCGAGGAAGCCCGTATCGATGAGCATCAGGCCGCCCAGTGTCATCGCAATGACGGCGGCCGTCGTCAGCACCCCGTGCGTGACGGCCTTGAGGTCGACCACGAAGAGCACCATCGCCAGCAGGATGAGGATGACGCCCGCGGTGTTGATCGGAAGATTGAAGAGGGACAGGGCCGCGAGCACCCCGGCAATCACGCCGATGACGCCCGGGATCACAAAAGCGGGATGCGCGGCCCACATGACGATGCCGATCACCGCCAGCAGGAACAGCAGGTAGATCAGGTTCGGATCGGCGGCGGCCTCGAGGAAGAGGTCGAAGCCATTCAGGTCGTATCGCTCGATGCCCGCGTGCGCAGTCTGGAGGGCGTAGGAATGACCGCCCTTCACCACCTGGCGTCCGTCCAGCGCGGCCAGCAGCGTGTCCAGGTCGCGGGACTCGAAGTCGACGACGCCGAGCCGCACGGCCTCATCCGATGGCACGTTGATGCTCTGGCGCACGGCTTTCTCGGCCCAGTCCGCGTTGCGATGGTGCAGCATGGTCAGGGCGCGCACGTAGGCCGCGGCGTCGTTCTCGATCTTGATGCTCTCGATATCGGGAGCGGCGGTCGATCCGCCGCCGCTCGCGCTCGGACTGGGCGCCGGGTTGGAGCCGCCCAGGCTGACCGGATGGGCCGAGCCGATATTGGTACCGGGTGCCATGACGGCCACGTCGGCCGCCTCCGTGATGTAGAGGCCGGCCGACGCCGCCCTCGCTCCCGAGGGCGAAACGAACACCACCACCGGGATCGGCGCCCCCAGGATCTTTTTGATGATGTCGCGCATCGACGTATCGAGCCCGCCGGGCGTGTCCATGGCGATGATCAACGCCGTCGCGTGACCCTGAACGGCGCGGTCGGTCGCAGTGACGAGGTAGTTGTCGGTGATCGGGTTGATGACCCCGTTGAGGGTCGCCAGCAGGACGTGCGGTTCGCTGGCGCCCGCCGGCAGGACCGGCCAGAACGCTGCCAGAACCACGGCCACCGCCAGCAGGCGGAAGGCCTTCTTCATCGAGTCATTCTAGGTCCTCTTGCGTGGGACTCCGTCGATACAATGGAACGCATGCCACAGTCGCCAGTGCGTCATCAAACCGAGGATGACGAGGATGACTACCGCGCCCAGGTGTCGCGCTATCCGCGGCTCTCGACCGAGGACGAGGGACGCCTGTTCGCCACCCGCGGGCCGGCTCGCGACGCCGCCAACCGCACCCTCATCGAGCACAACCTCCACCTGGTCTTCGAGGCGGCCCAGGCTCGCAAGGACCGGGGGGTTCCGTTCGGTGACCTCTTCCAGGAGGGCACGGTGGGGCTGATCTCCGCGGTCGAGCACTACAAGGCAGCCGACGGGGGCTTCCACTCGGGCCTGGTGGAGGCCATCTCCGCGACCATGGACGACGTCCTCGCCCAGACCGAGGAGGCGCAGGGAAACGACGAAGCCTTTGTGACGGCCTGTCGCTTGCTCGAGGCGGCGCAACGGCTCCTCTCGGAGCGCCTGGAGCGCAAGGCTACCCCCGCTGAGCTGGCGAGGCTCCTGCAGTGGGAGGAGGCCCGCGTCAACGTGATCCTCGAGATGCTCCACGACGGGAGTGACCTGCACGACCAGGAGCTCTTCGAGTACCTGGACGACCTCGACGACCGCGACAGCGAACAAGCGTGAGCGCGGCTGCGGTGGCCGCCGAGCGTACGCCCCTCTATGCGGAGCACGTGCGTCTGCATGCGCAGATGACCAACTTCGGCGGCTGGTCGATGCCGCTCCAGTACACCTCCATCCGCGATGAGCACCAGGCGGTACGCACGGCCGCCGGCATCTTCGACCTCTCCCACATGGGGGAGATCCGCGTTGGTGGGGCGGGCGCGCTTGCCCTCGTGCAGCGGGTCGTCGCTCGAGACATCGCCCGCCTCAAGGCGGGCCGAGCGCAGTACACCGTGCTCTGCAACGAGGCGGGAGGCATCATCGATGACCTGCTCGTCTACGCGGAGGACGGCGGCTACGTCCTCGTGGTGAATGCCGGCAATCAGGACCGCGATTTCGATTGGGTTCGCCAGCATGCCGGCAAGGACAGCGAGGTCAGCAATATCGGCCGGGAGACAGCCCTGATCGGCGTCCAGGGCCCGCGCGCGGTGGAAATCGTCCAGGAGTTGGCGGACCGGGACCTGACCGGTATCAAGTACTACGCCTTTATCGACGGGGTGCTCGCGGGCGCCCCGGCGCGGCTGTCCCGCACCGGCTACACGGGCGAGGACGGGTTCGAAATCTTCTGCGCGCCGGCAGACGCGACCTCCGTCTGGAATTCGCTGCTCGAGCGCGGCCGCGAAAGAGGGCTGAAGCCCGCCGGGCTTGGTGCCCGAGACACGCTGCGCCTGGAGGCCGGGATGCGGCTCTACGGCAACGACATGGACGAGACGACGACCCCGCTGGAAGCCGGCCTGGAATGGACCGTCAGCCTTGACAAGGAGTTCATCGGCGCGCCGGCGCTGCGGCGCGCTGCGGACAACCTCGAGCGCACCATCGCCGGCCTGAAGATGCTCGATCGAAGCATCCCGCGGCATGGCTATCCCGTCCTGCAGGAGGGGAAGCGGGTCGGTTCGGTCGGCTCAGGAAACGTTTCGTTTACGCTCGGATACAACATCGCGATGGCGTCCGTCCCCACAGCCTCGGCGACCCCGGGGACGCGCCTCGGGATCGATGTGCGAGGGACCACGGCGCCGGCGGAGGTCGTGCCGCTTCCGTTTTACAAGCGGCCTCATCCGAAATGAAGGGGGAGAAGCCATGGCGGACCTGAGTGGGATGCGCTTCAGCGAGAGTCACGAGTGGACGCGGAAGGAGGGCGACCAGGTCACGGTCGGCATCACCGAGTACGCCCAATCGCAGCTCGGCGACGTGATCTATCTCGAGCTCCCGACCGTTGGGCAGCAGCTCGAGCCGGGCGGGCGACTGGGCGTGATCGAGTCGGTCAAGGCGGCCTCGGACCTCTATAGCCCGGTGGGCGGCGAGGTCGCCGATGTCAACGGCGAGCTCAAGGACCACCCCGAGTACATCAACCAGGATCCCTACGGCAAAGGCTGGATCCTCAAGCTCAAGTCCGTCAAAGACAACCCGAAGCTGCTTGACGAGAAAGCGTACGAAGCCTTTGTCCAGGGCCAGTCTCAGTAAGCGTGTGACCTACATTCCCAACGCCGCCGGCGAGCAGGCCGCCATGCTCGAGGTGCTCGAGCTGGAGAAGGTCGAAGACCTCTTTCGGCAGATTCCGGAGCGCCTCCGCCTGGACGGTATCGATCTCCCGGCGCCGCTCTCGGAGGTCGACCTGGTGGCGTACTTCCGAGAGCTCGGGCGCCTCAATGCCCGCATCGCCCCCTCGCACAGCTTCCTCGGCGCCGGGGCCTCGCGACGGTTCAGCCCGGCGATCGTCAACGCGGTCATCTCGCGACCGGATTTCTACACCACCTACACGCCGTATCAACCCGAGGCCAGCCAGGGGACCCTGCAGGCGACCTACGAATTCCAGACGATGATCGCGCTCCTCACCGGACTCGACGTCGCCAACGCGTCGCTCTATGACGGGGCGACGGCGCTCGCCGAGGCGGCGAAGATGGCGGTGGCGCAGACCAATCGTCAAAACGTGGTCATCGCGGGCGCCTTGCATCCCGAGTACGCGCAGGTGCTCCAGACCTACTCGGAGGCGCAGGATTACGAGATCCTGCGTGTCCCGGCCGGTCCGGACGGACGGGTCGGCCCCGCTATGCTTCGCGACGCGGTCACGGCGACCACCGCGGCCGTGATCCTCCAGCAACCGAACTTTTTCGGGGTCCTGGAAGACGCCCAGGCCGTCAGTGATCTGGCTCATGGAGTCGGGGCGCTCCTGATCGCCTGCGTCGACCCGATCTCGCTCGGCGTCCTAACGTCACCGGGTGATTACGGCGCCGACCTGGCCGTCGGTGACGGGCAGCCACTCGGGATCCCCCTCTCCTTCGGGGGACCGTATGTCGGGTTCATCGCCTGCCGCGAGTCGCTGCTGCGCCGGATGCCCGGCCGCCTCGTCGGTGCGACCGTCGATGCCAGCGGGGCGCGCGGCTTCGTGCTGACGCTGCAGGCTCGCGAGCAACACATCCGGCGCGAGCACGCGACCTCCAACATCACAACCAACCATGCGCTGATGGCGCTCGCCGCCACGGTGTACCTGGCGCACATGGGCGGCAAGGGCCTGGCCGCGCTGGCGGAGATCAGCGCCCAGCGCGCGCATCACCTCGCGGGGCGCCTGGCCAAGAAGCCGGGGTATGGGCTCGCGTTCACCGGGCCGTTCCTGTGGGAATTCGCGCTGCGCACGCCGCATCCCGCGGAGCAGATCCAGGAACGCATGCTCGAGCACGGGATCCTGCCCGGCCTGCCGTTGGGGCGATTCTTCCCAGAGCTGGAGCACGCGCTGCTGGTCTCGGTCACGGAGCTCAATCACGCTGACGCGCTGGACCGGTTGGTCGAGGCCTTGCCCTGAGCGAGACGCTGCTCTTCGAACTGGGCGCCCAGGACCGGCCCTCACCGCGGCTCCCGGCGGCGGGGGTTCCCGAGCGTCCCCTCAGCGAGTTGATCCCGGCCGGTCTGCGCCGGAAGAGTCCCCCGGGGATCGGCTCGCTCAGCGAACCGGAGGTCGCGCGTCACTTCGGGCGCCTGGGGCGCCTCAACTTCAATTTGCACCAGGGCCTCTACCCCCTTGGTTCCTGCACGATGAAGTACAACCCCGCCGTCAACGAGGCTCTCGCCCGCCTCGACGACTTTGCCGACCTCCACCCCTACCACCCACCGGCCCGGGCCCAGGGCGCCCTGCGCCTGATGTGGGAGCTGGAACAGGCGCTCCGGGTGATCACCGGGATGGACCGCATGAGCCTGCAACCGGCGGCCGGTGCGCATGGCGAGTGGACCGGGCTCCGAATGATCCAGGCCTATCACCGCAGCCGGGGGGAGACCCGCGACGAGGTCCTGGTGCCGGACAGCGCGCATGGGACGAACCCCGCCAGCGCGACGCTGTCGCGGCTCAAGACCGTCACCGTCAAGTCAGGCCGCGATGGCGAGGTCGACCTCGAGGACTTCAAGGCCAAGCTCTCGACCCGGGTCTCGGCGGTGATGCTGACCAACCCCAACACCGTCGGTCTCTTCGAGAAGGACATCCTCGAGATCGCGCGGCTCTCTCATGACCACGGGGCGCAGCTCTACTACGACGGCGCCAACCTCAACGCGCTGGTGGGCGTGGCTCGGCCGGGCGACATGGGGTTCGACGTCGTCCACCTCAACCTGCACAAGACGTTTTCCACCCCGCACGGAGGCGGCGGGCCCGGGGCTGGCCCGGTCGGCGTCCGGTCTCACCTCGTCCCTTTTCTGCCGGTCCCCACGGTTGAGCGGAGCGGGGACCAGTTCCGGTTCGACTACGACCGGCCGCAGTCGATCGGGAAGGTCCGGTCGTTCTACGGCAACTTCGGCATGCTGCTTCGCGCGTATGCCTACATCCGCACCTACGGCAACGGCATCAGCGAGGTGGCCCACCAGGCCGTGCTGAACGCCAGCTACCTACGCCATCACCTGCGCCGGTACTTCGAGGATGCCTTCGAGGGCCCCTCGCTGCATGAGTTCGTCCTGACGGCGAAGAACGCCAAGCGCGCCGGCGTTGGGGCCAAGGACATCGCGAAACGGCTGATCGATCTCGGCTTCCATCCCCCGACGGTCTATTTCCCGTTGATCGTTCCCGAGGCCCTGATGATCGAGCCGACCGAGACCGAATCAAAAGCGTCACTCGACGCCTTCGTCGCCGCCATCGACCAGATCTGTTCCGAAATCGAGCGCGATCCGGAGCTGGTGAGAACCGCCCCGCATAACGCGCCGGTCGGCCGCCTGGACGAGGTCCGCGCCGCGCGCCAGCTCAACCTGCGGTGGCGGCCGCCCGGGAGTGGGGCATCTCCCGTCAGCGAGCCCGCGCCGGTCGCCGCCTCATGAGGCGATCGTGCAGCTGCTCGGTGCCGAGTCCGACGAGCGCCCAGAGCGGAAGGTAGTCGAGCCGCACCAGCCCGTCGATGTTGAAGCGCGCGTGCCGGTAATCCCAGGGCGCCTCGCCGGCGACCCGCCGCAGGACCTCCATCGCGCAGCCGAGAAGCTCGTAAACCGCCGCCCGGCCGAGGGGCGGCGCGGGCGCCGAGAAGCCGAGATCTTAGGCGCAAACATAGGTCAATTGTGAGCCCGATTTGATACAATCTGAATACGCGATTTGCTGAATCCTAAGGAAAAAACGACGTCTGCCTACGGCGCCAGGGAAATCCAGGTGCTGGAGGGCTTGGAGCCGGTCAGACGGCGTCCCGGGATGTATATCGGGTCGACCGATAACCGGGGTCTCCACCACCTCGTTGAGGAGCTGGTTGCCAACTCCATTGACGAGGCGCTAGCCGGCTTCTGCACCCGCATGGAGGTGACCCTCCATGCCGATGGCTCGGCCTCGGTTGCCGACAACGGCCGCGGCATCCCGGTCGACATGATGAAGGAGCAGGGCAAGCCCGCGCTCGAGGTCGTCATGACCAAGCTGCACGCCGGCGGAAAGTTCGGCGGCGGTGGCTACAAGGTCTCGGGCGGCCTGCATGGTGTCGGCCTGTCAGTCGTCAATGCCCTCTCAGAAAAGCTTCATGTCACCGTGATGCGGCATGGCAAGCAGCACGATCAGGACTACCGACGGGGCACGCCGGTCGCCAACCTGAAGGTTACCGGCAAAGCGGACACGACCGGAACCTACATCCGCTTCTGGCCTGACCCCGAGATCTTCGAGGAGCTGGGGTTTCACTGGGAGATCGTGTCGCACCGCCTGCGCGAGCTGGCCTTCCTCAACAAGGGATTGACCATCGTGCTGCGCGACGAGCGGATCGACCTGGACTACACCTTTTACTTCGAGGGTGGCATCAGCGCCTTCGTGAAGTACCTCAACCGCGACAAGGGCTGGGTCAACCTGCGGCCGTTGCACGCCGAGCGGGAGCTCGATGGCAACACGGTGGAGGTCGCGCTGCAGTACAACCAGGCCTTTACCGAGAACGTCCTCGCCTTCGCCAACAACATCAATACGGTCGAGGGCGGGAGCCACGTGACTGGTTTCCGCGCCGCCCTCACCTCGGTGCTGAACAAGTACGCCCGCAAGGCCGGCCTGGTCCGCGACCAGGACCCGAACCTGACTGGCGACGACGTTCGCGAGGGCCTGACCGCGGTGATCAGCGTGAAGGTCCTCGAGCCGCAGTTCGAGGGCCAGACCAAGACCAAGCTCGGCAATTCGGAAGTGCGCGGCCAGGTCGAGACCGTCTTCTCCGAGTCCTTCACCCAGTACCTCGAGGAGAATCCGCCCGACGCTCGCCGAATCATCGAAAAATGCCTGGTCGCGGCCCGCGCCCGGGATGCCGCCAAGCGGGCGCGCGAGCTGGTGCAGCGGAAATCGCTGCTCGAGTCGGCGACGCTCCCCGGCAAGCTGGCCGACTGCTCGGAACGTGATCCAAGCCTCTGCGAGATCTATCTCGTCGAGGGCGACTCCGCTGGGGGCTCAGCCAAAGGGGCGCGCGATCGCCGCTTCCAGGCCATCCTTCCCTTGCGCGGCAAGATCCTCAACGTGGAGAAGGCGCGCGAGGACAAGATCCTCACCTCCGAGCAGATCCGCAACCTCATCACGGCACTGGGAACCGGGATCGGGGAGAAATTCGAGATCGGGAAGCTGCGCTATCACCGCATCATGATCATGACCGATGCCGACGTCGACGGCTCGCACATCCGCACCCTTCTGCTGACCTTCTTCTTCCGCTACATGCCCCAGGTCATCGACGGAAAGTACCTCTACATTGCCCAGCCGCCCCTGTACAAGATCAGCCGCGGCAAAGAGGTCAGCTACGCCTACACGGACGAGCAGAAGAACCGGAAGCTGGCGCAGATGACGGGAAAGCCGGAGGTGGCGCGCTACAAGGGACTCGGCGAGATGAACCCGGAACAGCTCTGGGAGACGACCATGAACCCGGCCAACAGGATGCTGATGCGGGTCGAGGTGGATGATGCCGTCGAGGCCGACAAGATCTTCGACGTCCTGATGGGGAATGACGTCGACCCGCGCAAGCACTTCATCCAGACGCACGCGAAGACCGTGCGCAACCTGGACATCTAACTCATTTCCACAACCGGTCCGATGAAGATCGCCCTCGACGCGATGGGCGGCGATTTTGCTCCTGAGCAAGTGGTCGCCGGCGGCGTCCTGGCGCACCGTGAGCTCGGCGTCGAGGTCGTCTTCGTCGGGCAAAAAGACCGTGTGGACGCCGCCCTGGCCGCCTCCGGCGCGGGGAAGTGGGCCGAAATCGAGGAGGCGCCTGAGGTGATCGCAATGGACGAGCACCCCGCCCAGGCGGTGCGGTTAAAGAAGGCCTCCTCGATCGTGCGCGGTATCCGGATGGTTGAGGATGGGCGGGCCCGGGGCTTCGTGAGTGCCGGCAACAGCGGCGCCGTCATGGCGGCGGCCCTCTTCGGCCTGCGCCGGATTGAAGGCGTCGACCGGCCGGCCATCGGGTCGCCGATCCCGACTTCGGCCGGCCGCCCCTGCTTCCTGCTCGACGTCGGCGCCAACGTGGACGCCAGGCCGGAGCATCTGCAGCAATACGCCGTGCTGGGAAGCATTTACGCCGAGCGGCTGCTGGGCATCCCATCGCCGCGGGTCGCGCTGCTCAGCAACGGCGAGGAGCCCGGAAAGGGCAACCAGCTCGTCCAGGCCGCGGAGCCGCTGCTTCGGGGGCAGGCCGGGATCAATTTCACCGGCAACGTCGAGGGCAAGGACGTGTTCCGGGGAAAGGCGGACGTGATCGTGGCGGACGGCTTCAGCGGGAACGTGTTGATCAAGACCGCGGAGGGCGTGGCCGAGTTCCTCTTTCGAAGCATGCGGGACAGCGTCAAGGGCGATCCGCTGGCCTCGGTCGGCGGGCTGTTGCTTCGCCCCAAGCTGCGCGCGATCCGGGACCGCGCCGACTGGCGCGAGTTCGGGGGCGCGCTCCTGCTGGGTGTGAACGGCGTCGCCGTGATCGCCCACGGCCGCTCGGACGCTCGCGCCATCTACAACGCGATTCGGGTTGCCCGGGACGCGGTCGATCGCCAGGTCGTCTCGCTATTCGGCTCCGCCTTCACCGGCTCGGCGACTGCATCCGCTCGGCCCCTTGCGTAACATGTCGGCATGGTGGGGACCAACGGGGCGAGGCCGGAGCACCGCGTCGTGGTGACCGGGATGGGGGTGCTCGCGCCGAACGGCAATACGCTGGTCGAGTTCTGGGACAGCCTGATCGAAGGGCGCTCCGGGCTTGGGATCGCCACCTCGGTGGACGTCTCCGACCTGCCCGTCAAGGTCGTTGCCGAGCTGAAGAACTTCGATCCCAGGCGCTATATGGACTTCAAGGAAGCCAAGCGGATGGCCCGCTTCAGCCAGGTTGGCGTGGCGGCGGCCAGGATGGCGATAGAGCAGTCGGGCATCGACCTGGAGTCGGAGGACCGGACCCGGATCGGCTGCGAGGTCGGGACCGGGATCGGCGGCTTCAAGGAGATCTCGGAGGAGATCGAAGCCTTTGCGCTTCGGGGTGAGCGTGGTCCCGAGCGGATCTCGCCGTTCTTTGTGCCCCGGGTGATCCCCAACATGGCCTCCTGCCAGATCGCCATCCAGTTCGGCCTCGAGGGGCCTAACAACACGGACACCACCGCCTGCGCCGCCTCCACCCAGGCGCTCGGCAACGCCTACCGCGTCTTACAGCGTGGCGACGCCGACGTCATGCTGGCGGGCGGGGCGGAGGCCAACCTCTGCCGTTTCGGGCTGGCCTCGTTTGCGGCGATGAAGGTGCTCTCCACCTATTCCGAGGACCCGATGAAGGCCAGCCGGCCCTTTGATGCTCACCGAGACGGCTTCGTCCCCGGGGAGGGTGCCGGCATGCTGGTCCTCGAGACGCTCGAGCACGCGCAGGGACGGCAGGCGGAGATTTACGCCGAGCTGATCGGGTTCGCGGTGACCGACGACGCCTTCCACATCGTGATGCCCGAGGAAGACGGGGATGGCCCGGCCCGGGCCATGGCCAAGGCGCTCGAAGACGCCCACGTCCAGCCGGCGGACATCGACTACATCAACGCCCATGGCACGTCCACCCAGCTCAACGACAGGTCGGAGACCGCGGCGATCAAGCGGGTGATGGGCGACCGCGCGCACAAGATCCCCATTTCCTCGACCAAGTCGATGATCGGTCACCTGCTGGGCGCGGCCGGCGCGGTCGAGGTGATCGCCTGCATCCTGTCGATGAATCACGGCATGGTGCACCCGACCATCAACCTCGAGCATCCGGACCCGGACTGCGACCTCGACTATGTCCCCAACGAGCCGCGGCGGCACGAGATCCAGATCGCGATGTCGAACTCGTTCGGCTTCGGTGGGCAGAACGCCTGCATCGTCCTGAAAAAATTTGACCGCAACTAGGCCGGTCCATCGCGGAGGTCACTAATGGAACCACTGAATATCGGCACGGTGCTGCCACTCCAGCTCGAGAGCGAGATGCGCTCGAGCTACATGGACTATGCGATGAGCGTCATCGTCAGCCGGGCGCTGCCCGACGTCCGGGATGGGCTCAAACCTGTGCACCGGCGAATCCTTTACGCGATGCAGGACCAGGGGATGACCCCGGGGGCGCGGTACCAGAAGTGTGCCGCCATCGTCGGCGAGGTGCTCAAGCACTACCACCCGCACGGCGACGCGTCGGTTTACGACACCCTCGTCCGGATGACGCAGGACTTCTCCCTGCGCTACCCCCTGGTCGACGGCCAGGGCAACTTCGGGTCGATCGACGGCGACTCGGCGGCCGCCTACCGGTATACGGAAGCGCGGCTGGCTCCGATCGCTGCCGAGTTGCTGGTAGACCTCGAGAAGGACACGGTCGATTTCGAGGACAACTACTCCGCGACCCGGCAACAACCCACCGTCTTGCCCTCCCGGATCCCGAACCTGATGGTCAATGGATCGTCGGGCATTGCCGTTGGAATGACGACCAATATTCCACCGCACAACCTCGGCGAGGTCTGCGACGGCGAGATCTACCTGATCGACAACCCGGATGCCACCACGGAAGACCTGATGAAGTTCGTGAAGGGGCCCGACTTCCCGACCGGCGGCATCATCATCGGCCGCGAGGGCATCGCCTCGGCGTATGGGACCGGGCACGGCCGGCTGATCGTCCGTGCGCGCCACACCTTCGAAGAAGCCAAGAACGGCCGCGAGCGGATCATCATCACCGAGATCCCCTACATGGTCAATAAGGCCACGCTGGTTGCTCGGATCGCGGAACTGGTCGGCGACCGCAAGCTCGAGGGTATCGCCGATCTGAACGATGAGTCGGACCGCCAGGGCATGCGGATCGTGATCGAGCTGAAGAAGGATGCCCGGGCGCTGACGGTCCTCAACAACCTGTACAAGCACACCGCGCTGCAGACCACCTTCGGCGTCATCTCGCTCGCGCTGGTGGATCGCCGGCCGGTGGTCTTGAACCTGAAGGCGCTGCTCCAGCACCATATCGACCACCGCCGCCAGGTGATCACGCGGCGGACGCGGTACGACCTGCAGAAGGCCCGGGATCGCGCCCACCTCCTCGAGGGGCTCAAGATCGCGCTCGACAACCTGGACGCGGTGATCAAGACCATCCGCGAGTCCCAGGACGAGAAACAGGCCCAGGAGCGGATGCAGGAACGGTTCAAGCTGTCGGAGCGCCAATCGAAGGCGATCATCGACATGCGGCTCGGTCGCCTGACCCGGCTCGAGCGCAACAAGGTCGAAGAGGAGTACACGGAGGTGATCAAGCGGATCGCCTACCTGGAGGACCTCCTGCAGCACGAGGCCAAGATCCGGCTTTTGATCAAGGAGGAGCTGACCGAGCTCAAGAAGAAGTACGGCGACCCGCGCCGGACCATGCTGGACTTCCAGGGCTCCATTGAGCTGAATGAAGAGGACCTCGTTCCCAAAGAAGACGTCGTTGTCACCCTGACCCACCGCGGCTACGTCAAGCGGGTGCCGGCCACGACGTACCGGCCGCAGCGCCGGGGCGGAAAGGGCGTGCTGGGGGCGGCGCGTGTCGAATCAGACTTCGTCGAGCATCTCGCGATTTCCTCGACCCACTCCGACATGCTGTTCTTTACGAACCATGGCTCGGTGTTCCGGCTCCGGGTCCACGAGATCCCGGACGTGAACCGGCAGGCCAAGGGCCTTCCGGTCGCCAACCTGATCGACATCGATCCCAAGGACAAGATCACGGCCGTGGTGGGCATCACCGACTGGGCCGAGGACCGCTACCTCGTCATGGTGACGCGCCAGGGAACGATCAAGAAGACGCCCGCCCGTCTCTACAGCCAGGTGCGTCGCAACGGCCTGATCGCGATCGACCTCGACGAGGGCGACGAGCTCAACTGGGTCAAGCTGAGTAGCGGATCAGAGGAGCTGATCATCGCCACCACGGACGGCAAAGCCGTCCGATTCAATGAGAAGCAGGCCCGTCCCATGGGGCGCGATACGCATGGGGTGCGCGCGATCACCCTTCGCAAGGACGCGCTGGTGGCCGGCTTCGACATCGTGCGGCCGGACGCTTTTCTCCTCGTGGTCTCGGCGCGGGGCTACGGAAAGCTGACGCCGCTCAGCGAGTATCCATCGCACAGTCGTGGCGGCCAGGGCGTGTACACCATGGCGGTCACCGACCGGACCGGCGCGCTCGTCGGGATGCGCGTCGTGGTCGATCCCAAAGAAGAGCAACTGATCGTCATCTCCGAGGGTGGCCAGGTGATCCGGATGCCGGTCGAGAACATCCGAATCGCCGGACGCCAAACCCAGGGCGTGATCATCATGCGGCTCGATGAGGGCGACACCGTCGCCACCATCGCCGGGGTCGGCAGTGCCGAGGAGGCGGACGAGTCCTAGCCGTCCTGATCGCGGTCGTCTGCGTCGCAGTCGGGCTCGCCGCGCTGACGTACGCCGCGACGCGGTCCTGGCGCGCCTACCGGGCCGTCGGCCGGCGTGCGGCTCATCTCTCCCACTATGCCTTCGAGGAAGCCACCGAATTAGAGCGACTCGCCACCCGGTTGAACGAGCACGGCTTCGCGCTGCAGCGGACCGCGGCCCTGCTCTTTCCGAAGCTCGCGGAGGTCTCCGTGTTCCTGGATCAACCCCTGGTCGCCGCGGCGCTTCCGTGGGTGCTGCGCCGGATGCTGGCGCGACCCTTCAAAAAGCGCTAGTCGGCGACGACGCGGTCTTTCCCGGTCCGCTTCGCGGTGAGGAGGTTCTCGTCGGCCCGCTTGAAGAATGAGAAGGCGTTGTCCTCTTCCGGGCGGTAGGTGGTGACGCCGGCGCTGACCGTCAGGGTCTGCGGCGGCACACCATGCGCCTCGTCCGCGTAGGGACTCTTGCGAATCTCCGTCAGGACGCGCTCGGCAACCGCGCGCGCCGTGTCGAGATCGCCCTCGGCGACGATGATGCAGAACTCGTCGCCGCCGTAGCGGACGACCACGTTCGCCTTGCGGCTGTGCCGTTGGATGGAGTCGGCGATGTGCCGGATGACCCGGTCGCCGACGGCGTGCCCGAAGTTATCGTTGATGACCTTGAAGTTATCGATGTCGAGCACGATCAGGGACAGCGGCGACTTGCTTCGGGATGCACGGCTCAGTTCCCGCTGCAGGTTCTCCTGGAAAAACCGGTAGTTGTAGAGGCCCGTCAGGCTGTCCGTGAGCGCCTGTTCCTCGCTGGCCACCAACCGCTCCAGCATCACCAGGCTGTTGACGGCCTGGGCCGCCAGCATCGACAGCAGGTGCAAATCCGACTCGGGATCCCGGCTGGGCTCGCCGGCGAAGATGCCCAGGGTGCCGCGCATGCGGTCTTGCTGGAGCAGGGGGGTGATGGTGATCGATCCCTTGATCTCCGGCTGGCCGAGCAGGTACTGGGTCCAGGGACTCTGTGACGCATCCGGGACCGAGAGCGGCCGCTTGGACTGCACCACGAAATCGCTCATCTCTACCAGCAGCCGGCGGAAATCCCCGCTCCCGTCGGGCTCGGGGCCGGCATAGGCCTCCTCCCGCTCGCCCTGGTCACCGACCAGGAAGAGCAGGGCGGCCTGGCCGCGGAGAAGCCGGGTGCCCAGGCTCAGGATCATGTCGCTCAGCACCTCGTAGCTGAGGTTGGTCATGATGCTGTCGAACGCCCGCAGGACGCTCAACTCATCCTGGTGCTTGTAGTTCTGCGCGACCACGTGCTGGACGAGCGTATGGACCAGGTTCGCCGCCTCCATGATGTTCGTCTGGGGGACGATCGGCACCGTCAGGGCGGCCTTCATCAGGTTGTCCGGATGGACCGGCAGGGACCGTGCCAGCTCGTAGACCGTGGCGAAGTCCGGCGGGGCGACCGCGAAGGGTCCGCTCACCAGGCGCCCGAGCAGGTGGCGGCCGTCGCAGATCGGGATGACGAGGTGGCCGATCTGGGCACCGTCGTAGCGCAGCTGGGGACCGTTCAGGTCCGGCGGGGCCGAGGAGCTGGGCACCATCTCACAGCGCCCAAAGTTCTGCATCAGCATGCAGAAGTCGTTCTGGGGCAGTCCCGGCGGGATCTGGTAGCCGTCTGCCGAGTCGGCAGCCAGCGCGATGCCCGTGCGAGCGGAAAAGTTCTGCAAGGCCGCCCGCATGACATCGTGATTAATGATGTAGGAGAGGCGGACCGTCGCCGTTTCAGCAGTCAAATTAGAAATCACAAGTCCCGGGCAGCGCGAACTGGGTCATTATAGCTATGGCTCCCTATGTAATTTGTACAGGGTGGAGCTTCGTAGCGCCATCTGCCGAACAACCCTTGACAACGCGGCCTTCCTAACCTTCGATAATCAAGAAACTCAATGCATGATGTCCTGCTTCACTACCTCGAGGTTAACTTCGCGGAGATCGCGGAGCAGCTGGCGCACGCCCAGCCGGGCGACCAGGCCGGTGATCAGCGGGCCGCCGCCGCCGAGCGGCTTCGCCGCCTAATCCGTCGTCTTCGGGCTGGGGCCGTCCCACTTCCAGAGGTCGCGCATGCCCCTGAGCAAGCCTCCGCCGAGCTGACCGCCGCCCTCAATGGCGAGCTGAGCCCGGCGGAGCACCAGGTGCTGGAGCGGTTCTTCGCCCTGTTCGCCCGGTCGATGCAGCGGACTCAGCCACAGGCGCCGCCCCCGCCGCCTCAGCCGCCCGTGCCACCGCCGCCTGCCGCCGCCGCGGATGCGAGCGCCACGGAGGCCGCGCCATCCTCGGCCGAGACCGTGCCGGCCGGGGAGGCACCCGCGCCTGCGCCGGTGGCGGTGGAAGCGGCGCCTGTCCCGGTGGCGGCGGGAGCCGCGCCAGCCCCGCTTCCCGGCGAGGTCGGCCCCTCGTCGCGACTGGTTCCGGAGCACATGGCCGGCCCACTACAAACCGTGCTGCTGGCTGCTGCCCAGCAGGCCCTGGACCTGCTCCAGGTCGACGCCAGCCAGGTCTATACCGTCGACGATCACCGGCGGTTCATTCTTCGGGCGGGTGTGCCCACCGAGTCCCTGGCCGCCCCCGAGGGCGGGGCAACCGTCAGCAGCGCCCTGTTGCGGGGGGCCCTGGAGCACAACGAGGTCTTTACGGTCGAGGACCTGGCGAGCGAGTCGCTGACACCGGACGAGGCGGCCTGGGTTGATGCGGGCTACCACGGCTTTGCCGCCATCGCCCTGGCGCCGCCCCTGGAGCGGCCGGTTGGGGTCCTGGCGCTGTTGCGCCGCACACCCTGGCGGCTCGACCGGCGCGACGCTGTCCGGCTGGAGGACCTGGCGGCCGAGGCGGTCGCGGCCCTCCGCGCCAACAGCCTGGCGATCAAGGTGGAGGAGGTGGCCGTCCTGCAGGAAAGGCTCAACCTCGCCCGCGAGATCCATGATGGCCTCGCGTCAGACCTGGCCGCCGTGGTGGCGCTCTTCAAGTATTACGAACAGCGCCGTGAGCGAGATCCGGAGGATGCCGCCCAGCTGCTGCCCCAGTTGCGGTCCATGACGGAAGAGATCCTGGCCGGCGCCCGGAATATCCTGCAGTCGCTGCGCCCCAAGACGATCCGGTCGGAAGGCCTGCTGGCGTCCGCGATCAAGGCGGTCGACCAGTTCGGGCGGGTCAACCTTGTCGAAACGAGCGTCGATATCCGCGGGGAAGAAAACGGCTTGAACCCGGAGCAGAAGGAGGTCATCTTCCAGGTGCTGCGGGAAAGCCTCTCGAACATTCGCAAGCACGCCCAGGCCCGGCATGTCTCCGTCACTCTGGACCTCTCGTCGGTTCCCTGGGTGATGACCGTCCGGGACGACGGCCGCGGCTTTGAGGTTCGGCGGGTGGCCGAGGATCCAAAAAAGGCCGGCTCGTACGGGCTGGTCGGCATGCGCGAGCGGGCCGAGCTCCTCGGTGGCACCCTCGAGATCATCAGCCAGGTCGCCGAAGGCACGATCGTCACCCTGATCGGCCCGCCAGACCTGCTGTGAAGGATCGGGTCCGGGTCCTGATCGTGGACGATCGCCCCATCTTTCGCGCCGGCGTCCAGGGCATGCTCAAGAGCTTCCCCCAGATCGACATCGTCGGCGAGGCGATCACGGGCCGGCAGGCGATCGACCGATCGCGCGCCCTCCGGCCGGACGTCATCCTGATGGACCTCAACATGCCGGAGATGGGCGGGGTCGCGGCAACGCAGGCCATCAAGGCGGAGGACCCGGAGCGCGTCATCCTGGCGCTGACCGTGTCCGAAGCCGAGGAGGACATCGTTGAAATGGTCGCCGCCGGGGCGTCCGGCTACGTCCTGAAAGACATCGACCCGGCCAGCCTGGCCGAGACCATCCAGGAGGCCCACTCAGGGCACTTCCAACTGGGCGAGGCCCTGACGCGTCGGGTGATCGTGAGGCTCGGCTCGGCCCTGCGGCAGCGGCGCCGGCGGCCGTCGGAGCCTCTGACCGAACGGGAATCCCAGATCCTGCAAATGGTCTGCGAGGGCAAGGGGAACCGCGTCATCGCCCACCGCCTGGGCTTGAGCGAGGGCACCATCAAGTCCCACCTGCGAAACGTGTACCGGAAGCTGAAGGTTCAGACTCGGGCCGAGGCAGCCGCCTTCGGCGCGACTATTGAACGCTAAACAAACGGATGTTCGCCACCAAGTGGCTATTCACGGCGCCCGGTTGATAGATTTACCACGAGATCGGCCGCGAGTACGCTGGGCCCACCTAAGGGCGTCCTGCAATTAATGGGGGCCAGGAATTCAAGTGGGGGTGTTCAACATGAAGAAGTTGATCGTAGTGGTTGCTGGCCTGTTGGGAGCCATTTTGGCGGGCGGCGCAAACATCAACGTCTGACCAGCTGACTGACTAAGAAGACCCGGGCCTCGGCTCGGGTTTTTTGTTTTCCTGTCGGGTAGCGGCCACGCTTCAGTTGTATTACATACTGAGGATCGATGCGCAGGCCTAACGCTTCGTCTGTATACCCCTTGGCCGTTGCCCTCCTAGGTCTCGGCGTTCTGATTGCGACCATCCTCATTCAGGCGCCGGCAGATCTGAAAAGCCCACGCTCCGGCGAGTTGGTCACAAGGCTCATCATTCTGGTCGTTCTTACGTTTCTCTCCTCAATCGCGCCCCTGAAAACGCGTCACGGCGCGGTCCTCACGGTTGGGCTTGCTCCCATCTTCGGGGCCCTTCTGCTCCTGCCCCCGTGGGCCCTCATGCTGGTGGCCGCCCTGGGCACGCTGGATGAACGCCTTCCCGGTCGAACCGTTCCCTGGTCCCGCTTCCTCTTCTCGCGCGGCATGTTCACATTGGTTTACGGCATCCCGAGCCTTGCTCTATACGGCCTGGGCCTGCAGCAGCAGCAGGCTGCCTGGTTTGTCGCATTGCCACTCGCGGTCTTCGCGATTGTTGCGTTGAACGATGCCCTGGTTGCGGCTTTCCTTTCCTTCCATGCGGGGTCGAGTTTCTGGCGTACCGCAAGGAACGCTGTCGCCGGCAGCTGGCTCACGTATATCGCCTTGCCCGTCGTTGGCTACCTGATTTTCACCGTCCTGCAAGCGCCGTCCATCGGCGGGAAGCTCGTCGTATTCCTGCTCTACGGTCCGCTCCTCATCTACCGGACCAGCCTTCAGAAACAAAACCGCCTTGACCAGTGGTTGCGAGATTCGTTCATCATGCAGAGCCGCGTCGTCGACAAGCGGGATGGACAGACCTTCGGCCATTCCCAGCGCGTCGGCGAGATGTGCGAGGGTGTGGCGCGACTCCTTCACCTGAGCGAGGACATGTGCAACACCATCCGGGTGGGTGGCATCCTTCATGACCTGGGCAAGATTGCCATCCCTGACTCGATCCTGCTGAAACCCGGAAAGTTGACTCCCGAGGAGTACGAGATCATCAAGACGCACCCGACCGAGGGTGCCCAGATCCTCGCCGAGCACCCGGAGCAGAAGGAAGTATCGGAGATCGTCAGGCACCACCACGAACGGTGGGACGGTGCCGGGTACCCCGACGGGCTCAAGGGCGACGCGATTCCAATCGGGTCGAGGATCGTGAATGCCTGCGACGCCTTCGACACGATCACCCAGGCACGGGTCTTTCGTCCAACCGTCAAGACGCCTGCGGAGGCCATTCGCGAGCTTCGGCAGCTCGCCGGGACCTGGTACGACCCCGCGGTGGTGACCGCGATGGAAAAAATCGTTGCCGAGAAGTGGGGCGTCGAGATTGCGCCCAGTGCGCCACCCCCAGTGCAACCCCGCTTCAATCAGCTCGTGGCCATCCCGGCCTTTCGCCGGCTATGGCTCGGCCAGGCTGTTTCCTATTTCGGCGACATGATGAATACCACCGGCCTGGCCATCATGCTGTTCCTCGTGACCCGATCGGCGTCGGTCGTTGCCCTTGGCCTCGTCGCCAAAGCCGTTCCCACCATTTTGTTTGGTCTCCTGGCGGGACCGATCGTGGATCGCTTCGACCGGCAGCGCGTGATGATCGCGGCCGATCTCATCCGGGCCGTTCTCACCGTAACGATTCCGTTCCTCGCGATGCAGTGGTTGCCGGGCGTCTTTATCGTCGTGTTCCTGATAGCCACCGCCAGCACCTTCTTCAATCCGGCAAAGCAGGCGATGATTCCGAACCTTGTTCCGCGAGAGATGCTGGTCAAGGCGAACAGCCTCGTGACATCGTCGGAGCGCACCATGGAGTTGCTCGGCTACTCGGTCGCCGGGATCATCGCCGCCGCCCTCAGCTGGGCGCCGCTATTCCTGATCGATGCGGCCACCTACCTATTCTCGGCCGCCACGCTTCTTGGGGTCTCGGATCGGCTTCGCTCCGCGACGTCGAAACAGCTCCACATCTATCGTGACGTTGTCGACGGCATGCGATTCGTTTTCCGGAGCCGCGTTCTGCGCTCGACGATGGGTATGACCGCCATGGTCGCCCTGTTTGCCGGCATGACCTTCCCGACGCTGGTCGTGCTTGCCTATGGTGCGCTGAACGCGGGACCGTCCGGGTATGGTCTGCTCGAGGCGGTGATTGGGGCTGGCGCGATTATCGGGGCGCTTGCCGCCCCGCAGCTGATGACCCGCTATCCGGCTGGTTCGCTGATTCTCATGGGTGTGGTCGGGTGCGGAGCCGGGTACGCCGCCACCGGGCTACTTCGAAGCCTTCCCTCTGCCCTGATCTTCCTGTTCGTTTGCGGGGCGGCAAGTACCATCTACTTTGTTCCACTGATTTCCGTCATCCAGCGGGAGGCACCCGATTACGTTCGTGGCCGCGTCATGTCAAGCCGCTTTCTCTTAGGCCAGGCCGGTCTCCTCGTCGGTATGACGGTGTCTGGACCGCTGAGTGATCGGCTGGGGGCACCGCTTGTATTCATCGCCTCGGGCAGCCTGCTCGTCTGTGCAGCCGCCCTCGGCTTTGCATTTCCCGATCTTCGCCGCGCCAGCCTGGCGGATGAGCCGGCCAGGGCACCTTTTCAATCCGCAGCTACAGGCTAGTGTTCCTGTTCTTCGCGGTTATTGCCGGGGCCCTGGCCGTTGCCGTGCTCATCGGCGGTGACGTTCGCCAGCTGAGCCATATTCGCGTCAACCGGCCCGAGTTTTTGGTCGCGGCGCTGGTCGCCAAGGTGCTGGTCGCCCTGCTGGGCACGACCCACGCGCAGCTCGCGATCGACACAGCCCGCCCCCTGAACATCATTGGCGCGGTCCTGCTCCTCCTCGTCGTCTGGTTCAATCGCCGGATTCCCGGAGCGATCCTCTTCGGGGTCGGCCTGGGATTGAATCTCCTCGTGATCGCGTCCTTCGGCGGGCGGATGCCGGTCATCCTGCCCCGGGACGTCGATCCCAACTCGGCCATGCTGATCCTGCTGAAGAGCGGCCTCGATCCGCTCCACGTCTGGCTCCAGCACCCGCACGGCCTGTGGTTCATCGGCGATATCTTCACCATCCCCAGCATCGCCGGCCATTCCTCGCTGGTCAGCATCGGCGACCTCCTGATGGCGGCCGGGGTTGCCTGGCTCATCATCCAGTGCAGCCAGCCGGCCACCAGACCCCGCCCGGCCTACGGGCCAAGCCCCTCCCCCTAGCGATTCCGCCTCGCATGCCGTGGAGCCCCGTTTCCGTTTCTACCGTATGATGCCGCGATGATCCAGCGACGCCGGGTCGACGATCTCTGGCGAAGTCGCGACTTCCGGGCGCTCATCTTCCTGGGGGTGCTTTTCATTCTCGGCGTCGGGCTGCTGGTCGCCATCCGCGGCATCCTCGGGCCCTTCATTCTCGCCGTCGTGTTGGCCCTGGTGCTCGATCCGGTGGTGAACGCGGCCGAGCGCCGCCGAATCCCTCGGGCGGTTGCGGTGCTGGCGCTCTACGGGCTCATCGTGGTCCTGATCGCCGCGGGGGTCTTGTACCTCATCCCGCTGGTGCGTGAGGAGCTCACGGCGCTCGCCACCCAGGGCCCGGCCGTCGCCAGCTATCTCCAGGATCTGGCCGATAAGCACCACGTGGTGTCGGTGCTCGGGGTGCCGGTCGATCTGCGCCAGGCGTATGACGACTCGGTCCGCAACCTACCCGCACTGCTGGCCGGCCAGCTCCAGTCCGTCGTGCAGAACGTCTTCATGCTCGTGAACTGGCTGTTCCAGTCCGTCCTGGTACTCCTGATCGCGTTCTTCCTGGTGAAGGACGCCCACGCCATCCGCCGATTCTTTACCGACCTCATCCCGCGCGGCTACCGCACCGATGCCCAACAGGTCGCCGCCGACATCTCGGCCATGCTCGCCGCCTACATGCGTGGCCAGCTGGCCATCTGCGCGCTGGTCGGGCTGATCAGCGGGGTGGCGATGTGGGTCGCGGGCATTCCCTATTCACTTGCTCTGGGGATCGTGGCCGGCGTTACGGCGTTTATTCCGTTCATTGGCCCGTTTTTGGGCGCGCTGCCTGCCGTGGCCATCGCCGCGTTCGTGACGCACTCGACGGGCAAAGTCGTGCTCGTGATGGTGATCTACTTCATCGTCTCGAACGTGATTTACAACTTTGTCTCGCCGAAAGTCTTCGGTGACGCGGTCAGCCTCAGCCCGATGCTGATCGTTATCGCCTTCGTGATTGGAGGCTACCTCGGCGGCATCCTCGGCCTCTTTGTGGCGGTACCGGTGGCGGCCACGCTCCGCATCCTGTTCCTCTACGCCTACCAGCGCGTCTACAGCTGAGGCTGCGGCGCGCGTGCGGGTTGGGCTCCTCTCCGACATCCATAGCAACCTGGAGGCGCTCGACGCGGTCCTGACGGCGTTACCCGTCGTGGATCGAATCGTCGTTTTGGGGGACATCGTGGGCTACGGGCCCGATCCAAACGGCGTGATCGAGCGGCTGCGGTCCGTCGGGGCCCGGGCGGTGCGAGGCAATCATGACCAGGCGATGCTCGATCCGAAGACGCTGGACTGGTTCAACCCCCACGCGGCAGAGGCGGCGCGCTGGACCCGTGCCAACCTGACACCCCAGAGCCTGCGTTACCTGGGCGGCCTGCCCGCCTACGGTCGGGTTGGCCGGCACCGGTGTGTCCATGGGAGCCCGCGCAAACCGTATATCTGGGAATATATCCTGGACGAACTGCAGGCGCTCGAGATCCTCATGAAACTAGGTCGGCGCTATTGTTTCTTTGGCCACACCCATCTGCCCCGCATCTTCACGGAGGAGGGCGAGCAGATCCCGGACCTGGCTGACTGGATCGGACTTCCATCATCGGCTTTGGTCAATCCCGGCAGCGTCGGCCAGCCGCGGGACGGTAACCCGGCGGCGTCCTGTGCCGTGGCCGACCTGGACGCTGGCGCCGTCCACTTCTACCGGGTGCCCTACGACGTGGCCGCGACCCAGGCCAAAATCCGGGCGGCGGGGCTACCTGAGATCGAGGCCCAGCGGTTGGCCCAGGGAAGGTAATCCGAGGGACCGACCTGTCCCTGATCCGGGCTTAGAATGAGTTCGTCCCATGAAGCTGGTTATCGTCGGGTGCAGTCGCGTCGGGGCCATGGTCGCCACGGCTCTGTCTGAGCGGGGCGACGATGTCACCGTGATCGACATCAATCGTCGCTCCTTTGCCCGGCTCGGCCGGGATTTCAAGGGCCAGATGCTGGTCGGCAACGGCATCGACGAGGACGTCCTCCGCCAGGCCGGCATCGAGACCGCCGATGGGTTCGCGTCCTTGACCAACGGGGACAACCGCAACATCATGGCGGCCCAGATCGCCCGGGAGGTCTTCAAGGTCAAGAAGGTGATCACCAGGATTTACGATCCGATGCGGGAGAACGCCTATCGCGAATTCGGCTTGAATACCATCTGCCCAACGCTGGCGGGCGCCCACCAGATTCACGCCATGCTGAGGGCGTAGGGGTATGTACGTCATCGTGATCGGCGGCGGCAAGGTCGGGTACTACCTCAGCAAACACCTGCTGGATCGAGGCTACGAGGTGACCCTGATCGAGAAGGACTCCCGCCGGGCCGAGGTCCTGAATGCCGTACTCGGCGAGATCGTCATGGTGGGGGACGGCGACGAGATGGCCTTTCTGGCCACCACCGGCATGGAGCGGGCGGACGTCGTGGTGGCCGTCACCGGCGACGACGAGGACAACCTGGTCTCCTGCCAGCTGGCCAAACGCAAGTTCCATGTGCCTAAAACCGTCGCCCGGGTCAACAATCCGGCCAATGTCCGGATCTTCAAGTTACTCGGGGTCGACGTGGCCCTGAGCGCGACCGAGGTGCTCCTCGATCTGATCGAGTCGGAACTGGCCTCAAAGGAGACCGCGGGCAGCTCGACCGCTCCCTGAATATAAAGAAGCCGGTGGAGTTCACCGGCTGATCAATTGCGGCGACGGAGCGTTACGCTTTACCGATCTTATAGATCTTGGTCCCGCAGGTCGGGCAGGTCCCTGTGGTCGCCGGCTTCCCGTTCTTCATCGTGATGTGCTGCGGATCCGTGATATCGACCTTCTTCTTGCACTTCAAGCAATATCCACTGATAGCGGCCATGGCAATTCTCCTTTCTCTGGCTTACTGACGCCCGTGGGGCGCCCCCCAAAACTGCCTGATGATAGCACACCCTCCGAATTCAGCCCGTATTCAAAAACCAGGCGAAAAACTGGTCACCCGGCAGGTTCAGTCGATGCAGGCTACGTCTGGTCGTCGTAGCGGCGCAGGATGATGCTTGCGTTGTGGCCGCCGAGCCCGAACGAATTCGACAGCGCGATGTCGACCTTGGCTTTGCGGGCCGTGTGTGGAACGTAGTCCAGATCGCATTCGGGGTCCGGCGTTTGCAGGTTGATCGTCGGCGCGATCACCTGGTCGCGGATCGTCAGCGCGCAGACCACGGCTTCCACGGCTCCTGATGCCCCCATCATGTGCCCGGTCATCGACTTCGTGCTGCTGACGGCCAGCCGTCCGGCATGGTCCTTGAAAACCCGATGGATCGCGTCGGTCTCGAACTTGTCGTTCAGCGGCGTGCCGGTTCCGTGGGCATTGATGTAATCGACCTGCTTGGGCTCGAGGTCGGCTTTGCGCAGCGCCCGGGCCATGGTCAGGTAGGCGCCGTCCCCTTCGGCCGGCGCGGCCATGTCGAAGGCGTCGTTGCTCGAGCCGTATCCGATCACCTCGGCGTAGATCCGCGCCCCGCGGCGGCGCGCGTGCTCGAGCTCCTCGAGGATCACGGCTCCGGCGCCTTCCGAGATGACGAAGCCATTCCGGTCGCGGTCGAAGGGCCGGGAGGCCTGCGCCGGATCGTCGTGCTGCGCCAGCGCCCGCATGGCGCAAAAGCCGGCGTAGACAACCGGGATCAGGGCGGCTTCGGAGCCCCCGGCCACGATCGCATCCGCGTCCCCCCGGCGAACCGTTTCGAAGGCTTCCCCGACCGCGCCGCTGCCGGTCGCGCAGGCCGAAACCACCGCCATGTTTGGCCCGCGCAGGCCGAGGGCGATCGCGATGTGCCCCGAACAGCTGTCGGTCAGCATGTTCTGAATAAACGTCGGGCTGACCCGACGGACACCGCGCTCTTGGAGCACCCGTTGCTGCTCCAGCAGGACGCCGAGCCCGCCGGCGGCGCTGCCGTAGACAACGCCGATCGCGTCCCGGGTGCCGTTCCGCTCCAGGCCGGCGTCCGCGAACGCCTCCTGGGCTGAGATCAGCCCCAGCTGCGCATACCGGTCCATTCGTCTCAGTTCTTTGGCTTCGATTCGCCCGGCGGGATCAAAGTTCTTCACCTCACCGGCGATCTGGACCGGATACTCACTGGCGTCGAAGAGGGTGATCCGCCCGATCCCGGACTGCCCTTCGAGCAAGGAGGCCCAGGTACTGGGGGCGTCCAACCCCACGGGCGTCACCGCCCCGACCCCGGTCACGACGACTCGCTTCATGCCCGGGGCAATGGCGTGAGAACGCGGGCGATCTCTCGGTCGCTGAGCGTCACCACCCGGACCTCGCGGCTGATCCGGCGGATCAGTCCGGAGAGAACCTGGCCTGGACCGATCTCGAAGAACTCGGCGCTGCCGAGGGTGACCATCTCGAGCACGGAGCTGGTCCACTGCACGGGCTTGAGGATATGGTCGGCGAGCTCCGATCGGACCTGGTCCGCCGTGGTCAGGATCTGGCCCGTGATGTTCGCGACGACCGGGATTCTTGGCTGCCGCAGCGGCAGGCGTGCCACGAGCTCGGCGAACTGGGCGGCGGCGCGCGCCATCAGTGGCGAATGCGACGCGATCGTGATCGGCAGGCGGACCACCTTGGCCGCACCCCGGGCCATGGCCAGCTCCGCCGCATACTCGAGCGCCGGTCCTTCTCCCGAAAGGACAGTCTGCCCGGGGGAGTTCGCGTTTGCGAGCGTGATCACGCCGCGGCTGCCCGCCTCCTGGACCACGGCTTCCAGGATGGCTCGATCCAGCCCGAGGACGGCCAGCATCCCGCCAGGACGTGAGAGCCCGCTTTCCTTCATCAGGCGGCCGCGCTCCCGAACGAGCAGCAGGGCGGCCTCGAAGTCGAGCACATCGGCGGCGACCAGGGCGGTGAACTCGCCGAGGCTATGGCCGGCGACGTAGATCGGGGCGATGACCTGGCCGATCGCCTGCCAGCGTTCCTTGATGGCGTTGAGGCAGGCGATGCTCACGGTCAGGATGGCGGGCTGGGCATTGATGGTGTCGTTAAGCTGGGCCTCGGGACCGTCGAAGCACATCTCAGACAGTCGAAACCCGAGCACCGAATCGGCCCGATCGAACACCTTGCGCGCCGTTTCCGACGCCTCGTACAGGGATTTCCCCATGCCGACATACTGCGACCCCTGTCCGGGAAACACGAATGCCACGGGGCGGACGCCGTACGGGGCATTCATCTCGACTGCCGGTTAGGCGACGGAGACCTTTCCCTTTACGTAGTTCCAGGCTTCGCTCACGGTGCGGAGTTTCTGCGCGTCTTCGTCGGAGATTTCCATCCCGTACTCCTCCTCGAAGGCCATGATCAGCTCGACCAGGTCGAGCGAATCGGCCTGCAGGTCCTCGGTAAAGGAGGCCTCCGGGGTCACCTTCTCGACGTCCACGCCAAGCTGCTCGGCGATGATGCCGCGGAACTTCTCGAAATCCAGTTCGGCCATTACCTCCCTCCTAGAAGTTGACTAGGCACGATGCGGTGCCCGAATTTGGCTTATACATTACCGAATGCCCAGTCGCCGTGCGCAGCGGTCGCCTTCAGCCGAGAGTCTATATCCCGCCACCGGCCGATTGGTTACGGCGTAACCAGTGCGGGAATGTCCACTTAGAATAAGGCGTGACTTCTGCGCCTGTATCGCGCCGGGCCCCGGTCGGGTCGCGCACCGTCTGGGGCGGGATCGCGGGGATCGGGGTCTACCGGCCGCCCGCCGATGCGCCGGACGCGACCCGCGTCACCGGCGCTGACTGTCTTGGCGTGTCCTATCGCGTTCAGGCCAAGAGTGGGCTCAACACCGCGTCCCTGGCGGCGGGCGCGGCGCGCGCCGCCCTGCAGGCCTCGGGAACCAACCCTGCCGATATCGAGCTGATCGTGGTCGGCACGACGACGCCCGACGTGCTCTGGCCGACCACGGCCTGCCTGGTCCAGGCCGAGCTGAGCCTGCCCATGGTCGCGAGCTTCGATCTCTACGCAGCCGAGGCGAGCCTGCTGACGGCCTTTGATGTGGCCGCGCACTACATGATCAGCGGCGCCAAAGCGGCGCTCGTGATCGGTGCCGAGGCAGCCAACCAGCTCGTCGACTTCCCGGGCCAGAGTGGCGGGCGCCACCCGCGCGCGGCCACGGCGGTCGTTCTCAGTGGGTCGGATCGGGCCGGGGCCGTGCTGGCGACGGCTGCAGGGGGTCGCGCCACCCACCAGGGCACAACGGCCAAGGGAGATCAGAACGCGACGCTGGATGGGCTCTCTCAGGCCGTTCGCGAATGCCTTGAACGGGCCCAGCTCTCGCTGGGCGGGATCGACCTGGTCATCGCTGAGCAGACCGCGCCGGACCTGATGCGGGCCTGGTCGGCCACGGCGGGGATCCGGCCCGGCTCCTTTCTGCTCGACCCGGATCGATACGCCGACACCTTTGCCGCGGCCCCGTTCGCCGTCCTGCACGATGCGGTCAAGGACGGCCGGCTGCGTGAAGGACAGACGGCGCTGCTGCTCGCCTGCGGCAGCGGCCCGGTCTGGGCGGTTGCCTGCGTGCGCTGGGGCTCGGGCGGGGTGGCGGCATGGTAAACGGGACGCGGGTGGTCGTCACCGGGACGGGGACGATCACGTCGCTGGGGCACTCCACCCGGGAGACCTGGGAGGCGCTCAAGGCGGGGCGCTCCGGGATCCGCCGAATCCAGGCCTTCGACCCGTCGGGGAGTCCAAGCCAGGTGGCCAGCGAGGTGCTCGACTTCAAACCCGAAACACGCTTGGACCGAAAAGAAGCGCGCCGGATGTCGCGCTTCGTGCAGTTCGCGATGGTGGCGGCCCGCGAGGCCCTGGATGAGTCCGGGCTGCAGATCACGGAGGAGAACCGGGACGACGTGGGTGTCCTGGTCGGGAGTGCGATCGGTGGGCTGGAACACATCGAGGACGCGCACACGGTACTGAAAGAGCGTGGGCCCTCTAGGGTCAGCCCGTTCACGGTGCCCATGATGATCGGCGACATGGCTGCCGGCCAGATCTCGATCGCGATCGGGGCCCGAGGGCCGAACTTCTCGATCGCGTCGGCCTGTGCCTCCGGCGCCCACGCCATCGGCGAGGCGTTCGAAACCATCCGTCGCGGCGATGCCACCGCGATGATCGCCGGCGCGAGCGAGTCGACGATTACGCCGCTGGCGCTGGCGGCCTTCTGCGCCATCCGGGCCGTGACGACCCGGCCTGGCGATCCGAGCACCGCGAGCCGGCCGTTCGATCTCGAACGCGACGGCTTCATCATGGGTGAGGGCGCCGGGGTCCTGATCCTCGAAGAGCTCGAATCGGCGAAGCGGCGCGGGGCCCCGATCCTGGCCGAACTGGTCGGCTACGCGGCCACCGCGGATGCCAGCCATATCACCGCGCCGGATCCAGTCGGGGCGGGCGCCGCCAAGGCGATGAAGCGCACGCTCGAAAAAGCCCGGGTCGCGCCCCAGGACATCAGTTACATAAATGCCCACGGCACGGCGACCCAGCTGGGCGACGTGGCCGAGACGCTGGCGGTCAAGGATATCTTTGGCGAGGCGGCCTACCGGGTCCCGATCAGCTCGACCAAGTCCATGCTCGGCCACCTCCTGGGCGCGGCTGGCTCCGTCGAGGGGGTGATCTGTGTGAAGGCCATCCAGGAGGGCGTGGCGCCCCCGACCATCAACCTGACGCATCCGGACCCCCAGTGCGATCTCGACTACATCCGCGAGGGCGCTCGCGAGCTCGACATCAAGCTGGCCCTGTCGAACTCGTTCGGCTTCGGTGGTCACAACGCGTCGTTGCTCTTCAAGCAATTCCGGGGATGATCTTTCTCAGCGACTTCCTCAACGCGGAAGTCGTTGATCTCCGACAGCACCGGGT
>CAAGKR010144582.1_pt1 | contig 28977 bp, 24 predicted proteins | sample 2556971 | NCBI WGS metagenome assembly CAAGKR01 (sample SAMEA5207829, study PRJEB30636) | soil metagenome | biome: forest; feature: boreal; material: soil | place: USA | collected 2011-09 | depth 1 m | reverse complement strand
CGTCATTACCTAAGGCAGGAGCCGGATGCGTTAGCAGCGCTCGTCCGGATCTGTGGAGGGGGTGATTAGTAATAGTCATTCCTACTCCGACTATAGTGGGTGAAAGTTGGTGCCTGGGCTAGGCGAGCGTTGACGCGCTTTCCTAGCCCCTTCTCGTTCCTCACTGTTCGGTTTCGTTCTCACTTGCTTGTAATCGTCCGGCGCGCAGGATTTGATCTGCGCTGCGGAGAATCTTCTGCGCGCTCTTTTCGGGGATGGCGTCGCCGTTATAGCCAAGCGCGGGGCATAACCAGTTCTGGATATAGCCACGGCAGTAGGCCGCGCCTTCGAGGTTGAGCGCTTCGCAGCAAAGCATCGCGACGGCTTCCGCCTCGACTTCGCGAAGGTTCTTCGGAGTCCGTTCTGTATCGGTAAAGTCTGCTTCGGTGGTGTGCCCTAGAATTACGTGGGCGGCTTCGTGAAATAGCGTCTTGTGGGGAAGCTGGGCCACGGGGTTGATCGCGATCTGGCGCTGGCGCGCGTATCCCTGACAGTTGCCGTCCGTGTCGGTGAATGCGATCTGTTCAATGTCGAGAGCGGCAAGCGCGCGCTCAGCGTTCCACTCTGGCAAGCGTGGCGGCGCGAACTCATCGCCCGTGGTCTGGCTGATGACGAACCAGCGGGGCTTATGCACAAAGGCCGTGTAGGTGTGCTCTCCGTTGGCTTCGTCGGTGTTCCCGCTTGCTTCTTCGTCGCGGTGCTTGCGGGTGATCGGCATGCACAGGATCAAGGCGCGCTCGCCGCGTTTGACGCATCGTCCTAGAGCTTGCCATCCGGGAAATGTATTGATCGGGCCGGGCTCTAAGCCGCGCAACTGGCATTGGATCATCGCGAGTAGTTGATTGCCGATGCTGTAGTGATGAAAGGCGCTGTAAGCTTTCATGATCAAGCCGGGCTTGTTGACTGCCTCAACTAGCAAAGCTGACCACTTGGGAACGTCGGGCGCTGGGTTAGTGTGTCTTTCCATTGGTCGTGTTCCTTTCGCGTTGCGTGGTTTGGGGTCTTTGTCTTAAGAACAAGAGTTTTCCCCCTTCGTAGCGACGTTGGGACACGGGTGGGTGCTCGACCGACACAGGGACTGCCGGAACGGAGTGGAGGACTTGGAGGCTTTGCGGAGAGTTGTCGGGCGGGCTCCCGTGGCAGAATGAGAGAGAAGAAGGGGGGAACTAAATTAGAATGGTTCGGTTGAATGAAGCGGAACGTGACCCTGAGTCTCGACATATCTTGGACAATCGGTGATGACCGCTCCGCACTGCGGACTAAACGAGTTCGCACGCTTGCACATGACTGGTGCGCATTCAATGCAATGGTTAATTCTGAACTCTTCTGATGCGTTCGACTCCGAGGGTTTCTGTGGACCAAGTGAGCGCAGCCAAGGATCTTGCGTATTCTGGCCTGGTCTTGTAGTGTTTTGTTCGCTGTGAGAGTTTAAGGAGGAGACTTACACCTGAGATCATGATCTCCGGCGCACGCCTGGCCTCAAATCGTTTTTTTGGATTCTATTCAAATAGCGCTTCACCTAAGAGATTAGTGGGTTAGCTCGCAGGTTCATGAAAGCTTTTTCGAGCGTTGCGTTCAAGAAAACCAGGAGTAGCGATGGTCTCGTCGAGACAAAGCGTGGGGAAGCTTCGATGGATGGACTATGCCCGGCGCTCTATGCAGCGACTTGGTTTTCTCAAGTGGTTACTCAACCTCGCGTCCAGTTCTCATAATCAAACGCTCGAATCTCTGACTCGCGCATTTTATGCAGAGGTAACTGCACGGGTGCCTGTCGATATTGAGCGGCGCGATGGTTTTTACGAATATGTTCGTCTGCAGCACTTGCATAGGCGTTACGAGCAAGGGACGGCATCGGCAGAAATTCAAGACATCCTTCTCTCTGATTCTTCTCTTCCATCACATTCTGGTGCGATCACAGGTGAGCTAGAACGGAAGGGATATCGGCATTCAGTTTACGTAGAGATTCCGACCTGGGCAGCAAGACTGCACATACTACGCGACCGGAACTATACATTGACGGATCGGGGGCGGGTTCTTCAGCTAGCTGGCAGCCTGCAGCTTGCGAACGAATCGGGAAACCCCAAGACAAACCCGTTGTGTCTCAACCTATCGGAACGGTACGTTTTACTATTTTGTCTGCTCGATGTGGACGGAGATCTTTTAGCTGGAATGTATAAGCCGCTGATCGGGCTAGGCAGTTTCACTCGATCGGATGCCGGAGAAATGGCCGCTGCCGCTCTCGAAGACCTCCGCGGCACGCGCCTCAAAAATGTATCCGTCGGCCCAATGCAACAGGTACGGACAAAGCTAGACCGGACGCTCGAAGCTATGAAAAAGCAGAGTGCGGGTGGTCTCGGCCCAAGGGAATCAATCGCGACTCCTCGGACGGAGCCGTTGGTTGATTGCGGGATATTAGCGAAACCCAATCCGGAAAAATACGAATATTCTTTCACTGATTGGGGTAAATCGTTTCTAAAGGCACTAGTCTCGGCGCAATCGATTAGCGATTTCCTAGATTCGCAACTTTCATCAGCGATGTTGCCATTAACAGGGCAGTCCCTCAAAAAGACTCCGCAATTAAGCGACATTGAACAACCGTACATGCAGCTTAAAGCCGGAATAGGATATGTGTCACTCCAAGAATTGGGACTGTTGACCGTCGCTCACGCATTATCATCACCGGACAAAAAGCTATTTGAGATTAAAGCGGTCGAGGAAATACTCAGGGACGCTGCGACTCATAGTGACCGTCAGGTTAGGTTCGCAATGGGTGGTATGGGTGGTAAACAGGTTCGAATCGATCCAAGAATATTTAGGGTGGAATGACCACTGGAATCGACATCTCATTGACCCGAAGTGTACCGGCTGCGGTTATTCGCTCTGGAATACAGCGGGTATTCGTCAATCGGCTTAGGAGGGAAAAGGATCACGTGCGGCATGTCGTCGTGATCTCTCCGTGGATTACAAGCTCACCCGATTCATCCTCGCCACTCAAGTTGCTTATCAAGCTCATTCGTTCGCGAAGTTTTCCCGCCTACATCATAACGCGCCGACCCCAGAACCACGCGCACACCCAAGCAATCGAGGCCCTGAAAACATGTCCGACAGTTGAACTAATCTACAACGATAACGTTCATGCGAAGATTTATGCAGCAACCGGTCCTTCGCCGCACGGCTTTGCGTTGTTAGGTTCTGCTAACTTAACTGCCGGCTCTCTCGAATTGTACGAGATAGGGTTACTTGTTATTGGCGTTGGTCCGGGATCTTCAATCGTTGAGGATTTGGCCAATTTTGGCATTCGTCATTTGCGGACACGTCCAGAATCAGAGGTCATTAAGAAAATCGATTTCAGGAGGTTACGGTAATGTCATTTGCCGGCACGTCGCTCAAAGAATATTTCTTTTTAAAGAACCGCGAGTCACTTTCAATTGATCCATGGCGCGATCAGGAGCAGTACTTTGGCGCAAGCAATCTGAATGAACGAATTCTCAAGCGGATTGAAAGCGATTTCGTTCAACCAAGAGGGATTCCAAAGTTCTTTGTGCATGGATCGTTTGGTTCCGGCAAGACACACACGTTGGCGCACATCGATTACGTATTAAGGCGCGGGGAAATGTATCCGACTGAGCCAATCTATATCGATATCGCTCCCCTAACTGTTAAGGAGCGCTTCGAAAGAATTCATAGTAGGCTCCTCGACGCGGTAGGACTCGACCGCATCAGAACCGCCGCCGAGGCAGCTGCCGACCTTATAGCCGACAAAGATAAGGTGCAAGGGTTTTTAGGCTCTGGAGCGGTAGTTTTTGGCGATCAAGCACTAAAGACATCACAGGCCAACGTGTTCCGTAATCTGCTGTTTGGCGGTCGTCAAGCTCAAATGTCATGGGAATGGCTGAAGGGGCGAAAGACATCCGTCGACGACGCACAGACATTGGGTACGCAGAAGCAATTAAGCGACGCGCAGGACTTCGTTTTTTGTCTCTTGAATATTGGTTCTCTTTATTATGTGGGGTGCAAGAAGCGGATCGTTTTCTTAATTGATGAGGCTGAAGCATTCCGGAATGTGACAAATCCTGATTCGTCTTTTGAACTGATCCATGCTCTGCGACTCATCTTAGAAGACTCCAATAAATATGTAGGATGCGTTCTAGCGATTCAGGTTGAGGGAGGTCAGGAGGGTATTGGCCAATTGTTTACGCGTGATGATGTGCAAAGAAGAGTTGGCTATGAGCAGGGCTATCTTGATCTCAATGGACTGGTAGGAAACGTCGAAAACGCAAGAAAGTTCATCGAGGAAATGCTCTCGTACCTAATAGATCAGACACGAGCTGCCAGCACGATTGATGCTGAGAGTTTAGATACGACTCCGCAGTATTTTCCATTTACTGAAGAGGCCATCGAAAGAGTATCCATTGAAGTAACAAATAACCAAGAAAGGGCACTGCCGGCTGCGATCATCGCGTGGATGAGTAATGCTGCAATCGAAGCGTGGCGCAAACGGAACGAATCGACTGTCCACCAGCTCGTAACTGCGGACATCATCGAAGAAACGATTTTCCCGGAAGGATAGAAGTGGCGCATGGTTTACAAAGTTCATCCCGCCGTTGGAAAGGGAGCGAAGTCCATTATTCTCGGTGGCGACGGCCAGAAGTCTAAGATGTTCCTCGGCAAGCTTTCTGAATTTGGACCAACGCGAGAGGTATGGCTGGATCTCGATCGCGAACACGTAATAGCGATTGTTGGTAAGCGAGGCTCAGGCAAGACTCACACACTCGGTGTACTCGTCGAGGGTCTTTCTCGCGCGGCGGAATCTTCTCGCCTAAGTACTCTAGACGCCGGTAGACAACACGCCGTAGTGATCTTTGACACCTTGAATCTGTTTCAATGGGTGGATCTACCTCTGGCAACAGCTAAGGGGACTGACGCTCAACGCCAACGTGATCTGCTAAAGCGATGGAAATTGGAACCGCAGGTCATCGAGCCTACATTTTGGCACCCTTTGGGAAGCGAACCCGCAACAGTAAAATCCAACCCGTTTTCAATTAATCCAGCAGACATGGATGCCCAAGACTGGGGGCGACTACTTGATGTCGACATTCTATCTGAACCAATGGGCCAGCTCGTTGGTGATATATGCGCACGTGTGCAACCACGCAGCCCGTCTCGATCCAACTCTACTGCGAAAAGTCACAGTGTTGACGACATGTTAGCCGTATTACGTTCAGATACTACGATACAGAGCGACTATGCACCTGAAACCATCCGAGGGGTCAGACAACGCCTTTCTACGTATGCGCGATCAGCCTTGTTCGATTCTAAACAACCTGATTGGACATCCGCACTTAAGCCTGGACATGTCGCGGTCTTTCTTCTGGGCAGAGTCCCGGAGGATCTTCGATCTGTGCTCGTATTTCTTGTGATTCGTCGACTACTGGAAACTCGATCAGCGGCGTCAGAATCAACCAAGCACGCGATATTGACTGGAGCCGAACCTGCCGAACAGCAGGTACCACCAACCTGGCTCGTGATCGATGAAGCTCAGAACATATTGCCGTCGCGAAACGCCACGGCGGCGAATAACATTCTCACGCGATTTGTCCGTGAAGGCCGGAACTTTGGTCTATCTCTGGCGGTCACAACGCAACAACCTTCATCAATCGACGCGCGAGTCATGGCACAAGTAGACACTCTCGTCGCTCATACTCTTACAGTTCGCACTGATGTGAACTATGTCTTGTCGAATCTTAAGTCAGCGGAGCCTGAGTCTATTAATGTGAACTCGCGCGAAATAACGCTGTCTGACTCGCTGAGACTGTTGGAGCCTGGTCAATGCATGATTTCTTCTGTGGAGTCTCCGCGTTTGGTCTTCTGTGATATCCGCCCGCGACTGACGCTGCACGGCGGTTTCGAAGGGTAAAGCCGAATGGACTCTGAGTCTGAACTCCTCACAACGGCTGTTGAAAGTCGTTTGGCTGCACTCGAAGCAGCGGTCTCACGGCTGAGTTCAATAGTAGAACCCGCGTTCGCTGTTTCGAATATGGCTGCTCCCATTGCCGCCGCATCGTTAAAAGAAGCAAGCCAACACGAGTTTTCTGGGAAGTTTTTCGCGCTGTTGGATTTAGGCGAAACACTGCTTAAGTATTCGGCCGCCATCGCTTTTGCATCAGTTGTTCAGACGCGAGGATCACAAGCCGACGGGGTAATCGAACTTTTCAGGCAACCGCCCACGTTGGGAAAGATTGCTGGTGGCTTACGTGAGGTCCTCAGCCAGACCACTGAAATCAACTGGCCGCTAGACATGGTTAACGCGACCTTTCGGCGACCTAATAAGAAGCCCACGCCAACGGCGCGTTATCTGCTTGACGAGTTCATAAGTATACGAAATGACGAGAGAGGACATGGTGCTCATCAACCCGAGGGTTATTATGAAGGGTTGTATCTGAAAAATTATTTCATTATTCAAGACTGTGTCATCGCGAGTGCGTTTATTCAATTACCGTTGGTGCATGTTCATTCAATCGATCATCGCGACGGACAGTATTCGTACAAGGTTACATTGTTGATGGGGAGTGCCGCGACGCGAATGGCGGAGCCTATTGTTACCACCGAAAAGGTACAAACTGGTTCTACATGTCTTTGGGATCGTGGCCTGCGATTGTTCCCGCTACGAGAATTCGTTATGTATCGTTATTGCAGCCAATGCGCAACTGAACACGTCTTCTTCGCAGAACAGATAACCGAGGATAACGTCTATCTTCACTCTTACATTGGCAATCATCGTATTGTGCTTTCACGAGCTGAACAATGACTCCCGACAAACCACCACGAATAGATTTCAAGTACTGGCCCTTCGGCATCGTGCCCGAATCAGACCATGAATTAGTTTGGGCGGATCGGACTGAACTCAAGCGTCAGGTAACAAGACTTGGTCGTAGTTTAGGTAAACACGATGCAGTTACCTTACACCTTCTCTGGGCAGATTTTGGTGCTGGCAAGACTCATACATTGCTTTACATAAAACAGGAAGCAGAAAAAGGAAGCTACGGATCTCTACTGCCCTTGTACTCGGCACTTCCGAAAGGGTGCCGCTCGTTTCTCGATATTTATCGGGCGATCGTGCGCGCGATACCGCCGCAGCTTATCCGCGACTCTTACCAAGAAGCCGTGACGCGAACAAGCCGTGACACTGTCGCAACGACATTGGCGGCGATTTGGCCGAACTTGTCAGCCTGTTTTTCAGCAATTGGAATTGGAGGGGAATCGCAGCAGAATATCGCTCTCGCGTGGCTTCGAGCTGAAACAGGCATTCCCACGCGCGAGGCTCAAGGACTCTCGCTTCTTGGACGTATACGCTCCACAGATGAAGCCGTACTGGCCCTGTTAGGCGTCGTTCGACTGTTCAATCTCTCCGGTGAGAAACGAGTACTTATGATGGTCGATGAGTTCCAGCGTGTCGAAGTTCTCCGTCGGCAACAGCAAGACGATATCAATGCAGGTCTTCACGGGTTCTTTAATGCTTGTGGCAGGGGCATGTCTCTATTGCTTTCTTTTTCGTTTGGCGTGGAGGCAAACATTCGGCATTTTTTGAATGCGGAATTGTTAAGCCGCGTACATCCGCTCCGAATCGCAATTCCGGCTTTAAGTAGAGAGGAAGGGGTCATATTCCTAAACGACGTAATAACAGCAGCCCGGAAAGACGATAATGAGTGGCCCGTTTCAGAAGATACTGTGCCCGCGATAGCAGCTACCGTTGCCGAGCGATGTGGACTTACTCCTCGTCGGCTATTGAAGGCTGCCGGCGCAGTTTTCGAATCGGCGGCTTTGGATCTCGAGGATGGAATTATTTCTAAGGTTGATGCCACGTATGTTCAAGCAAGTCAAGACGCGTTCTCACAACTTGATGAGGGAGAGGAATGATGCCGTTTCGGGAATTCCCAAAGAATACGCGAGAGACCGTTCGGGTCATACCGAGCATTTACGAAGGTCACGATCTGATTAACATTCGAGTTTATGCGAAGAACCGCGACGGGCAAATGGTGCCCACTCAGAAGGGTATTTCTATCAATGTGGATGCAGTCCCAGAATTGCTCGACAACCTCGCTTGGGCGCTGGGGCAACCGTGCGATCCAGACCCAGGCAGTCCGGAAAAAATCCTTCAACAGACTGACGCCGATCGATTAGCAACTATTACGTGGGAGGTTCTTCGCAAGCATGGAAGTGCTGTGCATTGGGACTCTGCTGAGAGGATGGTTCTTTCGGAAGCACCGGACTTTTCAAAATGGGACTTGCATTATGTACTTGCTACGAGAAGGGATTTGTTTGAGAGAGTTGATCGCGCTGCTTATCGTGCGCGAAAAGGGGTTAAAGCTGACGTAAAAAAGTCGTAATCCGCCTCGTGAGAGGCTCGACGTCTTTTAGCTCGCACTCCCATAAGGTGAGTACGTTCCAACCTTCGGCTCGTAAGTTAGCCTCATTGCGTTTGTCCCGCTCCTTATTTTTCTTGAACTTCGGGTGCCAATATTCACGCCGTGATTTTGGTATGTGAGAATCTATGCAGCCTCTGTGCTGATGCCAAAAGCAGCCTCTCACATCGATGATTTTCTTCAGGCGCGAAAAAACCAGATCAGGCTTGCCCGGTAAATGGGCGACATGCAAGCGGTATCGGAAGCCCATCTGATAAACAAGACGGCGTATGATCATTTCGGGTGAGGTGTTCTTCGAACGGATTCTTGCCATGTTCGCCGATCGGCGTTCCGGCGTGAGCTTGTCTGTCATACCGCCAAGTCGAGTGGAAGATCCGCAATGTCTTTAAGGCGACGGCCTTCGACCATGATTCTCACTAAGTGCGCGGAATCATCAAGCTTGAGCTTTTCCACGCTCCTGATTAATTCCGGCAGCGCAAAATGATAAACACAATCGATGTCTCCTGTGCCGAGAGCAAGAGAGGCCAATCTGCTAGGCAGAGGTTCGCCCGTAACTACAGCAATATGCGGGACCCTCCCCTTTCTATTCCGAATTAGATTAAGCGCCTCCGATCTTGCGTTTTGCGCACGGTCGCTTCGAAGTGTCCATTTGCATGAGATGCTGGCGTGAAGAATGGGCACTTTATTATTTCGTAGCCGGATTGGCGATCTTAGAGCGATATTGTCGTCAACCAACATTTGCTTCGCATTGATTACCTTGTCCGGTTCCGGCTCGCGTACGACGATGACATCTGGAGCAATGACATAATCGCTGCCTAGTAAGACAGCAATTTCTGGATTCTCCTCCGCGATACGTAATAGCTCCGCCAGGTGACCGTATTGCTCAAACCGGAAGATAGCCCTCTTTTCAGGGTTAAAGTCCCACTTTCCTGGTCGAAGATTCTTTAAGGTGATGAAAGTTTCTTCAATGAAAGCTCGTGTAATCTGTTCAAACTTGCTTCCTGAAATTTGGCCCGCCAATCTACCGGCGAGCTTAGCGTTTGATTGAATCTGATCAAATATTGCTTGGGCGATGGCAATACTCGTTGCACTGTCGCCGTCAGCGTTGGAGGGAAACTCTTTCGGAAGACCCTTCTTGGGTTTCTTGCGTGCGGCAAGGCACAAGACACCGCTCTTTAGAAGCGCAGCGTAATAGCTCTTTCTCGCGGTGTGGAATAGTGGCGTGGCCTTCACTTGGCGATCCTTAATCCTCGCCGAACCGAAAGACAGGCTCTAATGCTTTCCGCCACTGCCGTTGCTACCGGCGGCGGAAAAGCATTGCCCACTTGACGGTAAGCGGCGGTCTTTTTGCCGGAGAAACGCCATTCATCGGGAAATCCCTGAATACGTGCAACCATCGGAATGGTCAATTTAGGACTCCCAACAAAATCCCGCCCGGGTGGCTCATCGGCGATACCCAGCCCATCAACACCTAAAGTCGCCCATGCTCGTCGAGCTCGGGTTGGGCCAAGATCTGGTCCGCCATGTTTAAGTGACCCACCAACAATGGTAGGCGCGATTTCATTTGCTTGTTCACGCCATGCCTTCGCACCCTTCCACCCCCTTGCCGATATGAGATCAAACAGAGTTTCTCCAACGGTTGGTGGTGGAAACTCGGATCGTTCTGGCCAGGAGAAGTGCTCGGACAGCTCTAGCTTCAACGCCACGAAGACTACGCGTGGCCGCAGCTGTGGAACGCCGAAATCTGACGCGCTTAGAAGATTCCATCCTGTCCGGTAGCCAAGTTTCTTAAGCTCAGCCGCAATGTAGAACCGATAGTCTTCAAAAATTGCTTCTAAGATTCCACGAACGTTCTCAATCATCACAGCCTTTGGTCTGATCTGGTCGACTAAACGAATCATCGCCGGAAACAAGTTACGCTCGTCATCCTTACCGAGTTGTTTTCCTGCGATTGAAAATGGAGGGCACGGTAGACCGCCAGAAATGATATCCACGCCCTCAAAACGAGAGCCATCGAATGTTTTTAAATCTTCTTGAATGACATTCCACTTCGGTCGGTTTAGTCTGAGTGTGTCACAAGCATTCTTGTCAATCTCGACAAGCGCCACGTGTCGGATTCCGGCCCGCTCCAAGCCCAGCGCCTGACCACCCCCGCCGGCACAGACCTCCAAAGTGGTCATCCCACTCGCCTTCGGCTCGGTGGCCATTGGCGTGCCACTACTGTGCGACCCGCTTAGCCAAGGGTTCTCACTTAACTCTGGAAACAGCAGTGACCTGTTATTCTCGCGCCATCTCCTCACAGTTTTGATTTTCTTCGGTTGCATAGTTAGCGTTGTCCGTGGTGACCCGTATTCAAGCGTTAGATGATATCAGAAATAATAAGCAATCGCAGATGAGATGTTGTAACCTTGCTTCTTGCCAGCCGGTGCGCCTACGGTTCACTCTGTTCTCGAAGATCGATTCTACGCCGTTGATGACCGCAATCTTCAGGAATCTCTCTTCCAAGGTTGATCGGGCGGCTTGGCTGCCTTCGGGCCATTAGGGATCGCAACTCATATCAATGTTCTCTCCAACTTCCATCGCAGACTTCCTCGCCTGTCAGCACCTCGCTGCGCTCAATCAGGCCGAAGTGACAGGCGAAATCAAAAGGCCACTTTTCGCTGATCCGCTTTTGGATTTCCTCATTAAACTTGGACAGGCGCATGAGCAAGCGTATTTAACCCAGTTAACTGACCAAGGACTCACAATCGTAGAAATTCCGACTGACGGTTCGCGTTGAGATGCGGCGGCGAGAACAGTCGAGGCCATCCGCAGCGGTGCTGATGTTATTTATCAGGCAACATTTCTTGACGATCAATGGTACGGGCGCGCGGACTTCCTAATTCGCGTCGAGAAACCGAGCGATCTCGGATCATTCTCCTACGAAGTCGTGGAAACAAAGCTCGCGCGCTCGACCAAGGCGAGAGCGATAATCCAACTCTGTTTTTATTCTGACTTGCTTTCAGCAGTTCAAGGTGTCGTTCCTGACTACATGCATGTGGTGCTTGGGGGCGGAGCAAAGCCGGAGAAGTTCTTTGTTCAGCGATATCTCGCTTTCTTTCGAAAGATTAAGGGTGACTTTGTCGCCGCACAGCAGGCTCAATCCGAAACTTATCCAGAACCGGTAGAGCACTGTCGAATCTGCGACTGGTCAACGGTATGTGACGCACAGTGGCGCAAAGACGATCATCTTTCCTTAGTTGCCAACATCTCGCGCAATCAGCGGCAAGCATTGGTCGCTTACGGCACGGAAACCGTCGCGGGCTTGGCGCGTCTGCCGGTGCCTCCCGAACCCAAAGTCGAAGGCATAAAGGACCAGGCATTTGCAAACATTCATCAGCAGGCTCGCCTGCAGGTGCAAGGGCGCGCAGAGCGCCGAAATATTTATGAGTTGTTGGTCCCGCCAGAGCCAGAGAAGGGCTTGTGTTCACTTCCCGCGCTATCGGCCGGAGATATCTTTCTCGACTTCGAAGGCGATCAATTCACGTTTGAGGCTGGACTGGAATATCTCTTCGGCGTGCTCACGATCGCGAATGAAGGTGAGTTGGTTTACGAGCCGACCTGGGCCATGAAACCGGCGGAAGAGAAACGTGCCTTTGAGAAGTTTATGAAGAAGGTGATGGAGCGTCGCCGGCTGTATCCGGACATGCATATCTATCACTACGGCGCTTATGAAGAGACGGCGATCAAGCGCATGGCCGGGCAGCATTCGACTTGCGTGGATGAAGTTGATGAACTGCTGCGGGGCGAGGTTCTGGTGGATATGTTCCGCGCGGTCAGGCAAGGATTACGGGCTTCGGTTGAAAGCTATTCGATTAAGAAACTCGAACCGTTTTATGAATACAAACGTGATGTGAATCTTCCCGATGCAAATCTTGCCTTGCAGACTTTTCAAACGGTCCTCGCGTTTGGACCTGGGGAAGAGGATCTTGATGACATCAAAACCGCGATTGAAGGTTACAACCGTGACGATTGTGTGTCGGCGCTGCGTCTGCGCGATTGGCTTGAGCGATTAAGGGCGGAGCTAGAGGAACAAGTTGGAGCGCCGCTCGCGCGGCCTGATCCAAAAGAGGATGCACCGTCTGAAAATCTGTCGGAATATCTGCAAAGAGTCCGCGCGATCGAGGAGCGATTGACGGCCTCATTGCCCGAGGACAAGGAAACGTGGACAGAATCGCAGAAGGCGACCGCGTTGTTAGCCGATTTGCTGGAGTGGCATCGCCGCGAAGATAAATCGAAGTACTGGGAGTACTTCAATCGTTGTGATTATTCGGATGAAGAGTTTATTAGCGATCGTGCGACGCTCGGCGGCCTGGTTTATGTCGGCGAAGTTGAGAAGGTGAAGAAGTCCACCGTCCATCGCTATCGGTTTCCGTTGCAGGATACGACCATAGAGCGATCGCTCGAATTGCGTGATCCCAAAACGAAGAAACCCACCGGCGAACTGCACGCAATCGACTACGAGGCTCTAACAATTGACTTAAAGCGCGGTCCAAGCCTCGCCGATACCCCGCATCCTACCGCCCTGGTGCCTTATGACATCATCAACGCAAAGGCAATGCGTGAGAGCTTGTTGCAATTGGGCGGTTGGGTCGCCGACCACGGCATTGAAGGCGACGGCAGTTCCGCGGCAGCCCGCGAGATCCTGCTGCGGCACGCGCCGAGATTGAAGCAGCGCACGTTGGCCGACTTCGAAACTTTATCTTCGCTTGAAGCGGCTAAACAGATCGCTCTGTCGCTAGACCGAACGGTGCTTCCCATTCAGGGCCCGCCGGGATCGGGCAAGACTTTTACCGGCGCGCACATGATCATAGAGCTGATAAAGCAGGGAAAGAAAGTTGGCGTCACGGCCGTCAGTCATAAGGTCATCAGCAATTTGCTGAAAGGGACCTGCAAAGCTGCTGCCGAACAAAAGGTAGATTTGAAAATTCTCCAGAGATGCGATGGAGATGACGGCTATAAGCACGACTTTGTAAAGATTGCGAAGGGCAATCCGTTGGTTGACCAGGCCCTCGCTAAGAATGAAGCACAAGTCGTCGCCGGCACCGTTTGGCTTTGGGCTCGTCCCGAAATGGCTGACTCAGTCGATGTCTTGTTTGTTGATGAAGCCGGTCAAATGTCTCTGGCCAATGTACTTGCTGCTTCACCCGCGGCCGACAGCATTGTCCTGTTGGGCGATCCTCAACAACTCGATCAACCGCAACGCGGCGTACATCCGGACGGGGCGGAAGCGTCGGCGCTGTCTCACCTCCTGGACGAGCAAAAAACGATAACGGCGGATCGCGGATTATTCCTGGCAGAGAGCTGGCGCTTACATCCTGATATTTGCGCGTTCACTTCGGACGTGTTTTATGAGAGTCGTCTTACATCGCGACCCGAGAACTCGAATCAACGACTGAACGTCGCCGGCTCAATCGCGGGTACTGGCCTGCGTTTTGTTCCCGTCGAACATGACGCAAACCAAAGTGATTCACCCGAAGAAGTAGAGAAGCTGGCTGAGTTAGTCGAGCTATTACTTCGCGATGATGCGACGTGGGTCGACAAAGAGAGCAAGGTCAGACGAATTACGCTCAATGACATTCTGATCGTTGCTCCCTACAACGCTCAGGTGTCGCTGTTGTTGCGAAGGCTACCGCGAGGCAGTCGGGTCGGAACTGTCGATAAGTTTCAGGGGCAGGAGGCTCCCGTGGTGATCTATTCGATGGCGACCTCAACTCCTCAAGACGCGCCACGCGGAATGGAGTTCTTGTACAGTGGAAACAGATTGAATGTAGCAACATCGCGCGCGCAATGTGTGACTGTCCTCGTTTCGAGTCCCTTGTTATTCGATGTGCAATGCAAGACGCCAAGACAGATGGAACTGGCGAATGCGTTTTGTCGATATTTGGAGATGGCTGAGACGATATGAACCTAGAGTGTCGATATTTCTTTGAGTCGCTCAAGTAACATTCTGGTTCGACCTTGGCTAGCTTCGTCCGGCAGCAAATAGCCCGGAAGCGCATCAATGAACTGTGAGTCTTTCAACATCGTTCCGATTGCGGCTGCTATGTCAGATCTAACCTCGCCTGACGCTGCTCGCAGTTCGTTCAGTAGGCCTGGTCTGCCGTCGACCACTGTTATGAGATCTTCAAGATCGTGACTCGCCAAGTAGTCGCCTTTGCCACGACCTCGGAATGCCTCAAGCTTGGTCGCGCAAAAGTAAGGAGCCGTCACAACGCGAACACGAAGGCCCGACTCGATTTCAAGCTCTGTTGCCGCGTCCATCGCAGGCTTGTACCAACGATTCGAGAATCCCAGGATATGTTCATCCAAAGGCATGAGATCCAATTTGATTTGACCATTTTGCCAACGGCAAATAGGAGCACCTTCGCTTGCGTCTTCGGTGAAGCCAAGTTTGTGAAGACGTTCGCCGAAAGTCGTGTACTCAACGTATGAAGTTATCTCGGCGATGGCGTCGACATCGAACGTTGGACGGACTTCGGCGGCGGCCTCATCGGTAACAAGCAAACCCGTGGCGCAACCTCCTACAAAAACCAAGTCGTCGAGAACCGGCCTCAATAGCTTCGCCGCGATGATGAGAAGCTCCAGATTCTGGTTAGCCATGAAGTTTACTGCGCAAGAGTTTTTTGAGTTCTTGTTCGGCCAATTTGCGCTCGCGGACACGACCGTCGCGAAGAGCATCCACCAGCGCCAGCTTTTCGTACAGTGCGGGATCTCGGAGCGCCGCGTCCGGCACGGTCTTATAGAGCGGCGCTAGTGCGATTCCTCGCTTCTTCCCTTCCGGGTGAGGCCACACTGGAATTGGTTCCTTGCCGGCTGCAATCAGTCGGTTCAATGGCGCAGCCGCGTAAGAAGTCGGAAGGCCGCGCGTAGATCCGCCATGCTCTGCGGGAAACGCATACTTGACTCCGTGAACCAGAAACTCCTCGATTGCGCTGAAATTGGGCTGGCTATTCATATCAGGCCCATGAATGAGATGAGCTGCCTGGGCTCGCTTGAGTGCGGCGTGCACCTCAGAGGGGCTCATGGACAAATCCGCAGCCATCTGCGCAAACGGGGGCCGATTCGGACCGTACCCGCAAAGCTTGAGAATTACGACGATGTCCTGGGGCTTGAGTGCCATGGCGAGCATTATACATTCGCTATTCGCGAATAGCGAATGCCACCACCTGAGGGCTTGTGTACCACCCTTATTTCAGAAAATCTCCGAAAAGTAAAATAAGGCCGCGCTGAGAGCTCGAAACAGAGTTGACGTATCTATGCGGCAAGCCTAAACTGACCGCACAGCGATGGACATTGACGAACTTTGGGCAGAATTAAGAGCCACGAACCAGGAACGCGACGCGGCCCAAAAACGCTTTGAAGCTGCGCGTGACGCTCTTGTATCTCGCATTTGTAGCTGTTATCGAATCGACGAAAAGTGGGAAGATCGTGCAACGTACTGTAGTCTGCGCATGACTAATACTTGTCCCTACTTTCTCGAATTAAGAAGACACGACTCATGAGGATCAACGCCGAAAAAGGTAAGTTCATCGTTTTCGAGGGTCTTGACGGTTCAGGCCAAACGACTCAAGCAAATCTACTCACCAAGTGGATAATGGAGAAAAGGTCGCAATACGCATACTATACGAAAGAACCGTCAGATGGGCCGATAGGCTTAATGCTCAGATTGTTTCTGTCGAAGCGTCTCTACTGCGCTGCTCTCAATGGCAATGGTAATCCGAGGCGACCGGATGAAACGACTATGGCGCTCTGTTTTGCGGCTGACAGAGCGGACCACATACATAGTGAAATATCTCCAAAGCTTAAGGATGGGGTTCACGTTATAGCTGACAGATATTATCATTCCTCTCTTGCTTATCAATCGGTTGAAGCTGAACTACCGTGGATCAGGGAAATCAATCGCAACATCATTAGACCCGACTTAACCTTGTTCTTAGATGTGCCCCCTGCAATCTGTATGAAGCGAATGCAATCACAGCGGTGGCATGTCGAGTTGTACGAAGATCTGGATAATCTTGAGAAAGTGCGTAAGAACTTCTTATTGACTATTGAGAAATCAAAGTCCGAAGGCGAACGAATAGAAGTAATTGCCGGACATCAAAGTCCAAAAGACGTTCATAGAGAGATTGTGCAAGCCGTTAAGAACTATTTTCGAACTGTTTTGATAGATGAAAGGCATCAAGCGAGGGAGCTGCCACGAGAAGAGCAGCTGGAATTGCTTAACGAGACCCAGCCCCTGAGCGAGCCAGAGATCGCCGCCCTTCAATACTGAAAGTTGCCTCACTAGATGCCCGTCCAAGACAATAGCAAATCAAGTCGATTGGTGATATAAACACCAACTATACTGTCTATACTGTAGACCTCTCAATCTCGGGTCGCAATCGTAAGAGGGGCAGATGAACCAGACTCTCGGCTTCATGCGGTACGGGCTCGCACTCACCTTCTCCGGTGGCCTCATGATCGGGATGTTTCGTCTCGCATTGCCGACAGCAAAGACAACGGTCTGATCGCTTTTCGGCTTCGGCGCAAAATGCCAAAATGGAATCGGCCGCAAAAGAAGTTCACCTGAATGGAGCGGGCGATAGGGACTCTCACCATATGAGGTTCATTGGAATTGATCTTGGAACGACAAATACCACGTGCGGGGTGGCGGAGCTATCTGCTGACGGTAGCATAACGTTCAGTCAGCTTCCGATTTCGCAGCCTCAGATTGATGCGAGTTCGGGAGCGGTTTCCTGGAATCACTCGACGATCCTTCCATCGGCTGTCTGGCTCGCCGAAGATAACAATGTCTTCACCGGCGCGCTCTGCGTTGAATATGCCGATATTATCTCCGAGCACGCTGGTTCAAGAGTTGTTCACGGCATCAAGAGTGAACTCGCCAATCAGCACTGGACGCTTAAGCACAACGGTCAGGAATACAGGCCGGCTGACATTTCTTCGGTCTTGTTGCGTACCGTCTGGGTGGCGATTCTCTCAAAGAACCTTCCGGAGATCGACGGCATCATCATCACCATTCCCGCATCCTTCTCATCCACGATGCGCCGAGAGACCTTGCGCGCCGCGAGGATGGCGGGCTTGCCGATGGAGAAAGTGTCGCTCCTCGACGAGCCGATCGCGGCACTTTTCAGCGAATACGGAGACACCAATGCTCCCTTTACGAAAATCCAGACAGATGAGCCAATCCTTGTTTTCGACATGGGCGGTGGCACAGTTGACGTCAGCGTGCTGAAAATTCGGCCGGACGATCGTGTGGTGGACGTTCTCTCCACGTCACGCTACAACCAAGTGGCCGGCGACGACCTCGATCTCGAAATTGCGGCGTATCTGTGGCGGCGACTGAGCCGCGTCATTACAGGCGAGGTTCCGCCCCTCACACGAAGTTCAGCTCTGGCACTACTGCGCGCCGGCGAGGCAGTGAAGCTGGAGGTGAATAAGATGATCGAGTCGTACAGGAATGTGAATGCTAAAGATCTTTCCACTAAATGTCGAAATAAGAACGACACGCTGGCTGCGTCTTTCGATCCGTTGCTCGACTCGACGGAAAGGCTGGAGCTGTCGATCCCGATCGCTGACGTTCTTGATCTCGTGCTCCCGTTCATCTCCAGGGATGAAAGTGATCGAAATTATCAACGAAACATCTTCACGCCTATCCAACAAGCGCTTGACTCTGCGAGATTGGATTTAAGCGCCATCAGCCAAGTCTATCTCGTTGGTGGAGGAGCCAAATTCCGGCCTGTCTATCTTGAGTTGAAAAGTCGTTTCGACAATCTGTCCCAGGCGGCGCTAGATGCAACCTTTGCCGTGTCGGCGGGCGCCGCCCGGTTCGCTGCCGCTACCCACTCTGGGTGGCGGGTCTCCGAGACCACAAGCGAGCGGATCTACGTGCGTCGCAACGGTGAGTCATTCCTGGAGGTCCTGCCGGACAAGCTCCCCATTCCTTCCCCGCCGACGGCTCCGTCGAGGCCTTTGACAGGAAACGACACGATCGAGACGGAGGAGGAAAGCCGCTACCTTCGTCTGGAGTTTTTCCAAGGATCGCAAGCCAATGATCCGCAGATGAGTCCGGTGTATACCGCCACGCTTCGCTTCCGGAGCCCGCTCAAGAAGGGCACAGAAATGCACTCGCTTGTTGGCAACATTGATGAAGACAAGATCTATCATTTTAAGATCGGTTTGACTGAACCCGACGGGTGGAAGGTTTCCGGCACCGTCGAATTCAGCGCCGACACCGAGGCCCTGCCTCCGCCAGACCGCGGACCGCAATACCACCTCAACAGCCGCGCTTCGCTTGCCACAGTGTTTCAGGGCGAACCTCTGCGAACGCGGCTGAACACGCGTGTCGGCACCTCGCGAGTGAGTTTCCTTCCACCAAGCGCATTCGCGCCTGCGGAGCTGACGGCTGCGCCCGCGGAGTCGCTGTTCAAGGAGAGAAATGCCATCCTCCGAGCCATGAACGAGTCATGGGCAGACGCATATATCGGCGACAAATATCTACCAACACGTCTGCGCGCAACGCTGGCGGAGTTACAGAAACTCAAGCTCACTCCGGGCGAGGCTGCCGGTCAACAGCCGCATCTGGACCTGGTCGAGCTGTATAAGCTATACGATGTCACTGTCATTCGGTCGCTGCTCGATCACTCCTTCCTTCTCTATGGCACTCACAATCTGGAGGGGAAGCTCGGCCCCGTCGTTGATATTCTTACCGACGACCTCGCCCACCGTCCGGAGCGGGTGCAGATCCTGCTTGCGGATCTTAACCAACATGCGGCCAGCGCGTGGGATGCCGCTCGCAAGTTGGTTGAGATTTTTCTCAAAGCGACGGCGAATATTCAAGGGATATACGATTCAATTCTGAATAATACAAAGTTTAATGTATCCTTCAAACTTACCGCGGCACGGGTGTTAGGCAATCAGCCGGATGCTCCCGCGCAGCTCCTAAAGCTTCTCAAGCAGCAGCTTGAAAATAGACCAAGCGACGACGAGTTTGACGGGAAGATCCGCCCGATCATCGCCGCTCTCGCCGAGACGGGGACGGACGGTTTCGACGCGGCTTTGGATGCGTTCAATCGGAATGAACTTGGAACCGCTGGTCCCCTCGTCCTTGGCAGCTTCGGCGAAGATTTTGGCAATTGGGCCGTCCCACAAGAAATGCTTCCGGCCCGCTATGTGCCCGCGCTCTTTCAGGCGCTTCCCCGCATTGGATCGCGCACGCTTCGGGACGATTTGGTTTTCCGCCTGCTGGACAAATGGTATCGTGACCGGCAGGTCGCCCGCAGATCTGACGAAAAATTCCAGTGGTTGCGGAGCGCGAATATTTACGAGAGCCTGCAGCCGAGAACTCGGATCCTTGTTGACGGCCTCGATCGTGTCGCTCCTGCGCGCGACATCGAGCTAACCCGAAAGGTCCGGCAAGCGGCGATAAACCGGGATAATTCTTACATGCTTTCCCTGCGCCATCATGAGCAATTCGGCAATGCGATTGCCGACGTCCTCGTGAACGGTGTCAATGACTCGGCGGCTGAGTTTCTGATCGACTTCTCGACCAGGGGAAACGGGCGCTTCCAGCGCCATCTGCTCCGACAACTTCTAAGGCGTTATTCGTTCAAGAAGTTGAATGCGTCATGTCAGCGATTGATCCTTGAATGGCCCATCACCAAACAAATGGCATCGATCCAGATGCTGGAGGAGATTTTGGGAGAATGTAAGCCCGAGTTGCATCCATTCGTGACCAGAATGATTTTCGAGAAGAACCAGGCCGCCAGACAATGAATGATCTTGGCGCAAACAAAGGCGGTGTATCAAAACCATCAACTGCCAGAACTCACGGCCGCGGAAGCGGGTATTTGCATTTGTAGAGATTTAGAGCAAAGTCGAACACAGAAACCATATGCCACGATACAACCTCGAGAATTTCAGTCGAAATCTCGCGCGACTGCAGGAGTATCTCGATAGAAACGACCCGACCAATCTTTGCGCTACCTTCGACATCGGCACCAAAGCCACAAAGCTGCTTGTCGGCCCAAAGAAAAACTTCACTAAAGAAACCTGGAATAACTCAGCCTTTTTCAATGACGGCCAATTGTTTCCCCTCGGATCAGACTATGACCTCTTCAGAGGACGATTGGACATCAAAAGCAGCGGTGCTTTGGAAGGTGTCTGCTACTTCGTCGAAACATACCGAACACTCCTCAGTCAGAAGGGTGTTCCGGTGGAAAACATGCACGGAGTGGGCACGGCGGTGTTCCGATGGATGAACAATCAAAAGGAGGTTGTCAGTCACATCCGCAATTATGCAGGGTTTGATATTCATATCCTAAAGCCGGAAGATGAAGCTTTCTTTTCCGGACTCGCGATTCACCACACTTATAAATTCGGAGCGACCAGTCAGGAGACGCACGGTGACAATGACGTCATTCTTCTCTTCGATCAAGGGGGAGGATCGACTGAGGTCTCGTATTTCTATCCGACGGGCAATCCAAAGGGCGAGCACGTTAGGACACACGATTCGCTGCACTCATTCGGGACGGTCTCTCTTCAGAAGATGTTCTTCGAAGTTCGCGACAAGAATACGGAAGACAGCGGGACGCCCGATCCGACGATGAACAGAAATCGGATCTCGACGCAATTCGCGTGGGTCAAGGACTATCTCGTCGAACGCGTTGCCGACTGGCCCGGTTTTCCGGAGCTTGGCGGCGACAAAGTTAGAATTCATGCATATGGCATGGGAACGGCCCTCAGTAAATGCCTGGGGCGCGGTAACAACTTCGTCCTGCACAATCGCGTCCTCACAATTCGAGATATGGACGAAACACTAGACCGACAATGCAAAGAACTGGATAACTCATCACAACAGGTTAGAACGCTTTTTGGCGCCCTGAAAAAGGAACAGGCTGCAAGAGGGAAGGCACTTAGCGACCGGCTGGTCATGCTATACGGCCTGCCTGTCTATCAGGAGCTTCTGCGAAAGTTCGGTCTCGATCGCCTTCGTTTTGCCGGCTTCGGCCTGCGCTACGGGGTGTATTTCGGGGCTGTCCTTGGCTTGAAATTCGACGAATTTTTGAGTGCGTCGAAAGCTGATGACAGTTCGATGAAACAGCCTGAACCTATACAGGTCTTTCTGTCTCATAGCAGCGCGGACAACGCCCTGGCGAAGCGCATCTGTAAAGGTCTAAAGGACGCTGGGTACGGCGTCTACTTCTATGAAGCCGAAAAGCGAGCCGGCAAGAATTACGTCGCTGAGATCAGCAAGCAACTTAGCAACTCGCAATTTGTCGCGGTCATGTTCAGTAAGGAGAGCGTCGAGTCGCCTTGGGTGGAGGAGGAGTGGACGAGTAAGTTTAAGAAAGGAATGGATACTGGCAGGCAAGACTGCGTTCTTCCGATATTGGTCGACGACTGCGAGGTGCCTGATCTTCTCAGCAACAGGAATCATGCTGACTTCAGAACCGACTATGACAGCGGCTTGAAGGAGCTCTTGAAGACTCTTAACGAATATAAGTAACCGCTAATAATCGCATTGGCTTGCTGATCGATAATGCAAAATGCTCAGTAAGATGAATCTGGCGAGCCAGATCGCAGACCTCGCATATCGTAACGCTTTGGCTGTCAGTTCGACTCGCAACTTTAATGTTGATATGGCGCATTTCCTCCACTTCTAGCTTAATCAGCGTTCTCAATACGCGGCAACGGAATCTGGTTATTCCCACTTGCCTGCGTCTTCTTGCTTGTATTCAATGGAATTTCCTTGTGTCCGCTGGCAAACTGTAAGTATCGCGTCTTTAGGTCCAGCCATAGGTAGACAGGTTCGGGTTTTGGGTTAGAAGATATTCCCTGGGCGTCATGTCGCCCAGAGCATCGTGTGGCCGTTCTTCGTTGAACTCCTTGAGCCACTTTTCCGTTTCCAGGTTGTCTTGCGCAATCAAATGTGAGCTAGAGAAAATCACAACGATCTTGGAATTCTCGCCGCCAAAGGCCGAGTGCAAGCAGGCAGGACAGCGGCCGAAACCCATGGAGGTGAAGTAATGGAACAAATCCCGTCGAACATTCGGTCGACAGACGAGATCCCAAGCGAAGTTCCGGTATCGAATCGCGATATGTTCATTAGCGAGGACTTGCTGAGTCTGTTTCCCAGACTACGACCGATCCTTCATGACGAAAAAATCGAGGCATTCTTTGCTCGACAAGAAGAAGTGGCCAACAGATGGAAGCACATATTCGTCACGTGGGGAAGTATCTGCCTTGTAGTTGTCTGCGCACTGTTGATTCTTCTGTCATGGCGATTGTCCTTAGCTGGCTTATCGATCCAGTTTCCCGTGATCGTAGATTACCTTGCAGCGGGTGCTGGCATCGCGGCGTTGGCTATCCAGTTATTTCTCGCTATCTCCCGAGCTCATTCGCGCTGGCTGTATGCGAGGTTTGCGACTGAACTTACGCGGCTCTGGAAATATCAAAGTTTTCTCGACGGCAACTTCTTGGCGTTGCTAAATGCCCAGGCGGCCTCGTTCAAAAAGGAACTCACCGACCGCTGGACGCTATTCAACGCACGCTTCAAAGGAGGCAGCGGAGGCATGGAGGATTTCATGGAGTCCAGCCCTTTTGAAGTAATGTTCACGCGTTCAATCTACAGTGCCGATGACCTCTACCGCGAGATAAGAAAAGCGTATCAAACATTTCGTCTTGATGTGCAGACCTCACACCTAGCGTATAAGAACAAAACGCTTGAAACAGTGGATAGGTTGACCGATGCGGCAGCTAAGTTCTCTCTACTTTTGTCGGGACTTATCGCGGTTATAGACGCCTGCTTGGTTGGTGCACAGGCGATCGGCTGGATTGATGTTAATGAAGGTACTAGAGGAGTCCGTATATTAATAGCGGCTCTAGCAGGATCGGCTCTTTCATTCGCGGTGATTAGCGCGGGAGTGCGAGTGTATCGTAGCGCAGCAGCAATCACGGAGGAGCGGGAGAGATATCGATTCAAGCAGCTTCATCTTAGGCGCATAGGGGATCAACTAAGACAGGTGACTGACCAAAATGCGGCATTGGCTTTGATGGAGCGAGCGGAAATCCTGTGCACTGAGGAGTTGCAGGAGTTTCTTAAGGCACTCAGGCACGCCGACTATTTTTTCTGATTTGATAGTAGGAACCCACTGTAGCTTGTGTAACGCGAGACTAGCGACTCCGAGATGCGGAGATTTCACGGTCCCTAGCATGACTCTCTCCGCGTGCTAGTTCCAAATACTTCTCTCTTTCCGCTGCATCATTCTGCCGTTCCGCGTAGATTTCTAAGTTGATCCTCTCCTTGTCCGTAAACTTCGGATCGCGGTCCTTTGCTTCCGAAGCCAAATCGCGCGCAGCTTCGTGGTAGCCCGAAGCTCTTGCTATGTAATTGACGAACCGGCCGCAACGTTCGGTGCGTATTCAGTAGAAGGCGTGTCGCGCAAAGCTGAAATGATATCTGATTTGAAATATCGGGTTAGATACCGATTCAGGTCCCTTGCCATCGGGATGTAGTGATTATGCAGGGGCCTATCGGACAGCATGCCGACTCGACATTCATCACCTGAATTGCTTTGCAAGAAAGCCCCTGAGCAGAATTGCTACATCGATAGCCCAATCGTCAGGCGGCTCGTCGACCGGGAAGCACTCATTATCGAACAGATAGGTCCCCGTCGTGGGTAAGGGCACTTAATCCCAAAGTGGTCGATTGAGTTGAAAAGTTGTGGTTGTACTCAATTTTCAGACCTGACGGTTCGGGCTGTGTGGTGTCTACGTTCATGGGCTATGTCGGAAGTCGCTCATTGTTGCCCATCCTTCCTGATTCGCTCGAAGTCACCCAGCATCACTGATTGAGCGGTTAACAGAATGGACGGTTCGAACTTATAGAATCCGCGCAACGTGCCATTGTTCGTTGAAACAAACGACAGCTTGAGGAGCCGCCTGCTTATTAAGAGGGGCATATCCCATACTGGCTTTCTTACTACACTCACTGTACCTGGCGACAAACCAAGGGCCTTAAGTTCATCAGGTCCCGCCAGGTATGCCTGTTCTACTTCAAGTGCCGCCTTCACTGATCGCAGATCGGCGTCTGAATCGGCGGGAAGATTAAGGGCTACGTATCCCTTCGAAGTTTGCAATACGAGGGTCTTCAGTTCATTCTCAATAGGTATACATTTCGCGGCAGCGGCTTCCTCACAGGTCACGACTGGTTTATCAAGACCGTAATCCTTCATGGTACGAGCCGGTTCTATGTCGGCAATATCTACCCTATTCGGATGGTCGATCTGGTGGAGGGAGACGACTGGCGCAGTCGCCCACGCCTGTTCAAAGATCTTGTGGAGATGTTCCCTCTCATGAGGGTCGAGCAATAACCTGCCTCGGCGGATTCTGCGTGGATTGTCAAACGCCGGGTCGGCTATGAATGTACTACACTTACCAGAGGCGACATCCAGAAACATGACCATATCTTCGAGCTGCAGCGCCTCGTTCGACAGCCTTTGAACTGCCCTTCTTACCTGTATGTTCGCAAGTAGCTGTGGACGGAGGATCGGTATTAGGTCGTTCCACTGCGATTCGGGCACAACGAAAAGGCGGCGAATTGTGGCACCTCGTTGCACGGCTTCCTGGTTTCTTTTCAGGTAGTGTTCCTGATCGCGATCTTCAGACCAAAAGGCCGATGAGAGCGTTGCGACGGCCAGGATTTCTGTTCCATGCGAGGCGTTATCCATTTCGGAATAAATTGCTCCGTAATACTGCCCTGGGGAGAGAAGAACATGACCACGACTCGCGAGGTGAATTGCTTCTCGTATATTCTGTAAGACGTAACGGTCAAGTTCGTCATGCCAGGCTGACGGCACGGTCTTTAGAGTTCTCCTTAGCAAAGCCTGAATCTCCACTGTGGCTGGGTACACTACTGATGGATGTTCACGTACTCTGTCCATCCAGTCCTTAAGTCGCCATTCGTTATTCGCCGGTTTGTCAGGCTCGAATGCAATTACCGTGATTCCGTGCAAGTCACTTGGAAGTCGCGCGCCGATGGCTTTGGATGATGGCGCGAGAACCAGCGCCGCGCGGTGCTTCCCGAGTTGCGAAAGAAAGATACCAAGTTCGATAAGGACATTGTCACGCGGAGACATACTTTCTTCTCCTCGGAACAGGCCACTGTCATCCGGCGTCGCTATAAGTAATGCCCCATCAACCGAACGAGCTGTCTCTAAGAGAGCGTCGAGAGGATGGTCGCCCGCATGATACGTCTCCCGCCAACCAATTACTTCCGCATGAAGGTTTTCGAGTATTGCCCGAACGTGACGGTCAACGTTGACAGCTTCCGTTGACGAACCGACAAAGATTCGGGGTCTTTGGAGGGTCATAACCTTTTGTCCATCTAACAATCCGGCTTCGACATTCAATCGAACCTAAGACAATTCTTTAACTTGCAGAAAAGGCCACAGCAGATGGCGTTCGTTGCAAGGGCGCCCGCCCAACCAAGATGACCTGGGTCCGGTTGAAAGGTCGAGGCCATTTAGTACCGGTTCCGGTAGGGCTTTCCGTCCATGCTAATGCTTCCCAATGATGTCGAACAATTGCCCGAAATAGCTCCGGTAGGCAAAACCATTTCAACGGCTCGGCTTCAGCATCCTTCAGAGAATTATGCGGCTGAAAGGAGAACCGCGAGACCGCCCCGCGCCGCTTAACACCGTGAATTGTCCATTTGGAAGTTACCTAGGACACCTCATTCGGTGTCGAAATTGCCCGAGCCAGGCAATTTCGCTTGCCACACTCCTCAAGTAAAGTCAATTGAGCAATTCCCTGGGCGGAGAAGCGTGAAAAGTCATCAGGTAGCGGGCGCGACAATATCGCGACTTCCTCCCGACTGTCAAGATTTAATAAGCAGATTTAATAAGCAGTGATAGATCTCGCGAGCCAACCTACCCTCATTGCGAAGAGTTCGCGAAAGCATAAATTAGTAGCATAGAATTGAGGCTCTTGGCTTCAGTAAGAGTAACGACACAGGATGGTCGGCGACGGTCGGAGTTCAAATCCCGGCGGGATAAGATTCAGAGTGTTGCTACGGCCGTTCGATCCTCCGCGCGCTAAGAACCAAGGTTTGGTAGTCTTGGGGTCTCAAAACCGTCATACCGAGTCGCGACAGGTTTGATCCCCCCACACTGATATTTCCGTTTCATACATGGAACGAATTGTTGCTTCGAGTCCGATAACTGCCAATATGTTGCAAAAATCCACGCGTAACTAAATGCAAACGAGTGCAGGCCAGTCTTGCGCTTGTGCCATCAATGAAATTCCACGAGATATGGTGGTTGACCACAGTGCTTTCTTGCAGCACTCTAACTCGCAGATCTAAAGTCGGCATCAGTAGACTGCCTGCAAGTACTAATCATTCCTATCTTCCAAACTACCGTCTCGTCTCTGACAGTCGTCTTGACATACCTCGAAGACCTACCGACCCTTAACCTTGGCGAATGGTAAGAACTGAATAGCTTCCTCACTATCCGCGAAGAGTTATTTTCAAAGACCCATAAGACAGCTGATACCCAAACGAAACTTTCGTAACGGGTGCTCGCTTGTCGCTGATAAAGTGGGCCAATAGATCGCAAATTTCACCAGGAGGAAACAGGAAAGTGAACTCGGAATCGACACTCAGCAGTGTTGGCATCATCGGTGAATCTCCCGCGATGCACCTGCTTGCTCGTCAGATCGAAGCGGCCGCTGGTTGCGATCTAACCGCGGTCGTAACAGGTGAATCGGGAACCGGTAAGGAATTAGTGGCTCGCGCGCTACATCGACAAAGCGCCCGCGCCGGCATGCCATTCATTTCCGTTAACTGCGGCGCCATTACCGAAACTTTGATGGAGTCCGAACTCTTTGGGTATGAACGCGGAGCCTTCACCGGCGCAAACCAAAGACGCAAGGGACTATTTGAGGCCGCGCACAACGGCACCATTTTTCTCGACGAGATCGCCGAGATGTCCACCGCTTCGCAAGTGAAACTACTACGTGTCTTGCAGGAGGGTGCGGTGCGGCCCGTGGGTACTCATGCAGAGATTCAAATCGACGTACGCGTGATTGCGGCCACTAATCGTAACCTGGCGCGGGAAGTTTCCGTAGGTCGATTTCGGGAAGATCTCTTTTATCGAATTGCGGTACTGGCCATCAACACACCGCCTCTGCGCGCTCGCACATCCGACATTCCGTTGCTCACGCAATATTTCCAACATCAGGCTGAACAGAAGATCAAATCGGCAATGCCGCGGAAAGTTGAAGACGACGCCGTTGATGCTCTCCTGAATTACTCCTGGCCCGGCAATGTTCGTCAACTCCGCCATGTCGTAGAGAAAATGGTGGTGGACACATTGGGCGGCTCAGTAATTAATGCCGACGCGGTTCGCCGCGCACTCGACAACCATCCTAATGTTGGGTTGTGCTCCGCAGATGGTCGCCAGCCGATCGCCGCTTACACGGAAAGTGATTCCCTGGATGATTTTCTGGACCGTACTATGCTGGATCTTTATGACCTGCTGCGGGGAAAGACCGGCAGCCATTCTCAAACTGCACGCCAACTGCGGATTGACCGCGCTTCACTTTATAAACGTATAGAGCGTGCCCGTCGAAGGCTCTATCTTTCGACTGTCAAGGACGCCGTGGCAAGCAGTTTTTAGGCTAAAAGCGGCCTTGGGGTTTCGCAGATTCCTTACATGGAGTGAACATAACTTTAACCGTTTCTTCATTAATTTTGGTGACAGGAGCGTGACAAGATTATATGTCGCAATCCTTGTGCGGTCTGTCGTGTTCGCGATTCGCGAATAGCGAATGAGACAGGGCTAAGCTCAGGAGAGTATTAGAGACCTTGCTGATCACTGGGGGGGTGCGCTCATCGGGCCGAACAGAGAGTTACGCTCGACGTAATGCACACGCATGCTATGATTTGATCTGGTGATTGTCAGCTATTCGGGACAGCAGGACCAGGGACTTCGCGATCGGAAAGCGAGTTAAGGGGTTCTCAGGAATCGAACGTGCCGCGGGCCTGAAGCTTGATCGTCTTGAGGCCGCCGTTTCATTGAAAGACTTGGCAGCATTGCCCGGCAACCGGTTTGAGGGTCTGAAAGGAAACCGTAAAGGGCAATACAGTATCCGCATTAACGACCAATGGCGAGCGTGCTTCGAATGGCCGGATAACTCGCCGGGGCCTATCAACGTGGAGATAGTAGACTATCATTAGGAAATACCTTATGCCGATAACAGCTATACATCCGGGTGAACATTTGGCCGAAGAACTTGAGACCCTCAAGATGACTGCGGCCGAGCTAGCGCGCCAGTTAAAGGTGCCTACCAATCGCATTACCGAGATTCTGAACGGGCGGTGCGCCATTACTGGCGACACGGCCCTACGCCTTGGTCATTTCTTTGGCACTAGCGCGGAGTTTTGGCTGAATTTGCAGACGCTTTTTGAACTGCG
>CAAGKR010273007.1_pt1 | contig 28987 bp, 30 predicted proteins | sample 2556971 | NCBI WGS metagenome assembly CAAGKR01 (sample SAMEA5207829, study PRJEB30636) | soil metagenome | biome: forest; feature: boreal; material: soil | place: USA | collected 2011-09 | depth 1 m | reverse complement strand
GGCTCCTGTTCGAACACAGGCCACTGCCCGGAAATGTCGAGAGACGCCAATGGGTAGAACAGCCCTCGCCGGCTTAAGGCGAAGGATAAGGTGGCTAGACCGGATCTTTCGGTCACTACGTCGGACAGTGCTCAAACCGAAGACGAGGGATGCGAGCATGAAGCGCAGCCGGCCTTGCAGCCGCGCCTGTGCGCGACCGCCGGCCCGTATCCAAGGCTCGCGGACCTCATGCGGCCCCTCGTCCCCACAGCGGACGGAGGGGCTGTTTCTGTTGTGTCGGTCATGTAGCCGGATAGAAGAGGACGTAGTGATACCTCGAAGTAGTCACTAGGCCCCGGCGCTCTGCTCACGTGCAGGGTCGGTCGGGACCACGCACACGGGAGCAGAACATGATCTACCTCACCCGCATGCTCGGAAAGCCGGTGCTCGACGCCGGCGGCGAGCAGGTCGGCACCATCAGCGACATCGCCATCTCCACCGGCGAGGTCTTTCCGCGTGTCACCTCGCTCGCATTCCTCGGCCCGGGCAAGACGCCCTTCATGCTGTCGTGGCGCAAGTTCGTCGAGAGCGTCGACGAGGACCGCGTCAAGCTCAGCGTCCCCCGCGCGGAGCTGCGCTTCTCCTACCTCCAGCCCGACGAGGTCCTGCTCTCTCGCGACCTGCTCGACAAGCAGATCGTCGACACACAGGGCATGAAGGTCGTGCGCGTCAACGACCTCAAGCTCTCCGAGTCGCGCGGGCAGCTGCGCCTGCTCGGGGCCGAGGTCGGGATCCGTGGACTGCTGCGCGGGATCGCGCCCGTTCTCGAGCGCGGAGTCGACGGGGTCCTGCACCTGTTCGGCAGCCGGCTGCCCGACAACCTGATCGCGTGGAACTACATCGACCTGCTCGACCGCGACTTGTCGCACGTGCAGCTCTCCGTCACCCACAAGCGCCTCCACGAGCTGCACCCCGCCGACGTGGCCGACATCATCGAGCAGCTCAGCGCCTCGCAACGCGCCAAGGTGTTCGAGCACCTCGACAACGACCAGGCGGCCGAGGCGATCTCGGAGTTGGAGGACGAACTGCAGGCCGACGTCCTGGAGGACCTCACCGAGGAGCGCGCGTCCGACATCCTCGAGATCATGGACCCGGACGACGCGGCCGACATCATCGGGGACCTGCCCTACGACAAGGCGGAGGCCCTCCTGCGCCTGATGGGGCTGAAGGAAGCGCGGCAGATCCGCAAGCTGCTCGGCTACAAGGAGAAGACCGCCGGCGGCATCATGACGCCGGAGGTGACGACCGTCACCGAGGACACCACGGTGCAGCAGGTCATCGACCACCTGCGGGGCGCGGCCTCGGAGAACGAGAGCATCTACTACATCTACACCGTGGGGCCGAAGCGCGAGCTCACCGGCGTAGTGTCGCTGCGCGACCTGATCACTTCGCAGCCAGAGGTCCTGGTCTCGGAGATCGCCGAGCGCGACCTCTTCTCCGTAGGTCCGGACGACGATCAGGAAGACGTCGCCGAGATGATGAGCAAGTACGACCTGCTAGCGCTGCCGGTCGTGGACGAGTCGGGCCGCATACTCGGCATCGTCACCGTCGACGACGCCCTGGACGTCATGGTCGAGGAGTCCGCCGAGGACCTGGCGCTGGCCGCCGGGACCGGCTCGACGCAGGTCCAGGCTCTGGGCGGCTGGCTCGGAGTGCCCACGAACTGGCTCGTCGCGTGGGCCGTGGCCGGAGTCGTGATGGCCGCGACGCTGCGGCTGTTCGACCTTCGCTGGCCAGCCCTGTTCGCCGTGACGGCCCTCTTCGTGCCGCTCGTGATGCGCCTGTCGGACCAGGTCACGGCCCACTCGCTCAAGACGCTGCTGGACGAGGAGCCCCCCGCGGGCGGTGCGGCTTTCGCGAGAACGCTGCTGGTGGACCTGGGCGCGGGACTCGCCCTCGGAGCGATCAGCGGCCTGATAGCGCTCGCGGTCCTGCAGGTCACCCGCGAGTCGCTCGGCGCGGCGCTGGCGGTGGCCGGCGCGGTGACGCTCACGGTGACGCTGCTCGCAGCGGCCGGTTCGGTCCTGCCCTTCGCGCTGCGCCGCAAGGACGGCTCCTGGCGCGGCTCTTCGGGCTTCGTGTCCTCGGTCATGAGTGCGATCGGGGTCGTGGTCTTCCTCGCCCTGGCGGTAGGCCTGCGGGCCCTGGGCGGGAACTAGACCTCGGATGTCCGGGCTCCTCGCCTCCATCAGGAAGCATCCCCTGCTGGCCCGCATGGGCCTGTTCTTCGCCGTCGTGGGGCCGGGCATCATCACCGCGATGGTGGACAACGACGCCGGCGGAGTGACGACCTACTCCATCGCAGGCGCCAGCTACGGCTACTCGCTGCTTTGGGCGCTCGTCCCCATCACGGTCGCCCTCATCGTGGTCCAGGAAATGGCGTCGCGCCTCGGCGTCTACACCGGCAAAGGGTTCGCCGACCTGATCCGCGAGAAGTGGGGTATCCGCGTCACCTTCTACCTGATGATCGCGCTGCTGGTCGTCAACTTCGCCAACACCCTCGCTGAGTTCGCCGGCTGGGCTGCGTCCCTCGAGCTGTTCGGCATCAGCAAGTACGTGTCCGTCCCCATCGGCGCGTTCATCGTCTGGATCATGGTGGCGCGTGGGAACTACAAGGTCGTCGAGAAGCTCTTCCTCATCGCGAGCACCGTCTACATCACCTACATCATCTCGGGATGGATCGCCGGGCCGGACTGGGGGCAGGCGATCAAGGAGGTCGTCCTGCCGCCGCTCGCAGGCCAGCCGACCGCGTACTGGATAACGCTCGTCGGCGTCATCGGGACGACGATCGCCCCGTGGATGCAGTTCTACCAGCAGTCCTCGATCGTGGAGAAGGGCATCAAGCCGCGCGACTACAAGCTTGCCCGTCTCGACACGGTCGTCGGCTGCGTCCTGGCGGTCGTGGTGGCCATCTTCATCACGTTGGCGTGCGCCGCGACGCTGCACCCGGCAGGCATCACGATCCAGTTCGCCGAGCAGGCGGCTCAGGCCCTGAAGCCTCTCGCGGGACCGTACGCCTCCACCCTGTTCGCCATCGGACTCGCGAATGCGTCTCTGTTCGCGGCCTCGATCCTGCCGCTGTCGACCGCCTACACGGTCGCGGAAGGATTCGGCTGGGAGGGCGGCGTGTCGAAGACGCGCAAAGAGGCACCCGGCTTCCACGCGATCTATACGGGCATGATCGTCCTGGCGGCGGCCATCATCCTCATACCGAACGTCCCGCTCATACCGGTCATCTTCGGTTCCCAGGTCATGAACGGCCTTCTGATGCCGGTGACGGCGTTCTTCGCGCTCCGGCTCGTCAACGAGCGCAAGCTGCTCGGCGACGCCGTGAACTCGAAGCGGTACAACGTCCTTGCATGGGCGTGCGTCGCCTTCGGCGGCCTGGGTTCGGCCATCATGGTGACGTCCATGCTCCTGCCGGGCCTGTTCGGAGGGTGAGGGTCGCGATGACCGCGGATGGATCCGGCAAGGCGGAGCTGCGAGCGTGCATGCGCGCGGCGCGTGCGGCGATCCCCGAGCGCCAGCGCCGGGACGCCTCGGTCCGCGTCGCCGCCGGCGTGCTGCTGTACATGGAGGACGCGACACCGCGGGGGGTGCTCGCGTATTGCGCCTCACCCGAGGAGATCGACCCGTCCGTCCTCGTGCGGCTGCTGCGGGAGTCCGGGGTGCCGGTCGCGTTCCCGCGAGTCTGCGGCCCTGGCGAGCTCGCGCTGCACTGGTCGGAGCTCGAGGACCTGCAGCCCGGCTACTGCGGGCTGCTCGAGCCGACTGCGGGAATGGCAGTGGCGGATCCCGAGGCGATCGACGTGGTGCTGGTTCCCGGCGTGGCGTTCGACCAGCACGGCCACCGGGTCGGGATGGGAGGCGGCTTCTACGACCGCCTGCTGGCGACGCTGCCGCCTGAGGTGATGAAGATCGGCCTCGCGTTCGACGAGCAGGTCGTGGAGGCGGTCCCGCGCGAGGAGCACGATGTGGTTCTCGACGCGGTGATCACGCCGAGGCGGATCCTGCGGCCAGGAGCGTAACCGGCGGATCGCCCGCAGCGTCCCTAGGGCTTGGCGTACAGCTCGCTGAGGGTCACCGTCTCGTATCCGCGTGCCGCAAGGCCCCTGAGCACGATCCTGAGCGCCGCGAGCGTCTGGCTCCTGTCCCCTCCGCCGTCGTGCATGAGAACGACAGAGCCGGGACGGACGCGATCGAGGATGCGCCGAGCGATGAGGTCGGCGCCGGGCTTCTGCCAGTCCCTCGGGTCGATGGTCCACAGCACGAGCCGGACCTTGAGGCGTTTGGCCTCCTTGTAGACGAAGCCGTTCACCGACCCGCCAGCGGGCCGGTAGAAGACAGGGCGCTTGCCCGTCACCTTCTCGACGCTGACGATCCCCTTCGATATCTCCGAGCGGATCCTGGCCTTGCTCGCGTGCCCGAGCAGCTTGTGCGACTGGGAGTGTGCTCCGATCTCCATGCCTGCGTCGGCGACGGTGCGCGCGAGATCCGGATACCGCCTGACCAGGTAGCCGACCATGAAGAAGGTCCCTCGCGCGCCGGCTTCGTCGAGCGCGTCGAGGAACAGCTCCGTCTGGCCGCGCCAGGGTCCGTCGTCGAAGGTGAGCGCGACCCGTCTGGGTCCCTCCCACGCGGGCTCCCGCCGCACGGTCATCGGGGACGCACGCAGGATGACCTCCCGCTCCAGCTCGATCCCCGAGACCTTGCCGCGCACGACCCTCGCCAGCCCGGGCTGCGCGCCCAGTTCGATCGTCTCGACAGGGCCGTGGCCGCGGAAGAGGACGGGCGGCGTGGTCTCGATCGTGACGGCCTCCGTGGGCTCGATCGCGTCCGGACCCCGGTTGCTGACCACCACCGAGCCGTAGCCTACGACCGTGGCCGGTGGCGCCACTCTCCCGTCGACGTCGACGACCTGGAGGCCGCCCTCGCGCGGCATGATGAGGCCGCCTCGCACGTCGTACAGGTCGCCCGGGAAGGCGCGCACCCCGCTCTGCGCGACCAGGTCGCCCACGGTCGTGCCGCGCGCGATCCAGCGCGGGTAGCCGTCTACGGTGGCCAACACCGGGCCGAAGACGAGGAACGCCGCGACGGCGAGAACGACCGCGCTTCTGACGAGTAGACTTCTGCGGGTCATAAGGCGCTCTGGCGCGAGATCCGTGCCACCTGTCCCTCGACCAGGGCGAACAGAGCCGCGCGGTCGATCCGCACCATGGATGCGGGGGTTCCCGCCGCCGTGTAGACCGTCTGGAAGCGCTCGAGCGAATCGTCCACGAGCACCGTCAGCTCGGCGGGCAGGTCGTAGGGAGACACTCCCCCGATGGCATAGCCGGTCGCCGATCGAACAGTCTCTGCGTCCGCGAAGCGGACCGCGGACGCGCCCACGAGCTCGCCGATGGCAGCGGTGTCTCCGCGGCGGTCGCCTGCCACCAGCGCGAGCACAGGTCGGGAGTCCGCGACGAAGACGAGCGACTTCACGATCTGCCCGACCTCACACCCCACCGCCTCGGCGGCGAGCTCGCAGGTCTTGGTGGAGCGGTCGTCGAATGCCAGCAGCCCGCCCTCAAGGCCCCGCTCGGACAGGAAGGCACGTACGCGCTCGAGCGAGCCCGCCTTGCGAGGACCCCCCGATGCCCGGTCTGTCACTTCGAGCCGTCCCTGAGTCCCGTCGCGTTCGCGAGCGGCGCCGGGACGCGCTCGCCCAGGCGGCGCGGCAGCTGCATGGCGCCGAGAACGGCGTCGAAGTTCTCCGCCCAGCTCACGAGGGACTTCAGCTCGAGTCTCATCAGCGGGTACAGCGGATGCGGACGAGCGACCTTGAAGCCCTGACGCAGCAGGAACTCGACGCTCATCAAAGGAGAGCGCTCGCGGTCCGCCGCTCCCGTCGCCGCGTAGGCCTCGAGCACCTTCTCCTTACGAGAGACGAGGTCGCGCAGAGCGCCTTGCAGCAGGACCTTCCCGAGACCCGCATCGCGGACGTCGGGGATCACGTGCAGGCACGCCAGGAGGACCGCATCATCGTCGGGCGGCCCGGACGGCATCTTCAAGGCGCGCGGGAAGAAGCGCGCCGGCGCGTACTTCACGAAGCTGATCGGCTCGTTGCCCTCATACATGACCAGACCGGGGTCGCCCCACTCGTCGCGCACTCCGGCGATCCAGGCCTCGAATGCTGCGCGCTCGCACGCCGGCGCGCACACGGGCGCACCCGCTCCCGGGGTCTCCCACAGCGCGCACGAGCAGCACGGCTCGGGGAGATCGTCGAGCCTGGCGGCCGTCAGCGGCTTCAGCCGTCTGGCCACCGTCAGCGCACCGTCCCATCGCGAGTCACTTGTCGTCCTTCATGCCGTCACGGAACGCCTTCGCGGACTCGCGCCACGTGCGCTTCGCCCGATCCGTTGCGCGCTTGCTGACCTCGGAGTCGGCCACGGCCTTGATCGCGCGGCCGGTCGCTCCGCTCGCCCCGGCGATGGCTTCGCCGGCGGCATGCAGCGCCTGTCCGGCCGCAACCGCCGCGCCCGCCGCCGTCTTCGCGAGCCCTCCGGAGCCGTCGAGTCCGGGCACCTCCGCGGTGATGCGGACCGCCCCGTCGCGGTAGCCCTCCACGGCCTCGCCCGGAACCAGGTAGCGCCCGTGCGCGAGATCCGCGATCGCTCCACCACCGACGTGAACGCTCCCCACGGCCCCTGTGAGCTCGTCGAACTCGACATCGCTCACACTGCCGATGACGGTGCCCGCCGCGTCCGCGACCGGCATCCCGGTCCAGATCACGGTCGTGTCGGGGTCGTAGCCGAGCGCCGCGGCGGCCGCCTTCGCCCCCGACAGCAGTTTGCCGAGGCCCGTCCTCGCTCCCCCGGGGCCGAACGTCAGGTCCGAGAGCGGCAGGTAGGTTCCGGGACGTTCGATGACGGTCATCGCATTCGGCGGCCGCACGGCCACGCCGATCGCGCGGGCGTCGGCGGGGTGGAAGAGGACGTTGGTGACCGTTCCGAGGACCTCGTCTCCGGCCCCGGTCAGGGCTAGCCCTTCTACCGCGCTCGTGGATACCATGGCTCGATGTTAGCGCAAGCAGCAGGGCCGGTCGCCCTGGAGTGCGGCGTCCGGCCCTGCGTGGTGGGAGTGCTCGGAACGCGGACCTACGCGCCCGCTTCGCCTTCCGCGGGAGCCGCGGGGGGCTCGGCCGTCTTCTCGGCCACGAACTCCAGCGCGCCCTTGGCCTTCTCGCCTGTGACGTCGACGGCGCCCTTGGCCGCCTCGGCCCCGGTCTTGATGCCGGCACGGGCCTCCTTGCCGAGCTCGGTCACCTTCGCGCGCACGACCTGAGAACCCTCGTCGATCTTGCCCTTGACGACCTCGGTGACCTCGCCCACGCGACCCTTGTACTCCTCCGCCTTCTCGGCGACGGTGCCCTTGGCCGACGAGTACGCCTCGACGAGCCTCTCACGCCCCTCCTCGTACATCTCCTTGCCCTCGCCCATGTACTCTTGGCCCTTCTCGACGAGGATCTCACGCGTCTCCTTGCCGGAGCGCGGAGCGAAGAGCATCCCGAGGACGGCCCCGATCAGACCGCCGAGCAGGAACGCGCCGAAAGCGCTGCCACAACGCCTCTCATACATACCGAACACCTCCGTCGCCGATCAGGCCTCTATGCGGTGGGCGAGCGTCAAAGAGCCGCCCGAGCGTGCATGGATAACTGTACCCCTACATGCGGCGCGTGAGCGCGGAGAGGGCCAATCTGCCGACCAGATCGCGGAACTGCAGGCCCGCCGCCTCGGCCGCCATGGGCAGGAGCGAGGTCTCTGTCATCCCCGGGCTCGTGTTGACCTCCAGGACCCACGGACGGCCCTCCGGATCGACCACCATGTCGGCCCGGCTGACGTCGCGGCACCCGAGCAGTCTGTGGCACTCGGCCGCGAGGCGGACCACTTCGGCTGCCACCTCCGGCGCGAGGCGCGCAGGACAGTAGTACTCGGTCTCGCCGCGGGTGTACATCGCCGTGAAGTCGAACAGGCCCGACTTGGCGACCATCTCGACCGCGGGAAGCACCTCGGGGCCGTCCGGGCCGTCGAGCACCGCCACCGCCAGCTCCGTCCCCTCGACCCACTTCTCCACGATGGCGGCGTCACCGAAGGAGAGCGCGGACAGCAGCGCCTCGGGCAACGCGTCGGCGCCCTCCACCTTGGCGAGGCCGAGAGCGGAGCCCTGCTTGGTCGGCTTGACGACGACCGGGAACCCGCCCACCGCGTCCGGCACCAGATCGAGCGCGCTCGCCGCTCCCATCTCCTTGAACGCGTCGGAGGTGAAGGTGACCCAGGCCGGGGTCGGCACGCCCGCCTCCGCGAAGAGGCGCTTGGAGAGGCTCTTGTCCCACGCGAGCGCGCTCGCCATCACTCCCGGGCCGGTGTAGGGGATCCCGAGGAACTCGAGCGCCTCCTGCACGGTGCCGTCCTCGCCGAACTTGCCGTGCAGCGCGATGTAGACGGCGTCGGGACGCTCGCGCCGCAGCGTATCGACCAGCTCCGGCGTCACGTCGAGCGCGAGCGGCCGGTAGCCGAGCTGCGTCAGCGCCCCGACAACCGCCTCTCCGCTGCGAAGCGACACCTCGCGCTCCAGAGAGCGCCCACCCATGAGGACCGCGATCTTCTCGTTCATCTTCCTCAGGCCTCCTGTAGCTGCGCGCCTGCGGCAGCGGGCATCGCCCCTGCCTCGACGAACGCCCGGTACAACGCGAGCTTGTCCTCGAGAACCTCGGCGATCCTGCGCACGCCCTCCGCGATCTGTTCCGGTTCCTCGTAGCAGAACGCGAGGCGCATGCAGTTCGAGCCCCGGCCAGCGGGATAGAAGTCGCTGCCCGGCACGAAGGTCACGCCGTGCTCGACCGCCTCCGCGAGCAGCGGCTTCGTGTCGAGGTGCGCCGGCAGCGTGACCCACACGAAGAACCCGCCCTCCGGGTGCGTCCACGTCACGTCCGCGGGCAGGTGCTCGGCGAGCGCGTCCAGCATCGCATCGCGACGCTCGCCGTAGGTGCGCGTGAGGTCCGCGAGCACCCGGCGCCACGCGGTACCCGTCATGTAGTGCTCCGCGACCGACTGGGCGAACGCCGAACCGCACAGGTCCGCGCCCTGCTTGGCGAGGAGCACCTTCGCGAGTATCGGACGCGGCGCGGCGAGCCAGCCGAGCCGGAGCCCGGGCGCGAAGATCTTGCTGAAGGTGCCCAGGTAGATGACTTCGGGGTCGAGCGCCCGAAGCGGCTTGACGTGACCGCCCTCGTAGCGCAGGCGGCCGTAGGGGTCGTCCTCGACCACCGGGATGTCGTACTCGCGCGCCAACTCGAGGAGCCGGCGGCGGCGCTCCGGAGAGAGAGTGACGCCCGCCGGGTTCTGGAAGTTCGGGATCGTGTAGATGAACTTCGCGCCGCGGCAGCCGAGGCGCTTCAGCGCCTCCTCGAGCAGGTCGACCCGCATCCCGTGCTCGTCGGTCTCGATGCACTCCACGTTCGGACGGTACACGCTGAACGCCTGCAGTGCGCCCACGTAGGTGGGGCCCTCGCAGATGACCGTGTCGCCCGGGTCGAGGAACACCTTCGCGAGCAGGTCGAGACCCTGCTGGGCGCCCGAGGTGACGATCAGGTCGTCCTCGCAGAGGCGGACGCCCGTCTCGCCCATCAGGCCCACGATTATCGAGCGCAGGGAGCGGCGGCCCTCGCTTGGGCCGTACTGGAGCGCGGACGCTCCGTCGTGGCGCAGAGCGTCCCGGAGCGCCTTCTCGACAAGCGCGTGGGGCACCCGGCGCACGTCGGGCATGCCGCCGGAGAGCGAGATCACGTCGGCGCGCGACGCGGCGGCGAAGAGGTCGCGCACGGCGGAGGAGCGCACGTCGGCCATCGCGGCGGCGTACCTCGTATCCCAACGGTCGAAGACCACGCGCGCAGTGCCCATCTCGCTCACCCGCCTCCCGCATCCCAGCCTCCGGGACCTCCCCGGAAACAACAAGACGACCCCCTATTCAACAGGGCGAGGATCGTCTCTCGCGGTACCACCTGTCTTCGCCTTCCGGAGCACGCGGCACCGGAAAGGCCTCTGACCCCGGTTCGATAACGGTCCGGGTGACCGACCGGCTTCCGTCGCATCCGTGCTCCGCGACCTGGCCGGGGACATCGGAGGGGTGGCTGGGCCTCGCGCGCCCTCTTCCCTCACGTCCGTGGTGTCGATGTGAACGCCGCAGGCCTCAAGCCCGGCGGGTTGCGGCGTACCGTACACCGCGGGCGAGACGCCGGTCAAGTCGCGGCAGGACCGCGGTGTTGCGGGCGGTCAGCCGCGCGCGACCACGTCGAGCTTGGTGGAGCGTTTCCCCGCCATCCCCATGACGCGGATGGATGAGCAGGCGCTCGACCGAGAAGGCGTAGCCGCTTCTCTCCCAGAGCCGGAGGACTGGACGCGGTTGCGTAGGTTCGTCACGAGCATCCGCGTCACCCCGAGCGCCAGGATCCGCATCACCGAGTGCGGCGCCATCAGCACGTTGGCGCGCGCAGGGTCGAGGTCCCGCCGGAGCCTGAGGTAGTCGGCGACACGCTGCGAGATGCCGGACACGCGCCCCTATCTGCCGGAAAGGGCTCGGATGACGGACTCGATCAGGGTCTCGGGCTCTGCGATGATGCCCGTCAGCACCAGGAGCACCATGAGCATGACCGCCAGCAGCAAGACCACCGCGGCGATCGCTAGGATCACGAGCCACCGGTTGCTCTTCGCGATTCGCCTATCCCCGTCCGCGTCCATGGCACCTCCCCGCAAAGCCCGCGACCGAAGCATGGCGCATCGCAGGCGGGAAGTCACCGCGTCGCGCGGTCCCTACCTCCGGCGCAACACGCGCAGCCTCCGCGCCTCAGCTGCTGCGTCGGGCGCCTGCCCCCCGCGCGCGAGCGCGTCCACGAGCGCGCACGCGAACCGCAGGGAACCGAGCGCCACCAGATCGTCGTCCCATGCGACCGAGACCCGGAACGCGCCAGGCCCGTCCGCGCCGAAGTCCCACGCGGTAGCGCCACGCAGCGTGTCGGGAGAGCCGGCCATCGCCATGATCTCGAGCGCCGCATGCTCGATCAGGTGCGCGAGCTCGGTGTCCTCGAGCTCCTTGGCGAAGCCCAGACCCGCGCCGTTGCGGCAGCGGTGACCCTTCAGGCCCGGAAGCGACGCGAGCGCCGCGGCCGGCAGCCCCGGTATTTCCGACGTGCGCAGGGGTTCGCCGGGGTCGAAGACGACGAGCGCTTCAAGCAGCCCCGGGGTGACATCGGTCGCGGCGACTCGCACTTGGCTCTAGTAGACGAGCGGAGGCTCGACGGCGCGTCGTCCCGCACGGGTGCCCACGAAGTAGGCCAGCGAGATCACGGCGACGACAGCCACGATGCCGATGACGACCATCTGGGTCCCGCGATCGGCGATCGTCGCCTTCGCCTCGTCCACGACGTCCTCGCGTATCTTCAGCGCCTTGTGGCGCAGGTCTTCGAGAGTGATCGGCTCGGCCAGCACGGCGGGTTCGCTACTTCTGCTCACTCTGCATCGACCTCACCTTCACGATCGTGAAGATCCCGGCGCCTATCAGGTAGACCCCGCCGACGATCAGGAACGCCAGCGGAACGCCGAGCAGCTGCGACAGGTACACCATCGCCGCCACGGCCACGAAGATCAGCCCGATGACCAGCAGCGTCGCCGCGGCGAACGCCGAGGCGACCGCGAGTCCAAGCTTCTGGAGCGGCGGGACGATGCGGGTGCGCACCGTCGCCTCCGCCTCCTGCTGGACCCAGTCGCGCGCGGTCTGCAGCAGGTCGACGAGCTGGTCGATGATGCGGGTCACAAAGTCGTCGCGCGACTCGCCCTCTTCCGGCGGGGTCACGTCGTCGCTCATCTGCTCCCCTTCCATCTCCCGTGCGAACGTTCTGCCTGCATGAACATACCCCGAAACGGCGCCGGCCGCCTCTCCGCGGTGCAGTTGCGGGAAGGCGGCCGGGGGGCCATGTCGCGCGCCGGTGATCGACGCGGGAGGACTCAGTACCAGTGGTGCGCCGCCCAGAAGGCCTTGGCGTTCAGAACGCCGCCGTACCTGCCGCGCATGTACTTGATCGCGCGCTTCGTGTTCCAGGCTACGTTCTTCCACGGGCGCCCGTGGGCCATGCCCTTGGATAGTTGGAAGAGGCCATGATAGCCGCTGCGCGAGTGGCTCGAGGGGTGGAAGTTCGACTCGCGCTTGCAGATCCACATGAGAGCGGGTATCTCGGCCTTGGAGAGCCCGGCCTTGCGCCCCGCCTGGGCGATCAGCTGGCGGATCGTCGGCTTCTTCTTCGGCGCCAGAGCCGGCGGCTTCACCGGCGCGAGCAGCGGAGAGACGGTGGCGAGCCTGCTGGACTCCAACCCGGCAGAAGTCTCCATGGCCGAGATGGGCTGCGTCGTCGGCGCGCTCGGCGCGGCCTGGACGGTCGGTGCGCTCGCCTCCGCGTTCGCCGCCAGCGGGACGGCGGCCCCGCCAAGAGCGAGGACCCACGTGAGCGAGAACGCGACGAGGCCGCGCACCATCGGATTCGAACCGGTCTGTCTGTTGACCTTCAAGAAAGTGCCTCCCGATGCCGGGTACAGGACTGGCGGCGTGTGGAAGGCGCGAGGAATCACGCATGAGACATGCGTGAAGACAGCTTGGGGGTGGAGAGTGCGTCGCCCTACAGGGACGGCAACGCGCGAATGGAAGCAGGAAGGGCAGCTGCCTCGCACCTTCGGCTCACTTCGGGGCCGTTACCGGACCGCCGCCGTGCGCCAAGAAAAGAGCACGAGTATGCGCTTGTCTGACGCTGGGACCGATGCTCTCGTCTCCTGGATCGCCGCTCTGCTCGACTCTTGCTTCGCGAACCCGTCGAGCGACGTCCTAGTCCGATGCGATGTGCCCCAGCGCCGATCCCTGCGACCTGCCGTCGAAACGAGCGGCCGCACGCCAACGGAGCACCTTCCGGCGGCCGGGAATGCACCGCACGAGGTCGTACCCTAGCACAGTCGTTGCCAAAATGCCAACTCCCAGCGGTTGGAAGTCGGCCGCGAGCGGCTGGCAGACTATCCCATCGGTCCCGTTCGGGCGACGGACGGACGCGTCATCTCGTTGGTGTCGTCTCCGATGCCAGTCGCTCCAAAGTCGCGCCGAGCTGCGAGATGTAGCGCCCGTAGGCCGCCCAGTCTCCGGCCTTCTGGGCCGCGAGCGCTTTCGCGTACAGATCGCGTGCCTGCGCGATGTCCGCTGCGCTCCCGCCGCCTGTCGTACCGCCGCCCGCCGGCGGCGGCGTGGATGTGGTCGTCGTCGCTCCGGCGCCCGGAGGCGCCGCGCCGAACACCTTGATGAGCGCGGCGCCCAGCGACGCGTCCATAGCGATCCTGTCCGAGTACGCCACGATCACGCGCTTCAGTTCCGGCATCGCCGATTGCGACGCTTGGATGTACAGGGGCTCGATGTAGACGATGGAGTCCTTGATCGGGATGACGAGAAGGTTCCCGAAGATGACCTGGCTCCCCTGCTGGTTGAGCAGGGTGAGTTCCTTGCTGATGTCCGGTTCCTGGTTCAGGCGCGCGCGGATCTGCTGCGGCCCCAGCACGAGCCGCTGCTTCGGGAAGTTGTAGACGACACGCTTGCCGTAGGAGCCGACATCCGACTTGGCGGCCATCCACCCGATCATGTTGTCCTTGTTGCGGGGCGTGAAGGGCTCCATCAGCAGGAAGTTCTCGGTCGACTCGCCCGGAAGCTGCATGAGCACGTAGTAGGGGACCATCGGCTTGTCGGTCTGCTCACCAGGCAGCGCCCACTGGTCCTCCTTGTTGTAGAAGACCACCGGATCGAGCATGTGGTAGGTCTTGTAGACCTCGGCCTGCATCCGGAAGAGGTCCTCGGGGTAGCGCAGGTGCGCGGTGATGTCCGCGGGCATCTTCGATGCGTCGGTGAGAAGCGTCGGGAAGATCGTCCGATACGCCTTCAGAACGGGGTCCTTGTCGTCGAACGCGTAGAGGATCGTGGTGCCGTCGTAGGCGTCGATGGTCACCTTGACCGAGTTGCGGATGTAGTTGACGCCGACCCCTGCCGCGCGTTCCGAGTACGGGTAGAACTCCGAGGTCGTGAAGCCGTCGAGGACCCAGACGAGCTTGCCGTCGGCGGTGATCACAGGATACGGATCGCCGTCCAGGGTCAGCCAGGGCGCGAGCTCGCGCACGCGCTCGGTGATCGGGCGGCGGAAGAGCACCTTGCTGTTCGCGTTTATGGCGCTGGAGAACAGGATCTCGATGTCGCCGGTACGGATCGCGAAGGCGAGACGCTCGATGAAGGACCCCACCGGGATGCCGTTCGGTCCTGCGTACGTCGTGACCGCGTTCTCCCCGCCGACGGGATAGTCGAACTCCTTCTGTGTCCCGCCGACGATGGCGTAGTCGGTGGTCTCCTCGCCGAAGTAGATGCCGGGGCGCGTCACCTTCAGGTTCGTGGTCGTCTTGGGGGGCAGGTCCTTCACGATCAGCTCCGGCAGGCCGTCGGGGCCGACCTTGTTCACGGGGCTCACGACGACCCCGTAGCCGTGCGTGTAGACGAGGTGGCGGTTGATCCAGGTCCTCGACTGGTCGGAAAGCTGCGTCGTGTTCATCTCGCGAGCAGAGATCAGCGCTTGCTGCCTGACGCCGTCGATCGTGTAGCGGTCGATGTCCACGTCGTTGAAGTCGTAGTAGAAGCGCAACTCCTGAAGCTGCTTGTAGGAGTCGATCACGACATTGGGGTCCCACAGGCGGACGTTCTTGACCGTCGAGGTCGCCTCGGTGATGTCCTGCGCTGTGAGGTCGGCCGAGGCAGGGAAGCCGGTCGCGTCGACGGAGGTGAGGTCGAACGCCGCGCGCGTCGCGGTCATGTTGCGCTGGATGTAGGGCTTCTCGTAGTTCAGCTCGTTCGGAGCCACCACCAGTTGCTGGATGACCTCGGGGAAGATGCTGCCGATCAGAACACTCGCGGCGATCCACACACCCAGGCCGATGAGCGGCAGCCGCCAGCCCTTGTAGCGGATGTTGAGCAGCAGCAGGATGCCGACCACGACGGCGATGACGATGAGCACCCCGTAGGCCGGCATCTGGGCGTGGACGTCGGTGTAGGACGCTCCGAGCACCTGCCCCCGCGGGGAGAAGTCGAGCTCGTAGATGGACAGCCAGTAGTCGAACGCCTTCGAGGCCACGATGAGCCCCAGCAACACCGAGACGTGCGCCTTCACATGCGGGTCGAACCCCTGGAGGCGCTCGGCCGGGCGGATCCCACCGTCGTAGAGGTGCAGGAGCGCCGTCACGACCAAGGTGAGGACCAGCACGCCGAAGAGCCAGTCGGAGATCGCGCGCAGTGCCGGCAGCGTGAACACGAAGAACCCCACATCGATTCCGAAGTGGGCGTCAGGCACGCCGAAGGACACGCCGGACAGAGCGAGGCGGAACGTCTCCCAGCCGCCCGACATCGACGACCCGACCCCCCAGGCCAGAAGCGCGGCGATGGCCACCAGGATCAACCCGGTGAACGGATCGACCACAGAGCGCACCCGGGCCAGTAGTTCCTCGACCTGCTGCTGCGGAGTGAGTGCGACGCCTTGGGGCCAGGAGGCGGGCGTGACCTTCGGGCGCAACCGGCGGGCGATCACGAGGTTCGAGTAGAGGATCGCGAACGTGAGCACGGCGAAGGCCGCGCCGACCCCCCACTCGCTCCAGATCCGCGTCCAGAAGACATCGGGATGACCGACGTCCACGAACCACAGGTAGTCAGTGTAGAACGTCGCCAGCGCTCCTGCGGTCGCGGTCAGGATCACCACGACCACCGCGACGGCTGCGATGATGCGCGTGCGCAGGGGCACGGTGGCGCCCCTGCCTGCGGGTGTGGCCATTCTCTCGGGCTCCTCGGTCGTGTGGTGCAGGCGCCCCTAGCGGGGCAGTATGAAGTCTTCGACCTCGATGTTGAGCGCCTCCGCGTCAAGGCACTGGTCTATGCGCCGGCCATCGGCTTGGGCCTCGTTCGAGAGATCGACGTCGTGCGGATCCACGAACCTGCCGTCCTTGTCGGCGATGATGCGGACGATCGGCTTGACGACGTCGCTGGTGGCACTCACCACGACGGCGATCTCCTGGCTCGTCAGACGGACGACCGAGCGTGGTGGATAGATACCCATCATCTGGGTGAACATGCGCACCAGCTCGGGATCGAACGCGGTGCCCGAGTTCTTGGCAAGTATCTCCATCGCCTCGTCCTGCGGGCGTGCCTTCGCGTAACTGCGGCGTGACGTCATCGCGTCGTAGGCGTCTGCGAGCGCGACGATCCTGCTGGTGAGGTGCTGCGGCCGGCGCGGAGTGCGCTCGGGATACCCGTCGAGGTCGTGGCGCATGTGATGCTCGAGGATGACGACGATCGAGGAGCGGTCGAGGCCGCGCATCATGGCGGCGGTCTCGGCGCCATGCACGGGGTGCAGGCGCATGATCTGCCACTCCTTGGCCGACAGCGGCCCCTTCTTGTTGAGGATGTCGAGCTCCACCGTCATCTTCCCGATGTCGTGCATGAGCGCGCCCACTCCGAGAGAGTTGAGGAAGCGCCTGTTGGGCGAGATGAGCGACCCCAGCGCCACCGACAGGATCGTGACGTTGACCGAGTGGAAGAACGTGTACTCGTCGTGGCTCTTGAGCCCGCCGAGCTCGAGCATCGCGGTCCTGTTGCCGAGCACGTTGTCGACGATGCTGCGCGCGGCGTCCCGCACCTGGTAGACCGAGACGGGCTTGTTGCTCTTGACGTGCTGCCCGAACTCGCGCACCGCGTCTATCGCATGCATGTACGCGCGGTGGTTGTTCGCGTCCTCGGGGTTCTCGAAGTCGCCGGCGTCGCGTGCGAACGCGACGGTGCCGATCTGCACGTGCGGGATCGAGACCGAGGCGACCGCGGCCTCCAAGCCGCCGGCCTGCTCGATCGCGTAGCCGTCGAGCGAGAGCACCTGCAGGGCGCGCTCGAGCTCGTCGATGTCGAGCCCCTGCAGGAAGGTCACGCTGGTCTGGCCCGACTCGGTCATGTCGCGGATGAGCTGGTCGAAGATCATGCTCTCCTGAGCCAGGAGCTGCTCACCGAGAAGCACCTCGTTGTCGAAGAACACGAGCGGGACGTCCACTCCGTCGGAGTGGTACTGCTCCAACGCCGTCATCAGGGCTTGGAGGTTGTCGCGTACCACCACGTGCCCGCGCGGATAGAAGGTCACGGAGCGGCGCGCGCCGGAGAAGCGCGCGAGCAGGTCGCGGGCGCGAGCGGTCTGCTTGGCGGAGAAGACCATCTGAGACATCCCCGCAGCCACAGCACGCTCGAACTCGGCCTTGGACACGTCCGGTGTGGACGGGGTCTCGGGAGCGGTCTTCTCGTCCGTCATGAGGTCACCCCGCTCACGGCTGCTGCATTGGTCAGGACCGGGATCGCAGCGGCGGCGGCATCGCGGACCTCACGGGGCGGTCCTCCGCCGAACAGGCCGTGCTTGCGCCTGAGTTCCTGCATGACCGCCATCGACGTCGGCGAGCCGAGCTTCGCGAGCGCGCCGATGGCCTCGACGCGCACGACAGGATCGTGATTGCCCTGACTCTCGCCGAGTGCGACCTTCTCGAGGGCGGGCACGGCCGAGCGCGCGCCCACCATCCCAAGGTATCGCGCGGCCGCTTGGACGTTCTGCGGGTCCGCGTCGCTCAACGCCGCGGCCAGCATGGAGTCGGACATCGCCGCGCGGATAGTCGCCAGCCCGCGGATCGTCTCGCGGCGAACGCGGGCGTCGCTGTGGCGCAGCGTGCGCTGCAGGTAGGGCAAGGCCTCCGTCGAATGGGTGGAGGCCAGTATCGCGACGACGTTGCGCACCAGGTACCAGCGGTGGTCCGTCAGCCGTGCGCCCAACTCGGGGATGTGGTCGTGCGCGCTGGAGGAGATCAGATCGATGAGCGCCTTGCGGGACGCCATGTCCTCCTCGTCGGCCAGGACCTCGAGAAGCGGGTCGATCATGGACTCGCCCAGCACTCCGAGAAGCCGACGGCACGCCAGGTACTCCTCGGAGTCCGAACGGTAGCGCCTCAGTACAGTCGTGACGCGAGCGAGCGATTCGGGGCTCGCGATCGAGTGCACGACCTTGAGCATGCGCTCACGGTGCTCGGGAGTCACGTCGGGCCTGGCGGCCACGCTGGACAGGGCCTCCGCCACGTCCGCGGCCACGTCCGCCTCGTGGGCTTCGATCAGCACACCGACGCTGTCCTCGAGCATCGACATGACCGCCGAGAACTCCTGGTCGCGGTTCTCGATGGTCGCGACTGCCACCAGAGCGGAGATCACGTCCCCGTCCGTAGTGCCGCGGGCCGCCTCCTGGCGAAGCGGCTCGACCGCGTCGTCGTAGACGAAGACGTCGCTGGCGTCCGGCGACATGTCCACCAGGCGCAGCACGGTCTCGACAGGACCGGAGGTCCGGCGTTTCTGGTCGGCGCCGGTGATCATGGGCGGCGCCACGTTGTCGCCCAATTTCTCGATGAAGACCTCGGAAAAGCCTCGCGACTTCAGCTTGTCCACGGCGAGCTCGAGGACCTTGTCGGTGTCCGCGCTGACGTTCATCAGCGCCAGGTTGCGGACGGCACGCGACAGGCCGGTGAGCGCTTCCGGGGTCTCGTCTATCTGGTTCAGGATGCAGTCGACGATCTCCTCGACGCCGAGGCGCTCGATGATCGCCGCGATCGCCTGGTCCAGCTTGCCCTGGTCCAGCAGGTGCGACTCGTAGAGTTCGCCGCGCTCCTCCGGGTGGAGCTCCATGATCGCCTCGGCGATGACGTCCAGCACGGCCTTCTGGTCATCGGGGAGCTCGTCACGTGTGTTGCGCGCGAGCATGAGCACGCGGCGCGCGAGCTCATCGACGCTGGCATCGGGCTCCCGCTCGCGGGCTTCCTGGAGGTACTGCGCGACGGCGCGCCGGTCACGGAGTACGCGCATCAGGACGCGGCGGTCGCGGGTCTGGTCGTTCCCCGCCTCTTCGAGCAGCTCCTCGACGCTGCGGTCGGTCGGGATCTCGAGGTGCGCGTCCTCGTCGTAGGGGCCAGCTGCGCCGGCAGCGCCGGGAAGGACCGTCTCCACGATGCGGGTGGCGGCCTCTGTGACCGAGATGTTCACCACTCCGAGCTCCGACATGGAGGGCTCCATGCCTCCCTGAGCGGCCAACGTCTCGGGCGGCAGGATGATCAAGGAGAGGAAGCGGAGGATCTCGTCGGAGGTCACGCCGCGGTGGAAGCGGATCGCCGCGAGGTTGCGCTTGTAGAACTCGCGGGAGAAGGACTGGAAGCCCTGAGCCCTCGGGAAGACGCTCGACCCGGCGTAGACCAGCCCGACACGCGTCACGCCGAGCTCGAGGTACTCATCCTGCTCGAGCGCCTCGCTGAGGATCTCGAGGGCCTCCTGCGCGTTGTGCCGCGGGATGTCGCTGCCGGTCGGGTAGATCCGCAGGGACTTCATCGCCGTGCTGAGGCGAGTGGTGAACATCAGGACCCGCCTCGGGACGGCCATGGGTCGTGCGCCCGCAGTGCCCGCCATGCCTGTTGCTCCCCCGCGTTGCTCGCGATCCTCGCGCCGCGCGACGCGGCCCCGGCCGTTCTTGCCGATTATGCACTGTGCGGCGCGTGCTGACCACGCCGAACGGCCGGGCGCCGAGGGCGGGCTCTGCGGTATCATCCGCGCATGGAGACCCCCCCGATCACGCTCGCGTCGGCGTCACTGCGGCGCAGGCGTCTGCTCGCCTCTCTGGGCGTTCCGTTCGCCGTCACCGAGGTGGACACCGCCGAGGACCTCACCTCGCCGCTGCGCCTAGTCCCGTCGGTGCTCGCGCGCTCGCTCGCCGCCGACAAGGCGCGCGAGGCGCTTGCTGGAGCTGCGTCGGAGAGCACGCTCGTCACATGCGACACGATCGTCCTGCTCGACCGCAAGGTGATGGGGAAGCCCGTGGACGAGGCTGAGGCTGCGGAGATGCTCCGCGCGCTGTCGGGCAGGAAGCATCAGGTGATCACCGGCGTCGCAGTCGTGGCCCCGGGTGGGAGCGAGCCGGTCACCTTCGCCGTCACGACCGATGTCACGATGCGGGAACTCGGCGACGAGGACATCGCGTCTTGGATCGCGCGGGGTGAGGCCCTTGGGTGCGCCGGCGCCTACAACATCGAGCACCACCTGGCCTCGGTGGAAGACGGCGAGTGCTATCAGAACGTGGCCGGACTTCCGCTGTGCCACCTCTACCAGCGGCTGAACCGTCTGGGGATCGAGGGGCTGAGATCGCCGATAGCGGCCTGCGACGCCGAGTGCGGGCGCATCTGCACGCTCGGGTCGCGGGTCTGCCTCGCCCCCGGACCGTAGCCGGGAGGGCAGGGCTCCCGCCCTTCTCAGCGGCGTGTGGCCACCAGGATGACCGACTCGTCCCGGCTGACGTCGAACGCCGCGCCATCGTGGCTCCCGAACCGCACGACGTCTCCGAACCCCGCCCCCGCGACCGCCGGCAGCAGGACCGCTTCCGGCAGGGCGGTGTGCGCCGACCTGCGCGACGCGACCTCCCACGGGGCTTCGCTCGCCGAGGCGCCGGCGGGACGACGCATGGTGACGAAGTCGAAGAGGATGGCGCCCGGCTCGTAGTCCATCACTCGGAGGAACACGTGGGTCCCGTCCGCCGAGTCGCGGACGACCGGGGCCATCGACCGGACGTGGCCTGCGATCAGCCGGTCGTGGTTGAGCAGGTGCAAGACGAGAAGGCCGCCGGGACGCAAGGCCGCTGCGAAGTCGGCGAGCGCCTCGTGCAGGCCGTCGAGGCCGTCCACGTGAGGCAGCGCGTTCCCGGTGCACGTCACTGCGTCGAAGGGCTCGAGGCCGAGGCTGGCAAGGCCGCCGAAGCCGGCGGGCAGGAAGACGACCGAGCCGCCGGCTGCCGCCACCTCGCCGTGAGCCGTCGCGCGGTTCGCCTCGGCCTGCGCGAGCATCGACGGGTCCGGGTCGGCGCCGACGACGTCCAGACCCCACTTCGCCCACATGATCGCGTGCATGCCGCTCCCGCAACCGGCGTCGAGGATGCGTCGCACGCCGTGCGTGGCGAAGTGCGCGCGGAAGAAGGGCGCCTCCCGTGCGAGGCGCTTGGGCCAGTCCACGAAGGTGTCGTAGTCCGAGGCGGGCGCCGTTCCGCCGGACCTGGCCTCGTCTGCGTCCACGGCCCGCTCCTACCGGTCCAGGTGGTAGATCCGCACGGCGTTCGCCCGCAAGACGAGGTCGCGCTCGCGATCCGACAGCCCCATCTCTTCGAGCGTACGCACCTGCTGGTATCTGATCCAGGTGCGGTAGGGCGCCGTGGTGCCCGCGTCGGTGCCGAACAGCACGCGCTCGGGCCCGAGCGCCGTGAGCACGCGCTCGAACACCTCAGTGAGCGTCATCTTCGGCACGTGGTAGTCCATCCAGTTGTTCGTGCCGGAACTGTCCACGCAAACGTTCTTGCACTGGTAGCCGAGCCTCAGCACGCTGTCCAGCCAACCGGCGCCGAAGTGCGCGATCACGAACGGGATGTCCGGGAAGTCACGGGCGACAGGCGAGAGGTCGATGGGATCCGCATAGCGCAGGTCTCCGGTGGGATCGACCGTGACGCCGTAGTGGACGCATATCGCGGCGCCCAGCTCGTTCGCCTTCTCGAAGAAGGGGCGGCACTCCGGCGCCGACAGGCGGTAGCAGCGGTTCACGGGCAGCAGCTTCACACCCTTGAACCCCGCCGCCATCTCCCGCTCGAGCAACTCGGGCGCCTTCGGATCGCGCGGATCGACGTTGCACAGGGCTTGGACGTGCCCGTTGGCGGCCGCGATGAACTCTCGAGTCCATCCGCTGTCCGGCATGACGGACATCACGACCGCCCGGGACACGCCAGCGGCGGCGAGGCGGCCCACGTAGAACTCCGCGCACTCCCGCGGAGTGAGGTCCGGCAGCGTCTGTTCGCGCCCCGAACGGCCCCACTTGCGATCCTTGAGCGCCTGGCGGAAGCGCTTCATCGCCTCGGGCGGCTCCTTGGACAGCGCCTCCTCGAGCAGGCCGACCGTGAACAGGTGGGTATGGGCGTCGACGATCTCGCCGGGGCGCGTGGGCGGCGCCGGCTTCATCGGCGAAGGGCGGGCATCAGTCATGCGTCTAGGCCCCTTCGGCGGGCGGCGTCGGAGGCGTCGGGGGCGTGGCGGGGGCGGACGCCGGAGCAGGAGCGGCCGGCGCGAGGGGTTCTTCCGGCACCAGGATCCACATCACGATGTAGGGGAGGATCGGCGCGCCGTTGCCGAGTACGGTCAGCATGATCGTTGCGATACGCAGCACGACCGGATCTACGCCCAGGTAGGTGCCGAGCCCGCCGAGCACGCCGCCGATCCAACGGTCGGTGCGCGAGCGGTAAAGGCGCGTGCCCGCTGCCGGCCTGGTGAAAGTCGTCCTTCGGCTCGCCCACAGGACCGCGACGCCGAGACCGATGACCGCGAGCGCCCCGATGGAGCGGCTCAGGGTATCGAGTACGGCCGCGGGGATGATGCCCGTCGACTGGACCAGCAACCACAGTCCGAAGACGATCAGCGCCAAGCCGCCGAGTGCGGCCGCACCCTTGCGAGGACTATCCGGCATGTCCATGCTCCCTATGCTCCTAGTACGTCTCTATGGTGAGGTTCGAGACCCCTGATTGCGTCGTGACCGCGATCCTCGGCCCGCCCGACCCATCGGCCTGCCAACTGCTCTCGCCTAGGAAGGCGACGCCGCTCAGACGCCGGAACGCTGACGGGACGCTGACGTTGGAGAGCCCGCTCTTCGAGTCCACCGTGACCGCGGATCGCGCGGGGAGGCGCAGGGTGACGTTCGCGACTCCGCCCGAGACGTCGATCTTCACCTGAGGAGCCCTCTCGCCGATCGTGACGGTCAGGTCCGACGCGCCGACGTTGACCGAGACCGCCTCGACCGCGAGCCCGCTCAGGTCCGCTTGGGCCTTCACGGCTCCGACGTCGAACTCGAGCTCCTTCCAGGTCACCTCCCTGTCCAGCGAGAGGTCCAGAGTGCGCTCCTGGATGCCGAAGACGAGGTTGCGCCGTGACGGCTCCTCGACGGTCACGTCGGCATTGCCGGAACTGACTGTCGCCGAGAGTCCGGGGACCGCGTCGGCCGGCGCCGTGCCGGCGATCCGCGCAAGATCGCTGCCCGCACCGACCTTCAGATCGGTCGCGCCCGCCTTGACGGTGGCGGTTCCCCGGAGCACGGCAGCGTCGTGAGGACGGGAGTCCGAGTACGCCGGACCGGTCCGCGTCAGCCGGGGGATGTTCAGGCCCAGCCCTATCGTCCCCGGCTGCAGCACGAACACGGCATACAGAAGGCCGGCCAGCAGCACGACGTTCGACAGCGCACGGACCCAGGTCAGGTCCAGCCCCCGGCCCAGCAGCTCGATCCCGAGGGCCACCAGCAGCAGCGGCCACAGCGATAGCAACGATATCCAGACAGTCCAGGGGAGGTAGCCGAACGTGTTGCCCAGAAGCACGAGCCCGACCGCGACGGTGCCGAGGCCTTCGGCCACTCGTTTCAGAGGAGGCTCGCGGTGCGGACGGACCATCTCTGTCCCCCCGCCGATCACGATGATCAGCGGCCAGAGCCGGAGAAAGTCCAGCCACGGGACGTACCTCCCGAACAGCATGATGGCGCCGATGCAGAGGAGCACGATCCCCACGACCGTACCACCCCGTCTGACTCCCGACGCCGCCGGAGCCGGCGGCTGCGCGGGCGGAGGTGTCCCGGCTGCGCTGTCGGACGGCGTCCCTCCCTGGGGGCGCCCGGTGTCCTGATCGCTCACCTAAGGTCCCTCCCCTTGCCCCGCCTCTTCCTCGAGGTCGTCGGTCGGAGGCGTCGCGCCCTTCCTCGTCACCCTCAGACGAGCGATCCGGCGTTGCCTGACCGACTGGACCTTGATCTCCGCATCACCGGCGAGCAACTTCTCGCCGACTACCGGGATATGCCCCAGCACGCTGAGTACCCAACCGGCCAGGGTGTCGTACTCCTCCGACTCGGGCAGGTCCAGGCCCAGCTTCTCGATCGCGTCCTCCACCGGCAGCCTGCCGTCGATCATCCACACGCCGTCGCTGAGCAGGTTGATGTAGCGATAGTCGCGGTCGAACTCGTCCGCGATCTCACCGATGACCTCTTCGACGATGTCCTCGATGGTGACGATGCCCGCCGTGCCGCCGTGCTCGTCGACCACGATGACCATGTGGTTGTGCGAGGCGCGCATCTCCTGGAGGAGGTCGAGGATCGGCTTCGTCTCGGGGACGAACGCAGGGGGCCGCATCGTTCGCACCACCGGATCGTCGCGGCTCCCCTCGGCTATGGGGCCGAGCAGGTCCTTGAGCAGGGACACGCCGATGATGGAGTCCGGATCCTCGTGGAACACTGGGATGCGGGAGAAGCCGGTCCGGCGGAAGACAGTCAGCGCCTCGCCCAAGGTCAGCGTGTCCTCCATCATCTCGGCGTCCACCCGTGGGACCATGATCTCGCGAGCGACGGTGTCGCCGAGCTCGAACACCTCGCTGATCATGCGCTTCTCTTCGTCGCGAAGCGTCCCCTGCTCGCGGACGAGCAGCTTGATCTCCTCTTCGGTCACGCCGTGGCCGGTGTCTCCGGGCTTGATCCCGATCACGAGCGCGAACAGGTCGGTCGAGCGTCCGAGGACCCACACGAGCGGCGAGACGGCGACCGACAGCCACGTGATCGGCACCGCGACCGCCTGCGCGACCCTCTCGGAGCGCTGAAGCCCCAGCCTCTTCGGGGTCAGCTCGCCGAACACGAGCATCAGGTAGGTGATCGTCACGGTCACGGCGAAGACCGCGATCCCGGACGCCAGCGGAGTGATCCAAGACACGCCCGCGGAGCGGAGCGCGTCCGCGAGGGGACGCTCGAAGGTGACGGCGGCCAGCGAGGCCGCGCTGAAGCCGGCCAGCGTGATGGCCACCGAGATCGTCGAGAAGAGCCGGTTGGGGTCGCCGAGGAGGTGGAGGGCAGCCCTCGCCCGTGCAGAACCACGGTCGGCCGCGGTCTGCAGAGCACTGCGGCGCGCCGCGATGAGCGCCATCTCCGCGGCGGCGAAGTAGCCGTTGAGTGCGATGAGGACGACGATGGTGATCGTCTCGCCGAGGTAGTTCACAGCCGGCACGCCCTCACTCGTCGTGCGGGTTGATCTTGTGCAGCACGAGGGCGATGAGCGCCAAGCGCCGGCCGCGCTCCTGACAGGCGGTGACGAAGGACTCGACCGTCTCGCGCATCTCGGGGTCCGGACGGTAGCGCACCAGCCCTCCCGAGCACTCGAGCACGTGATCGCGACAGAGCTCGTGGACCTCGGGCTGCAACTCCTCGACCCTCCGCCCGAGGCGGGTGGCCAGGCCCTCGGTATCCAGCACGGCATCGGGATTGCGGTGGAAGAACACCAACAGGTCCCACGTGAGAAGAGACCTCACGTGCTTGTCGACGAAGCGCGTTATGGGGAGACCCAGGACATCCTCGAGCTCGTTCACGTGACAACCGATCAGCCGGCACTTCAGGTCGTGCGCGAACACCCGCGCCTGCGGCCCCGATGAGCGTTCCTACGGGAGCTTCAGGGCGCTACCATCTTGGCCCAGAGTGTACCCCATGGGGGGCCTGCGGCTCTTATCGCGCGGCCCCTGCGCATGGTATAAGTTCGGCACTGTCACACGTGATCGCGCGAGAGGGAGGCGGCCGCCTCATGCCAGTCAAGAACGGGGACACCGTCCGCGTGCACTACCGCGGTTCGCTGACCGACGGGAGGGTCTTCGACGACAGCGAGGGCAGGTCGCCCCTGGCCTTCACAGTCGGCCTCGGCCAGGTGATACCCGGCTTCGAGCGCGCGGTCGTGGGTCTCGAGCCCGGGGACTCGACGAGCGTATCGGTCGAGCCGGAGGACGCCTACGGTCCGCACCACGCCGAGCTCCTCCACAAAGTGGCGGTGGACGACTTCGCGACCGAGCCCTACGTCGGCGGCGAGGTCAACATCATGTCACCCGAGAGCGACGAGATGCCCGGGCGGATCGTGGCGGTCGAGGGTGACGAGGTCACGCTCGACTTCAACCACCCGCTCGCGGGCGAGACGCTCGTCTTCGAGGTCACCCTCGTCGAGATGGACCCCGCGAAGGAGGAGTAGGCCGGCCCTCCGCGTGCGTTGAAGGAAGGCCCCGCGCGACAGCCCGGGGCCTTCCACTTGACCGGCTGCTACTTGCCCATCGCGGCCTCGCAGGCCTTCTGCATCCTCGCCGCGGCGAGGAAGAGGACGCCCGCGAGGATCTCCGGCGCTATCAGGAAGAAGGCGATGAGTCCCCACACGCCCGCTTCCCATCCGGCCATGACGCCCCACACGACCGTGGCGACGGCGCCAGCGAACAGCAGCAGCGCCGCGAGGTTCTCGTAGAACCAGCCCACCAGCAGCGCGAGCAGCGCCAGCACGAATACCAGCAGCGGACCGAACTGGTCCATCCATGCGTTCCCCGACGGGTAGACGACGGCCGACCCGATGGCCAAGATCACCCAGAGGAGTCCGCCCAGCCCGACGAAGAGGCGCGCTGCGATCCGCTCGCTGTCCATCACGTCGTAGTTGCAGGTCCTGGCGAAGATATCCACTTGGGGGCTCGCTTTCCGATCGCTGCGTCGGCCGGGCCCCCCGGAGCCCCGCGCCCTGACAGGTCGGTGTATACCCCCGGCTTCAAACATCCGGCGCCTCCAGGCGCCTGGAGTCAGCGATAGCCCGCGAACGACTCGAACGACACGTGAGAGGCGTCCACGCTCAGCGCGTCGACGACCCGTGCCATGGCATCCACCATCGCGGGTGGCCCCGACACGAACCAGTGCCACCCGTCGAGCGGATCGCAGTGCCGCCTCACGGTCTCCGCCGAGATGAAGCCGCGCTCCCCCGACCACGCCGGCGATGGCCGCTCCAGGACGTGCACGAAGCGGATCGAAGCGTGTTCCTTCTCCAATGTGTCGAACTCCTCGCGCAGAGGGATGCACGTCTCGTCGAGATTCCCGTCGAACACCAGCGCCGTCAGGCCGGTCGAGCGCTGGGCCGAGTCGCGGACGATGCTGCGCATCGGGGTGATCCCCACGCCGCCCACCAGGAAGGCGGCACGGGCGACGCCGTCGGGCAGCACCAACTTCCCGAAGGGGCCGCCCGTCTCGACGGTGTCACCCGGTCGAAGAGCTGCCAGCGCGTCCTTGAAAGCGCTGCCGGTCATGCGCGTCAGAATCTGCGTCTCCGGGTCCCGCGGCGAGTCGCAGTGCGAGAAGTTCTTGATCTGCACGCCCTCGCGGGTCTCGAGCGTGAGCGAGAGGTACTGGCCCGGCTCGTAGGTGTAGCCGGGCGGGCGCGAGAACCGGAAGAGCCCGGTCGACGAGCAGGGGCTGACCGAGCCCATGAACGTCACCATGTCTGGATCCGCGCCCATGTCGTGCCTCATCTCGGGAACATAGTCCGTGTCGCGCCCAGCTGGCGCAGCCCGCGGACGGCAGAACGACGGCAGCAGGAGCGTCTCGATGTGCATCACTCGCCGCGCTGACTACCCAAATGATACGTACCCGCCCGTGCGCCCGCGCGTTGCGGCAACAGCCGCTGTGTCGGCTCTGCTCGCCCTCGCGCTGCTGGCGGCATGCGCGCCGGCCTCGACAGGAGGGGTGCTCCCCGGAGTCGAGATCCGCGACTACAATGGCCAGCGCCTGGATTCCCTGAACGACTTCCGCGAGAACTCGATCAAGGGCCCGCAGCACGTGGACATCTCCACCTACGTGCTGGCGGTGGACGGACTCGTGTCCACGCCCGCGACCTACACCTACGACCGGGTGATCTCGCAGGAAGCGACCTACACCAAGGTCACTCAACTCGACTGCGTCGAGGGGTGGAGCGTGAAGCTCCTGTGGGAGGGCGTCCTGCTCTCCGATCTGATCGACCGCGCGAAGCCCTCGCAGGTGGCGACCGCGGTCGTCTTCCACGCGGTGGACGGGTACACGACGTCGCTGCCCCTCCAGACCGTGCGGGAAAGTAAGATCCTGCTGGCTTACAAGATCAACGAGACCAGGATCCCGGACGAGCGCGGCTTCCCGTTCATGGTCGTGGCCGAGGACCATTGGGGCTACAAGTGGGCGAAGTGGGTCTCCGAGATCGAGCTGTCCGGCGACCCGGACTACCTGGGGTACTGGGAGCAGCGCGGCTACTCGCAGACTGGGCTGCGGTCGCAGGACATGTTCGCGAGATGACGAGAGAGGCGACGCGCGTGAGGCACTCGACGTCGGTAGCGTGGATCGCTGGCGGGCTGGTGGCGGCCGCCGCGCTCGTCTACGTGGTGGACTTCGCCGCCTATCCCGACCTCCGCGCCACGATGGGCTTCTACACCCTGCTCGACATCGCGTTCATCCCGCTCAACGTGCTGATAGTGGGCCTGTTCATCAACCGTTTGCTCGCGCTGCGGGAGCGGGCGGAGCTGCTGCACAAGATGAACATGGTGATCGGCGCGTTCTTCTCCCAGGTCGGCAGCGACCTGATCGCCGGTCTGTCCCGTTTCGACGCCCATCTGGACGAGGACCGCCCGCACCTGCTCTTCGGGGCGCACTGGAGTGCCGCCGACTTCGACGAACACCGCCGCGCGGTACGCGGGGACGCCCACGAGATGGACCTCGACCGGGGAGACCTCCGACCCATCAAGGAGATGCTCGAGTCGCAGAGGTCGTTCATCCTGGGACTGATGCAGAACGGCAACCTGCTCGAGCACGCCGGCTTCACCGATGCGCTCTGGGCGGTCTCGCACCTGGGCGAGGAGCTGTCGGCGCGTGCGGACCTGACGGCGCTCCCTCC
>CAAGKR010290965.1_pt1 | contig 29016 bp, 20 predicted proteins | sample 2556971 | NCBI WGS metagenome assembly CAAGKR01 (sample SAMEA5207829, study PRJEB30636) | soil metagenome | biome: forest; feature: boreal; material: soil | place: USA | collected 2011-09 | depth 1 m | reverse complement strand
GCTTCGGGGAAGCCGCCGATGCTCCTTCCCCGAAGACTCCGCTCAGACGGTCAAACCAGCCGCCGACCGCCCATCCACCGCCAACCGCCGGACAGTGCTACAGGCTTCAGGGCTCAAAAGTGCGAAAGTCGAGTATCGGCCGAACGGATGGTGGTCGCGTATTGACGCTCGTTGTGGAGCAAACCATCGACCCGACCACCTGGCTGATCGTGACGGGCTGGAGTGCGAGCCAGTCCGAGCGTAGAATGATCGGAAGCTGACGATGACCAAGGACCCCTGGACAGACCCCGACCCGCAGCCCGGTGACTTCGATGCGTTCCTGGACAGCATCGATCCCGGCGATTCTCTCTGCGTGCAAATCGTCGATGCAGGTTCGGGAGCAAAAGTCAGGATCGTGGTCGACGTCGACGGCGCGGACGTCGGACGGCTGCAGCGAATCGCAACCAGGCGCAAACAGGGCTTCGACGAGGTCATCTCCGACCTTCTCCGCGACGCGGACCGACACGCGGCCTGACAAGTTTTCACCAAGGGGCCACGGCTTGCAACAGGTGCCCGAGACTCTCCTCTACCCCTCCGCCGGCACCCCCGGCCCAACATGCTGCGGTGGCCCCTCGGGCCCTTCGTCGGCGTCGGCGTGACCGGCGAGGCCCGCATCTTCCGGCAGGGCGCCGTTGAGTGAACCGTTGCGCAAGCCACTCAAATAGCGATCCACCATCCGCGCGCACTGGCGCCCCTCGTTGATCGCCCACACGATCAGGGACTGCCCGCGGCGCGCGTCGCCCGCGGCGAACACGCCGGGAACCGACGTCGTGTAGGGCCGGACGGCCTTGACGTTGCCGCGCGGATCCTTCTCGACGCCGAGTTGATCGAGCAGGGGCTGCTCGGGATGAAGGAAGCCCATCGCGAGCAGGACGAGCTGGGCGGGCAGCTCGCGCTCCGAGCCGGGCAGCGGCGCGAACGGCGGCGAAGGCGCGGCTCCGGCGATATGGAGCGCGGCCACATTATCGTCGACGTCCCCCGAGAAGTGGGTGGTGGTGACCGAGTAGTCCTGCTCGCCCACACATGCCGTGCGAGCCTCCTCCATCGCGTAGGAGAGCCGGTACTTGAGGGGCCACTCCGGCCACGGGGTGCGCTCGTCGGGACGATGGTTGGGCGGCTCGGGCAGGAGCTCGAGCTGCACGATCGAGAGGGCGCCCTCGCGCAAGGAGTTGCCGACGCAGTCGGCGCCGGTGTCGCCGCCGCCGATCACGACGACATGCTTGCCGGCGGCGCTGATCGGCTCGCCGGGCGGTGGTTGGGGCGCTGTCGGTCGCGGGCCATACTCGCCGGCGACGAAGCGGTTGCGCTGGTAGAGGTAGTCCATCGCGAAGTGAACGCCCGCCAGCTCGCGGCCGGGAACGGGCAGGTCGCGCGGGACGCGCGAGCCGGTGGCGAGCACTACTGCGGCGAAGCTCTCGCGCAGCTCCTCTACGGTCACGTCGCTGCCGACATCCACGCCGCAGCGCAGCTCTACGCCCTCGGCGAGGAGTTGCTCGACGCGCCGCTCAACGACCGTCTTCTCGATCTTGAAGTCGGGCACGCCGAAGCGCACAAGCCCGCCGGCGGCCTCGTCGCGCTCGAACAAGGTCACGCTGTGCCCGGCGCGGCGCAGCTGCTGGGCGGCGGCCATACCGGCCGGTCCCGAGCCGACGACGGCCACCGACTGGCCGGTCTCATGGCGCGGGGGCTCGGGCCCGATCCAGCCTTCGCGGAAGGCGCGGTCGACGATCGAGAGCTCGATCTGCTTGATCGTGACCGAGTCGTTCTCGCGGATCTCGAGCACGCACGCGGCCTCGCACGGCGCGGGGCACAGGCGGCCGGTGAACTCGGGGAAGTTGTTGGTGGCGTGAAGCTGAACGATCGCCTCCTGCCAGCGGTCGCGATAGACGAGGTCGTTCCAGTCGGGGATCAGGTTGCCCAGGGGACAACCGTTGTGGCAGAAGGGGACGCCGCAGTCCATGCAGCGCGCGCCCTGGTCGCGCAGCTCCTGCACGGGGCGCTCCACCATGAACTCCTGGTAGTCGTGAGCGCGCTCGCGCGGATCGCGATAGGCGATCCCGTGACGCTCGATCTGTAGGAAGCCTCCGAGCTTGCCCATCAGACCGGCTCCTCTTCGGGCTCGGGCGCTCCAGCCTGAGCGCCGACGGCATCGAGCAGCTGGGTGCGCGTGGCGCCGTTCTCGGAGGCGTGGGCGACCTGCGCCGACTGTTGCTCGGAGAGCTCGCGCAGCACGCGCTTGTAGTCGTGGGGCATGATCTTCACGAACGCCCCAGAGGCGAGCAGCTGCTCGAAGCGGGCGAGCACGTCGCGTGCGACGGGGGACTCGGTGTGAAGCTCGTGCTCCTCGACGATCGCCCGCAACTCGATCGCGTCGGCCTGCGAGATCTCGTCGAAGCCGACCATGCCCATGTTGCAACGGGCGGGAAACTCCCCGGTCTCGTCGAGCACGTAGGCGATGCCGCCGCTCATGCCCGCGGCGAAGTTGCGCCCGGTGGGACCGAGCACGACGACGCGCCCGCCCGTCATGTACTCGCAACCGTGGTCGCCGACGCCCTCGACGACCGCCCACGCGCCCGAGTTGCGAACGGCGAAGCGCTCCCCGGCAAGCCCCCTGAAGAAAGCGCGGCCGGAGGTGGCGCCGTAGAGCACGGTGTTGCCGACGATCACGTTCTGCTCGGCCACGAAGTGCTCGCCGACATCGCGCGGCGGGCGCACCGAGACGACGCCCCCGGAGAGGCCCTTGCCCGTGTAGTCGTTCGTGTCGCCCTCGAGCTCGAACGTCACGCCGGGCGCGAGCCAGCCGCCGAAGCTCTGCCCGGCGGAGCCCCGGAAGCGCACGAGGATCGAGTCGGGCGGCAGGCCCTCCGCTCCGCGCGCACGCGCGATGTGGCTTGAGAGGATGCCACCGACGCAGCGATTGACGTTGCGGATCGGCAGGCTTATCTCGACAAATGGGCGCCCCACGCGCACGCGTGGGGCAGCCCCATCCGCGACACCATCCATAGACCCGTCCTCACGCGCGAGTGGGGGTCGGTGGGAGCTCGATTCAACAACGCCATCCCTCGACACCGCCGCGTCCACCGCGGCCTCGATGACCCCGCGCGAGCGCTCCACGAGCTCCCAGTCGAGTGCATCCTCGAGCACTGCGGGCGGCGGCTCGACTCGGTGGCGCGGCGCGCCGGATGGTAGTTCGATATGGGTGAGGATGTGCGTGAGGTCGACGCCGCGGGCCTTCCAGTGCTCGATCGCATGCTCGGCGCTGAGCAGATCCACGCGGCCGATCGCCTCATCGAGCGTGCGCAGCCCAAGCGAGGCGAGGATCTCACGGACTTCCTCGGCCACGAAGAAGAAGAAGTTGACGACGTGCTCGGGGCGGCCCTTGAAGCGTGCGCGCAACTCGGGGTCCTGGGTGGCGATGCCAACGGGACACGTGTTCAAGTGGCAGGCGCGCATCATGATGCAGCCGGTGGCGATCAGGGGTGCGGTCGAGAAGCCCATCTCGTCCGCGCCGAGCATCGCGGCGATGACGACGTCGCGGCCGGTCTTCAGCTGGCCGTCGGTTTGCACGACGATGCGCGAGCGTAGATTGTTGAGCAACAGCGTCTGTTGGGTCTCGGCCAGGCCGATCTCCCACGGCACTCCGGCCGACTGAATCGAGGAGAGCGGCGATGCCCCGGTGCCGCCATCGTGACCGGCGATCAGGACGCGGTCGGCGTTGGCCTTGGATACGCCGGCGGCGACCGTGCCCACGCCGACCTCGGAGACGAGCTTGACCGACACCTGCGCCTCGGGGTTGGAGCAACGCAGGTCGTAGATCAGCTGCTTGAGATCCTCGATCGAGTAGATGTCGTGGTGGGGCGGCGGGGAGATCAGGCCCACGCCAGGGGTGGTGTGGCGGATCGAGCCGATGTAGGCGTCGACCTTGTGGCCGGGCAGCTGGCCGCCCTCGCCGGGCTTCGCGCCTTGAGCCATCTTGATCTGTAGCTCATCCGCGTTGACGAGGTAGTGGATCGTGACGCCGAAGCGCCCGGAGGCGACCTGCTTGATCGCCGAGCGTCGGCGGTCGCCGTTTGGATCCGGGGTGAAGCGCGACGGGTCCTCCCCGCCCTCGCCCGTGTTCGAGCGACCGCCGAGTCGGTTCATGGCGATCGCGAGCGTCTCGTGCGCCTCGCGGGAGATGGAGCCGAGGCTCATGGCGCCGGTGCAGAAGCGCCGCACGATCTCCTTGGCGGGCTCGACCTCATTGAGAGGGATCGCCCTCCCGGCCTGCCCAGCTTCCCCTTCACCGCCCCCACTACCGGCCTCACCGCCCGTGCCCCTGGCCTCACCGCCCGTGCCCCCGGCCTCCGCGCCAGCCCCGCCGTCTTGCCCACCCGGCTCACGGTCCTCAGTACCGATCCGCAGCAGGCCGCGCAGCGTGGCCTTGCGAGCAGCGTCCTCGTTAACCGATGCCGCGTACTCGCGATACTTGAGGAAGGCGGGGCTGTCGCGCACCTCGGAGCCGGCTTGGGCATCGCCCTCCAAGGCTGCGGTGACGTTGCCGTTGGCCGAGCGCACGGCGTGCTGGACCAGTGCGATCGTGTCTGGGTTCCACATGTGGTGCTCGCCGTCGCGACGCCATGCGTAGACGCCGCCGACCGGCAGAAGCGAATCGAGTGGGCGCCACACCGACCCGGGGCCCGCCCACCCGGCGCGCGCGTGGCGCTCCAGGGCCTCGATTGCAAGCACGTCGAGTCCGATGCCGCCGATGCGCGAGGCGGCGCCGGTGAAGTGACGGTCGATCAGGTCGCGCTCGAGACCGACTGCCTCGAAGATCTGCGCGCCGCGATAGGACTGGATCGTCGAGATCCCCATCTTGGAGATCGTCTTGAGCAGGCCCTTGCCGATCGCCTTTACAGTGTTTTGAGCCGCCTCGACCGTACTCAGCGGTATGGGCGGGGCGGATGGCCCTCCATTCTCATCGGCGCGCACAATGCGGCCCTCGGCGACCAGCTGATCGAGGGTCTCGAGCATCACATACGGGTTGATGGCGCTCGCGCCGAAGCCGATGAGAGTGGCGAAGTGGTGGACCTCGCGCGGCTCGCCGGACTCGAGCACGATGCCGGCCCGCAGGCGGGTACCCTCGCGCACGAGGTGATGATGGACCGAGGAGACCGCAAGGAGCGAGGGAATCGGCGCGCGCTGAGCGCTGAGCATGCGATCGGAGAGAATGATGATGTTGACGCCCTCTGAGATCGCCTCGTGCGCCTGCTCGCAGACGCGAGAGAGCTCGGAGGCCATCCCGACGGGACCCTCAGCGACGGGCCAGGTGATGTCGAGTGTGCGTGAGGAGAAGATGTCATGGGAGATGTGACGCAGCGTCTCGAGCTCGCGGTTGAGCAGGATCGGCTGGTCGAGCTCGAGCTTATGGGCGTGCTCGGGAGTCTCGTCGAAGAGGTTGCGCTCGGTGCCGAGGCTCGTGGAGAGCGACATCACGATTTCCTCGCGGATCGGGTCGATCGGCGGATTGGTGACCTGTGCGAAGAGCTGCTTGAAGTAAGAGAACAGGGGCGGAGCCTGGTCTGAGAGCACCGCCAGAGACAGATCGTTGCCCATCGAGCCGATTGGCTCGGAGCCCTCGCGAGCCATCGGCTCGAGCAGCACGCGTAGGTCCTCCTGCGAGTAGCCGAACGCGCGCTGGCGGCGATGAAGGGGCTGATCGGAGAGTGTCACCTGCTCAGACACGGGAAGCTCGGAGAAGCGGACCGCGTTACGCGCATACCACTCGCCGTAGGGCCGTTGCGTCGAGATTCCGCGCTTGACCTCGCCGTCGTCGACGACGCAGCCCCGCTCGAGGTCCACGAGGAACAGCTTGCCGGGCTGGAGACGTCCGAGGCGCTCGATCTGCGAGGCAGGGATGTCGAGCAGGCCAATCTCCGAGCCAAGTATGACGTGGCCGTCCTTGGTCAGGACCCAGCGACCCGGTCGCAGGCCGTTGCGGTCGAGCGTGGCGCCGACCACGCGCCCGTCGGTGAAGGCGACCGACGCGGGGCCATCCCAGGGCTCCATGAGGCAGGAGTGGAAGGCGTAGAAGCCCTTGAGCTCATCGGGCAGGTCGGTGCGCGAGCGATAGGCCTCGGGGATCATCATCATGACCGCGTGGGGAAGCGAGCGTCCGGCGAGCATGAGCAACTCGAGCACGTTGTCGAACGTGGCCGAGTCGGAGTTGCCCTGCGTGACGACCGGGAGGATCTTGTGAAGGTCCTCGCCGAACAGCTCGCTTGAGAGCTCCGACTCGCGCGCGCGCATCCAGTTGACGTTGCCCATGACGGTGTTGATCTCGCCGTTGTGGCAGATCGTGCGGTAGGGATGGGCAAGCTCCCAACTCGGAAACGTGTTGGTGGAGAAGCGAGAGTGGACGAGCGCAAGGGCGCTCTTGCAGCGCTCGTCCTGAAGGTCGGGATAGAAGGCGGCAAGCTGGTTTGAGATGAGCATGCCCTTGTAGTTGAGGGTGCGGGAGGAGCTTGAGGTGACGTAGAAGCCTGAGCGCGCGTCATCCGAGGCGGCGACCGACTGCTCGCAGACTCGACGGATCACATAGAGCTTGCGCTCGAATGCGTCCTGGTCGAGCCCGGAGGACTGCCTGCCGTGTGCCCCATGGGGATGCCCTTCAGGATGCGACCCTTCGGACCCCTCTCCAACTGGCCCTCTAGGCTCGCCGGCGCCAACGAACAGCTGGCGAATGACCGGGCGACAGGCAGCCGCGGTGGCGCCGGTGTGCTCGGGGCGGACGGGCACGTCGCGCCAGCCGAGCACGTATTGACCCTCCTCGGCGACGGTGCGCTCGAGCAGTCCCTCCGCCCGCGCGCGCGCGGGCTCGTCGTTTGGGAGGAAACACATCAACACCCCGTAGGCCCCGCGCGGGGGCAAATCGAAGCCCGCGAGCGCGCGCAGGAGCTCGTCGGGCATCTGCATGAGTATCCCCGCGCCGTCTCCGGTCAAGGGGTCGGCACCCGAGGCCCCGCGGTGCTCGAGGTTCTCGAGCGCGGTGATAGCGCGCGCTATGACCTCGTGGGTGGCGAGGTTGTCAAGGCGCGCGACCATACCCACGCCGCACGCATCGTGCTCGTAGCGGGGGTCGTAGAGTCCAACGGCCTGTGATGGCAATGTGTGCGAAGTCATATGAGTGCTGCCCTAGGACGACGCACCCAGGAGGGTCGCGGCACCATGAGGGCATGGGGGGTCGGCACCTGAGGCGGAGCCTGAAAGGGTAGCATCGCGATCGCCAAAAGAGCCAGGTTGGACGTGTGAAATGAGTCGTCTGCGGGGATCATTATGTGCGAGACGGGAAGGCAAGATCGCCACGGCAGAGCGCCAGGAGAGGCAATGACGCCCGACATGGAGCTCGCGTTGCAAGCGCGGGCTGAGAACATCGCGATAGTTCGACACGCTCTTGGCGGGCTCGGCGAGGCTTTAGGCATCCCTGAGCCAAAGCTGTCGGACATCCGTCTGGCGGTGACCGAGGCCTGCGCGAACGTGGTCGTGCATGCCTATCCGGAGGACCAGGAGGGCCCGATGGAGATCCTCGCGAGCATGGAGGGGAACGCTCTGACGGTGCTCGTGCGCGACTGGGGCAGCGGTATCGGGCCGCGTCCGGACAGCCCCGGGCTCGGCCTCGGGCTGCCGCTCATCGCGGCACTGGCCGAAACCGTGCAGCTGGGACACGACGAGCAGGAGCACACCGAGGTAAGGATGACGTTTGCGCTCGCCAACGAGGCGTCGAGCATGAATACCGTGACGGGCATGAACGGGCATCGGTGACCGGCCCGACCGCGAACGAGCAGGAGCGCGCCACGCACAACGTGGCGCGATTGCGCCTCGCGAACGGCCCCTTGGTAGCGCCAGTGTTGTGGCGAGTGGTGTCGATGATGCTGGCGCGCGCGAACTGGCCGGTGGACCGCTTCGACGACGCACTGATCGTGTGCGATGCGTTGCAAGCGCACGCACCGGCATATGCGAGCGATGGCCGTCTGGCGTTCAGCGTGCGGGCAAACGAGCAGGAGGCCGAGTTGTGCGTGCTGGAGTTGAGCGAGCAGGACGCGGAAGGGCTCGTCGAAGACGCGATCCTGCCGCTTGTCGGAAACGTACTCGAGCGGGTCGCCGAGCGCGTCCGGGTCGAGCCCGACGAGCAGGGCAAGGGCCATCGGGTGGCGATCGTGCTCAGCGCGGGTTGACCCCGTGCTCGGCGCCGAGTTGCTCGAGACTTGCCTCGAGCGCCTTCATGACGTCGGGCGAGTCGGGCGGAGGCTCGGGCGACGAGCCCGGCAGGAGCGGCTCTCCGGCGGCCTTACGATCGATCAGGTCGAGCACGGCCTCGCGGAATGTGTCTTCGTACTTGTCGATGCAGAAGGGCTCGGAGATCGATGAGACGAGCCGCCGCGCGACGTCGAGCTCCCGCTCGTCGATGTCGTCGTCGAGCCCTTCGAGCTCGCGCAAGCCGATCGTTGGGTTGACCTCTTCGCCGTAGCTCATGGTGAGCATGAGCAGCGCGCTGTCGCGCGGGCGGATCGCGACAAGCCGCTGTTTGGAGCGCATGACGATGTGCCCGATGGCAACCTTTCCGGTGTCGCGCATCGCGCGGAGGAGAAGCTGGTAGGGATGGGCGCCGCCTGGGCCGGGGACCAAATGGTAGGGACGGTCGAAGTAGATCGGGTCGATTTCGTCGAGCTCGACGAAATCCTCGATCTGAATCGTGCGCGTGAACAGCGGTTCGAGTGCCTGAAGCTCGGAAGGCTCGACCGGGATGTAGCGGTCGGGAGCGATCTCATACCCCTTGACTATCTCCCCGAGCGGGATCTCTTCGCCGTCGAGCGAGCAGACGTGCTTCTGGTGAATGCGCGCGCTGTCGAGCGTGTGGATCTGGTGGAAGTGGACCGTACGGCGAGTGACGGCGCTGTAGAGCTTGACCGGCACACTGACCAGGCCAAAGCTGAGGGTCCCCATCCACATTGCTCTTGGCATCTGGACACATGTTGACCCCAATGGTGGACATTGTCAAGCCTTATCGTCAATACCTGCCCGCAGGCGCGCCAGCGCCTGGCGGATCAGGCGCGAGACCTGCATCTGGGAGACGCCGATGCGGGCGCCGATCTCGGCCTGGGTGAGGTCCTCGCCGAAGCGCAGTCGAAGGACGGTGCGCTCGCGCTCCGAAATGCGGCCCATGAGCGGCTCGAGCGTCGCTCGCTCCTCTGCCCTATCGAAACCCGCATCCTCAGAGCCGAACGCCTCGACGACGCTCTCGGTCTCCTCCTCTCGTATGGAGCGCGGAGCGTCGAGCGAGCTCGCCCTGTATGCGCCCATCGCCGCCAGCGCCTCCAGGACCTGCTCCTCGGATGCCTCCACGACACGCGCGATTTCGCCCACCGACGGGGCGCGGCGCTGGCCGAGCGACATTCGAAGGACGGTCTGGTCGACGCGCAGCGCCAACTCCTGCAGGTCACGTGGGACGCGAACGGACCACGTGCGATCACGAAAGTGGCGCTTGATCTCGCCGAGGATCGTCGGCACGGCATAGCTCGAGAACATGACCTCGCGCGAGCAGTCGAAGCGATCGACGGCCTTGAGCAGCCCGATCGAGGCGACCTGGACGAGATCCTCGATCGGCTCGTCGGTGTGCGCGTAGCGGCGCGCGAGCCGGCGCGCTAGCGGGAGGTAGCGCTCGATCAACATGTCGCGCGAGAGAGGGTCCCCATCGGCGCGCATGCGCGAGAACAACTCGAGGTCGGAAAGCGCCGACGGCATCGGACTGACCGTAGCCGCTGCTCTGTGCATTGCCGTCGCCATCAAGTCCCTCTTCCAACTCGTGGGCACCGCACGATCCTCAATTGAACCGAGCGATCGGTTGAGCCTACCCCCTTATCGATCAAATTCCAATGTGGGCGATCTCTCACTCATAGTGCGGGTTTCCCCCCATGAGCACAAACCGCCGCGACCGGGGCACGTGAGGCAGATTCCTCGGTGGGGCGCCTGTGTTACGGCGAATCCCTTGGTCTGTGCGGTGGCGAGACGCGCGAACAGCTGCTCGCGCAAATGGGATCGTTCGTGTGAAGCGAACCGACTCGACACCCAAGAGGAGGGGCGCTCCAAGAACCAGTGGGACACCTCGACCTCGTGCGCGCCGTCCTCGATCGCGGCGAGCGCGTAGATCAGTCGCTGAATCGCGTAGTCGCGACGGACCAGCTGCTCGAGATCCTCGCCCCCGAGGAGCCGATCGCTCTTGTAGTCGACGATCAGGCTGAGGCCGTCTGTCTCCTCGACGATCAGATCGAGCACCCCTGTGACGAGCGGCTGCTCGGCGGATAGCGAGAAGGCAAACGGATGCTCGGTGCGCCCGCGGCGGGCGCGCGCGAGCCGCGCGGCGGGCTCTGAGGCAAGCGCCGCGGCGATCAGCGCGGCTATCTCCTCGCGCTCCCCCGGCGAGACGCTCGCGCCGATGCGCCGAGCCACGGCAGCCACGTCCTGCTCGGACGGCGGGAGGGGACGCGCGAAGTCGAGAGACTCGAGTAGCAGGTGGACAATTGTGCCGCGCGTGCGTGCCTCGACCCCAGTGTCCCCGTGAGGATGTGCGACAGCGCGGCTCTCGGGCATACGCAAGACCCGTTCGAGGTAGTAGCGATAGCCACAGCGCTCGAGCTCGGAAAGCGATGTGTAGCTGACGGTGGCGTCGGGGTCGGCGAGCGGCATCGGGGACGGCTGTGGCAGGCGCCGCGCAGGCGTGCCGCGGTGCACGCGGGTGACCTCGAGCTCGGTCTGCTCGTCTCTCTGGGCAGGCGCGTCGGGAGAAGAGTGTGCGGGAGCGTTAAAGAGGCAGCGCACCGACAATCCGTTACCCAACTCGACGGTGAGGGGGCCCGTTGGGGGCGCCTCGGACGCTGCGAGGGCGCAGGCGTCTGGCACGAGCGCGGGCGCAAGCCAGGCAATTGGCGCCACGCCCGGTCGCAGGGCGGGCCAGCGCTCAAACGCGACAGAGCCGCTGAGCACGAGCCGGTCCTGGGCGCGCGTGAGGGCGACGTAGAGGACACGATCCTCCTCCTGCTCTTGGGCGTGCCTTCGCTCCGCGCGCAACTCTTCGTAGTCGAGCGACGCGACAGGCTCCGGATCGTCGAGCCGCAGCAGTCGCAATCCCACACGGCCCGCGTCAACGTCGACGAGCAGGTCGGGCACGCGCAGGTTGGGTTCGCGTCCGAGGTCGGCGACGCACACGACCGGGAACTCGAGGCCCTTGGACGAGTGGATGCTCATGAGGCGCACGGCGTCCACCTCACCGTCCCCGACGGGGGCGTCGGCCTCACGCCCGAGCGCCGCCTCGACGTGGGCGACATGGTCGAGGAAGCCGCGCAGGTCGCGCCCCTCCTCGGCCTCGAAGCGTCGAGCAAGGCGTATAAGCTTGTGGACGTTGGCAAGCCGTCGCTCGCCCCAGCCGAGAGAAAGCACGTGGGCGTCGTAGCCCGTAGCGGCGATCGCGCGCCGGAGGAGCTCGGAGATCGAATACAGGGGCACCGAGGCACGCTCGGAAGCGAACAGCGAGCGAAAACTGGCGATCCGCTCGCGATCGGTGGATGGAAGGATGTCCTCGAGTCGCGGACGGTAGTCCTCGCCGGAGCGTGAGCCCGCATCGCCCGAGCGTGAACCGCCACCATCGCCTTCCGGCGGCGAGCCGGAGTCCTCGCCCGAGCGTGAGCCACCACCATCCCCTTCCGGCGACGAGCCGGAGTCCTCGATGACCTGCCAAATCCCGCAATGCCGCTCGCGCGCCACCCCGGCGAGCAACGCGAGCCCGTCGCTTGATAGTCCCACGAGCGGAGAGGCGAGCGTCGAGTAGAGCGCGAGCTCGTCCAGGGGGTTGGCAAGCGTGCGCAGCCAAGCAAGGAGGTCACCGACCTGCTGATGGCTCCAGAAGCCCCCGACACCGGCGAGCGTGCGCAGTCCGCACTGGCGCAGGGCGCTCTCGTACACAGGGAGGTCGCCGAGCGCGCGTAGTAGCACCACTATTTCTCCTGCTCGCGCCTGTCCGCTCGCGACGAACTGAGCCACCCGGGCCGCCAGCAGGCGCGCTTCGGCCTGGCGCCAGGGCGTTGCCTCAGGCATACCCTCGAGCGCGTTGTCGCCGGGAAACGCGTCCCAGCCGCGCCTGTCGGTGAGCAGCAACTCGACGATCGGCTCTGGAACGCCGTCGCCGGCGGAGCCCTCCCCGCGTAGCGCCTCCTCCCCAGCCCCGCGTAGCGCCCCATGCTCAGCGCCGCCGTCGTCGCGCTCTTTGGCGTCTTCTCCCGCGCGGGTCGCGCGCAGCGGCGCGAAGCGCTCTCCGATACGAGCCGCGAAGATTCGCTCCACGGCGGCGAGAATCGCGGGACGGCTGCGGAAGTTGCGCGTGAGCGCGAGGCTCGCGCCGCGATCCCGAAGTTCAGCATGGCGCTCGCGAAAGAGGCCGACGTCGGCGTGGCGAAAGCCATAGATCGACTGCAACTCATCCCCGACCGTGAACAGGTTGTCCCGGTCAAGCGCCGCCAGGACCTGAAGTTGACGGCGGTTGGAGTCCTGAAACTCGTCGACCATGAGCATCTGAAAGCGCTCCGCCCACAGCTGTCGCACATCCGCGCGCCGTTCGAGCAGGTCGCGGGCGACGAGCTCCAGGTCGTCGAAGTCAAGCGAAGCCCGTGCATGCTTGCGCTGTGTGTAGGCGTCGCCGAAGCGCACTATGAGCTCGCCAATCAAGTCACGTGCGCGAATCGCATCGCGCTCGCCACCCTTCTTCTCCCCCTCCCCCTTCTCCGCGCGATCCCTCTCCCCGTTCTCCTCCCTCTCACCCTCCACGTCCTTCCCTTCCGTCGACTGCGCGCCTGCGGCCGGCAGCCGCGGCTCAGCCTGCCCCTGACTGCGCAGCTGCACATACGCGCCCAGCGCAATCGCGCGCAGGGGATCGGCGCCGTAGGCGGCCACGAGATCTACCGCACCGGGGCGCTCGCCCTCGAGAAAGCCGGCCAGCGCGTCGGCGAAGGCGAGCGCACGCAGCCTGTCGGCCAGGCCCTCCTCCAGGATCTGAAAGCCCGGCTCGACACCGGCTTGCAGGGGGTGCGTGCGCAGCAAGCGTGCGCAGAAGCCGTGGAAGGTGCTCACGAATGCGTCCTGCGCTTGACGGGCTGCGTGACGATCGTCGAGCTCGAGCAGACGCGATCTGACGCGCGCCCGCAACTCGCCGGCGGCGCGCTCGGTGAATGTGATCGCGAGTATGCGGCCCGGCGCGATCCCATCCTCGCGCACCGCGCGCACGAAGCGCTCGACAAGCACCGAGGTCTTGCCGGAGCCGGCGCCGGCTGCCAGCAGGAGCGAGCCCTCGCGACGAGCCACGGCCCGCTCCTGCTCGTCGGTCAGCGACCGCTCGCGATCCTCCCTCGACGATCCCTCCCGCTCCGCGGTCGGCCGCTCCGACCCCGCTACCCGCGAGCGCTCCTGCTCACCAGCCGGCGATGACTCCTGCTTGTAGGCAAGCCCCAGTTGTAGCTGGGCGCTCGAGTCGCCCGACCCTTCCCGACCGCCGGCCTCAGCGCTCATGGGCCTCAGCGCTCGCAGCGACAGATCGTGGGATAGGCGCACCCGCCCTGAAAGGCGCACGTGTCCGGTCGCGGCTTGATGGCGCCGGACCGGGCCTGCGCAGCCGCGCGCAATGCAGCCGCGGAGGAGCGCTCGAGCAACTCCTCGAAGTCGGCGCGCTCCAGTCGGTCGGTGCGCACGCAGTCAAGCTCGAGATCGCTGTCGCCGTCGAGCACGCCGCGCGCCCTGATGTCCCGACCCGCGAGCGGCTGGTAGAAGCCGCCGGCGGGCGTGTGCCCGAGCAGGTGCTCGACCGCGCGCATGTAGAGCGCGATCTGGAAGGCGCCCTGGGCCTCCCACCTCGCGCCCGGAGGCGCAGAGCGGCCCTTGTAGTCATAGACGACGGCCTCGCCGCCGACGCCAATGTCGACGCGGTCGATACGCCCGCGCAGGAAGACGCCCTCGCCGAGCTCAAGCGGCGGCAGGCCGTCTTGCTCGAAGCCGAACTCGAGCTCCAGGTGGGTAGGCTCGAGCGGACTCGCCTGCTCGGATGCGTACTCCAGGTAGCGCTCGAGGTCCACGCGCAAACGCCTGCGCGCACCCGGGATGCGCTCGGGCGCGACCGACAGTGGGTAGCACTCCTGCAACTCGGATAGCGCCTCTCCCAAGAGCCGCTTAGCCAGTCCGACGCTCGCGGGCGTCAGCCGCGCCGAGCCCGTGCGTGAGCGCAGTCGCTCCAGCGTGCACCTCAGCGCGGCGTGCGCGAGAGCGCCGCGCGCGATCGGCTCGGGGTCGGGTGCGACCTCGCGTGCGCGCAACAGACGCTCGACGAACCACTTGACCGGGCAAGCGGCCCACGTCTCGAGCGAGGAGGCCGACCACAGGACGCGCTCGCGCAGTTCGCCAAGCGCGCGGTCCTCGCCAAGCGGTGCGATCGGGCGGGGACGTAGATCGTCGGTCGAGCGCGCGATGGCCGCCTCGCGCACGGCCATCGCACCCGTCGGGCGCCCCGGCCCGGGCCAGCCGGCCGCGCCGGCGAAGCGACGCGAGGTGTGCTGCCTGAGGGTGTCGGCGAACAGGTCGCAGACGTCATCCACGAACAGCGAGGGCGCGAGCGGAGCCCCGTCTTCGTCCGCCGTGTGCCAGCTGAGTGTGAGGCGCTCCTCGGGACGCGAGGCGAGCGCGTAGAGCAGGTAGCGCTCGGCCGCGAGCGCGTCGGGCTGACCGTGGAGCACGAGGCCCGATGCGTGCGCGAGCTTGCGCCGATCCTCCTCGCCAAGCAGCGGGTGGGGCACGGCCGGGGCGGGGAACACCCCCTCCTGCAAGCCGCAGACGAACACCATTCGCACACGGCGGGCTCTGAGCGACAGTGGGTCGACCACGGCCACGACGCTTGCCCGCGAGCGCTCGCCGCCCGAGAGCTCCAGGCGCTCGAGCACGTCTGCCACGTCTGCCGGCGTGGGCGCAAGCTCGGGAGCCGAGCGCGCCAGCTCGCGCAACTCCTCAAGCGCTCGTCGAGCGCTCACGAGCGCCCGCGCCTCGTCGAGTTCGTCCTCGCCAAGCACCGCCGCCACCCCGGCGCGCGGAGCGCGGAACAGCCACCGCAACTCGCTTGAGAGCGCATTGGCGAGAACGTGGGCGCCCTGCGCCGCCGCGGAGCGCACGCGCTCGATCCGCTCGAGGGGCCAGTGCTCGGCCTCCCACAGCGCAAGGGCACGAGCGCCGTCGAGCGCGCCCTGTCGGCGTGCCGTGGCATCGAAGCGGTCCACGAGCTCGGGGCGCTCGAGCACGCCGGGGGCGCCAAGCCACGCGAGCAGGTCGCTGAGCCCGCCCTCGCCGAGCGCCAGGCGCAGCAGGCTCAGCAGGGCTCGACCGATTGCTGTGTGGGCGAAGCTCACCCGGCGATGCCGATCGTAAGGGATCTCGAAGTCCTCGAACACCTCGGCGAGGGGCCCGGCGATCGTGTCGGGGGAGCGGTGCACGATCGCGATCTCCCCGGGGGGCACGCCCGCGTCGAGGAGAGCCCGCACCTCGCCCGCCACGAGCTCGAGCTCGGCCCGCGGGCTGCCTCCCTCGAGCAGTCGCACCGCCTCGCCGTGCTCGACGCGCGTGGCGTCGTCGCTCAGCAGCGAGCGCTCGAGGTGGTGGAGCGCCTCGCGCGAGCCCGGCGCGTAGTACTCGGCGCGCGCCGAGAGCTCGGTGTGGGCGTCGGCAAGGGGGGCGAGTCGTTGAAAGGCGGTGGCTCGACCGGCGAAGGCGACGCGGCCGGCCTCGTAGGCGAGCGAAACCGTCACACGCGCGTCGACGAGGACGCCAAGCGTCTCGATCGCGTCAAGCTGCAACTCGGTGAGGTCGTCGAAACCGTAGAGGAGCACAGGCGTCGAGCCCCACAACGAAGGCGTGCGGCGCAGATCGTCAAGGGCGCGCGTTATGCGCAGCTCGCGGTCGGCTCGGCGCATCCGTGCGAGCGCCTGATGGTAGCCCTCGAAGACCTCGCACACGCGCTCGAGCGTCGTTCGCTCGCCGTCTGGCCCCGGCGTCGAGGAGCTCCATGCGCGCAGCGCTCCGCGCAACCGGGCGGGGGTCACGCGTTGGGTCTCGAGTTCCGCGACGAAGCGAGCCAGCTCGTGTGCCATGCCCGGCCGTGCGCCCGCAAGCCGCGCGAGCACGCGTTCGCGCGCGAGCGGACCGAGCGCCGCCCGTGGGGGATGGGCACTACCCGCACGCGCAAGCGCCTCGCCCAGAAGACCTTCGAAGCGCTCGACCCGCACCCCGAGTGTGAGCCCTCCCTCCGCCAGCTCGCGGCGGTAGCGCGCCTGGTCGGCCTCTGTGGGGACGATGAGCAGCGGGTTCTCCCCGTGTGCGACGTGCGCGCGCACGGCCTCCATGACGAGCTGGGCCTTGCCCGCGTTGGCAGGCCCGGTTATGAGCGCGATCGGCATCCCGTCCATCCTCGCGCACCGACCCGACGTGGCCGGGCGCTCGCTCTCGTCGGTATTCGCAATCGGGGCGCGACCCCAACGCCCCGCCGACCCAGCCTAGGCCGCGCTTGCGGCCACTGCCTCCTGGTCCTCGGCGGGCGCGCCCTCCTGCCCGCCCGCGGAGTTGGCCCCCTTGCCCTCTACAGCCTCGGCCTCGGCGTCGGGCGGCTTGGCGCCCTCCTTGGCCCAGGCCTCGTTGAACTCGACGCGCCACTTGCCCTCGTCGTCTTGGGAGAGCGCGAGGTGCCCACGGAAGGAGCGTCCGGAGCGCGCCTTGAAGCCGGTGACTGGCCTCGCGGTATGCCCGGCGCGGATCAACTCCCGTGCGACCGCCACGGAGAGCTGCTTGCCAGACTTGCCCTTCCAGATGACAAAGCCGCAGCCCGGATCGTCGCGCGCCCAGCAAGAGTAGCCCTTGCGATTCTCTTTGATGTCGTGCCCGCATATCGGGCACGGCCCAAGGTTGGCGCGCGGGATGCGCACGTCCTTGAGTTTCACGTCGAGCTCTTTGACGGTCATCTCGGCGAAGCCGGCGATGTCGGCCATGAACTTCTGGCGCGAATCCTCGCCGCGCTCGATCTTGTCGAGGCGGTGCTCCCATTGACCCGTCATGTCGGGGGAGGTGAGGGCGTGCTCGCCGAGCAGCCTGATGACGTTGAGTCCCTTGTCTGTGGCAACCAGCGAGCGCGCTTCGCGTTCGAGGTAGCCCACCTGGATCAGGCGCTCGATGATCGCCGCGCGCGTCGCGGGCGTGCCGATCCCGGAGTCCTTCATCGCCTCGCGCAGCTCGTCGTCCTCGACGAGCTTGCCGGCGGTCTCCATCGCACCGAGCAGCGACGCGTCGCTATAGCGCCGCGGGGGCTTGGTTTCCTTGCGAGCGCTTGCGATCTCGAGCGTCTGTGCCGCTTCGCCCTTGTTCAGCTTGGGGAGTTGCTGGTCGACGCCCTCGTCTTCCTCGGCGGCGGACTTCGTCTCGGAGGGCATCTGGCCGTATACCCCGCGCCAGCCCGGTATTAGCAGCAGCTTGCCGCGCGTGCGAAAGACGCACCCGCCGGCGTCGCCGCCGGCCGGCAGTACGGTCGTCTCGACGCGCGTGTTCTCAAAGACGGCCTCCGGATGGAAGACCGCCAGAAAGCGCCGCACGACCATGTCGTAGACACGCTTGTCGTCATCGCCCATGCGATCGACGGCGTGCTCGGCCCGCGTGGGGACGATCGCGTGGTGGTCGGTGACCTTCTCGTCGTTGACGACGCGTGCGAGCGGAAGCACGTCGAGGCTCGTGACATAGGCGGCCGCCGTGGCGTACTCGCGCTGTCCGCCGACGAGCTCGGCCGTGGGCTTGATCTCCTCGACCATGTCGGTCGTCAGGTAACGCGAGTTGGTGCGGGGGTAGGTGAGCGCCTTGTGCTCCTCGTACAGACGCTGCGCGGCGCCGAGGGTGCGCCGCGCGGAGAAGCCATAGCGAGTGTTGGCCTCACGCTGGAGGGTCGTAAGGTCGTACAGCATCGGAGCGCGCTCACGCTGTTCCTTCTTGTCGAGCTTGGTGATCGTGCCCTGCTTGCCCTCGCACGCCTCGACGATCGCGAGCGCCTCCTGCTCGCTTGAGATGCGGGGCTTTGAGCCCATGTGGAAGCGGCCCTCGTACACGCGCGAGGCGCCCGCCTCCGCGCCGTTGGCGCTGGCCTGGTCGGTCTCGGAATCGCCCGGGCCACCGTTACGGTCGACCTCGCCTCCCCCGCCGCCCGCGATGCCCTCGAGCGGCCCGGGATCGAAGGTCGCATCCACCAGCCAGTAGGGCTCGGGGACGAACGCCTTGATCTCTTCCTCGCGGCGCGCCACGATCGTGAGCGTGGGCGTTTGCACGCGTCCGAGGGAGACCGCGCCGTCAAATGAGGATTTCAAGCGGATCGAGGCGGCGCGGGTGGCGTTCATGCCGACGATCCAGTCGGCCTCCGACCGCGAGCGGGCGGCCTGCTCGAGCAGGGCGTAGTCCTCGGCTGGGCGCAGCGACTGGAACGCGTTCTTCATGGCGGCGGTGGTCATCGAGTTCAGCCACAGGCGCTGTACGGGCTTCTTGGCTTTGGCCTTCTCGAAGAGGTAGGCGAAGATCAACTCCCCCTCGCGTCCGGCGTCGCAGGCGTTGACGACCTGCGAGACGTCCTCGCGCCCGAGCTGGGCGGTGACCACCGACATTTGCTTGCGCGAGCGCTCGTCGCGCACGACGAGCTTGAACTTGGTGGGCACGATCGGCAGGTCGGGCATCCGCCAGCGCTTGTACTTGGCGTCGTATTCGTCGGGCTCGGCGAGTTGCACGAGGTGCCCGACCGCCCACGTCACGACGTACTCGTCGGCCTCAAGCCAACCTTCCTGCTTGGCGAACGGCCCGGGCAAGACGCGCGCAAGGTCTCGCCCCACCGAGGGCTTCTCCGCTATGACGAGGGTCTTGGACATGAGACGCCAGCGTAGCGGGTGGGTGGGGACGGCTATCTCACCCGCCGATCGGGGCGCGTGGGTTGGCTCCCCAGAAGACCTGCGTGCCAAGCATCCCGATCAACGTGACCAGCACCAGGTTGAGCACCATCGACTTGGCCGTGGCCGTGCCCACACCCACTGGTCCGCCCGATGCGTTGTAGCCGTAGTAGCAGGCCACGAGCACGATCGCCGTCGCCATCGTCATACCCTTGATGAGGCTATAGAGGTAGTCCGGCGGATTCTGGTACTGCCAGAAGATCAGGAAGTAACCGCCGGAGGAGACGCTGCCGACTTGCAGAACGACCGAGATGTAGGAGGCGAAGAACGCCACCCCCACTCCAATGATGTACAGGAACGGCAGCGCCATCCAGGCGGCCAGCAGGCGAGTGGCGCACAGGAACGACATCGAGTCGATACCCATCACCTCGAGGGCGTCGATCTCGTCGCTGATGCGCATCGCGCCGAGCTCGGCCACGATACCGGTACCTACCTTCGCCGCCATCATGTAACCGAACGCGTAGGGGACGGCCTCGCGCAGGTCGCACCAACCCGAGAACGCGCCGGCAAAGGACGGCGCACCGCTCGACTCGGTGAAGTAGGCAGCCTCGATGCCACATGCTGTCTGCCCGACAAGGAACACGAGCGCCCAGATCACAAACGTCGAGGAGACGATCAGTATCCCCGACTGACGCAGCGCCTCGCCGAAGAAGCGCAGCACGCGCAGGCCCCACACATCACGCATAACGCGCCCCGCGAACTGGCCTATCTCGCCCGTGGCGGCGAGCCAGTCGCGCGGCGTGGTGACAGGCCCGTTCACCTGATCACCAGGATGTTGGGGTGCGTGGCAAGCAGCAGCTGCGTAAAGACGTAGTTGAATGCCCCAATCCCCAGGATCGTCGTGACGACAGCCTGGTTGACGGCGCGTCCGACGCCCTCGGCGCCGCCGGAGGCGGTCATGCCCTTGTAGCAGCAAACGATCGCGATGATCGCGCCGAAGACAGTCGTCTTGACCGTCGAGCCCCACAGATCGGTCGTCGAGGTGTTGGCGAAGAAGGTCACCCAGAACGGGCCCAGCGGCTGGTGCTCGACCACGACCGCCAGCAGGCCGCCGAAGAGGCCGAACAGAATCGCGTAGATGTTGAAGAGGCCCGTGACGACCATCAGCGCGAGGAAGCGCGGTACGACAAGGTTCTTGACCGGGTCGACGCCCAGAACTTGCAGTGCGTCGAGCTCCTCGCGGATCTTGCGTGCCCCGAGGTCGGCGGTAATCGCTGTGCCGGCCGCGCCCGCGAGCACGATCGAGGTAATGAGCGGGCCGATTTCGCGGACTACCGCGAGCACGAAGAAGCCGCCAAGACGGTCGAGCGCGCCGAAGAGGCTCAGGAAGTTCGACGCCTGCAAACCGGGCGCGCCGTAGGAGATGGCGAGCGTCGAGACGAGTAGTGGCAGCCAGCAGACGCGCAGAGCAAACAGAAACTGCCACACGAGCTCGCCACCATACGGGTAGGGCGGTCGTAGCGCCGAGGCGATGGTCCGACCGGCGAGGAGCACCATGTCGCCGACTTCCTCGAGCGTGTTCCTGGCGGGAAGCAGCGCTCGCACGACGAGCTCGCGCCCGGGCGTTAGCGCGCGCGGCACGCCGAACCCCCCTCCGGTGCCTCCAGCCGAGAGCCGCCATGCTTGGCTTCGCCGGTTGCAGCCGCCGCGCGGTCCTGTCCTGTGCCGGCGCCCGCCGCGCCGCCAAGCTCCCCACGCTCCAACCCATCCATAACGCTAGTGTACTAGTTCACTAACACTTCATGTTTTCCAGAGGCGAGCCACTAAAGTTGAGTGCATGGCAAGACACGACCATCGCGATGTGGGCTCGTCAGCAGAGGGCGCGGTTCGATCGACCTCGCAAGCCCCGGGCGCGGGCCACGCCTCGGGGGCCCAGCTCGACCTCGATGACCTGGCGATCGATCGCGAGGGAGAGATCCCGATCGGGGTGCAGCTTGCCTGGGCGCTAAGAGCCCGGATCGGCGACGGGCGATTGGCCCCCGGGCGGCGATTGCCGGGCCTGCGCGAACTCGCCGAGATGGTCGGGATCAACGCGAACACGGCGCGAGCCGTCTACCAGCGCCTCGAGCAGGAGGGCTTGATCGACAGCCGTCAGGGCACGGGCACGTTCGTTGCGAGCGTTGCCCAAGAGCCCTCGGCCGTCGGCCAGATCGCCGCCGACGCCGCGCGCCAGGCGCGCAGGACCGGGGTCGATCCGCGCGAGGTGGCGGCGGCGCTGTACGTCACAGGCGAGCCGCCCGCCGGCGACGCCGCGCAAGCCGGCGAGCGTCGCCGCGAGCTGCGCACTCAGATTGCCGCGCTCGAGCAGGCGCTCTCGGAGATCCAGGCTCGCCACCCCGGCCTGATCCCAACCCCCTCCAAGCCCCTGCGCCACGCGGGCCCGCGCCTGCTCAGCGCGGCGGAGCTCGAACGGGTGCGAACCGAGCTGGTGCGACGCTTGGCCGCAGCCGAGCCGCTGCTCCAAGCGCCAACGCAGGAGAGGCAGGTAACCGAGCGGGCCGGCAAGAGCGTTGCGCGCGCCGGCCGGCAAGCCGCCGAGGTCAAGCGGTCAAAGCCCGTGGAGGCCAAGAAGCCGACTCGACCGCGGCCGAGGACACGCCCGTCGACGGCCTGAGCCGGCTCGCCGCGGCAACCTCGGGTAGTCGCAACGAAAAGCCTCGCCCCACGCGCGCGTGGGGCGCCCCGAAACGAGAGCACCCGCCATCTCCCCCAATGCTCACCCGCCGGTGCATTCGCCGGTCCCGACCATACCCCCAGCTCCCGCCAGAGCTTGCGCGACAGTGGCGTTGGCCACGCCGTACCCCCCGGAAGGACCGCCGCCCGTGGTGGAGGCAAACACGGTCGTGAGGACGCGGCCCTGGCGATCGACGAGCGGGCCTCCCGAGTTGCCCGGGCGCACAAGGCCGAGCAGGGGCGTGAGCAGGCGCGAGACGGGCCCGCGACCGTAGGCGTCGTCGGTGACGATCGGTTGTGTGGCGCCGATGCGTCCCGGTCGCGCGTCGAGAGACCCATTCTCCGGATAACCCAAGATCGCGCCCGCCCGACCCGAAGGAGGATCGCCGACCAGCGCGAGGGACGGCAGGCTCAAACCCGGGACGCGCAGGATGGCGATGTCGTGGGTGGGGTCGAACGCGATCGCGTAGGCAGAGAGTTGCGGTTCGTGGCCGCCGATCTCGACGGTTGTGTCGTGCTCGCCGGCGAGCACGTGCGCATTGGTGACCACCATGCCCGGGCGGGCGACCCAGCCCGAGCCCTCGATTGCCAAGCCGCAGGCCGTGCCGAGGACGCGCAAGACACTACGCGAGGCGGCGCGCACACCGGGATCGCGCGCGATCGCGGCCGGCGGAGGGGGCGGGACGCGAGGAAGCGGGCCGGAGATGGACGGGAGCGGGTCGAGGCTCGCAAGCACGCCCAGGATCGGGGCGGTCGGCGGCAATAGGCGGTCTAGCTCGCGCAGGATCGAGGAGCGTTGGATGTCGGCGCGCAGGCTGCCGGTGCCCGCGGTCTGCACGACGACCGCCGCGAGAATCCACGCGATCGCGAGCCCCAGGGCGGCACTGAGTAGAGCGCCCAGCGCTCCGTCGAGCGTGCCGAGTCCGGGCAGTATGAGCGTGCGACGAAGCCTGAAGCCAAGGCCCTCGAAGCCCGTCGCGAGGATCGCGCCCGCGAGCAAGGCCCCGATGAGGGCGAAGACGGGCGCATAGGGAGAGGAGGAACCCTGCCTCAGCAGTAGAGGACCGAGACGGGTTCCGATGAATGAACCAAGAGCAAACCCGCAGAGGGAGAGCACAGCGACGACGAAGCCCCGCCGGAACCCGAAGAGAGCAAGCAGGAAAGCAAATACGACGATGATCCAATCGAGCCGAGTCACCCGTCATGTTCTACCGTCCCGGAGGGTCCTCCGGGCGTGCCCATAGTTTTGAGTCGGCCCATGAACACTTCCAGCGGGCGCCATCGGCGCACACGACGCGCGACGCCGGTGATCGCGCTCGCCGCGATCGCGTTCGCGATCGGAGCGATCGCTGGATCGGGCCACCACAGCTCCCCTCAGCAGCGTGTCGCCGAGCAGTTTGTGAGAGCTTGGGAGCGCGGCGAGTACGCCACGATGTATCGCGACATCGACGACGCGTCGCGGCGCTCGATCTCCGCAAGGGCCTTCGCCGAAGCCTATGAAGGGGCCGCGCGCACGGCGACGGAGACAGGCCTGAGCGTGACAGGCAAGGCGCGCGAGAACGGCCACAGCGCGATCGTGGTGCCCGTGCGCGTGCGCACGCGCCTGTGGGGAGAGCTCGCGGAGAGTGTGCACGTGACGCTCGACGAAAGCCCGGCGGGCCCGCGCATAATGTGGGATCGCGCGCTCGTGTTCCCGGGGCTGGGCGCCGGCGAGTCGCTCACCAGGCGCACCACGCTGCCGCCGCGCGCGGCTCTGCTTGCCCGCGACGGCTCGGTGCTGGCCGACGGAGCGGCAAGCGAAGCCGGGGCGCGCAACTCGCCTCTTGGAGCTGCCGCGGCGGCTGTAGTTGGGAATATCGACACGATCCCCGTGGCACGACGCGCGAAGCTCCAATCCGAAGGTGTTCCGGCCGATGCGATCGTGGGCACGAGCGGATTGGAGCTGGCGCTCGACGATCGATTGCGGGGGACGCCGGGCGGTGAGCTGCTCGCCGGCGAGCGAGTGCTCGCGAGCGTCGCGGCCAGACCGAGCAAGGCGGTCCGCACGACGATCTCCCCCGCCGTGCAGCGTGCCGCGGTCGAAGCGCTCGGTGGCCAACTCGGCGGGATCGTGGCGATGGACCCCGCCAGCGGGGGAATCGAGGCGGTGGCGGGCATCGGCATCGACGACCTGCAGCCGCCGGGATCGACATTCAAGATGGTGACGCTCACCGCCGCACTGGAAGCCAGGGTTGCGCGTGAGAGCACGGTGTTCCCGTATGCCACCTCGACCACACTTGACGGCGTGAAGCTCGAAAACGCCAACGGGGAGTCGTGCGGGGGGAGCCTCGCGCTCGCGTTCGCGGTGTCGTGCAACTCGGTGTTTGCCCCGCTTGGCGTGAAGGTGGGGGCCGCACGCCTGGTGGCGACCGCGGAACGCTTCGGCTTCAATCACGCACCGGGTGTGGAAGGGGCCGTCGAGAGCAACCTGCCGGCCGCGACACAGATACAGGGCGAACTCGACCTCGGATCGACCGCGATCGGCCAGGGACAGGTTCAGGCGAGCGCGCTACAGATGGTGAGTGTGGCCGCGACGATCGCCGACGGAGGCAGGCGCCCGGCGCCTACGTTCGAAGTGCGCCACGTGCCCTTGCCACGGGCGATAAGCGCCGCTACAGCGCGCACCGTGAGGCAACTCATGATCGGGGTGGTGCGCGAGGGAACGGGAACCTCGGCGGCGATCCCGGGGGTGACGGTGGCCGGCAAGACCGGCACCGCCGAACTGGGGATTCCACGCTGCCCAAAGATCGAACACGGCTCGCAAGCCGAAGAATCGCGTGGCGGCGAAGAAGCCGAAGCCAAGCCCGGCGCCGAATGTACGCAGGGCAGCAAAGATCCCCGGAACACGGATGCGTGGTTTGCGGCGTTCGCGCCGGCGCTTCACCCGAGGATCGCGGTTGGGGTGCTGCTCGTGAAAGACGGCGCGGGCGGCGACACGGCCGCGCCCGTGGCCCGGCAGGTGTTGGAGGCGGGGCTGCACCGAGGGGCCTGAACAGCCCTCGCCATCCTCGTTGCGGCGGATCGACAGACATCGCGACACGCCGCTGCTCGTGTCGTGCTCGGGCGTGCGCTGAGGGCCTACACGTCCAGCTCGGCCGAGGCCGTCTGGGTCGGGTTGAGTGGGTCGATGATGTTCAGCTCGAGCGGACGATTGTCAAGCGAGACGACCTTGATCTTGTAGAGCAGTAGCGCGCCTTGCGTGGGACCGTTCGCGGCGACGGTGTTGAGCGCCGGTATGCGAGCTTTCGGCGCCAGCGGGCCAGCGTAGGCGACTCTTTGGTAGGAGAACTCATTCGTGAGCGACGGGACGACGGGTAGGTAGACGTTGCTCTGGGTGTCGCTGATCGTGAATTCCTTGGCCGCCAAATGAGGCGCGGAGCTTTCGTTGTAGACCTGCACGAACACGGCGAACCACTCTTCTCCCGGACGCAACCTGAGCTGTGCTGGCGTGAGACCCGTGAGGTAGGACGCGTCCTCGGTATCTTCAGGATTGAGCTCGCGCGAGAGCTGAACCTCGTAGATCAGTGAACCCACGTTCAGGTAGGGGGCGTTCTGGCCGGACTCGCCGGCATAGGTGCCTGTGGTGACGCGGGTGTGCGAGTCGTCTGAGCACGCGCCGAGCGCGAGCGCCGAGACGAGCAGCAGGGCGAGCAGCGCGAGCCTGCCGAACGGGCGAATCCCGGCGCGGGCGCGCGATCCGGTGGACGACGATGGTCCGGCAATCGAGGATCGGCCGGCAAACGAGCGGCGCTTGGCGACGGGGCGGGTCATGCGAGCGGGCAGTTTACCCGCCGGCAAGCGTGACGCGCTCTCCGCGACCCTCACCCCGCTCGAGGATCGAGCGCAGCCGGCGCATGGCCTTCTCGTTCTTGCGCCGTAGCCATGCCCGTCCACCGAGAGCCTCGAGGATGCGGTCGGAGAGGACCGCGGCTTGTGTCTCAAGCGTGAATTGGACGCGCGTGGCGCCCCCGGGCGCGGGAGCGAGCTCGTAGACGCCGAGCGTGCGCACGCGGTTGGCCTTGCCGGTACGACCGACCTCGACGATCCGGTGGGGCCGCGTGACCTCAGCGAACGTGGAGTCGCCCCAGCTGAAGCGGTTGCCGGGAGCGCGTATACGGAAGCGGGCGCCGGCGCCGCGACCGATCGAGTCCTCCCTGAGAAGATGCCAGTCGACCAGATAGTGGTCGGTGAACTCAGGATGGTTGGCGATGTCCTGTAGGTAGTCGAACACCTGCTCGCGCGGAGCGCTGATGACGATCGAGACTGTGACCGGGTCCACGCCGCGGCAGTCTAATGATCGGGTGGGAAGCTCCGCTTCAGGCCGCGCGGGGCGGAAAGCTCCGCTGTCAGGCGGCGCGGGCGGTGAGGCGCACTGTGTGGCCGAGCTCTGAGTGACGAACGACCTCGCTGGCGAGGGGCGCGCCACGGCGCAGCTGGCTGCACAGCTCGCACACGATCCCCACCTCGCGCTCGTACACGTGGATGTGCTCGCCCACAAGGGGGGTGCGATCGCAGTCCGCACAGCGGTGCCGATCGGCCGTGAGCGATCCGACGCCGCGTCGCAAGAGGAAGCGCTCGAGTTGCTTTACGTCGTCCGGAGAGGCCATGCGGCTACTTTCGCCGCGCCCGGGCAAGCTCCTGCCGCACCGCCCGATGCCGATCCTGCGCTCCGAGCCGACCGCGGCCTCGCGTCCTCACCGGTGCCCCGACGGGTCTTTACCGATCTTTAGACTGGAGTCGTTTGGGCGCCGATCAGGTGGGGTAGCCTCAAAATACGGTGCCACTGCGACGCCCTGCCCGTGTTAGTTAAAGCCGGTTTGACACCCTCGTTATGATTGCCACGAGATTCCACCTTGCAGAAAATTCCCGAATGCCCGGGAATGAGAGGAAGGGGACGCGCAGCATGGAATCGCACACTTCGGGCACGATGGCCGGAACCGGGTCGTTTCGCTGCCAGGAATGCGGATATGTATTGACGCTGACCTCTATGGACGCCCTGCGGGACTGCCCCGATTGCGGCAGCCACGACTTCGTGAGGGCGTCCCTGTTCAGCGCCGCCCCGGCTACCGTGGAGAAACCCGTGCCCCAACACTCGCATGAGTCCCCGGAGTGGGTGGTGCGAGCCAGGGAGGATTTGACCGAACCGGGCGAGTATGTGCTCTACGAGGACGGCGAGGACACCAGAACGGTGGCGCTTACACGCGAGTGGACCCGCATTGGACGCAGCCTCGCCGCCGACGTGCGCTTCGACGATCCGACCGTGTCGCGACGGCACGCGCTCGTGGTGCGCCAGCCCGACGGGGTGAGGGTGCTCGACGATCGCAGCCTCAACGGTGTGTTCGTGAACGGGGAGCGCGTCGAGTGGAGGACGCTCGACGACGGCGACGAGATCCTCGTGGGTCGCTACCGCCTGCGGTTCGTGAGCGTGCCGGTGCAAGCCGTGGAGGCGCCGTCCGGAGCGCACGTCCACACGCTCGGCTGACAGCCGAGCGCGCGCATTCCACGTACTATCGGCCGCCATGGCCCAGACGATCGCTGTGCTCTCACAGAAGGGCGGTACCGGTAAGACGACGACCGTGCGCACACTCACCGACGTGTTGCGCCGGATCGACGTGAAGACACTCGCCGTGGATCTAGACCCACAGGGCAACCTGTCCGACTACTTCGACCTGCCGCCCGACAGCGAACCGACGATCGCCGACGTGCTCGCCGGGTCGGCGACCGCGAAGGATGCGATCCACCGGGACACGATCCCGGCAAGCTTGAACCTCGCCGAGACCGAGTTGATGCTCGGCGGCAAGATCGGCCGCGAGATGACCCTCAGGCGAGCGCTTGCGAAGGTGCAGGGAGAGTACGAGATCGTGCTGGTGGACTGTCCGCCGTCGCTGGGCCTGTTGACGGTGAACGCGCTGGTGGCGGCCGACCACGCGCTGGTGACCGCGGAGGCACAGTACTTCGCGCTTCAGGGCGTGGAGCAGGCGATGGAGGTGATCGAGATCGCCAGGGACAGCCTCAACGACGAGCTGTCGCTGCTGGGAGTGCTGCTCAACCTGGCGGACATGCGCACCGTGCACTCGCGCGAGGCGCTCGTGTCGCTGAAGGAGCGCTTTGGCGAGAAGGTGCTCGACTCCGTCGTGCGCTCGTCGATCGCGTATGCCGAGTCGGCCGAGCGAGCCATGTCGATCCTCGATCACCGGCCCGATCTGGGCGCCGACTACGTAGCGCTGGCCGACGAGCTGCTCGGGCGCCTGCCGGACATGGAGAGCGCCCGCGGGCGCCTGTCGCGCCTGCGCTGAAGTGGCTACGAAGCCCGCGTAGGGCAACCCTCTGCCGCAGCTACATCTCCCCGACATAGGCGCCCTGGGCCTCGAACGGCGCACGCACAAGCGTGGCCCAGCCCTCGACGTGAGGCCGCAAGGCCTCGACGACGGCGCCGGTGTGCTCGTAGAAGCACCACACGAGCACGGTGGGTCCGGCGCCCGAGATCGTGGCGCCGAGCGCTCCCAGCTCGCGTGCGCGTCGAGCCAGGGCGTAGGAGCGTGGGAACAGGTGCGAGCGACGCTGCTCATGCAGGCGGTCGTGGAGGCCGCGCGCGACCAGGTCCCAGTCGCCTCGGGCAAGCCCGAGCGTGAGCAGGGCGCCGTGGGCGACGTTGAAGACGGCCTGCTCGAGCGGCACCTGAGCGGGCAGTGCGGTGCGCGCCTCGCTGGTGCGCACCGCCTCCTCTGGCACTATGGCGAGCGCCTCGAGGCCCGTGGGCGGCTCGAAGCGAGTCGCCTCGCCGTCGGCGCATATGACGAATCCGCCGTGCAGCGCGGCCGCGACGTTGTCGGGGTGGCCCTCGATGGCGGTTGCGCAAGCCAGCAGGTCGACATCCAACTCGAACAGATGGTCGGCGGCGAGCAGGCCCGCGACGATCGCCGAGGCGCTCGATCCGAGACCGCCCGTGAGCGGTATGGAGGAGGCGATCCGAAATGTGAAGTCATCCGCGGGATGCAGGCTCTCAAATGCCCTCACACAGAGGTTGTCGCGGTCGTGGGGCACCGCGAGGTCCGTCTCGATGGCGAAGCTTCCCGTCTCGAGCACCTCCAGCTCGAGGTGTAGGCCGAGTGCCGCGGCGAAGCAATCGAAGCCAGGCCCGAGGTTCGCCGAGGACGCGGGCACGCGCACCACGCGCCTGCGGATC